>Ga0181554_1005157_pt1 | contig 10354 bp, 7 predicted proteins | sample 011ome_16_FD_145602 | JGI IMG/M metagenome (GOLD analysis project Ga0181554, IMG submission 145602) | Coastal salt marsh microbial communities from the Groves Creek Marsh, Skidaway Island, Georgia - 011503CT metaG (spades assembly) | ecosystem: Environmental > Aquatic > Marine > Intertidal zone >...
GGACGACGCGAGGGTGAGGTGAGCGTGGACGTCTATGGGGCCTCGAAGGACCAAACCCGACGCGGACGCCGCGCGCACGACGCCGCGCACGCGGGCGAAGCGGCGACGCGAGACGAGCGCGGGTGGAGTCGGGGCGACGCGGCGCGCCTTTGAGAGCGACGACGACGACGACGACGAGGACGACGATGAGGACGATGAGGACGATGATGAGGACGACGTCAGGCAGATCGCGAGGGATGTGATAGATGCGGAGGAGTGGTACGCGTCGTTGGCGCGAGGGGACGCCGATCATTACTCCTTTCACATTCTCGGGCTCAAAGGCCTCTCCGCGGCGCACGGGACCAAGTTTATAGGACACTCGAGCGCGTCCTTTTCCTTGGAAGGGGACATGGATAGACCGGAAGAAGTAGCGGATTTAGATGAAGATGAAGATGACGGAATATGGAATACCATTATGAAGGGATTTCACGATGGTGATCCTGAGAGCATTTTGCGAGAGTGTCGGGACGAGGACAACGTCCCGTACGACGCGCAGACGATTTCGGGCATGATGGACGGTTTGATGGAGCACGGGAAGACCATTCATGCGCCGTTTTGCTTTACGCGAGGCGCCGTGGGGTTAAAGCACGCAATCTATAATCATGTGCATGAAGCTCGTACAGTCGCTCTTGAGTTAGACTCGTGGTGGAATCTACACGAGTCTTACAACAAATCATCGGGCATGCTCGACGAGCGAGGCGACGACGTGACCGCCATGTATGCAGAATGCGAAATTGGCGTGTACATTTCGCGCGCCGGCGGCGATATCGCGGAATGGCACACAGATAGAAATGACAATTTCACGATCCAGCTCAAAGGTTCGAAGTTGTGGGAAGTGGAGCGCATCGGGAGAACGTACACTGGCTCGATGACTTCGAACGCGTCGCTCGCGGTTGAACCGAGCTGCGGGGTCGATTATCTCACCCGCGACCATGGAGACTTTGGTCCGTTTGCGCGCAACATCAACGCAAGTAAATCGACTAGTGCCTACAAAAACAAAGACGATCGCTCGGTGCCTGAACGATTCACTATACGTGAGGGTGAGTGTTTTGGCACGCGCGCGGGGCAGTATCATCGCGTCACTCCCGTGGGCGGAGGCTTGAGCATATCGGTGAATATTCGATTGACTCCTTATCAAAGCAACGTGTGGAAGAGTGAAGTGTACTTTCTACGTCTATCGGCCACCGGTGCTCGTGCCAAGGGCGTCGCAAAATTCACGCCAGAGGACGAACTGGCTCTTCGCCCGAGATTTGGACCGTTTGATGCGAGGTACTCGGATGGACTCGTGCTCGGCTGCTGGGCGCAAAGTCCACTTTCTATCGGCGATATACGTGAATGGGATACAAGTGAGGGGTATACTGCGCTCTATATGAATCCCATGTGCGCGTGCTCGACATCGATAACTGCTGAAGGTTTTGTGTTAAACATCAAGTGTACTTCGCCGCTCACGAACAAAGAATACATGAACGAGTTCAACGTGTACGTTACAGGTTATGCCTACAAACTGGACGAGATCTTCAGTAGTCCAATGGCCTTCAATCGATGGGTATCGCGCGGAGCTCCCACAAATGAAACGAAATGGGGGACATGGTCGTCGGACGTACGGGAGCTCTTTAATCAGGTCATATCCCGATTAGTGCACATGCACGTCGTCATAAATACCAAGCGTGTTTCGAAAGGATGCGCTTTGTTTTTGAAGACGTTTTACGGCGATGACTAAGTTACTCTATGACGACGACGGCGACGCGTGAACGCGCAAATCTTAAATGTTGTAATGATGCTCACAGTTGTATTGTATTGTATTGTATCGTTTACATACTACTCGCTACCTAGTCCGCACGCGAGACGCGCATCACAACACGCCAATTTGCGGCGCGTTTGCTCGAGCCTTGGCGCGACGCGCGCGGCGCCGTTTCACTGTGCGCACAACGCAAATCAATCCCACGACGATTACCACGACGTACAACATCGTCGTCGAGGAGACAATGGGAAATACGCCCGCGTCCGCCTCGTCGCGCGTCGACGTGGCGAAGGTCTTGCGCCCGTCAAAGTTGACATCCGCACCGTCGTCGTCGTTGTCGTCGTCGTCGTCGTCGTCGTCGTTGTCGCCGTCGTCGTCGTCCCGAGGCACAACTGTTTGCGGCGACGAGGGACGATTGCGCTCGACTAGTTTTGGATCAAACTTAAGCCGCCCTGGTAAATCTGTGTACGACACGCGCGCGGTGTGGAACTCGAGTGGAGAGTTTGCGCCGCACGTCATCGATCCTTCGTTCCCCGGATGCCCGCCGAGTACGGTGCTGAATTCTGAAAAGTCCACATCGCTGCGACGTTGAGGAAGCTCACTGCCATCTGAATACGCGTCGTTAATCTGCTTGGCTGGATCACAGTACTTGGCCGAGCACTCGTTCTCAGCGGCAAAGGCGACGGCGCGCATGAAGAATTCAAAGCATTTAAACCGCATGTGCGAGCTGTCGACGCAATTTGAATCGACAAACGCGAACACGCGTCCCTCGCCGAATCGCGAGAGCGACGCAAACGCACGATTCGCTACGACTGGTTCCTTATTATTTCTGTCCTTGAGCGATGCAAAATGCAGAAACGTGCCTTGCGGCGCGCGCGCGATGGTTGTACCGCTGTTAATCATAATGAGGTCATCATCGATTTTTGGAAACGCCGAGCCCGCCTTCTCCGTCACGACATCTCCAAACTGAATCCCAAACGGCTGCAACAAATCATTAAGTGCTGGAATATTAGCCCCACCCGTCGCCGCGTTCCAATCGTAATGCGTATTATCGTCGTAGAATTTCATTGATTCCATCGTTTGCACGTTGTACCACTCGGCGAAAAGCACGACACCTAAACCTTCCTCGCGAACGTCCCGCTGAAGCTTTTGTACTTCGGCTTCAGAGTATTCTTCCTCCAGATCAACCATGAGGAGTGCGCCATAGTTTTTGGCATCAAAGCACGTAAACGGCGCGCCTAAGACTTCTACAAAGTACCCATCGTTTGTGAGCGTGTCGTATAATTCATGGAAGTTTGTGTGCGGATGATCGCCGTGCCAATCCAAAACGTCCGATTTCATGTCAATGTTATCGCGCGGTATGTATCCGGGAGGGTACCTGACGTTGTGAAACTGATCCCACAGCAGACGCTTGTTTCGCGGTGGCGTTGGAATAATGTTCACTTTGAGCGTCATTTCAACTTCGGAGACGCGAAGAGCGGTTTCACCACGCGCTCCTGGTGAAGCTACGGTGAGCGTAACGCGCCCGCTCGCGACGCCAGATTTCAACGCTCCCTCGTCTTTGACTCGAATGTACAACGCCAAGTATCCAGAATATGGCCAAAGCGTTTCTGAAAAGCTAAATCGTACGTCTAAAACGTCACCCAAGTCACTGTCGTTGGGAATAAACTTTGGCGCCACGACGACTTCGCCGTGTGCCCCGAGACCATTCGCAATCGTCGTATTCAAAATCAACGGCATCATCGTCGCGTATATCCCTTGCTTGCAATGGGGCCACGCGTATGGACACTGTGTCAAGTCGAAATCAGATGGAATGATCGACGCTCGCGGCTTATACGCCTTTAGAATCTCTGCAGATTGTAGCAAGTTCAATTTTCCCGCGCCTTGTTCGTAGCGATGCGGTCCTGGCAATTTCTCCGCGCCCTCGACTAAAATTTGCTTCATCACCGCTGGATTGAGGATGCTCCAGCGCGTGCTCTCGGGGAGGATACTACTGAGCAGCACCGCCGCGCCCGCAGCGACTGGAGACGCCACGGAAGTACCAGAAAGTGATCTACACCCGCCAGTGATTTTACTACCCCAAATGTTATCGCCGTACGTCACTATGTCGGGCTTGACCCGTCCGTATCCGCTCGGGAGCTCCCACGTGCTCATGCCTCGAGAACTAAACGCCGCAATCTGGTGCGCGCTCGTGATGCCGCCTATACCAATAATGTCCAAGTTATCCGCTGGATTATTCAGCGTGCCGTACAACGGTCCATCGTTACCGATTGCGCTAATCATAATGATTCCCGAGGCGGTGATTTCGTGCACCTTGTCGACGAATGGAATGTCTAAATAATCCGGTCCGCCGATGGACAAGTTTAAAACGTGCACGCCGCTCGCGATGGCGTAGTTGAACCCATCTAAAAACCACGACGTGTACGAGTTTTGCGCCGTGGTAAACACACGAAACGTGTGTATGTGCGCGTCTGGGGCAAAACCAGCGCAGTCTTTCGATGTACCGGCGATGACGCCGGCGACAAAGCTGCCGTGTCCCAAGCCGTCTTCGAGTTGGTTTTCATTCGTCCAGTTCGTGCGCTCGATGATATTGTTAAAGTGCGGGTGATTGGCGGCTATGCCCGTATCGAAAATCGCCATCTTCACCCCAGCCCCAGTGTACCCTTGCTTCCATAGCACGTTGGCGTTGAGCTTCATCGCGACGCTCGACTGCAGCAATTTTCTCCCTCGCCTACGACTCGGCGCGTCTTCCTCGTCCTCGTTTCCTGAGTCGTCCCCGGCGCCGTCTTGCAACAACGACTTGCGTGTGATGCGCTGTTCACGATGTACATCCTTGGCTACGTCACGCAAAACCTCACGAAGGCTAACGAGCGCGTCATCTTTCGCGCGAGACCGACGAGCGCGCTCAAACATCGACGTCCCGCTCGGCGTCGTCTCCACCACCACAAAGTCCGTGGGGTACGCCTTCACCGCCGCATTCTGTCGTGGCAACACCCGCCACGACGCACGACGTTGTCGACGCAACACCGCACCAACCGCGCGTTCGTGCGCCTCTATGTCTTCATACGAACGCATGCGTACTATAAATCTATCTTCGAGCGTCGAGCGCGTCGACGCTGTCGTCGTCGTTTCTGACGACGACATCGATGACGACGTCGGCGCCGCACACGACTGCGACCGTGCGTCGTCAACGCCATCACTCTTGCCTGCGTTGGCCCACACCGCGCCCGCACCGACGCTTAAGACCACGACGAGGGCGACAGCGATGATGCGAGACCAGAGGCGTGCCCGTGCGTGGTGACGCGACTCTCGGCGTCGCTGTGCCGCGCGCTCGACGTCGCGTGCGCGCATCGTGAATATCTATGCCGTCGTCGTCGCGCGTGGTGTCGGCGGCGACGGTGGCGTCTCGTCGCGTTGCGAGGCGTCGAGTGAGGATGTAATATAGTGGAGCGTTGCTTTTGTTTTTGGTTTCACGCGAGCTCTGCTGGACTACAAAAGAATAAAGGAATAATAATCAATCAAGACTTACGTTCGTGGCGCACGACGACGGCGAGTAGCGCGCCTCGATCATCTGCAATGTCGTAATACCGCCTGGTTACGATGCGGCGAACGCCAGCGGTGTTTACGCCGCCGTGCTCGACGCAGACGATGGCGGCTCGAGAATCGTCGGCGTCTCGTTTTGTCGAGGACACGCGAGCCCAAGCGCGATGGGGGAACGTGTACACCACATCCGTGGTGAATTCGCTGCGTCGACTTGGTTCGTCAAAATGCGACGAGGGTGGTGCGAAATCGACGCGACGTTCGTCCTCGATGACCCACGCGCGGGCGTCGTCCAAGACGTCCTCTGGCATTGACGCCGCGGGCTTGTGAGAAAAATCATTGACGCACGCATTCTCGCGTTCAACGCACATGGTGAATCCATGCGTGCGCAACTCGCGTGCGTGTGCGTCGTACGTGACGTGATGTTCGATTCTCGCCCGAACGTCGCCATAGGCGAGACACGAATGAAAAGTAAACAGTTCGTCGATTTGAGGCGCAAACGACACGCCGCCGGCGTCGATGTCGTCCTGGCTCACCCTGTCATCGCCGTCTCGCAACGCCAACGTGCCCGCGCTGAACGATTCCGCCGACGACGTCGTCGTCATCGACGACGACGGCGCATCGACGGCGCCCACGGCGCACACCCCGCGCAACGTTTTAGGAAACTCGCGAATGAACGCCACGTCTTCGTTCCATTCCGAACCGCCGCACGACCCCATATTTGCCTCCTCGCCAATCACTGGCAACGCGCGCGACGCGCGCACGATCACGCCTTCGCCGCCGGCGGTATATTCAAACACCGCGCGCGTCTTCTGGTCGTATATTTTATCCCGAAACGGCATAGAACCGCTCGGAATGACACCCGTGCCGTGCACAAAGCGCAACGGCGCCTCGGCGCGCGCCAACACCACCGAGGACGAGGACGATGTCGACGTCGACGACGACGACGACGCGTCGATGACGCCACCACGAACGATATCGTCGTCGTCGTATGCGACGTCCCACGCACCGCTCGCGTCGTCGCCAGCGGCGTCACGACGACGCGCGACAAAGTAATCCAACGCGCACCCCCCATACTCCTTCACCCCCATCACCGCCGACGACGACGCGAATGCCGCCGCCGCTGATGCCGCCGCCGCGCGCGTCGACGTCGCGCGCGTCGTCGCGGTCGCGCGTCGGCGCACGTCGACGACCACGCGCGGGTGCGCACCGCGTTGGGCCACAAAAGTCATCGACGATGGGACGTGCGATGCGGCACACAGTGACGCGAGAGATGTTGTCATCGGCGTCCACGTCGACGACGGGCGCGGCGCGCGGGTGCGCACGGCGATGTCGACGACGGCGCGCTGCGCGATGCGTCGCGCGGTTCACGCCGCGGGGCGCCGATGAGGACGTGGACCGCGTCGGGGTGTTGGATGTGATGTGTGGACGACGTCAAGGCGCGGCGATGTTGGCGACGCTGGCGACGACGATTGGGGGTGGATGCGCGCACGCGGCGACGACATCGTCGTCGTCATTATTCTGTGGGTATTTTGATGAATATTCGAATGGGTTGGTGCCGCAGTACGCGTTTAATACGCCATGGAACGAAGGCTACGTTGACGGCGCCGACGGCGCGAAGACGTTTGTGCGCGGCGTTGGGGATTATAAAAAGGCGAAAAAAGAAGCTAACGCGCCGGTGTTTGTCATTGCGAATGGGCCTGGAATTTCGCACGAGTATTTAAGCGGCGTGGAGACGCTGAGTGGTGAAGTTGGCGGTGCGAGAGAAGTATTTGAGTACGACCAACGCGGATGCGGGAAGAGCGACGCCGTCGGCGGCGAGCGCAATATAGATGTGTATTTGAACGAGGCGCGCGACGTAGTGAAGGCGTTGCGATTAGCAGATGAGGGTGGCGCGCACGTGCTCGCGCATGGGTATTGGGGTGCGCGCATTGCGTTGACGCTGGCGTTGGAAACGCCTGGATTGGTGCGTTCACTCACGCTCGTGTCGCCGGCGCCTTCGTACGCGCGACAAGTCGCGGATTGGCGCTTGGCGTTGGATGAGGTATCGCAATCGGCGCGCGATGCGATACTGACGTACGAACAAGATTTAGATGCGCGCGCGCGGCCGGCGTATGACGACGCCATGCGCGAATTTTCGTCCAAATTCGTCACCCGCCGAGGCGCTTCGGGCGGATGTTTCGACCGCGCGCTCGCTCCGGCGTCGTGCGACGCCCAGCGTCTCGCCATTACCGGTGGAAAGTATTTCACCTTGGACGGATCGTTAGCTCAAGACACATTACCACTCGCTGGTCTAGGCGCCAAGCTCGGCGCCAATGGCGTCAAGGCTGTTCGCGTCGTTCGCGGTGAATTCGACGCCGTGCGCGAGACATCCGCGCGCGAAATCGTCGACGCCGTCAACGCCGACGCCAATCAAGGCGCACCGTTCTGCGCCTACGACGACGTCCCGAACGCCGCCAGCTGTGTCTTTCTCGACCGCGGTGATTATTTCTTCGAAACGTTGAATGTATGTGTGGAAACGGCAGAATCATCCTAGGCGTATGTAGTACCACGCGCGACGTCATTCGACGCTTTGACATTGGTTGACTCTTCACATCGCGACTCTTCCCTGATTCCTTGTACTGCCACGACGACGACGACGATGACGACGGTATTCATGGCTGACGCAACATACGCGGCATCACCACACGCACGCACATCCCACGATCGATCTCCGACGACGACATCAACTATGGATGCCCGTCGCGCGCGCGTGGACGCCGCGCTCAAAATAGAAGCTCAGCGTCGCGCGGCGCTCAATGATGGAACGCACACGACGACGACGATGGCGATGGCGACGATGGAGACGCACACCGACGCATGTGACATTGCCGTTGACGACACCAGCACATCCTCGCGGCGCATCGCCGCCATGGGCGCGCACGCGAGACGCGCGCTCGAACGCGCGCCATCCTACGCCGACGTCGTCGAAGACGTTCTGAACGCGGGAGGACGGTGTTCGGATGACGTTATGAATCTCGCTCAATGCGCTCGAGAGCGTGAACTCGAACGTGAAGACAGTGTGCGCGAGATGCGGTATGATGTACGACGGGCGATGATTGATGAGGCTGAAACGAGCGCGCCGGTGCACGACGCTTTAGCCGAGCGATGGAACGCGTTGATGACGACGCAGACAAAGATGACGCACAACCATGGCGACGGCGACGACATTGACGAGAATGACGACGACGACATTGGCGACGACAAGGACACCACGAGCACTCACCTCGTGACAGAACATCGCGCGGATCCCATGCGGTTACACACAGAACTCCTCGCGCACGTCGCCGAATGCGCCGACGCTTTGAGACCCAAATCGTCCCTCGTCGCGCGCATGGAACATCGGTGCGTCGTCGACGACGCCGAACGCGCGCGAGCGTTCGATGCGCGCAGAGACGAATTACGCGATGCGCGCTCGAATGCGCGACAAGCACTGGATGACCAAACGACCGAGGCGCGCGAGACGGTCCACGAGGCGCGCGCGCGAATGGATGACGTCGGGCGCCGAATGCGAGACGGGACGCGAAGGCGCGCGTTGATGGACATGGATGACGCGATGGAGCACGATCGTCGACACCGCGTCGATGTGTTGAATCGCGACGCACGCGACGCGCGCGATACGCTCATCGAACTCGAGCTCGCCAACGTTGACGAAGGTTGGACAAAGCGATTAGAGTTTGAGTCGCGCGAAGACGACGCTCGGCTCGAGCTTCGACGGGCGACGGTTCGCGCGCCGATGCGAGAACGACGCGCGATGGATGCGTGCGAGGCGCGCGCGGAGACGAAAATCGAGCGCGAAAACACAATGCGTGCGATGCGCCGAAGGGTGAAGACGATGCGAATGGCGTTGTATGATGCGAAGCGACGGTACGCGGCGATGGAGGAGTTTCACGCGAGATTGGACGCGCGTTTACGCCTACGCCGCAACGAATCGCGCGAACGATTACGTCGCGAACGATTACGACGGGTGGCGACTCTAACACATGAAGGCGAAAAAACCGCCGCCATCTGTGCGATGAAACGCGCGCGCGTGATTGAACTCGCCAAGGCGCTCGAGGCGGTGGAACGAGACATTTGGAAAAAGGTGTTTCGAGCGCCAAACGTGCCTCAGCCAATTTCAACCGTCGTCGCGGAACTGTTGGTATCGAATAACGATGGCAACGACGATGGATGGAATCACGACGCGTTACGTCGCGTGTTGGACGAACGCACGCGCGCGTGGGTACGCGTCGAACGCGCACAACGGGAACAGCTCGAGCGCGCGTAGGCGTCGGCGACGAAAGAATGTCTTCTAGTACTGTATGATGATGAATGTGACTACTCGTACACAGCGCCCGCGAAATGACGCGGCGGCGGCGGCGGCGGCGGCGGCGGCGGCGGCGGCGGCTAAATAATAATGAATGCGAAAGACAATGCCGCTACGCATCCTTCTTCTTCGAACTCGCGGCGATTGCAGCCTCGCGCGCGGCTACGGCGCTCGCCGACGACGCCGTCGACGGCGGCTTTGCCGCCGGAACCGCCGGAACCGCCGGCGCCGACGTCGTCCCCATCCCAGGCATCCCTCGCGAGCTAAACCCCGCTTGCGCCCACACTCTATCCATATACCTAAACGCCTTGTCCGCAAAAAACTTCTCCGTCTTCATCGCGGCGGAACACGTCGCGCGCAACGCCCACCGCGCCCGCGCCGCCGCCCGCTCGCCCACGCGCCCGCTCGCGTTTGGCGCCCCCAACGCGTAATCGCTCAGCTTCAACCCGCGTCTATACAACCGTTTCACCCCGAACGCGCGCACCGCGAGCAACACCGCGAGCTTCTTCGCGATCCATAGTTTCACCAACAGCGCCGGCGCCGCCACGGGCATCGTCGTCGTCGTCGTCGTCGTCGTCGTCGTCGTCGTCGTCGTCGTCGCGCGCGCAGTCAAATCCAATCCAATGAAATCCAATCCAATCAATCGCCACCCACACGACGCGACGCTATGCGCGCGCACGAGCACGAGC
>Ga0181554_1005158_pt1 | contig 10352 bp, 9 predicted proteins | sample 011ome_16_FD_145602 | JGI IMG/M metagenome (GOLD analysis project Ga0181554, IMG submission 145602) | Coastal salt marsh microbial communities from the Groves Creek Marsh, Skidaway Island, Georgia - 011503CT metaG (spades assembly) | ecosystem: Environmental > Aquatic > Marine > Intertidal zone >...
AGTTTTTCCTGTCATTTCAGCAACCGCCATTCGGCCCGCGAGCAAGCCCATTGCGGCGCTTTCAACGTAGCCTTCGACGCCTGTGATCTGGCCTGCAAAGCGGATATTGGGCCGCGATTTCAAGCGGATTTGATTGTCGAGCAGCGTTGGCGAGTTGATAAAGCTATTGCGGTGGATGCCGCCAAGTCGGGCGAACTCCGCATTTTCTAACCCCGGAATCGTATTGAAAACAGCCTTTTGCGCGCCGTACTTCATCTTGGTTTGGAAGCCGACGATGTTGTAGAGCGTGCCGAGCGCGTTATCGCGGCGAAGCTGTACGACGGCGTAGGCTTTCGTTTCGGGATCGTGTGCATTGGTCAGGCCTACTGGCTTCATCGGACCAAAGCGAAGTGTTTCCCGTCCGCGTTCAGCCATGACTTCGATGGGGAGGCAACCGTCGAAATAGCCAGCGGTTTCGCCCTCTTTGAATTCGGCTTTTTCGGCGTCCAAAAGTGCATCAATAAACGCTTCGTATTGCTCTTTTGTCATCGGGCAATTGAGGTAGGCAGTTTGCTCCTCAAGCGTCTCGCCCTTGTCGTAGCGCGACTGCATCCATGCGATATCCATGTTGATGCTGTCGTGGTAAACAATGGGGGCAATGGCGTCGAAAAATGCGAGCGCTTCGGCACCAGTTTCCTCGGCAATTGCCTCGGCCAAGGCACCGGATGTGAGTGGGCCTGTCGCGATAATCCACTGCCCATTGGTGGGAAGCGATTTAATTTCTTCGTATGAAACCGATATGTTAGGGTGCGATGTTAATGCGGCAGTGACGCTTTCGGCAAAAGGATCACGGTCCACGGCCAAAGCGCCACCAGCGGGCAAACGGTGCTTTTCTGCGGTCGCCATAATCAACCCGTTTGCAGCCCGCATTTCCCAGTGCAAAAGCCCCACAGCATTCTGTTCATCATCGTCCGAGCGGAAGGAGTTGGAGCAGACCATTTCGCCAAGAAAACCAGTACGATGCGCGAAGGTTTCGACCTTTGGGCGCATCTCGTGGATGACGACTTTGACGCCTGCATTTGCAGCCTGCCACGCAGCCTCGGAGCCAGCCATGCCGCCACCAATGATGTTCAGAATTTCGGTCATTTTATGAGTTCCAAATGGGAAAGGCGGGGTCGTTATAACCCCGCCATTTATGTTGTCACAACCCGTGCACAATGCGTACACCGAGCGTGCACTGAAAAATCACGCCTCTGGCACGATCTCTGCGTCCTCAACGCCATCTTCTTCGCCTTGATCAGCGATCCAAGCGACAGAAACGACGACCTCATTCTTGGCGGTGTCGAAAACCTTCACGCCGCCAGCGCTACGTGAGCGGAAGGAGATGCCTTCGATCGGCACGCGGATGGACTGGCCTGTGGAGGTAACGAGCATGATCTGGTCGGACATTTCGACAGGGAAGGACGTGACCAATTGGCCACCGCGCATCGCCTTGTCCATCGCCGTGACACCCATGCCGCCGCGACCACGAAGCGGGTAGTCGTGGGAAGAGGAGAGTTTGCCCGAGCCTTTTTCCGTGATCGTGAGGATCAGGTTTTCAGAAGCGGACATTTCCGCGTAGCGCTCTGGGCTGATCTCGTCCGCGACAACTTCATCATCCTCGTTCTCGGCCTCATCGGTCAGACCCGCCATCGCGCGGCGCATCTTGAGATAGGCTTGGCGCTCGGAGGATTCAGCCTCGAAGTGGCTGATGATCGACATGGAGACAACCTTATCGTCACCTTGCAGCTTGATCCCGCGCACACCAACCGAGTTCCGGCTGTTGAACACGCGCACGTCGGTCGCACGGAAGCGGATCGCGCGGCCAGAGTTGGTGAAGAGCATGACATCGTCGTCGTTGGACGCGATACGCGCGTTGATCAGCGTGTAATCAGCGGTCTCGCCCTCAAACTTCATCGCAATTTTACCATTGCGCATCACATTGGTGAAATCGGACAGTTTGTTGCGGCGCACGGTGCCAGCGGAGGTGGCGAAGACGACTTGTAGGTCGTCCCATTCCTTCTCGTCACGGTCCACTGGCATGATGGCGGCGATGGAAACACCCGTCGGGATCGGTAGGATGTTGACGATCGCCTTGCCTTTTGCTGTGCGCGAGCCAAGGGGCAGGCGCCATGTTTTCAGCTTGTAGACCATACCGTCTGTTGTGAAGAACAGCAGTTGCGTGTGGGTGTTGGCCACGAAGAGCGTTGTGACAACGTCCTCTTCTTTGGTGGACATCGAACCTACGCCTTTGCCGCCGCGACGCTGAGCGCGGAAATCGGCAAGGGCTGTGCGTTTGATGTAGCCGCCGGAGGTGACGGTCACGACCATCTCTTCTTTTTCGATCAGGTCCTCGTCGTCCATGTCGCCAGACCAATCAACGATCTGGGTACGGCGTGGCACAGCGAAATTTGTGCGCACTTCGGTCAACTCGTCGCGGATGATCTGCATGATGCGCTCGCGGGAGCCGAGAATTTCGAGGTATTCACGGATTTTTGCGGCGAGTTCTTTGAGCTCGTCGGTAACTTCCTTCACGCCGATTTGTGTCAGGCGTTGCAGGCGGAGTTCAAGGATCGCGCGGGCTTGGGTTTCCGACAGATTATAGGTGCCGTCGTCGTTGGCCGTATGGGTCGGATCGTCGATCAGCGCGATGTATTCTAGGATATCTTGCGCAGGCCATTTGCGGGTCATCAACTGGTGACGGGCTTCGGACGCATCTGCGGAAGAGCGGATAGTGGCCACGATTTCGTCGATGTTGGTGACGGCTACAGCCAAGCCACAGAGGATGTGCGAGCGTTCGCGTGCCTTGCGGAGTTCATAGGCCGTGCGGCGCGCAACAACTTCTTCGCGGAAGTTGACGAAGTAATGCAGGAAGTCGCGGAGCGTCAGTTGCTCAGGACGTCCACCGTTTAGCGCCAGCATGTTACAGCCGAAATAGGTCTGCATCGGCGTGAAGCGGAAGAGTTGGTTGAGCACGACCTCGGCGGTCGCATCGCGTTTTAGCTCGACGACGACACGCACACCGTTACGGTCGGATTCGTCTTGCACATGGGCGATGCCTTCGATCTTTTTGTCGCGGGCAGCCTCGGCGATTTTGTCGATCATGTTCGACTTGTTCACTTGGTAGGGGATCTCGTCGATGATGATTGCCCAACGGTCCTTGCGGATTTCCTCAACGCGGGTTTTGGCCCGCACGACGACGGAACCACGACCTTCGAGGTAAGCCTTGCGCGCACCAGAGCGGCCAAGGATCACGCCGCCCGTTGGGAAGTCGGGAGCTGGGATAAATTCGATCAGGTCTTCGGACGTCATGTCTGGGCTGTCGATCAATGCGAGCGTCGCGTCGATGACCTCGCCCAAGTTATGGGGCGGGATGTTGGTCGCCATACCCACAGCAATACCCCCAGCGCCGTTCACGAGCATGTTGGGGTAGCGGGCTGGCAGAACGGTAGGTTCGCGGTCTTTGCCGTCGTAGTTGTCTTGGAAATCGACGGTATCTTTGTCTATGTCGTCAAGCAGGGCTGCGGCGGCTTTTTCCATACGGACTTCGGTGTAGCGGTAGGCGGCGGCGCGGTCGCCATCCATGGAGCCAAAGTTACCCTGACCGTCGAGAAGAACGAGGCTCATCGAGAAATCTTGGGCCATACGCACTAGTGCATCATAGATCGCGCTGTCGCCGTGCGGGTGGTATTTACCCATGGTTTCAGCAACGGGGCGCGACGACTTCCGGTAGGGCTTGTCGTGCGTGTTATTGGTCTCGTGCATCGCGTAAAGAATACGGCGGTGAACCGGTTTTAACCCGTCCCGAAGGTCGGGAATCGCACGAGAAACGATCACAGACATTGCATAATCGAGGTAGCTGGTTTTCAGCTCGTGTTCGATTGTGACTGATGGTCCGGTATATGGAGATACATATTTCGGAGTTTCATCAGTGTTATCAGGTGTTTCTGGTGTGTCGTTCACGCTGTTGTCCGTCCTACGTCGTTGCCCATATTTCGTAGTGCTGAACTTAACAGACACAAGGGGTGGCTTCAACGCCAAAGGGCTACTTCTTGGCTATTGACGGGATCGAGGGAGATTGATCCTTTATGGCCTAACGGCATTCATGAAAAAGAGACGGGCGTGATTACATTAGGTTTGCGCGATTGCTTCGAGGTCGGTCTGGCGTCTGTGGCCTATGATACTGGGCGCCCGCCCGCGCTATTGACAGGATGTCATGCGCAGATTGTTGTCCCGCGGCCGGGAGGGTCGCCGCTCGTTTTTGCATCCTTGATTGGGTCAGGTCCGGGCCATGTTCTGATCGATTTTTCCCAAGACGGCGCACCCGCAGCTCCCGCTTTTGACGGTCAATACATGCAAGGATTTTGCAGTTTCGAAGGCGGTATTCTGGCTTTTGATGACACGGGCCATGTGGCGTATCACGAGGCTGGGCAGCGACCGCGTCGCATTGTGGTCGACAATCCGTTTGAGCCAGCACGTAGACTTTTGCCAGCCTACCGGCTCATCGCGGAGGGCGGCAGGGTTGCGGTTCCTTTGCGAGACGGTGTTGATGCCGCGTTAGCTGTCTTGAATGTGGGATTGCACGACGGTCACGCGCAGTGGATCGCATTTGGGGACGGGCCGATCAGTCTCGTGCTTGACCCGCCTGATTTTCCCGCAAACTTCGGCAAGTCCGTTTATTTTGAACGTGCGATCATCCGCAATGGCGAGATTATTGTGCATAGTCAGGGGCAATTCGGCCAGCCGCGCACGGGGTACCGCTTTGCGGTGGTTGCAAGGATTGGCACCTGCGGTGGCGTAACAAAGCGTATTTTTTGGCAAGATTACAACGAGTTCCAAGACGAAAAGAAACGGGGCTTTATCGGTGAGTTTACCCAGTCCCGCGATTATTTCATCGCCAAAGGGTGTTACCGCTCAACCGATATCTGGAAAGGTAAAACCGTCGCGATAGAACTCGAAACGGGAGAGGCTGTGCCCTTCAAATTGCCAAAAGGCCATACGGATGTCAGGATAATTGATCATATTGACGGGCAATGGTGGGGCACCCGCACGGGGCCTGATGGCGCCATGCAGGTGATGGTTTTTGACGCGGTTTAGTCTCTTGCGCGTTGCAACATGCCAAACAGATCGCGGGGATCGTCAGGGTCGGCGACGAAATCGAGGTCGTCATAGAAGGCAGTGCCTTTGATCTTGTTGTGCACATAACGCAGGGCCGAGAAGTCTTCGATGGCAAAGCCGACGCCGTCGAAGAGGGTGATTTCAGCCGCAGATGTGCGCCCGCTTGCGGTGCCTGTCATAACTTCCCAAAGCTCGGTCACGGGGTGATCCGCGTCCATTTGCTGGATTTCACCCTCGATGCGGGTTTGTGGCGGGTATTCCACGAACACGGTCGAGCGGGAGACGATATCGCGGTGCAGTTCGGTTTTGCCCGGACAGTCGCCGCCGATCGCATTGATATGCACGCCAGCGCCGACCATGTTGTCGGTGAGGATTGTTTGCATATCCTTGTCGGCAGTGGCGGTGGTGATAACTTGCGCGCCCTCGATGGCTTCTTCGGGCGTTCTGCATTTCACAACATTCAGGCCAAGACCTGCGAGGTTTTTGGCGCATTTCTCGGTCGCCGCCATGTCGATATCGTAAAGGCGGATGTTGGTGATGCCGTTGACGGCCTTTTGCGCGAGGCATTGGAATTCGGACTGCGCGCCGTTGCCGATCATTGCCATTGTATCGGCCCCTTTGGCCGCGAGGTATTTGGTCGCGACAGCAGACATGGCGGCGGTGCGCAGGGCAGTGAGCACGGTCATTTCCGAGAGCAAGACGGGGTAGCCAGAATAGACGTCAGCGAGCAGACCGAAGGCTGTGACAGTTTGCAGGCCTTCCTTCATGTTCTTGGGGTGGCCGTTGACGTATTTGAATCCGTAGAGTTCACCGTCGGAGGTAGGCATCAGCTCAATGACGCCCACGGCAGAATGCGAGCCCACGCGCGGGGTTTTGTCAAACAGCTCCCAACGCTTGAAATCTGCTTCGATCTCGGTGGCGAGATCGCGCAAAAACTGTTCCATCCCAATGTCATGCACAAGTCTCATCATGTTCGCGACAGAGACGAAGGGTACCATTGCGAGCTTGGAGGGGGTGATAATCATGCGTGGCTCCGGGTTGGGCGGTCAAAGACGCGACGGCCGAGAAGCGATGCGGTGAGATCAACCATGAGCGAGGCGGTCTTGCCACGATCATCGAGGAAGGGGTTAAGCTCAACGAGGTCAAGCGAGCAAACGACGCCACTATCGGACAGCATTTCCATCACGAGGTGACCTTCGCGTTCTGTCGTGCCGCCAGGAACGGTGGTGCCAACGGCGGGCGCGATGGTCGGGTCGAGGAAGTCAACGTCGAGCGAGACATGCAGAATGCCGTCGGCCGCAATGACGCGGTCGAGGAAGGCTTGAAGTGGTGCGCGGATGCCGTTTTCGTCAATATGGCGCATGTCGGCGAGAGAGACGTGCATTTCCTTGAGGGTGACGAGCTCGGCGCGGTCCACGGACCGCAGGCCGATCATGGCGATGTTTTCACTATCGACGACAGCTTCTAGCGCAGGGAATTGCTCGAAACCTTTGCGCCCAGTGATGTATCCTACTGGCGTGCCGTGCAAATTGCCGCTGTCTGTGGTGTCGGGTGTGTGGATGTCGCTATGGGCGTCGAGCCAGAGGACAAAGAATGGTTTACCGATGGATTTCGCGTGGGCCGCCATGCCAGAAACAGTACCAAGGGCGAGTGCGTGATCGCCGCCAAGGAAGATGGGCAGGCCATTCGGGGCGTGGGTTTTCGCGGCCTTGGAGAGGGTTTTGGTCCAGCCAATGTTTTCCTCTAATTTGTGCACGGCGGGGTTTAATGGGGTCAGTGGCTCCACATGCTCGGGCACGAGATTTCCCATATCGGTGACGGTGTGCCCAAGGGCGGTGATGGCCTCGGCGATACCGGCTACGCGGTAGGCGTCTGGGCCCATGAGACAACCGCGACGGCGTTTACCGCAATCAACAGGGGCCCCAATCAAGATGCAATGTGTTTGTGTCATGACTTAAGTATTGCCCAAATTGCGAGTGTCCGCATCTATCATTTTGTGCTATATGCGCGATGAATGACCATTATGGGCGATTGATATGACCGAATTGGACAATGCGCTGATTGCGCTTTTGCGCCGTGACGGGCGGGCGACGTTGTCGGAGCTTGCCGCTGATTTGAAGGTGACGCGTGCCACGGTGCGCGCGCATATGGATCGCCTCCGACACTCGGGGCAGATTGCGGGGTTCACGGTGCTGACGCGCGATGATGTGGCACTGCACCCTGTGCGCGGTTTGATGATGCTGGAGATTGCGGGCTCTGGCACGGCACGGATCGTGAAGCGCTTGCAATCGATGCTGCCGGTGACGGCGGTGCATACGACGAATGGGACGTGGGACTTGATTGTGGAGATCGGGACGCAAAGCCTTGAGAGCTTTGATGCCGCCTTGACCGCAATCCGCACGTTTGACGGTGTGACGCGGTCAGAGACGAGCTTATTGCTTACGAGCCGCCGCTAGCCAGATCATCACGAGGATCGCGGAGAAGATTGCGTTCCAGCTTGCCATGGAGATGTCAAAGAGCGCCCATGAAACCTTGTCGCACATGATCAGGCGGTCGCCAGTGGTGGCGAGCAGGTCGGACGTGAGGTCGAGCCCTCCGCCCGTGCAACTGGACGGGCCAGCCCACCAGAGGCGCTCGACGCCAGTGTGATAGACGCCGATGCCTGATGTGACTGCTGCGGCGAGCGCGCCGAGGTAGGGCCAGACACGGGCAGGGATCAGCATAGCGAAGATGCCGACGCCAACCGCCGCGAAATGCGGCCAGCGCTGCCAATAGCACATGGTGCAAGGCGGATAGCCGAGGGCCTCAAATGTGTAAGCCCCTGCGAGCAAGGCGAAAGAGCCGAATGCGGCGAGGCGGATCAGGTTTTGACGGGTCAAAGAGCACCTACGAGTATGAAGCCACCAAACAGCAGCACGCAAAAGATGATGAACACCAGCCCAAGGCGGCGCTCGATGAAATCGCGGATCGGCGCACCGAATTTCCACAAAAGGGCCGCTACAAGGAAGAAGCGCAGCGAACGTGCGACGATTGCCGAGAAAAAGAACACGGGTAAAGAGAGACCTGTCGCCCCTGACATGATTGTGATGACCTTGAACGGGAAGGGCGTGATGCCTGCGATGAGGACCGCCCAAGCGCCGTATGCGTTGAACTGTTCACTGAAGGCCGCCACTGCGTCCGTTTTGCCATAGAAATCGAAAATCGGCTGGCCCACGGTCTCGAAAAGAAATGCGCCGATGTAATAGCCAAAGAGGCCGCCAAGGACGGATGCCACGGTCGCGACACCTGCGATCAGAAAGGCACGGCGGGGGGCGGCGATGATCATCGGGATCATGATGACATCAGGCGGGATCGGGAAGAAGGACGATTCGATAAAGGCGACAGCGGCCAAGGCCCAAAGCGCGTAGCGCGAGCCTGCCAGTGACATTGTCCAATCATAGAGTCCGCGCAGCATGAATTTTCCCCGTCCAAAACGCCTGAGATTGCCTTAGGCCACGAGGGGGACTTGCCGTCAAGCTTGTGCCGCTGACGATACGCAATAGTATAGTGTGGAATTCTGGAAGGATCAGGTCATGAAATGGCAAGGCAGACGCGGCAGTAATAACATCGAAGACAGACGCGCCAGTGGTGGGACGCGGCGGGCAGGGGGCATCGGTGGCGTCGGGGCCATCGTTCTGCTGCTTGCAGGCTGGTACTTTGGCGTCGATGTGAGTGGGTTTATTGGTGACGGCGGTGGTTCCGTTGGCTCCTCGCAGCAAACGCAGATGACGCCGCAAGACGAGCAAGCGGCGCAGTTTGTGTCAGTCACTTTGGCGGATACAGAGGAAGTCTGGGCGGATGTGTTCCGCGCCCAAGTAGGCGAGACCTATGTGCCGCCAACGCTTGTTCTGTTCAAGGGTGCGACGCAATCTGCCTGTGGTGGGGCCTCTGCTGCAACGGGTCCGTTTTATTGCCCGCCTGAAAAAAAGGTGTTTCTGGACACGGATTTCTTCACAACAATGTCCAAGCGTTTGGGCGCAAGTGGTGATTTTGCCTCTGCCTATGTCGTAGCACATGAGGTTGCGCATTATGTGCAGGACCAATTGGGGATACTGGGGCAAGCCAATCAGATCCGCAGTCAGGTAAGCGAGACCCAATCCAACGAGATCTCTGTGCGGATCGAATTGCAGGCTGATTGTTTCTCCGGGATTTGGGCGAAGGCCGCGCAGTCAAAGTTCGGGTCCGTCGAGCGCGGCGATATTGCCGAGGCGATGAATGCGGCCAAGCAGATTGGCGACGATACCCTGCAGCGCAATGCAGGTCAGCGGGTAACGCCAGAAGGCTTTACGCATGGGACAAGCGAGCAGCGCCAGCGCTGGTTTGCACGAGGGTTTGAGAGTGGCAACTTGGGCGATTGCGATACGTTCTCGACGACCCGACTATAAGATAGTGATATAGAAAAGAAAAAGGGCGACCCGCTAAATAGCTGGGTCGCCCTTTTTGTTGGTAGCCGCGGCCGGACTTGAACCGGCACGCCGTGAGGCAACGGATTTTGAATCCGTCGTGTCTACCATTCCACCACGCGGCCAACGGTTGCCTGATAGCTGTGGTCGATAAAATGCACAAGATAGAAATCGCGAAAACTTGTACGACCATGTCGGATTTTTGGCTTGGCACCAATGGTGGTGAGGCAACTGTGAATCACCCGCTATGGAATGTGGTCGAGAATCGTTTTCGCAAGATAAAATGTCACCAATTTGATCAATTTGAAGCCGTTGTTGACTGTTCGGAAACCAAATAAGGCAACTTAGAGTTCAGTTGCGGGCCCATTTTGACGTCAGGTCACAACTTTAATGAATTGTCGTTAACGTTTCCGCAAAACGCTCATGATTTTGGCTATCCGACCGGAATAGTTCGTTTTATTGGGCCGGACTTGTCTTTTTAGACAGGTCTTTTTGTCCGTTTGTTTTGGATTTGGAAACAATGGGATAGGTGCGATTGCCGCAGACTCGCCCCAATTTCGCCACAATGCTCTACCTGAGGTTGCTAAGTGCCTTATTTCGAACATTTTTCGCTTTTTTTGAAAGGAATAGTTAGGTATTCAAAAGAGTCCCAACTGGGGGGCACACCGGTTGTTTGGGGCGACCGGGTCTGGGTTTTAAATCTGGGCGAATTGTGATGTCTGCGAAAATTGGGTTTTCCCGCTTCGTCAGATTTGTTTTTAATGCTGGTCCGTT
>Ga0181554_1005163_pt1 | contig 10343 bp, 6 predicted proteins | sample 011ome_16_FD_145602 | JGI IMG/M metagenome (GOLD analysis project Ga0181554, IMG submission 145602) | Coastal salt marsh microbial communities from the Groves Creek Marsh, Skidaway Island, Georgia - 011503CT metaG (spades assembly) | ecosystem: Environmental > Aquatic > Marine > Intertidal zone >...
CGGCTTTTTTGAGCAACGATTTGAGCGCCGGGGAGACGTCGATTTCCTCGAGGAGGACGATTGGGGCAAATTTTACGAGGAGATGTGCCGTCGCGAGGAACGAGAACAGAAGAAACAACAGAAGAAATAAACGACAGACGAACGAGACGAGCAGTATTAAAGCGTCCGGGTTATTAAACTTTGGACACGATGAACTCTGGACGCCGGAAAAAGCCGCCGCGGTAAAACAGGCGGACATGGAACGAAAAGCATCCTTGAAAGGGTTGACGGAGAGCCAAATTCGTTTGTTCGGGTTGACGCCGGAGCAAACGAGAAACGCGCAAGCGAAAAGCTTGGTTTCGACGGATACGATTTCGGCGAGGATGAGCTATCGCGATCAGTTTCCATCGGACGCGAATCCTCCGGAGAGTGGGAATATGTCCGGGGCGACGATGATGGCGGGAGGGATGGCGCCCGCCGGCGCCGTGGCGCCGCCGGATTTGCCCAGTTTGTTGTTAAACGCGAGAATTTGTTACATTGGTATGTCCTTGGTGCCAGCGGTGACGGAGTTGGTGGTTGCGGAGTTGTTATATTTAGGGTACGAACAAGCGGAGAAGCCGGCGTATTTGTACATTCATAGCGCGGGGTCGATGGGAAAGGATAAGGATGGTCGAGACGAAGTCGTTGGCGTGGACAACGAGGCGTACGCGATTATCGATACTATGCGATATATCAAGCCGAAGATTCACACGGTTGCGGTAGGGAAGACGTACGGGAACGCGGCGTTAATTTTAGCGGCGGGGGATAAGGGGTGCCGATGGGCATTGCCAAACGCGCAGATTGCGACGGCGCCGCCCAGGTTGAATAGAATGTTTAACACGTCCACGGACGTGCAAGTCAGAGCGAACGAAGTCGACGTGTGCGAGAACTATTACTTTGGTTTCATGCAAGCGTTTACTGGGAAAGATAAGGAAACGATTGCGAAAGACATGAGTCGAACAAAGTATTTCACGCCGGAGAAAGCCATCGAGTACGGGTTGGTTGATAAAATAATCAGCAAAGGCGCGAGCATCGCGGAAAATAAGAACTACGAGTTGCTGTTGGCGCAGCAGCAAGCGCAACAACAGGAAATGCAAAGACGCCAGGGGGCGCAAGGCGCACCGAATAGAGGTTAAAATTAATCTGAATTCTTTCCTTTCTATATATACCAACACGTACACTCTAATATTAAAAATTACAACACATTTCGCGCTATTGCTCGCTCGAGCTTCTCATCTCCAAGTTTGCACTCTCCAGCGCTTTTTGTTGTTCCATCTTGGCCATTTGGTAGACGTAAAAGCCAGCCATGCTAATCGTATATCCAACGATTTGTAAACTCGTTACTTGCGACCCGAACACCATCACGGAAATCAATATCACCGCCGTGTTCTTCGCCTGGCCTAAAACTTTGAACGTCAAGCCGCTGGTTGATTTAATCACGCCTAACGTCAAATAGTTCACCAAAAAACCAAGCAACGCGGCGCAGATATACAAACTTGGCGACTCCATAATTTTCCCAACACCATTTTCACGCACAAATGCCGGCATCTCTAACCACATGATCCCGATAAACAAACACGCCAAACTCGCCGGAGAGAACCAATACAATCCTTCGATCAATTCGAACTTCAAATTCCCCAACAGATATTGCAGCACCGCCATTCTAATCGCCTCGCAAAACTCACTCGTAACCATCATCACCACTCCAATCCATTTAAAGTCAATTTCCCCGTACGCGCTCAACGTCGTTCCAATCGTCAACACCGCCACCCCGAGCAAAACCTTCGCGTCCAACCGTTCCAACCCGGCGCAAAACATCACGAACAACGTCACCGCCGGCACGCACGCTTTCAACATCTGAATAAACGACACGGACAAATATAAGTACACGTAATTCCCAAATCCTAAACTCAACGCCGCGAACATTCCAATCGGTAAAATATGCGTGGCGTACCATCTCGCGGTTATTTGCGTCTGTCCTTTCTTCGTCGAGACAGTCGAAATTCCCAAGGAAATCAAACCGACCGATATCGTCCACGACGCGGCCACTCCCATGCTGCACAAAATCATCGGGTAGTGGAAGTCCGCCTCGGACATCAGGTGTTTGTTCAGGAAAATCAAAGACGACGAGGCTATCGCCCACGCGGTGACGAAGAAGAGAGCTTTCAGTTGGGGAAATTGTTTCGAAGTGGATATGTTATGGACGATATCGGAGAACGAGGAGGCGTTGCGTACACCGGTACTCGTGCCGTCATCTTTGAGCTTCTCCCCGTTGTGATCGAGGATTGGAGTGGTGTTGTTGTTGTTGGAGGTCATGGAGAAGAACGCGCGACCCATATATGTTTGGAGGATGTTTGGATGGGTGGTGGAAAGTGGCGCTTTTTCCTTCTTGGACTTGTTTGGTCGTGGGTCGTGTGCGTTTACGATGAATTGATGATACGCTCGATGATCACTGCTATCTCTATACTTCTACGTCTAAATACGCGTTCCCTCTCTCCTCGTTCTCCCCATCACGCGTCGTCGTCGTTGTCCTCGTCGTCGTCGTCTTCGATGGTTTTTAGAATCTCGCCGACGGCGTCGCGGACCTCGCCTTTCTTTCCGATGCCGCACACAGCCTTCGTTAAACGCTTAAACAGACGTTCTCTTTCCTCCTCGTCCTCGAAGTCTCCGCCTAGGATATTTTCGTCCGGGTAATCCTCGTAAGGGTCGTACCCTTCGTCGCCTGGTTTCAGTTTCACCCCGGACGACGACATGATTTCTTGTCGTTGCATCTCCGCCTGCTTCCTCTCCAACTCTTTCAGAAGTCTTTGCTTCTCTTCGATTTTCCTTCGCTTCTCTTCCTCGCGCGCGTCCAACTCTTGCTTCGATTTCGGCGAATCCTCCTCGTCCTCCTCTTCGTCCTCTCTCTTCAGAGAAACGTCGCTGATAACTCCCATCAGCACGTCCAACTCGCGCTTCGCTTGCATCTCCGCTTCTTTCGTTTTCTTCTTCTCCCTCGCTCTCGCTTCCGCTTGCGCTCGTCTCGCCTCGGGCGTCAGGTGACTCGGCGCCTGGGCGACATTTCGAGCGATTTGCGTTTGCACTTTCGAGCTCACGTTCTTGTTCTTCAAGCCAAACGTTCGATCCACCGCGTCGCGGGCTTTCCGTTCTTTCCGTTCTCGCTCCTTTTCGCGCTTTTCTTTCTCCTCTTTCCGTTTCTTCTCCTCCGCGGTGAGCGCTTTTTGCTTCACTCCGGTCCCGATGATTTTCTTTTCCTTCGGCATTTTACTCTCTTGTTTTTCCTTTCGTGTGATGAATGTTTTATACGTAAAGTAACGACGAGAAAGAGACGGGATGATGATACACGCTCTCTCTCGCTCTCTCTCGCTCTCTTTTGAGGAGCCGTTTTAGGCGCTTTCGCAGAGGAGCGCACGCGGGGTAAATAGCGTTACGTAGCTTTCAAAATGAGGAAACTTTTGAAATTCGTCTCTGCTTTTTTCCCGAAAAACAAACGTTTGGGTGGTATGCCTTTGATACGGATGATGTTTACGCGCGTTGTGTATCATCTAAGAAGTAAAGTACAGTTGTATTATATATCATCCAAAACCCAAAACCTGAAACAACTTCCCGCTCGTTATCAGTTTCCTGAGCGGCGTAAACATCGGCTCTTGAATGTCCTCCGGACGTCGCCAAATCCATCCCTCGCACTTGTTCTTTTCCATCGTTTTCTCTTTCCCTTTCACGTCGCTCTCGTTCACGAAGAAAAGGCGAAAGAGTGTTATCCAGTGATTGTTGTCGTCGATGATGGATTCGCAGGTGTGGAAAGAACACTTGTCGTCGCCGATTTCTGAGGTGTCGTCGAGGGAGTCGTGCACTTCCTCGTGCCAAACCTCGTTTAAATCTATCCCGGTTTCCTCGCGCAGTTCTCGTTTCGCGCACGACGAGGACGTTTCTTTCCACTCCAACGCGCCGCCGGGTAACGCCCACTGGCCGGAACCGTGAGACCCTTTTCGTTTCCCGACGAGTATTTCGCCAGTTTGTACGCAGAATAAGACGACGCCAACGCCCACGCGCGGGTAGGATTGTTTTTGCGACGACATATTCTCTGACGCAAACGTGTGTTCTTTGAATGTTTTTTATTCCCCAATGGGGAGTTGAGTTATTTTTGACACATGTGACACATGCGAATTTATATCTCATTTATATCGCGAAACAAAGCGAACGCGAACCACTCGTCTCGTTCGTATACTCGAACCGTTCGTCGTTTTATGAAACTCTTTGGCGGAGAGTAGTAGTAGTAGTAGCGCTGCCGCCGGGAGACTGCAACTTCTTTTTGTTTCTCCTTTTCGAGAGAGAGAGAGAGAGAGAGAAAATGTTCAAAACGTTCTTTGTTGTTGACCAAAAATAAAGACGAGGAGGACGACGACGTAAAAGACTTCGAGGAAGAAGAAGAAGAAGAAAAGAAGAACAAGGCCATCGTCGATAAAGAAGAGCGAACGCGCTCGGCGAAAGCGAAACTCTCCTTATCGATCGTTTCCGTGATTCTTTTGTGGTTCGGGTCGTTATCGGTGTGCGAAACGGTCGCAAAATATTCGACGACTTTGACATCTTTGAAGGCGAGGACGGATGATATCTCGTCGTCTTTCGATCGAGTCGCGTTCGCGTGGGAGCGGTTGGCGAGAGAAGCGCACGAGCAGAAAGTACGACACGAGAGATGCGTGGAGAGAACTTACCGAGGGTGCGAGAAGACGTTGGCGCGTGAGATTGAGAGAGAAGAGGAGCGCGCGCGAACGGCGAGAAGAGAGAACGATGACGCGGTCGATCGGTTGGCAAACGCGACGGGGGAAGCCGAGAGAGAGATGGAAATGTTGGCGGCGACGTTGCGTTCGCAGAAGCTTTTTTATGCTAAGAATAAACTCGATGATGATAACACTATCGATGTGGATAAAGTGTACGTGGATGCGGTAAATGCGGTGTTGAACGCGAGGATGTGTGTTCCCTCCTCTCTTACCGAGGAAGGTAACGACGCGACTTTAGGAAACGTCATGAAACGAAGACTGGACATAAACGAAGAGGAGACTGAGCAGCTCGCGAGCGATTTAGAGAGTGCAAATGGACGGTACGCAACCTCGGCAGAGTTATCGGTGAAGAACGTTTTGCATGTACTAGAAGAGAGACGAGAATACGACCAATCGTACATGGCGAATAAAACTGCAGACTTTTTGCAGACGACCCGATTCGTAATGCCGGAGCTCACCGCGGTTTCTGTGGGTTCCATTGATGTCTATATGAATGCATCCTTTGCAAACATTTCCAATATGACTGATTCATTTGCCTCAAAAGCGTCTGCGTCGATGGAAGAGACCTCTCAACTTCTCTTGGAAACCGCGAGCGCAGCGAATGACATGTACCGAGAAGTCGCCGCGTCAACGATAAGTAAAGTGGACGTTATCAAAGCTGTTTACGACGAGGAAATGGAAGAAATCGGAGAGTTTTTTAAGTGGTACGATTCCACGGTCCAACCTTTCCTAGAGGAGGCTAAACTCCTTTTGAATCCAGGGATAGATCTTGAATTGTTCGAAACGACGCCGTCGTTTGGATCCGTACAGTTGAACGACATCACGTTTTCATCGACCGAGTTGCAAGGACTAAACGAACGAACAAAGCAAATGATGGACAAAGCTCGAATGGACGCGGAACTTCTCGTCTCAAACTTTACCGCGCAGTCGAGTAGCATGGTTTCGAAAACGTCCAAGGAACTCGCCGAACAAGTCAACGCGACGTTCATCTCGACAACCGGAAATCTCGCGGAGCGGTTCAAAAATGTTTCCGCGTTCGATGACTACAATCCTCCTTTATTGAGCGATGGAGGAAACAACAGCAAAGCGTTGGACGAGTACATACAATCGGAGTTACAGCTGAGTGAAACGAGAAAAAGCGCGTTTGATCGCGACACCGCGGCGCTTTCGAAACGGCTTGATGAGCAAAATCTTGCAACCAGCTCTTCAAAGGTCAATTTCACATCTGCATCCGAACGAATGACAAATACGTCAAGATTTGAAGAGCTCGTGTCATCTACTGAACACGATAATACCGATTTAAATTTCAACATATTCGCGCCGCTCGGATTTAAAGCGCCAGGAGCGACGCTACGTAACGCGTTCCAAAATCTGAAGAGGGCGAAAGACGCCGTCGTACACGCAGACGTGGCGTACAGAGTTATTCGAACAGTACAAGTACTCGCGCAACACTGGCACTCGGACGCGTTTATTCTCGAGCCGATGCTCGTAGCGTCGTCCGCGCAAAAGAGAACGGTTACGGACTCTTCATGTCTCGTTGTAGAAGATGGTCGTCGTCGAGACTTCAGCGAGTACGGAAAAGCGGAGCGCTACAAAAGAGGAGACAACGACACGAAGAAAGTGAGCACTTTAGAAAGAGTGGCGGCATTTTTTGGTGACCCCGTGCACGCGGCAATCGTTAAGTTTGCCGTGGTATTCTTCGTCGCGACTATCGTTTGGTCGGCGTATTATCCAATGCTTCAATCGCACTCGCAAAAATGTTCCAGAAAGACATTCTCAGACGATATTCTCAATTCGAATGAGTCGGAAGATTTCCAATCCACGTCGTCTTTCCTTGCGAGGAATGCATACAATAGCGCTCGAGATTACATCCACGTGACGCCGAACGCGACTGGTGAATTTCAAAGGAAACAGCTGGTTTCCATGAAGGCAAGCGCGATACGGACGCACGCCGCTACGGCGAGAAGCGAGTTCGAGGCGCTTTTGGCGGAAGCGGATGTCATCGAGACATCGTATAGATTGGTGAGCATGAAAGACAAAAAAGCGTTCGATACGTGTGCGCCTGAACATGCAATCTTGCGAGAGTTGAGTAAAAATACGACTTCGTCTTCATCTTCTTCTTCCGACTTTGCGTATTATCAAAACCAGGAGATTTTAGCGCGAAGCGCTCTCAACGAAACGCTCGAGTCGATCGAGACTTTCTTTGATGACACGAACAGTTCTTACTTCATAACCGACGAAAGCATATACATCGATTCAGCGCGTGTGCAAGCGCCGTGTCTCTCCAACACAAACGCCGCGCACTGTTTAGGAGTGAGAGAAACGCCTCTTCGCTTCCGTTCAAAACTCGCCGCGTGCGAAACCGAAACCTTTCTTCACCAAACTTTCTCGAGCGTCTTCTTCTCTCTGTTTATATTCTTCAGCGTGAACGCGACGAGAAAACCATTTGTCAACGCGCTCGGGAAAATCTTCTGGCGAGCAAACTACGTCGCAAAACGAGACGCCTTGCGAGGCGTGTTTCGTTTGAACGCCAAGACGGCTACGTTTTCGAAAGAATACGATAGGTACGAACGCGACAACCAACAAATCCTACGCGAACAGATACGCGCGCACACGACTCAACAGGAACGAAAAGGGTACACGTTCGCCATCTTGTGCGTAATAGCGCAACTTCCATGGATAACTGTCCTCGCGCTCTCTCGTGAGATGGCATTTTGATGATCATTATCGTTAAAAATATTTAAAAATACAACACGTACGTAAGGAATTCGCGACTAGACGCGACTAAAATAACTATTTTTACATCGTCGCGGCGGGACTGTTTACGGTTAACAACTCGATATCTCCGATCAAACCGCACAATTCGTCCACGGAACTACTCCGCTCTCCTAACTCTTTAATGCTTTTCAGCCTCTGTTGTACGTCTTCGTCGTACAACAACTCGAGCCACCACACCTCGTCGTTTTCGTCGCCGAGTTCGCCCCACTGGTACCCCAAACTTTTGCACTTTTGTCCCGCGGCGACGAGTAAGCGAGCGACTTGCGTCAAACACGGTCGATCGACCTTCACATCCAACGAGAACAAATGTTCGATGGTTATTTTCGCTAATTTTTTATTCTCGTGTAAATGCGTTCGACGCAGAACTTCCTCGTCCGTAAACATGTTCGCCAGTAACGCAAACGCGTGCGTTTTCCGAGAACTCGACGCGTTCGCATCTTCCAACACGTTCGAACAGACGAAAATGCCATCGCATATCGACGGATTCGCGACTGATTGTGGCGAAATTTCCGAAAGTTCTCGCAGAAATTGCCCGGAATCTGTCGCGCTTTGTTCGTCCAGTTCGTTTATCTGAGCTGCGGTGGGTGCTTTCTTCGCGAACTGGAGCGCGTGGAAGGCGATGGATTCCTTCTTCGAATCGTCCAATTCAAACTTCATTTGATGAGTGTTTTTCAATCTTTTTCTCGCCACGTGCGTGGAGGACGTATCGACCGCGAAACGAACGTATATAATGTCCTCCGGAAAGACGAATAAGAACAACGCGCGTTTGGTGGTACTCTCTCTCTCTCTCTCCAACTCTCTCTCTTTCCCTCCTCAACAGAGAGATGTTATGCTGTGCACCACTTTTGTATTTAATTAAACGGAAAAGAACGAATTTTAAAAGTGGGGGCAAATTCAAGAAAAAATGTTCAATTCCGTGCGCGTTGTTTTTTGCTCTGTTGTGAGTAGTATCAGTACATGTTTTTCTCTGTCGTTTTGTTACGTTGTCTCTCTCACCACTCTCTGCTGAATTGCGGCATTATGTTCCTTATTTAGTATTCCATTATGTTCCTTATTATTCCGCGTCGTATTCTTCGTGCTCTTCGTCCGAACCCATGCCGTCGTCGTCGTGGTCGTCTCCGACGACCGAGGGGGCCATGACGAACGTAACCGGGACGTTGCACGTGGACGCGCCGCCGCCGCCGCGGAGCGAGTTTCCAACTCCGTCGTTTCGGTCCGCCGTGGTGGCGTTGGTGTCGCCAAACGCGTTGCTTTGGTGATGACCAAGTAACGCGCGGAGACGGAGCATGTGCGCGACTTTAAGAACGCCGGTTTCGCCGACGGAAATTTTTGTCGTCGCCTTGTACGCTTCGTCGGTTTCCACGCGATGGTGAGGTAGATGGAAGCCTCCGGGGCCTCCACCACCTTGCGTTTGCGTTTGACGGTATTGGCCGAACGTGTTATTCGTTCCTCCCGCGGTTGCGATAACGGCGCCGCTATGCGTTGGAACCATCGTCGATCGCTTCAAAAATTCTTGCTTGTACGTCCACTTTTGTTTTCTTTTGTTCGATGTCTGTCCCTCTCCTTCTCCTCCTCCTTCTCCTCCTCCTCCTCCTCCTCCGTCTCCTCCTCGAGAAGACGCTTCGCGAAAGGAATACTCGACCAGAGAGGATAAATCGACGTCGACTTTGACGCTTCCAATGTCGCTCGATTCAGAAACGAACGCCAACGAATCTCTCGTCGCTATCAAAGACACGTTTGCGTTCGCCCACTCTAAATCTTCGATGATTTCCTTCCATCTCGTCGTCGGTAACACGAACGTCACGAGCGCTCTCCCGATCCTTAAAAACTCGTCGCGGTCTTCGTCGTCCTCGTTATTCATTTCATCTTCGTCTTCTCCAAACACGTTCGCCTCGGTCGCCACGTCCGCGTACGTCGTCTGCCGCAACGGCCTCAAACCTCTCTGATTCTCACTCCCACCTCCTCCTCCAATCACCGTCGTCTCTCTCACCGAGTTCGATTCCAACGCCACTCGTCCGTGCCTATCCGGGTACGAAAGCGATACCGTCTGGCCGCCGGCGCAATCCTCCCCGAGGAGAGCGTTGCCGTTCGACCTGTTCGCGAACATCTCCAATACGTCCACGAACGCGTCTAAAGACATCCCTATGTACTTTTTAATCTCTTCTTCCTCCGGCGGTTCGTTTCCGTTATTCGCGTGATTATTCCGCGCTGCTCGAGGACGACCGTCGCTTCTTTCCCCCGTCGACTCTCCTCCTCCTCCGCCACGACCCCTTCTCTGCTCTTCCTCGTCTCCGTCATCCGCCTCGTCGTCCTCGTTTTCCTCGTTTTCCTCATCTTCCGCCTCCTCATCTTCCTCCTCCTCCTGATTCCTACCGCGCCCGAACCCAACTCGAAACCTCTCGAACGTCCCTCTCCGAAAAATCGCCGTCGCTTTTAAGCTCTTCGATTGGTCTAAAGTGATAAACCCGATCCCTCGATTCGATATCCACGCTTTCACTTTTTGCCCGCCACGTTTCGTCGGCGTCAACTGGATTCCAGAGAGGACTTGCGAAAACGTTTTCGCGTGCGCGATCGTGCACACCAAATCTCTATTCGTCCGTTGTTTTCGCAGCACGTTTCGACAAAAAGTGCCGCTGCTGTTGTTGTTGTTGTTCTCATCAAAGATTCTATTTTCGACGTCGACGCTCCTCCTCCGTCGTCGTCGTCGTCTGTGGTGGTGTTGTTCGACCATTTCTGCGCTGAAAATCTGACGCGTTTTTGAAAATTTTT
>Ga0181554_1005170_pt1 | contig 10337 bp, 10 predicted proteins | sample 011ome_16_FD_145602 | JGI IMG/M metagenome (GOLD analysis project Ga0181554, IMG submission 145602) | Coastal salt marsh microbial communities from the Groves Creek Marsh, Skidaway Island, Georgia - 011503CT metaG (spades assembly) | ecosystem: Environmental > Aquatic > Marine > Intertidal zone...
CTCCCGGCCCGCATCCGTCAGGTGCGCGCCACCGCCACCGGCCCCGCCCACGGCCTTGGCCACCAGGGGCGTCGCAGCCAGGTTGGTCAGCGTGTCCACCGCCTGCCAGGCGGCCTTGTAGCTCACACCCGCAGCCCGCGCCGCCTGCGAGATGGAGCCGCACGCGCCGATCTGGCGCAGGATGTCGATGCGTTTGTCGGTGAGCGCATGGCCCAGGGCCGACGCCAATGCAAGGGGTGTGGACATCCCCGGGATGATGCACCAGCCACCAACGCTACATTGGCAAACCCGCCCACCCGCCGCACTGCGGCCCAGCCCGCCATGACACTGCCCGACAGCCCGTCCACACCAGCCACCCCCGCCGCCGTGCTGGAGCGCATCGTCACCCGCCCCAGCACCCTGGCCGAGGGCCTGACCATCCGCCGGGCCCTGCCCACGCGGCAGCGCCGCATGATCGGCGCCTGGTGCTTTCTCGACCACATCGGGCCGGTGGCCTTTGCGCCCGGCCACGAAATGCATGTCGGCGCCCACCCGCACACCGGGCTGCAGACCTTCACCTGGATGATCGAAGGCGAGATCCTGCACCGCGACAGCCTGGGCAGCGAGCAGGTCATCCGCCCCGGGCAGGTCAACCTGATGACGGCGGGGCACGGCATATCGCACACCGAAGACTCGCAGACCGATGGCCGGCGCCTGCACGCAGCGCAGCTGTGGATTGCCCTGCCCCGCGCCCAGGCCCATTGCCCCCCAGCGTTTGAGCACTACGCCGACCTCCCGGTATGGCAGGAGGCCGGCTGCACCCTCACCTTGCTGGCGGGCACCCACGCGGGCCGCACCGCCCCCACCCGCGTTCACTCGCCCCTGATCGGCATGGACATCGCCAGCCCCGGTGCAGGCGTGAGCACTCTGGAGCTGCCGCTGGACCCCCGCTTTGAATACGGCCTGCTGCCGCTGGAGGGCGCCGTGACGCTGGCCGACGAGGGCGAGACCTTTGCCCCCGGTGAACTCGCCTGGCTGGGCGACACGCGCAGCCGCCTGCGCATGGACCTGGCGCCCGGCACCCGCGCCCTGCTGCTGGGCGGCGCCCCGTGGGGCGAAGACATCGTGATGTGGTGGAACTTTGTGGACGAGGCCCGCGAGCCGGTGGCCCGGTCGCGCCAGCAGTGGGAAGACCGCCACCCGCGCTTTGGCAGCGTGCCAGGCGGCGAGCACCGCCGCGTGCCCGCCCCGCCCCTGCCCTGGGCATCCGCCCGGCCGCCGGGTTGACGCAGCACCCCCGCCGGTGACAGTCCGGCAGGTGCGCAGACCAGAACATCACGGGAGACCGCCCGCCCAATGGCGCAAGGGCCGGGTAACGGGATGACCCAATGCCCCATTGCCCCAATGCCCCAATGCCCCAATGCCCCAATGGCGGCAGTGCGGCACGCGCGCGGCCCGGCTGTCTATACTTTCGCTATTCCATTCATGAATAGCGCCACCGCCGTTCGCAGCCGCCCCATGCCCCACCCTTCGCTCTTTGTCCGCCACAGCGCGGCCATGGCCATGGCTGGCTGCCTTCTGGGCATGGCGTGGCAGGCGGCCCACGCCGACACCGTGCCGGTGGCCGTGGCGGCCAACTTTGCCGCGCCCATGCAAAAGATTGCTGCAGCGTTTGAGGCCGACACCGGCCACAAGGCCGAACTTTCGCTGGGGGCCACCGGCAAGTTCTACGCACAAATCACCCACGGCGCCCCGTTCCAGGTGCTGCTGTCGGCCGATGACACCACCCCCGCGCGGCTGGAGCGCGAAGGCAAGGCCGTGGCCAACACCCGCTTCAGCTACGCCATCGGCTCGCTGGTGCTATGGAGCGCCCAGCCGGGCTACGTGGACGCCCAGGGCGCCGTGCTCAAGACCGGGGATTTCAGGCACCTCGCCGTTGCCAACCCGCGCACCGCACCCTACGGCATGGCCGCCATGCAGGTGATGGACAAACTGGGCGTGAGCGCCGCCCTGCGGCCCCGCCTGGTGCAGGGCGAAAACATTGCGCAGACATTCCAGTTCGTCAGCAGTGGCAACGCCGCGCTGGGCTTTGTGGCGCTGTCGCAGGTGATGGTGGACGGCAAGATCAGCCAGGGCTCGGCATGGCAGGTGCCCGCGCACCTGCACGCGCCCATCCGCCAGGATGCCGTGCTGCTGCAGCCGGGCCAGGGCAAGCCAGGGGCCTTGGCGCTGCTGCAATATCTGCGCAGCGACAAGGCGCGGGCCATCATCCAGACCTATGGCTATTCTCTTTAGACCTTTTAGACCTTTTAGACCTAAGGTGCTAGTCGGCTGGTCTTTTATAGCTATTATTTCAATAGCATGAACCTGACCCCTGAAGACTGGGCTGCCATCCGGCTCACTGTGGAACTGGCCAGCGTCACCACCGTGCTGCTGCTGGTGCTGTGCACACCGCTGGCGTGGTGGCTGGCGCACACCCGCTCGCGCTGGCGTGGCCCGGTGGGGGCGGTGGTGGCGCTGCCGCTGGTGCTGCCGCCCACGGTGATCGGTTTTTACCTGCTGGTCACGCTGGGCCCCGACGGGCCCCTGGGCGGGTTCACGCAATGGCTGGGGCTGGGCACGCTGCCCTTCACCTTCGGCGGGCTGGTGGTGGGCTCGCTCATCTACTCGCTGCCGTTTGCGGTGCAGCCGCTGCAAAGCGCGTTTGAAAGCATGGGCACGCGCCCCATGGAGGCCGCTGCCACGCTGGGCGCAGGCCCGCTGGACCGTTTCTTCACCGTGGCACTGCCGCTGGCGCGCACGGGCTTCATCACCGCCGCCATCCTGAGCTTCGCGCACACGGTGGGCGAGTTTGGCGTGGTGCTCATGCTGGGGGGCAACATCCCGGGCGTGACGCGCGTGGTGTCGGTGCAGATCTACGACCATGTCGAGGCCCTGGAATACGCCCGCGCCCACTGGCTCGCGGGCGGCATGGTGGTGTTTGCCTTTGTGGTGCTGCTGGGGCTGAACCTCATCCGGCGCCGGTCGCCATCGATGGTGGGCGCATGACCGCGCCGCCAGACATCACCGCCCGCCTGTACCTGGCGCGCCCGGGCTTCACGCTGGATGTGGACCTGCGCCTGCCCGGGCGCGGGGTGACGGCACTGTTCGGCCCTTCGGGCTGCGGCAAGACCACGGTGCTGCGCAGCATCGCCGGCCTCACGCGTGCGCAGCCGGGCCGGGTGGTGGTCAACGGCGAGGTGTGGCAAGACGATGCCGAGCGCCTGTGGCGCCCCACGCACCTGCGCGGGCTGGGCTACGTGTTTCAGGAAGCGAGCCTGTTCGACCACCTGAGCGTGCGCGGCAACATCGACTACGGCCTCAAGCGCACGCCGGCGGGGCGCCGCGCGGTGGCCATCGACACGGCGGTGGACCTGCTGGGCATCGGCCACCTGATGGACCGCAAGCCCCACGCGCTCTCGGGCGGGGAGCGCCAGCGCGTGGCCATGGCCCGCGCGCTGGCCACCAGCCCGCGCCTGCTGCTCATGGACGAGCCCCTGGCCGCACTCGACGCAGCGCGCAAGGCCGAACTCCTGCCCTACCTGGAGCGGCTGCACCGGTCGCTCGACATCCCGGTGATCTACGTGAGCCATGCCATGGACGAGGTGGCGCGCCTGGCCGGGCACCTGGTGCTGATGGACGACGGGCGCGTGCAGGCCCAGGGCAGCACGCCCGAGCTGATCGTGCGGCTCGACCTGCCCCTGGCCCAGGGCGACGCCGCAGCCGCAGTCATCGAAGGCACCGTGGAGCACTGCGACGCGCGGGACCACATCGTCACGGTCGGCTTCGCGGGCGGGCAGCTGCTGCTGGTGAGCCCCACTGCGCGCACGCCGGGCCAGGTGCTGCGCCTGCGCGTGCAGGCACGCGACGTGAGCCTGGCCCTGGCTGCACCCAGCGACAGCAGCATCCTCAACGTGCTGCCCGCCACGGTGGCAGAGATCCGCACCGACAGCCCCGGGCAGTGCATGGTGGCCCTGGATACCGGCCCCACCCGGCTGCTGGCGCGGGTCACCCAGCGGTCGGCCAGCGCCCTGGGGCTGGCCCCCGGGCAGGCCGTGTTTGCACAGGTCAAAGGGATCGCTGTCGTCGGCTGAAGGACCGCCGCAGCCCGCGCGCCGGCTTGCGCGCGCAGGGTTTTTCAGGCGTTTTGCCACCGTATGATGACCGGCAAGACAAGGGCGGGAGTGGGGTACATGTTTTCAATCTGGCAAGGCGCCATGCAGGCGTTCGCGGTGGCGTTTCCGCCGCTGCTCGAGAGCCTTCTGTTCTGGGGCTTTGCCACGCTGGTGGTGCATGTGTGCCAGCGGCTGGTGGAGCACACGGCGTATTCGGTGGACCTGTCCAGCCGGCGCGTCAGCGCATCGCACGCGGCGCTGTGCATCGGCTGCGTGGTGTGGGTGATGGATGTGGTGGGCCTGTTCATGTATGCAGAGCTGGACCACCATGTGCTGGAACTGGTGCCCGCGCTCAGCGGCCTCATCATCATGGCAGTCAGCGCCCGCCTGACCATCCCCACGCTCTGCACCAGTGCCAGCACCCGGCGCATCGTGGTGGCCGGCGCATGGCTGGGAGCGGGCATGCTGGCGGGGCACTTCACCATCACGCGGGGCCATGTGCACAGCTTCGCCCAGGTGAACTGGATGGCCGTCGTGCTGTCGCTGGCCACGGCGGTGGGCCTGTCCATCTACACATCGGTGCGCCACCGCTCGACCAAGCTGAGCGCTCTCACGCAGCAGTTTCGCCCGCAGGGCTGGCAGGACAAGCTGGCGTGCGGGGCCGCCATCGTGGTGCTGCACTGGCTCCTGATGAACACCTTCCCCCTGCATGTCGGCCACCCCGCCAGCGGCGCCGACGGCACGGCGCTGCTGGCCCTCTTGCTGCTGTTTGCCGTCGCCGTGGCCCTGGAGCAGCTGAGCAACATGCGCTCGGATGCCGGCCGCCAGCAACTGCTGCGCCGGGGGCTGTCGCTGATGCGGAGCGCCAGCACGGCAGACAACGCCACGCGCGACATGGAGCTTTCGCTCATTGCCGACCACCTCGACAGCCTGCTGCGCCCCGAGCGTCTGGCACTGCACTTCCAGCCCATTGTGGATGTGCGCCAGCGTGCCATGCAGTTCGAGGCCCTGCTGCGCATCACCGACAAGACCCTGGGCAAGATCCATCCGGAAACCTTCCTGCTGGTGTGCGAACTGCAGGGCAAGACGGCAGTGGTGGACCGGATGATCCTGTGCAATGCGCTGGACTGCGTGAAAGCCTGGCAGCACGCAGGCCTGCCCGACGCTGCCATCAGCGTGAACGTGGCGCCCATCACGCTGCTCGACGAGGACTTCGCCGCGTGGCTGTGCCACGAACTGGCGGCGCGCGCCCTGGCGCCCAAGCTGCTCAAGCTGGAAATGACCGAGCACGCCATCATCGCGCTCGGCTCCCCCATGGTCGCCGCCATCGACAGCCTGGCCCGGCGTGGCGTGGCGGTCCTGATGGACGACTTCGGAGCAGGCTATTCATCGCTGGGCATGCTGGCCGATCTGCCGATTGCCGGCATCAAGTGCGACCGGCTGTTTGTGCGCCAGCTGTCACAGGATCGGCGCCGCCAGTCCATGCTGCGCCACCTGGCGGCACTCGCCCGGGAGTTCGGGCTGTCGGTGGTCGTGGAGAGCGTGGAAACCACGCAGGAGCTGCAGACGCTGGCAGCGCTCGGGCTGACCTGCATCCAGGGCTATGTCTTCAGCAAGCCCATGCCTGCAGCCGACATTCCCGCCTGGTACCAGGGGCAGATGCCCGGGCAGCGCGCAGCCCTGCAGGCTGCACTGCGGGCTCCGCGCCCGCCCGTGTCAGCGCCACCCGGCGCGGCGGGAGCACCAGGGCTGGCCCCCGCGCCCTGAGAACCGGCGTACCGGGCCGTGCCACGCAGCGTGTGCCCGCAACCCTCCAGTGCCCTCACACGGCAGGCATGCACGGCCCGCAGACGCCTGCCGGACGGGCATGCCGCCGCCTCACTTGTCCGCGTTCGGGAAGAACAGCTGCTCGCCGCCGATCTTGTAGCTGGCGATGGCCTGCTGACCGGCGGGCGACACCACCCAGTCCACAAATTTCTGGGCGTCCTGCGACTTCACATGGGGATGCCTGGCGGGGTTGACCACCATCACGCCATACTGGTTGAAGAGCTTTGTGTCGCCTTCCACCAGCACGGCAAGGTCGGCGCGGTTCTTGAAATTCAACCAGGTGCCCCGGTCGGCCAGCACGTAGGCATTGCTCGATGCGGCGATGTTCAGTGCAGGGCCCATGCCGCAACCGCACTCCTTGTAGTTCGCCCCTTTGGCGGCTTCGGCACCGGTGAGCTTCCAGTAACGCAACTCGGCGGCATGGGTGCCGCTCTTGTCACCGCGCGAGACAAACGTGCCGTTGGCCGACGCGAGCTTTTGCAGGGCCTGAACGATGTCCTTGCCGCGCACGCCAGCCGGGTCGACCTTGGGGCCCACGAGGATGAAGTCGTTGTACATGACCGCGTAGCGCTTGACGCCCCAGCCATCGGCCACAAACTTTTCCTCGGCCGTCTGGTCGTGCACAAAAAGCACATCGGCGTCGCCGCGGCGGGCCATGTCCATGGCCTGGCCAGTGCCCAGCGCCACGACCTTCACATCCAGGCCGCTGGCTTTCTTGAACTCGGGCAACAGGTGCCCGAACAGGCCCGACTGCTCGGTGGACGTGGTCGACGCCATGGTGATGCTCTGCGCAACCGAAGCCCCGGATGCTACAAATAACATAGCAAAAAAAGACCCGTGGACTAGCACCTTCGTGCCAAAAGACTTGAAACTGGTCATGCCATCTCGCCTTTCACAAACAAACGGGCGGCTTCCGGCAAGGGGCCGTTGAAAAAATCGTGCACCGGCAGGTCAGCCACGAGGCGACCGCGTTCGAGATAGACAACCCGCGTGGCCAGGCGCTTGACCTGCCCCAGGTTGTGGCTGCTGAACACCATGGTCAAAGGGCCGTGGGTTTCGGTGGCGGGGATGCCCGGCGGCAGCCCATGCCCCGCCGCAAACTCCGCCATCAGGGCCTCGACCTCGCGCTTGGCGTGCGGGTCGAGGCTGGCGGTGGGCTCGTCGAGCAGCAGCACAGCGGGCCGCAGCGCCCAGGCGCGGGCCAGGGCCACGCGCTGCTGCTGTCCGCCCGAGAGCGTGCGCGCGTTTTGCCCCGCCACATCCGCCAGGCCTACGCGCTGCAGCGCCAGCACCGCCTGCGTGCAGGCCTCACCCCAGCGCGTGCCGCGCAGCCACAGCGCCAGCGCCACGTTGTTGCGGGCACTGGTGCGCAGCATGTGCGGGCGCTGGAAAAGCATGGCCTGGCGCAGCGCCGGGTCGCACAGCAGCCCGCCGCCGTGGGTATCGGCCAGGCCGTGCAGCACGCGCAGCAATGTGCTTTTGCCACTGCCATTGGCGCCGACCAGCGCCACACGCTCGCCGGGCGCGATGCGCAGGGTGACATCCGCCAGCGCCTGCACGCGGCCATAACGCACATGGACCTGCCGAAGGTCTGCCCAGGCACCCGCTTCGGGCGTTTGGGCCAGCCCGACTGCGGTCGCCCGCCAGGCCTTCATGCCGCCACCCCCACGGGCGTGCTGGATGCTGCCCCATCCACCCGCTCGCGCCAGCGGCGCACCAGGGCGATCAGCACGTTGAGCGCCAGCACCACCGTCAGCAAAATGATGCCCAGCGCCAGTGCCAGCGGCAGGTCACCCTTGCTGGTTTCGAGCGCGATGGCGGTGGTCATCACGCGGGTGAAGCCGTCGATATTGCCGCCCACGATCATCACCGCGCCCACCTCCGAAATCGCACGCCCGAACGATGCGATCAGCACCGTGAGAAGGGCATAGCGCTCGTCCCATGCCAGCAGCAGGCTGCGCAGCAGGGGCGATGCGCCCATGGAACGAAGCTGCTCGCCGTGCGCGCGCTCGGCGTCTTCCACGGCCTGGCGCGTGAGCGCCGTCACCACGGGCAGCACCAGCAGGGCCTGCGCCAGCACCATGGCCTTGAAGCTGAACAGCCAGCCCAGCGCGCCCAGCGGCCCGCTGCGCGACAGCAACAGGTACACCAGCAGCCCCACCACCACCGACGGCACAGCCAGCGAGGTGTTGAGCAACGCCAGGACAACACCGCGGCCGGCAAAGCGCGCCACCCCCAGCCAGGCGCCCAGCACCAGGCCCAGGCCGCACGCCACCAGGCAGGCCGTACCGCTGACCGCCAGCGACCGGCCCACGATGGCCCAGAGCGCGGGGTCCGATTCGGCGATGAGTTTCAGCGCCGTGCTCGCGCTTTCGGTCAGACTGGACATGTGTTCGGCTATCGTAGGCACCCCACCAATGTCCTGCGATATGAGCACCTGTGCATAGGGTCCAACTCCACTACACGCTGAGCCGCGATGCGGGCACCGCGCTGATCCGCAACCCGCTGCCCGAAATGCTGCAGGCGGTGGCCGAGCAGGGCTCGATCTCGGGGGCCGCACGCAACCTGGGGTTGTCGTACCGCCACGTGTGGGGCGCGCTCAAGCGCTGGGAAGACCAGCTGGGCGGCGAGCTGATCGTCTGGGGCAAGGGCCAGTCGGCGCAGCTCAGTGAATTTGGCAGCAAGCTGCTGTGGGCCGAGCGCCAGGCCCAGGCGCGGCTGGCACCGCAGATTGCCGCACTGCACGCAGACCTGGAGCGCGCCTTTGCGGTGGCTTTCGACCCCGATGCCCATGTGCTCACGCTGTATGCCAGCCACGACGACGCGTTGGGCGTGCTGCGCTCGCACGCGGCCGCACCGGGCGAAGCCGGGGCGCTGCATCTGGACATCCGCTTTACCGGCAGCGTGGATGCCATCCGCGCGCTGAACGAAGGGCGCTGCACCATCGCCGGATTCCACACGCTCGAGCAGCCTGCCGCCGGCTCGGTGGCGGCACGCACCTACCGCCCGCTGCTGCAGCCGGGGCGCCACAAGATCATCGGGTTTGCACAGCGCACACAGGGCCTGGTGGTGGCACCAGGCAACCCGCTGGGCCTGCACAGCCTGGCCGACGTGGCGCGCACGGGCGCACGGTTCGTCAACCGCCCCCTGGGCTCCGGCACGCGCGTGCTGCTCGATGAGCTGCTGGCGCAGGCAGGCCTTGCGCCCGGGGCGCTGGCCGGCTACGACCGCGACGAGCCATCGCACACCGCCGTGGCCCAGGCGGTGGCTGCCGGCGCCGCCGATGTGGGGCTGGGTATTGGCCTGGCGGCACACGCGCGGGGGCTGGGTTTCGTGCCTCTGGCCCAGGAGCGCTACCACCTTGCGTGCCTCAAAGACAGCCTGGAGCAGCCCGCCACGCGCGCGCTGCGGACCTTGCTGCAGACGGCTGAGTGGCAGGCCCAGATGTCGGCACTGCAAGGCTACGCGCCGCTGCACTGCGGGGAGGTGCTGGCCATGAGCCGGGTGCTTCCGTGGTGGCAATTTGCACGCCGCAAGGGGGTTCCAGCAGCTAGGAAGAAACCCTAATTGCTATATTAATCATAGCTATAGAGCCATGACTGCGAACGCTTTCAAAGCGTCACGCAGCCGTCAGAATCTGCCTGCGGCGCTCCGTAGAATCGCGCCCTGAAAAAGAGTGTCTGGGTGTTCCCTGCTTCAGGGGCCACCCCTTCCGTCAAAACCGTAGCCGTTCCATTGGAGATTCCATGCAGGCGTTACTCAAACTATCAAAGGCCATCGACTGGCTGAGCTCAGGGGTAGGAAAGCTCACCATGTGGCTCATCCTCATCACCACGCTGATCAGCGCGGGCAATGCGGTCGTCCGCAAGATTTTCAACACCAGCTCGAACGCGCTGCTGGAAGTGCAGTGGTATTTGTTCGCAGGGGTGTTCATGCTCGGGGCGGGGTACTGCCTGCTCAAGAATGCCCACGTCCGCATCGATTTCATCGCATCGCGCCTGACTGCCCGCACACGCAACTGGATCGACGTGATCGGCATCTTGGTGGTGCTGTTTCCGTTCTGCCTGATCTGTATCGACCTGGGCTGGCCGCTGTTCGTACGTGCATGGGAATCGGGCGAGATGTCGCAGAGCGCCGGGGGCCTGGTTCGCTGGCCCGCCTACGCCATGATTCCACTGGGTTTTGCGCTGCTGCTGCTGCAAGGCATCTCGGAGCTGATCAAGCGCGTGGCGTTCCTGCGCGGGGTTGGCCCTGATGTGCTGGCGCACGACGAAGGCCCGTCCGAAGAAGAAGCGCTGGCTGCAGCCATGGCTGCACAGCTCGAAAAGGCGGCAGTCGCCCCCCATCCCTCCAAGGCAGGCTGAGCCACACCATGCT
>Ga0181554_1005178_pt1 | contig 10332 bp, 10 predicted proteins | sample 011ome_16_FD_145602 | JGI IMG/M metagenome (GOLD analysis project Ga0181554, IMG submission 145602) | Coastal salt marsh microbial communities from the Groves Creek Marsh, Skidaway Island, Georgia - 011503CT metaG (spades assembly) | ecosystem: Environmental > Aquatic > Marine > Intertidal zone...
CGTTCTCTCTCGAATAGCATGACACCGAGGAAACCTGCTTCAAGGAAGACGGCACAGAGCACTTCGTAGCACATTACGATCCCTGACACGACGCCCATACCAAAGACGACGGTGGAGATTTTCTTCCAATCATTGAAGCGTGTCAGATAGGTTTTGCCCCGTGTCTGACAATATGACGCAGACCAGTTGGCAAATTCGGTGCAACGTGTCAGACCGCTGCAACGATGAATGAGGATACCTCAAATATGTCCGATGCAAACCTCCAAGGCTGCGCCATTGAAGTGGCAAACGTCACGTTTGGCGTTGAGGGCAAGGTTATTTTGCACGATGTGACCCTGCGCACCAGCACCAAGCGGATTGGCATTGTGGGCCGTAATGGATCGGGCAAATCGACGCTTGCACGGGTGATTGCGGGGTTGGTTTCCCCACGTAGTGGTGCTGCAAAGATTAACGGGCATGACATGGCCAAGGATCGCAAACAGGCGCTCCGCGAAGTTGGAATCCTGTTTCAGAACCCAGATCACCAGATTATTTTTCCGACGGTGCGCGAAGAGATCAGCTTTGGACTGCGACAAATGGGGCAGTCGAAGGCGGATGCGGACCGTGTGACGGTGCGGACGCTGGAAAGCTTTGCGAAATCCCATTGGATCGATGCCCATGTGCATGCTCTGTCGCAGGGGCAAAAGCATCTTGTTTGTCTTATGGCGATTGTGGCGATGGCGCCGAAGGTCGTGATATTGGACGAGCCGTTTACCGGTTTGGACATTCCGACCAAAGCGCAATTGACGCGTTATTTGGGACATTACGAGGGTAGCTTAATCCACATTACCCACGATCCCGATGATCTGCGCAGCTATGACCATGTGGTCTGGTTAGAGCAGGGCAGAATTGTGGAGGCAGGGGAGGCGGAGGCCGTTTTGCAGGCCTATGTAACCGCGATGACCGAGATGGGAGGGACGGATGATATCTCTGACATCACCAGTTGAAACCCGCGCCCATTCTTGGCCCGCATGGGCGAAGCTTGGCGGGTTATGTGCCGCTACTGTTGGTTTATTTTTCATCCAATCACTGCTGGTGCATTCGTTGATTTTTGCGGGCGTCGTCGCGGCATATCTGTCTGTTGGCGCAGCATTTTTCAAAGCTGGCTTGCGCCATATGCGTATCCTTTGGCCGTTTCTGGTGGTGCTTGCGGTATGGCATATTTGGACGGGCGAAAAGGTAGCGGGGGCGGTGATTATCTTGCGGCTTATGTCGGCGGTGGGCCTTGCCAATTTGGTAACGATGACGACGCGGCTGTCGGATATGATGGATGTCGTGCGGACCCTAACCGCGCCTTTGGCCCGCGTCGGTCTCCGCCCGGCTGCTTTGGAAATGGCAATTGCTTTGGTCATACGAATAACGCCGGTTCTGGCTCAAAAGGGCGCACAGTTGACCGAGAGCTGGCGGGCGCGCTCGCCGCGCAAGCCGCGTTGGAATATCTTGCTCCCCTTCACCGTTTTGGCGTTAGATGACGCCGAATATGTAGCCGACGCGCTGCGCGCGCGCGGTGGTATTAACCCTCACGAGGATTCCTAGATGGAAAAGAATGTAACTCTGATCGCTTTGTTCGCCGCCCTGATAGCAGCGCTTGGTATCATCCCGCCGATTATGCTCGGCTTTGGCGTGCCGATCACGGCGCAATCGCTGGGCGTGATGCTCTGCGGAACTGTTTTGGGGTCCAAGCGCGGGGCGTTGGCGGTGTTGTTGTTCCTGCTGCTGATCGCGATTGGCTTGCCGTTATTGTCGGGCGGGCGCGGTGGCTTTGCGATGTTCATGTCGCCTTCTGCCGGTTTCTTGTTCGGCTGGCCCGTTGCCGCGTTCGTGGCGGGATTGATTGTTGAAAAGTGGCGCGCGGCACCTCTGGCAGTTGTCGCAACCGTTGGAGCCGTCGTGGGCGGGATCGTTGTGCTCTATGTCTTCGGCACGATTGGATTGTCGGTCGCCTTGGGGAAGACATTGCCAGAAGCGTTTTTCCTGTCTTGGGCCTATGTTCCCGGTGACGTGTTGAAGGCCGTGATTGCGGGGATGCTGACAGCCGCATTGGCCAAGGCGCGCCCCGCTAGCGTATTGTCGCGTGCCGCAGTCTGATCTGCTAACATTACTGGCGCAACGCCGCTCGGTCAGGGCATTTACCGATGCCCCGATTGAACGGGCTGCGCTAGAGCGAATTTGCCAAGCCGCAAGGCTTGCTCCCAGTGGCGCGAACCTGCAACCGGGTCGATTTCATGTTTTGACGGGGGCCGCTTTGGCGGGCCTGACTGCGGGTTTGATGGAGGCAGTCGAACGCGGTGCCCCCGTCGAGGCGGAGTATTCTTATTTTCCCGCCACGATGTCGCCCGCGTTGAAAGACAAACAGCGCAAAGCCGGGTTTGCACTTTACGAGGCCTTGGGAATTGGGCGTCGCGATCTGGATGCGCGGCGTGCGCAATTTGCCCGCAACTACCGTTTCTTTGATGCGCCTGTCGGGATTGTTGTCACGATTGACCGCGATATGGGCAAGGGTTGTTTTATGGATTTGGGGATGGCGTTGATGGCCTTGTTCTTGGCGGCGGAAGATGCGGGGCTGGGGGCCACAGGCATCGGCGCCTTGGCCAATTACGCCAGCGTCGCGCACCGGCAGTTAGAATTGCCCGAGGGTGAAATGGTGGTTTGCGGGATCGCGATTGGCCATGTGGACCGTAACGCGGCGGTCAATCAGTTTCGCACCGAGCGTGATCCGTTGACGGATTTCACCACCTTTCGCGGGTTCGACTAGCCACGCAAAAGCACGGCTGATCCTAGTCCGCCAGCCGAGGCGATAGCGGCAAGGCCGGTCCCACCCGTGCCGCGCAGATCGTGGAACAATTGCACCGCAAGAATTGCGCCAGAAGCCCCCACAGGATGCCCCCGCGCCAAGGCTCCGCCGCGTCGATTGACGATGCCACGGGGGATGTTTGCGCCCTCTTGGCAGGCGATGGCTTGCACGGCGAAGGCCTCCATGATTTGCGCGCTTTGTAGCATGTTAGGGTCTGTTTTGGTCTGGTCCAGAATGGCGTTGATTACGGCGATAGGGGCCAATCCGGGCAGGGTGGGATCACCGCCGATTGTGGCCCCTGCGAGGAACGCGGCGGCGGGCAGGCCCCGCGTGTGTGCGATCCGTTCGGAGACCATCACGACGAAGGCTGCGCCGTCTGCTGCGACGGCCATATTGGCGGCGGTGATGGCGCCTGAGATGCGCGGGGCCTTGTCGCAGTGCCGTTGGGTGAGGGCGCGAGTGAAGGGGTCGTGGGACAGGCCTGCGACGGTTGTTATTTCGGGGGCAGGGCGGTTGGCAGCTGCGTGGCTTGCGATGGCCCATGCATCTTGGGCGGCGCGAGAGATGTTTCTGGATTGCGCTAGGGCGTTGGCGGCTTCTGCCATGTCAGGGTCGCGGTCGGGCCACGGCGTGAATTGTGCTTGGTCATAGGGTTCTGGCGGGGATCCGTCGGTGAATGTGCGGGACCGCAGGGGACGGCGCGAATAGCTCTCGACGCCACCAGCGACGACGATATCGTGGTGGCCTGAGCGAATGAGCGCGTCGCCAAGGATCAGGGCATCAAGTCCGCCTGCGCATTGCCTGTCTATAGAAAGCCCTGCGATCCGCTCAGGCCAGCCAGCGCCGAGGGCCACAATACGGGCGGGGTTGCCGCCTGCGCCGAGGGCATTTGAGACAATCAATTCGCCGATCTCGTCAGGCGTGATACCAGCGTCAGCGAGCAGGGCGTCAAGTACGGGTTTTGCCAATTCATCCAATGTTAGAGACGATAACGCGCCGCCGCGAGGGGCGACGGGGCTACGGCGGGCGGCGATGATGTAGGAGTGGGTCATGTCAGATCGCCTAGCATTTTGCGCAGGGCTTGCAGGTCGGGTTTTCCTGCGGCGAGCATAGGGATTTCGGTAAGGCGGTGGAACGTTTTTGGCACGGAGGCGGGGCCGAGTTTTGCGTGGCAAAGCTGGCGTAATGCGGCCTCGTTTATGGGTTGTGAGGACTGGATGACGCAAACGATCCGATGACCTCGCAATGGATCGGGGAGGGGGATGGCTGCGCATTGGGTGATGCCATCGACCTGTGAAATCAGGGTCTCAATCTCTTCGGGAAAGACGTTTTTATCGGCGACCGTGACCATGCGCGAGAGCCGTCCGCGTAGGAACAAGTGGCCGCTCTCATCAAGGTATCCCATTTCGCCGATGCTTAGAAATGGTCCATCCCAGCTTGTGTCGGTGCTGTTGCCTGTCGCATAGCCGTCGAAGAGATAGGGGCTTTGCACCCAGACCTCGCCTGTTTGATTTGGCGTGAGACCGTCGCCGATGCGCAGGGTGACATTTGGGTAGGGGCGGCCCACGGAACCGTTGGGCGTTTGGTCGTCGGTGATGGTGATGAAGCTGGTCTCGCTCGCGCCGAAAAACTCGTAGATTTTCGCGGTTGGGAAGATTTGTATGAGGAGGCTGCGCAAGGTGTCGCTTAGTTTTCCGCCGCCAGAGAAGATCGCGCGTGGATCTGGCAGGTTTACGCCATTTGCGCCGCGTACCAGAAGCGCGAGTTGTGATGGTGTCGCGTAGATCACAGTCGCGCGGGAGGTGGTGAGGGCTTCGATTTGCCGTTTGGGGCTTTGCCCCGCAAGCCCGATATAATCCGCGCCGAGGTGCAAAGCCTCCAGTGCGGCGTAAAGCGTGAGTGAATGGCCCAATGTGCCAAAGGTGGCGTATGTGTCATTTGCGCCGATGCCAAAACGGGTGGCTGTGATCGCAAAGCTGGCTTGCCACGACGCGGGGCTTCGCCGGATCGTTTTGGCGGCACCGCTAGAACCAGATGTTTCGCACATGAGCCATTGCTGGGGTGATGGTTCTTTCAAAACGAGCGAAGGGTCGGATTGCCGCGCAAGGATCGTGGCCCCTTGCGTTATCCCCTCCAAGAGTTGCGCCATGCCCTGCGCCAGTGGCGGCAGGACATGCGAATGTGGGCTCATGTTGAAATTTTGTGCAGTTGTCATGTCAATGGAAGTATAGACACTGCGCGTGTTGGACTGCCAGAGGCACAGGAATGTTTCTGTGGACCCATATTGAGAACGATGGTGCGCGATACCTGAACCGCGACACTTGTTGGCGTCAGGGAAGCCGTCGTGTTTGGGCATGCTCTCATCACAAAAATAATTGCCCTCCAAGACACGCGCCATCTCATCAACAGGGACCTTTGCGTGTCTCCAGCGCTCTATGATACTGAGTTGTGTGCAAACGGCTCCCATACCGAGTCCTCTCGCTAGATAAACTACTGTTTTCTAACAAGAGTCGCAGTTGGGGTAGCGGGCGACGGCTACAAAAAAGAAAATCGCATAATAGGCGTTATGTTAAAAGTTTAAAAGTGAGCGACCCTCAGAACGAACATAAGCGCGCAGCCGAAACCTGGCTCGTGACTTCGTCTTGCAGTTGGCCGAAACAAACGCTTTAATCTAATTTCATTTTTGAAAGTTATCCGATGATTGCCTATTTCATTCTCGCTGGACAATCCAATATGGATCAATGGTTTCATGCGGGCGACGGGGCAGCCATGCTTGAAGGGTCTGCTCTGGAATATGCCGACGATCGGGCCTCAGATGACCCTGACCTTTATGACCGTATTGCCGAGAATTATTGGTACAATGAAACGACTGGCGAGGCAGGCCCGAACTTGGTCGGTTTCATTGAAGACATCGAGGCTGCGGTTGATGAGGGTATCGTGTTTTCCGGGATCATCTGGTCGCAGGGTGAAGCCGATACAACTTACGTCGGCGCAAATGGTGCTGATGACTACGCAGAAGGGCTGCAATTTGTACTTGATGAATTAATGCAAGCCAGTGGTGCGCCGCATGTCTACATTCAAGCATTGGGTGACCGGTCGTTCTTCTCGCAAACATTGCATGGTGGCTCCGCTGCAATTCGAGATGCGCAGCAGGAAATTGCAGATCAATCGGACGCGATTACAATCGCGACCACCATCTTCGATTTGGACTTGCGTGACAGCGTCCACCTGACAGTTGAGGGCTACGAAGCCGCAGGCGTTCGCATGGCGATCGCTATATCGACTGGCGAGACATCCCCTGCGATTGGTGAGGTAATCCTTGTCGATCCCAACACAATTCTCATTCAAATTGACCTTGCCCGCGATCAACAGTTTTCTGGAACCATTGATCTCGGCGGGTTCTCACTCGTCGAAAACGGTGAAGAAGTTCAGATTTCTCACGTCGAGATTTCCGCATCAGGTTTGCTAAGAATAGAAACGCTTACTTACCTATCGAACCCTAGCATTGCCTACGGCGCGGTTGAACAGAGCGTTGATATGCAAGCCAGTGACTTCATTTATGTCACAGGTCCAAACGGCACGGTTCCGGTGCTCCCATTCAATATCACAGTGACCGCACCAGAACTCGAGACGACCGAACTCACAAACGGCCTTCGCATCACAAGTGGCACGCTGAGTGACACGATCATCGGGCAATCCGGTGACGACTATCTCTTCGGAAATGGCGGCGATGATGTCTTGATCGGAGGCTGGGGCAGAGACCGGCTTTATGGCGGCAGTGGATCAGATACGTTTGTCCTCAGTGACGATCAAAGCACGGATATCGTTTATGATTTCAACCTCGCCGAAGATGCCATCGGGTTGAACGGCATCACGATTTCAGACGTAACCTTTCGCGCCTATGGTGCAAACGATTTGGATATTCGCACGGCAGATGGCCAACGCATTGTGCTCCGAAATGTCAGCTACGATGCACGCGACGATGTTCGGTTCAACATGCTCGGCACGGACGGCGCCAATATCTTGACGGGCGGTGAGGGTAATGACTTCATCCTCGCGGGCAACGGCAATGATGAGGTTAACAGCGGCGCTGGCGACGACTGGATCAGCCTCGGACTGGGGTCCGATACCGTTTCATTTGGAACCGGCTCTGGCTCAAATACAGTCGCCGATTTCGATGTTACCCAAGACACGGTCGCATTGCTCAATTTGGGAGCCTCGTCTCTCGTCGTCAGCGAGACTGCCATGGGCGACCTTGAACTCCAAACGCCCGGCGGAGATCGCTTGGTGTTGGAGGGTGTCTCGATAGCAGATTTCGACGCGATTACGTTCGACGATCTACGTCCGGAAGTCGGATTTCTGATTGGCACAGAAGGCAATGACACCCTGAACGGGTCCAAGATCAATGACTACGTAGAAAGCTTTGGCGGCACTGACCGCCCATACGGCGGCGGCGGAAATGACGTCTTTGTTTTTGGCGCAGGCTCAGGGCTAAATGTGATTTACGACTTTGCCGATGGGGAAGACAGAATACTCATCGAAGGTGGGAGCTTCGGGGATGTAACGCTCATTGCGTATAATGCTACCGACGCTGAAGTCCGCTTGGACAGTGGCGACAGGCTCGTTCTGCGCAACGTCGATCTCGCAACTTTGGATGCCGATGACTTCATATTCACAACGCCCGCCGAATTTCTGTAGGGTCCGCCATTGACTACGACCTCCCAATGCCGCGATGTATCCGGTCTAGGCAACATGAGCATTGGCGCTCATCTGAAATCAAAGATGGATAGAGTTTGAAACGGGTTCCGGCAGAGTTACGCGTCGATTTTGTCGAAGGCGCAGTGGCGCATCGGCTTCGGTTCGGTGGGGGTCGTGGTCAGGATCTTGCGAAGGCAATGGGACTGCGCGACGGTAAAACACCACTCATAATTGACGCGACAGCGGGGTTGGGTCGGGATTCGTTTCTCTTAGCGTCTCTGGGTGCCCAAGTGATTATGATTGAGCGGTCCGAGAAAATGCATGCGCTCTTGATGGAAGGCATGGAACGGGCCGAAAGTGAGGGAGGTCAGTTTCGCGAGATCATTGGCCGCATGACCCTTTTGAAAGGTGACGCCAAAGACTTGATCCCCGAACTCGGTGGTGAAGCCATTTTGGTCGATCCCATGCACCCTGAGCGGAAAAATTCAGCGCTGGTAAAGCAGCACTTGCGTCAAGTACGCGAGATCGTCGGCACTGACGACGACGCCGTTGATCTGGTCAGAGTGGCGATCAAACATGCGCAAAAACGGGCCGTTCTTAAATGGCCCGCCAAGGCTGATCCGATCGAAGGTCTTCAAGTGTGCACACACCAAATTCGCGGCAAGACGACGCGCTATGATGTCTTTATGACGGGCTAGAGGAAAACTTTTTAGATACGGATTCTCAATCAGCCTGATCGCCCGAATTTAACATATCGCCAGCCTTCGTAATGTCACCAATCACACTGCTGTCTTTGTGGGCTAGATTCCAGTAGGTGGCAGGATCGTATCACAATGCCCTGACGCCAGTTCCTTCCGTTCAATTTGAGCCCTTTGGTCGCCGTCGTGTCGGCGTCGTGGAGCCACTCGATGATGAAGTGGGTGCGTTCCACGCGCCCGATTTCGCGGAGCGCCTCGGCCAGTTCTGGACGATGAGCGCCTCGCGGATTTTGCCCCCGATCTGACCGCGCAATTCGTTCGGCGCTGATAGGGTTCCTCCCAACAAAGGTACGTAATGCGACATAGCGTTCACGCCATGATGTTGGTCTGATGGCGTTTTTCGTGTTTTCGCCCCACCCGTTTTGCCGCTCTGTTTATGCTGCTTTTTTCGGGGGCAGGATGCCAAGGGTATCGCGGAGCTTTTCCTCGGAGAAGTCGTACTCGCCGAGCATGTTGATATGTGCCCATGACATGGGCGAATGGGAGGCGATCAAGCGTAGCAAGTTTTTTCTGGTCTCGGCGTCTGGAGTCTTTTCAACCTGTCTGGTCAGGTAAAGATAATTCCAACAGATGATGCTGTTTTTGATCAGGCGGTTGCAGGCCTCTGCGACTTCCTGCTCTTCCTTTTCCACTTGGGTGAACTCACGCGGGTTGCCGACGGCTACGGCACGGGTGAAACGGTTGGCCAGCTCGACCTTGTTGAGCTGGCGCTCGATGGCCTGCCGCAGGGTGAGATCGTCGATGTAGCGCAGGATGAAAAGGGATTTGATGATCTGCCCAAAGGCCTTCATGGCTTGATAAAGCGCGTGCTGGCGGGAATAAGAATTCAGCCGCCGGAAGATGTCCGAGGCGGTGTTTTCCTTCAGCTTGATGGTGGCCACCAGGCGCAGCAGGTCATCCCAGTTTTCGCGAATGATGGCTTCATTGATGGTCTTGTCAGGGCGGATGGCCCAGTCATCATCGGCCTGATTTTTCGGCTTGAAGATATAGAGTGTCTGCTTGCCAACCCCCTTAATGCGCGGAGCAAAGGAAAAGCCCAGCAGATGGGTCAGGCCAAAGACAGCCTCAGTGTAACCGTGGGTGTCGGTGGAATGGATGTCGGTTTTAACGACATCGTTGCACATGAGGCCGTCGATCACATAGGCGCTTTCGCGATCCGCCGCGCTGATCATCAGGGAATGCCACAGGAAATTACGCTCATCGACGAAGGTATAAGCGCTGACGCCTTGTCCCTGCCCGAAGTACTTGAACGACCGGCTGGCGTGCAGACTATCGCCGCGCACCTCGAATTTCTGGCCATCGCTAGCAGTATGGAGCTGATCCTGCGTCTGACGGTACAAATTGGGCAGCTCCATCGTGACCATGGCCTTAACTACGGCGTCATTGGCGGCTCGGATGTTCTCAAGCGAGAAGCGCCAGTTCACCGTATGATCCAACTCGCTTTCCGTCACGCTCGTGGAAATCCGCGCCATCTTGCGCACGCCGATGCCACAGCCCAGTCCCATGATCCCGGCGAGCAAGGCGGGATGGGATGTCGCCTGCCGGACATGGGTCTGCTGCCAATGCTCGAAGGAAAGCAGCATTCCGCAGTGATTGTTGACGGTTTCCAAAACCTGCGCGAGCGGCACATCGTGCCGCTGAGGAAAGAGATCGCCCAGTGGGTCGGGCTCACGGGCATCGATGGCCGGTGTGCCAATGTGGAACGTCCCATCCTTGCGCAACTTCAGGTGGGGATTGTTGACGGCACGACCATTCGTTGCTTGGTACTAGGAGGTGAGCGCGGAATTCAGCGTAGCCAGTACGGAGGCAGGATCAGTGAATTCCGTCAAACCTGCCCGCTCCAACAAATGGCCCTTTTCGCGCTGCCAACGATCTTTATCGATCAAGTAAGTATCCATGGGTCGATATTTGTAGGACTGTTCCACGTTGAGGTCGCCGGATTTGATGGCCGTAGTGATGGCCTGAAATAGAAATACCTTGTAAAGAGAGGTGGTCGCAGAATTTCGGACCATTAGTTAAGGTAGATCGACTAGCGAGAAAGAC
>Ga0181554_1005184_pt1 | contig 10328 bp, 8 predicted proteins | sample 011ome_16_FD_145602 | JGI IMG/M metagenome (GOLD analysis project Ga0181554, IMG submission 145602) | Coastal salt marsh microbial communities from the Groves Creek Marsh, Skidaway Island, Georgia - 011503CT metaG (spades assembly) | ecosystem: Environmental > Aquatic > Marine > Intertidal zone >...
TTCGATGACTGTTGCGTCGCCCTTCATGGCGATACTCCTGTTTGAGACCGATTGAGCGTATTTATGCCCCAATCGCGCCTCGCGGACAAGGCGATACCATGAAAAGTTTTCGGATTTCCGTTACTTGCGAGCGATAATCACTAGCACGCAGTCAGCTTATGCTGCGACTGATTTGCAACTGAGTTCGCGCTCTTCAAACAGGATCGCATCCGCATCACTCAGGCAGGTTCCGCAATTGGGCCTTTTCCCCAAGGCCGCATAGGCCGCGACCGCATCGCCGGACGTTTTGCGCGCCATCTGGCGCAAGTCAGCCTCTTTAATCGCATTGCAGATGCAAGCATACATCGGACAGCAATCTCCTGCGAGTGATTCGCAAGAGCGAGAATATGCGAATTATTCTCAATAGCAAGGAGAAAGGTGCTTGCCTTTGGACTACGGTCACCTCTTCAACGGAAACATCCTCCCATAGGTCAAACATCTCCACAGCCACTCAAGCGGACCGTAGCGATAACGCTGAAGCCACGGCTTCGACCACGCCAGCATAACAATCCAGGCGGACAGAACGACCAGATAGAGTTGCGGTCGATTGAGCTCACCAAACAGACCCAGTGCCCAGCCATGGAATACAAGCAGCATCAGAATCGATGTGCCGAGGTAGTTTGTGAACGCTGCGCGCCCGGCCGCAGCAAAGCGTTGTGCGAGCCATCCTTTCCAGCCTGGCTCGTAGACGGCCAGCAAGGCCATGATCCCAAGCACCATCATCAGGCGCGGTAGTGGACTGACCCCCACGAATGCCGCGAGCGTGCCATAATAGGTAAATCCGATCGATTGCACCCAGAGGCCGATCAAAAGGTGCAGTAGGCCGCTTCCTAAAAAGCCGATCCAGCCCCAGAACCGCATCCGGCCCGGATCAATACCGCCATTGAAGAAGCCGAGCCGATAAAGCCCCATCCCGATCAGCATCAGCGGCAGCGATTCCAGTCCAAAGAACAGTACGTTGGTCAGCGGCTCGAACCAGTGCTCTGAAAAGCGGTGCTCGACAAACCCGATGTAATCGCCTGTTTGCTTCAGCCCGGATTCGATCACATCATCGGCAAGCGCCTCTTGCTTGCCTTCTTCAAGCCCGACGCGGGTTTCAGCCATTGCCACATTCTGTCCGAATGACGTGTCTGCGATAAAGTGCAGCGGCAACATCATGAGCGCATAAAATATTGCGCCGGCAAAATAGCCGAGCAGCCCCACCTTGAGCTGGTCCTTGGGGCTCCAGCCCAAACATAATAGCGCGATGAACCCAATCACAGCGTAGTAGAACAGAATGTCACCGCGCCAGATGAAGAAGAAATGCGCCATTCCGAACAACATCAGGAAGAACAGCCGCCGCGCTTGCAGCCAGCGTGTTTGCCCCCTTGCCCAGGCCCGCTCCATAAACAGATACAGCCCCACGCCGAACAGGACTGTAAATATCCCGCGCATCTTTCCGTCGATCAGCACAAATTGCGCAATCCACATCCAGCCGTCGTTGTCTCCAGCGGGAACAAGGAATGTTTCAGGGAACATGTAAGCGCTAAACGGCTGCCCGAAGGCGACAATGTTCGCAGCCAGAATGCCCAGCACGGCAATCCCGCGCATCAGATCAAGGCTGCCGATACGCTCTGGAAGCCGGGCGGGCGCAGCCGCCTCCAAATCCGGAGTTACCGCTTGATCGGCCACAAGAATCTTCCTTTTCCCCTTTTCCAGAAGCCAGCTTAACAGGCTTTCGACACAAGCAAAGGGTCAACCAATCGGTCCAAGTTAACCTAAAAATAACGGTATCCTGCGATGACCCCATCCAGAAGTCGCATTCGCGGCACCAAGCTAAGGGCTAACCAGGGAGATTAGGGCGTTGCGAGCACTAGCATTAGCATCGCAGAAGGGCGGATCGGGTAAAACTACCCTATCAGGGCACCTTGCCGTACAGGCACAGCGCGCAGGCGCAGGGCCATTTGTACTCATCGATATCGATCCACAGGGCTCGCTGGCTGATTGGTTGAACGAGCGCGAAGCGGAATATCCTGCCTTTGCTCAAACAACAATAGCGCGTCTTGCCAACGATCTTCAGGTTCTACGCCAGCAGGGCTTCGACAATCAAGGGTCAAAGCGCACAGCAGATTGTCACTGATGCTCTCGATTCGCTTCTGACGAGATCAAGGAACTGGACGCTCTTGCTGCGCAAATGCCGCAGCATTGAGTGATTTGAGCAAGAGCAAGGAAAAGCCCTCATGAGCAAGACCGCACACAACACACCAAAGATTGCACTCGCACTAAATACCGCGCTGGTCAGCGTCGCACTTGCCGGTTGCACGACTTATACCGCGCCGCCCGCTTCTGCTTCGCTTGCAAAAGCGCAAGCTGCGATAGAAAAGGGCAAGGCTACCAAAGCGGTTGAGTATGCGGAAGCCGCTGTCTTGGCCGATCCACGCAATGCGTCAAACCGTGCCCTTCTTGGTGCGGCCTACCTTGAAGCCGGCCGGTTTCAGGCTGCAGCGACAAGTTTTGGTGACGCGCTTGCTCTTGGCGACACCGACAACCGCACGGTTCTGAGCTATGCGCTGGCGCAGACTGCACAAGGCAACAATGCCGAAGCGATCCGCATTCTGGACCAGTATGAAGGCCAGCTCGATCGCGCTGACCGCGGTCTGGCACTTGCTCTGGCAGGTGAACCACGTGATGGCGTTCGCGTTCTCAGCAATGCACTTCGCGGTGATCAGAACACAGCCAAGGTTCGCCAGAATCTGGCCTACGCCCATGCGCTGTCGGGCAACTGGCGCGCGGCTCGTGTGATGGCTGCCGAAGATGTACCGGCCAATCTTGTTTCCGAACGCATTGCCGAATGGGCAGAACAGACCCGCCCAGAAGCTTTCCAAACGCGCGTCGCAAAACTGCTTGATGTCACGCCAACATATGATGCTGGTCAACCCATTCATCTCGCTTTGGGCAACTTCCCGAGCCAGGATGTGATGGTTGCCCAAGCTGCACAAGATCCAGTCGAGCCTCAGGTGGCGGTTGTGGAAACACAAAGCATCGAGCTAGCCGCAGTTGACGCGGATGTTGTTTCGGCTCTGATCGCAGTACCCGCTCAACCGGAGAAGGTTGCAGCTGCTGAGCAAGTTCAGGTGGTCTATGCGTCAACACCTCAGGTCGCTGCCGTACGCGTGGTTTCGAACACGGTGGTTCAGGAATTGCCCGCCAACTATCAAGCGGCAGATCGCAATCCCGCCTCTCGTTAGGCGGCCAACACCTGACAACGCCGTATGGCAGCGATAAACAACGCCACCGATGGCACGCATCTTGTCTAGCTTGGCAGCCTCTAGACACGTGACGCAGCCGAGCGTGCATGGTCGATCTATCAAAGTGGCCATTCACAACTTGACGGCCGCGATCTCGTGATCACACAGGCTGAAGTCGATGGCAAAACCTACTACCGTGCAGCCTCCACTGGCTTTAGCACGCGTGGTACGACTTCGATGTGTGCAACTATAAAGGTCGGTGGTGAAGGCTGCATCGTACATCCCGAAAGCAGCCCGCTGCCAGGCGCTATTGATCGCGGTGTTCGCTTGGCTTCACGCTAACCAACAGCTTCTCTCTCCAGCGAGAATGACCCCCGGGTGCGAAGGCGCTCTGGGGTTTTGCTTTCTTGGCTAGAACAGCCGCATCCCGCCTTTCCAAAGCGCGGTTGCACGGCCTTGCATCGGCTGCTTGTCAAACGGCGTATTGCCGGCGCTAGCAGACATTTTGGCGCTGTCGACTATCCAAGGTTTCTCAGGATCGATTAGCACGATGTCCGCCTGATATCCGGGGGTAATTTCGCCCACATCAACACCCAGGATCTTCGCCGGATTGCCGGCCAGAAGCGCAAAAGCGCGCCCAAGATCAATCACTTCATCGCGTACCAATGTCATGGTCAGCGGCAAAAGGGTCTCCGCCCCCGCCATGCCGGGTTCGGCATCGGAAAACGGCAGGCGCTTGTCCTCGGGCCCGCGCGGATCATGCCCTGAAGCGATCGCGTCAATCGTCCCGTCTGCAATTGCCGCTATAACTGCCTTACGATCAGGCTCGCTGCGCAAGGGAGGCGAAAGCCGCGCAAACGTGCGAAATTCAGCGGTCGCCAAGTCTGAGAGCATAAAGTGCGCCGGTGTTACACCTGCGGTAACGGCAACGCCGCGCGCCTTCGCCGCGCGCACCAGATCAAGCGCAGCTGCGGTGGTAACCTGGCGGATATGCAGTCGCGCGCTGCTCATCTCGGCCAGCGCGATGTCGCGCGCCACCGCCAGCACTTCGGCTTCGGCGGGCGCGCTGGGCAATCCCAGCCGGCTCGCCATTTCGCCAGCCGTCACAGCGGCATCTCCGGCCAGTCCGCTGTCCTCGGCATGACTTACCACGACCAGGTCCAGCATGGCGGCATATTGCATCAACCGCAGCATCACGCCGCTGTCTGCGATCCAGCCGCGACCGGTCGAAACGCCGCGCGCGCCGGCCTCTTTCATCAGGCCCAGTTCTGCCAATTGCTGACCGCCCAAGTCACGTGTGGCTGCCGCGAGCGGATGCACCCAAAGGTCAGGCTTCCCGCTCTTCGCGATATAGCTGACCCGGCTCGGCAAATCGAGCGGGGGGGATTGGTCTGGCATCAAAGCCGCGCGTGTAATCCCGCCGAAATGGAACGCGGGCTTGTCGACAGCGAATACACTCAGATCGACCAGCCCCGGAGCGATCACCCGTCCCCTCGCATCGACGATCTCGTCGCCATCTTGCGGTGCGATATCGCCTAGCGCATCGATCAGCCCGGCCACCAGGCGGACCGCGCCCTCTTTCACGCCCTCGCCAGTAACGACGCGTCCGTTTGTAATTGTGATGGGTGAAGCCTGCTTCATGCCCAGCTCTCCACACCGCGCGTCTCGCGCGTCAGGATATCAAGGCATGCCATGCGTACCGCAACGCCCATTTCAACCTGCCGTGTGATGATTGAACGATCGATCATGTCCGCTACATCGCTGTCGATCTCTACACCCCGGTTCATGGGCCCCGGATGCATCACCAGCGCATCTGGCGCCGCGCGCTTCAATCGTTCCTCGGTCAGGCCGTACAAATGATGATATTCGCGCGCGGAAGGGATGAACTGCCCCTGCATCCGCTCAGTCTGCAAACGCAGCATCATCACCACATCACTGCCCGATAGCGCTGCATCGAAATCATGAAACGGCTCTGCTCCTATCGCCTCGACATTTGCCGGCATAAGCGCGGGAGGAGCGCACAAGCGTACAGTCGCTCCGAGAGCTTGCAGACACAGAAGGTTGGACCGCGCGACACGGCTGTGCAGAATGTCCCCGCATATCGTGATCGTGAGCCCGGTGAAATCCTCCGCCGTCTCACCGCGCGCCTGCAAGGCATGTCGCAGCGCGAGCGCATCCAGCAGTGCCTGCGTCGGGTGTTCGTGCTGGCCATCACCGGCATTGAGCACCGGGCAATCGACCTTGTCAGCAATCAACTGGGTCGCGCCGCTGGAAGCATGGCGGATAACAATTGCATCGGGGCGCATGGCATTCAAAGTGATTGCCGTGTCGATCAGCGTCTCACCCTTCTTCACGCTCGATTGCGCGGCATGCATATTGACAACATCCGCGCCCAGGCGCTTGCCCGCGATTTCGAAGCTCAGCAGCGTTCGCGTTGAATTTTCGAAGAAGGCATTGATAATGGTCAGGCCTGACAGCAGATCGCTGTGCTTGTTCCGCTGGCGGTTCAGACGGATCCATTGTTCCGCCTGATCCAGCACATAAAGAATCTCGTGGCGCTCCAGATGTCCGATGCCCAGTAATCCGCGATGCGGAAACGCCATTCGCCCGGCCGGAAACCTGCCCGAACTGTCAGCCGCGGCAGGTTGATTGGCCTCGTATCCCGCCATGAATTCGCGCAACTTCGTGGCTGTGCTGCCGCGCAAATCACGGCCTGCCTTCAATTGCGACACGAACGGCTTGTCGTTCATCGCCAGCTCGCCGAAACGCGTTTCCGACATGTCATTTCGCTGGCAGAATTGTTCAATTTCAAGGAGCAAATCGTGCATATGGCGCCCTTTAAGTTGGATTTATCCAACCGTCCAGCCTGAATCGGCACAATCCACCGCTCAAGCTGTTGAACGAACCATATTGCGCACTCGACGGCATATTCGGCTAAAGAAGGTGGAACTTTGCAGCGCGCGCCCTAGTTTATGTACACAGCACCCGATTGAAAGATGACAATATGAGTTTTGCAGGCAAGGTTTGGCGGCTTCTGGTCGGGATCAAGGATGGCTTGGTTCTGCTGTTCATGCTGCTGTTCTTTGCGATGCTGTTTGCGATCCTGTCTGCGCGCCCTAGCCCCGGCATGGTTCACGATGGCGCATTGCTGCTTGAACTGGACGGCTATGTTGTCGAGGAACGCGCGGTCATCGATCCGATCCAGGCGTTGATCAACCAGCAGGCGCCTGTCACCGAATTTGAAGTAAACGAGCTTGTCCGCGCGATTGACGCAGCCGCGGGCGATGATCGTATCAAAGCGGTCGCGCTTGATCTCTCGCGTTTTCTGGGCGGTGGACAGGTCCATATGCAGGAAATCGGCGAGGCGCTGGCGCGGGTTCGCGCGGCGGAAAAACCGGTTGTTGCCTATGCGCTGGCCTATTCAGACGACGCGTTGCATCTGGCTGCGAACGCGAGCGAGGTATGGGTTGATCCATTGGGCGGCGCCATCGCAGCGGGGCCTGGCGGGTCCTTTCTGATGTTTGGTGATCTGCTCGAAGAGTATGGCGTTAACGCGCGGATCTACCGCGTTGGCACATTCAAGGCCGCGACAGAGCCTTATTCACGCAATACTCTATCTCCCGAAGCACGCGAGAACATCGGCGGCCTGCTCGCATCCTTGTGGGAAGAGTGGCAAGCCAATGTGAAGAAAGCGCGGCCAGCGGCTGACCTTGAACGCGTGACGTCGGACCCGGTGGAGTGGATCCAATCAGCCAATGGAGATCTTGCCACAGCAGCGCTGAACGCTGGTCTGGTCGACAAGATTGGCAGCCGAGTTGAATGGGGAGACCGCGTAGCGGAATTGGTCGGCAAGGACAGCTGGAACGACATGCCGGGCGCCTTTGCATCGACAGGCCTCAGGCCATATCTCGCTGATGTTGGTGAGGATCGAAGTGGCCGGGCGATCGGCATCGTTACAATCGCCGGTAATGTTGTTGACGGTGAAGCGGGCCCTGGAACCGCCGGCGGAGACCGGATTGCTGAACTGCTCGACAATGCCTTGAATGATGATCTGGCGGCGCTGGTTGTCCGCATCGATACGCCGGGCGGCACCATGACCGGATCTGAGCAGATCCGTCGCGCGATTTTGCGTCACAAGGATAAGGATATTCCCATCGTGGTATCGATGGCGAACATCGCAGCGAGCGCTGGCTATGCGATCGCTTCAACCGGAGACCGGATTTTCGCTCAGCCAGAGACAGTAACCGGCTCAATCGGTGTATTCTCGGTTATTCCGACGTTCGAAGGCACAGCCGAACGGTTCGGCATCAATGCGGACGGGATCCGAACCACGCCGCTGTCTGGCCAGCCGGATATCTTCGATGGCTTCACGCCAGAGGTGGATGCCATTCTGCAAGCAAGCGTAGAGGACAGCTACCGCGATTTCCTGAACCAGGTCGCTGAGGGACGCGGAATGGACGCTGCGCGGGTGGACGAGATCGGGCAGGGCCGCGTCTGGGACGGCGGCACTGCACGCCAGCTTGGGTTGGTCGACCAGTTCGGCGGGCTGCAAGAGGCGCTCGAATGGGCCGCCAAAGAAGCGGGTCTGGAAGACAATGGCTGGCATGCCAAACGGCTGGGAAGCGCGGAAACGAGCTATGATTCGCTGATCCGGCAGATACTGACGAACAATTCGGAAGCTCGCGCGCCTGCCGGCGATATGTTCGCCGTGTTCGCGCGGCAGCAGACCGGCCAGGTCTCACGCGCGCTAGGAGATCTTGAACGATTGACAATGGTGCAAGGGGTTCAGGCCTATTGCCTGGAATGCCCGCGTGAAGTGCGCGGAACCGATGGCGCTGCGATCAAAGGATGGCTCGCAAGGCTCGGGGCAATCCTGGCAAACTAGCCGTTGTCGAAACAGCCTAGCTCTGGCCTTTTCGGGCAATCCCATTGGCTAGCATGTCATTGACAGTCGCAGCGACCTCTTCCGGCGTTCGATTGCCTTCGTCCCATATTGCAAAGCGCAGGCCAACAAAGACATTCATCCCTATCAAGGCCCAGGCGTGAATTTCGCCCAAACCGGTGCGGAATTCGCCCGCTGCGGAACAAGCGGAGCGCCCCTCGCGTCAACGCTGGGCCTCGAAGGAACGCTGACCGGCTTCTATGGCGATCCGCGCCGGGTCTTCGTGACTGGCGAGATCCGCTTCTAAGCGAGTCCCAATACCACCAGCTCTCCCTGTGGCCCTGACCTGCATCTTGCGGGTCAGGGCCGCAATCTTTGTGCAGCAAGTCCGGTTCGCGCGCTAATCACTGGAAATGCATTCTGGCCTCGTGCATAGGCGCTGCCCATGCATGATATCCGATTTATCCGAGAGAACCCGGAAGCCTTTGACGCAAAGCTGGTGCGGCGCGGGCTAGAGCCTGTATCCGCTAAGCTGATCGAAGCCGACGAGGTTCGCCGTGCCTCCGCGACGCGCCTGCAAGAAGCGCAGAACCGCCGAAACGAAGCATCAAAGCTGATCGGTCAGGCCATGGGCAAAGGCGACAAAGAAACCGCCGACGCGCTTAAAGCCGAAGTATCCGAGCTGAAGGAGACGCTGCCCGCCCTTGAAGAAACTTCACGCGCCGCAGAAAAGCAGTTGGAGGATATGCTTGCAGTCATTCCAAACCTGCCGGCTGACGATGTGCCCGATGGCGCTGACGAGAGCGACAACGTCGAAGTATCGACCTGGGGCGAAAAGCGCAGCTTTGACTTCGAGCCGAAGGAGCATGCGGATATCGGCCCCAATCTCGGCATGGAGTTCGACACCGGCGCAAAGATTTCCGGCGCGCGGTTCACATTCCTGCGTGGCGACATGGCACGGCTGCACCGCGCACTGGGCCAGTTCATGCTCGACCGGCAAACCCGCGAATATGGCTATACCGAATGCAATCCTCCCGTACTCGTCAAAGACGATGCCATGTACGGCACCGACAAACTGCCAAAGTTTGCAGAAGATAGCTTTCGCACAACGGATGATCGCTGGCTGATCCCCACGTCCGAAGTCAGCCTGACAGCTTCGGTAATGGGCGAGATTCTCGACGATAGCGCCCTGCCCATGCGACTAACTGGCCTGACGCTTTGCTTCCGCAGCGAAGCCGGTGCGGCTGGCAAGGATACGCGCGGCTTCATCCGTCAGCATCAGTTCGAAAAATGCGAACTGGTCAGCATCGTTCGTCCGGCAGATAGCGAAGCCGAACATGAACGCATGACCGAAGCTGCCGAGGCCATCCTGCAAGCGCTTGACCTGCCCTATCGCAAAGTTTTGCTGTGCACCGGCGACATGGGCTTTGGCGCGCGCAAGACTTACGATCTAGAGGTCTGGCTGCCCGGACAGGGCGCCTATCGCGAAATCAGCTCGTGCTCGAACACTGGCGATTTCCAGGCGCGGCGGATGAAAACCCGCTATCGCCCCGAAGGCGAAAAGAAGACCGAATTCGTACACACATTGAATGGATCGGGCTTGGCAGTCGGGCGGACGCTGGTCGCCGTGCTGGAGAATTACCAGAACGCCGATGGTAGCATAACAGTGCCCGAAGCATTGCGCCCCTACATGGGCGGCTTGACCAAGCTGGAGCCAGCGGCCTGATGCGCATATTAGTCACCAATGATGACGGGATCCATGCCCCCGGCCTCGCGGTGCTGGAAGAGATCGCGCGTCAATTCAGCGACGATGTATGGGTCTGCGCGCCTTCGGACAATCAGACGGGTGCGGGGCACTCTCTGACGCTGTCCATGCCGGTCCGCTTGCGCAAGCACAGCGCGCGACGCTGGTCAGTCACCGGCACGCCGACCGATGCGATCTCGATCGGCCTCAAGCAAGTACTCGACAGCCCACCCGATCTGATCCTGTCAGGCGTCAATGCGGGCGCCAATCTGGGCGATGACCTTACCTATTCAGGCACAGTGTCCGCTGCGATGGAAGGCGCGCTTGCTGGCATCAAGTCGATCGCGATGAGCCAGGTGATGAAGCAGGAACGCCCCGCTTGGGATGACCGCTTTGCCGCCGCGCGCCACTGGGGCCCGAGAGCGATTCAGCCGCT
>Ga0181554_1005193_pt1 | contig 10318 bp, 8 predicted proteins | sample 011ome_16_FD_145602 | JGI IMG/M metagenome (GOLD analysis project Ga0181554, IMG submission 145602) | Coastal salt marsh microbial communities from the Groves Creek Marsh, Skidaway Island, Georgia - 011503CT metaG (spades assembly) | ecosystem: Environmental > Aquatic > Marine > Intertidal zone >...
GAGCTCACGTTAGGCCGATGATTCGAGTGAGATGAGCGTGTGGTCGTTGCATCGAATCCTTAGGGCAACACATTCGCCACATAGAACCATCTGTTGGCGGCACGATGGCTCGTCGCAGTTTTCCATCTGGGAGGTCGGCTGGGCGCAGCTCACACAGGAGCTGATGATGGTGGCGTTGTCAGAAAATGTCATCGCTTTGCGCTTGTCAAAGATGTAGAGCGAGCCCTCCCATAGGCCCTCGTCGGCGTATGTTTCGCCGTAGCGGACGATGCCGCCATCGAGTTGGTAGACCTCTTTGAACCCGCGTTTGATCATCATCGACGAAAGAATCTCGCAGCGCACTCCACCCGTGCAGTAGGTGACGACGGGTTGGTCTTTCAAGTGGTCATACTTGCCACTTTCCAACTCCCGCACGAAGTCGTGAGAAGTCGATACATCCGGCACGACGGCGTCTTTGAATCGGCCGATTGCGGCTTCCCATTTGTTTCGACCGTCAAAGAAAGTGATGTCTTTTTCCTTGACGAGTTCGTGGAGTGCTTCTGGCGTGAGGTGGGTTCCCCCACCCACCACACCGGATTCGGTGACAGCGACTTCTTCGGGGGCTCCGAAGCCCACCAATTCGTCTCGGACTTTCACCGAGAGTTTCGGGAAATCACCATCCCCCGTGCCCTCGCTCCATTTGAAGTCGATGTCTTTGAACGCGGGGTATTCGCGGGTTTTCCGGCGGTATTTCTTGACGGCATTCAACTCGCCACCAATAGTCCCGTTGATGCCGTGGGGCGAAATCAGGATTCGACCGCCCAGCCCTAGGGATTCACACAGGTCGCGCTGCCACAGCCGAATCGCCTCCGGGTCAGCCAGAGGCGTGAAGCAGTAGTAGAGCAGAACTTTGTAAATGGCCACGGTGAAAGTGTAGGCAGGTCGGCTCGGGCTTACCAGGCGCGTTGGCGTTGGAACCAGCGAAGGTAAATCATCGAGAGGATGCCCAAATCGTTGAGCAGCAACAGCACAACAAACCACACCTTTTGGCGGTTTTTGCCCGCGTGGTAGAGCGCAACGCCCTTCCACACCAGCGTCCACACCGAAAGAAAGAGCACGGTGAGAACACCCTCGGTGCTGGTGAGAAAATCAGTGAGCGCGTTCATGGCGCCAGTGTAGACCGGGGGCTACGCCGAGGTTGCGACCGCTTGGACGAACCGGTAACTCTCTTTAGGAATGCGCTGCATCGTCTGGGGATTCACATAGACGATGCCGAAGGTTTTCTCTCGCCCTTCCGCCCATTCCAAGTTATCCATGAGCGACCAGCAGAAGTATCCCCGCAGATCCACGCCGGCATCGATGGCATCAGCGGCGGCGAGCAGGTGGCTCGAAAGATAGGACACTCGGTCGGGGTCAAAGACGTTTCCGTCGACCACGAGGTCGTTGTAAGCAGCCCCATTCTCAGTAACCCACAGCGGAATACTCGGCAGCGCTTCTTGGGCTTCTTTCAATACGTCAGTCAGGCCACTGGGGTCGACTTCCCAGCCCATTGTGGTGAAGGGCGGGCGGGGGTTCAATCGTGCCGGTGGACAGCCGGGGTAAGCGCCGGTGTCTTGGCCCACACCGGTTGCTTGGCCGCTTGGGGCGGGCTTCGCCACCCGAATGGGCGTGTAGTAGTTGATGCCGAGCCAGTCAATTGGTGTGGCTGCCATCGTCACACCCTCATCGGTCACAAACGACCAGTCAGTAAGTATCGAGGTGCTCTCTCTAATCGCATCGTTCACTCCCCGGCCGGCGAGTAGGTCGGTAAACAGTCGGTTTTGCAACCCATCGATGTGGTCGCGTGCGGCGTCCACCCCAGGCTCGTCGGCCCGAACAGTGGTGAGGTTCAACACAATCCCTGGGTCTTTCACCCCTGCCTGACGAAGTGCCTGGATTCCGTGGCCACTCGCGACCATGAGGCGGTAGGCGACCTCGAGGCTCTGTGGGGTGTTGATGATTCCGGGCGCATGAATGCCGAGGGCATAGCCCAAGAACGCACTCACCCACGGTTCGTTCAAGGTCGCCACCTTGGTGACTCGGTCGGAGTAGCGCTCGCCGAGTGCACCGGCGTAGTCAGCAAACCACTTCTCCATGTCGGGGTTCAGCCACCCGCCCTTGTCCTGCAAGACCTGCGGCAAATCCCAGTGGTAGCAGGTCATGACCGGTTCGACACCCCGCTCTAAGCACCCATCAATCAGGCGGTCATAGAAGCCCGCGCCGAGGCCTGATACAGGGCCGGAACCATCCGGAATGAAGCGCGGCCAGGACACGGAGAATCGATAGGCGACGACTCCCAAGTCACGAATGAGGTCGAGGTCCTCATCTAAACGATTCACGTGATCGCACGCGGGGTCCGCGTTGGTGCCGTCGGCAATCGCTCCGGGAATCCGGGCGAAGCGGTCCCAGATGGATTCACCTCTAGTGGAGGTTGAACCTTCAATCTGCCAACTAGAAGTGGCAACGCCCAAGACAAAACCCTGGGGTAACCGAGCACGAACATCGCTGGGGGAAATCATGAGTGCGAGCCTAGCGAAACTGCCCCGGAGGGGCGGGCGGGATTGGAGTGGTGCTTTGATACCCTAGGGCCAATTGAATATTGGGCCACGCACTGCGCGGGAGAGTTGGGTGTCACCGACACTCAACACCGAAGGAGCAAGCCTCCCCGCCAATCTCTCAGGTCACCGATACCGCGTGGTGGGGCCACTCTGAAAAGCGGACAATGGTTGTCCCGCCGACGGTGAAAGCGCAATCCGCGTGAAACTCTCAGGCCAATGACAGAGGGGGAGTCACGCGAGACAAATGCCTCGCGTTTGACAGGGGAGGCACCGTGGGATCGAGTTCACCACTGCATCGAGTGCACGAGGCAGCAGGCGCCGCTTTTACCGAGTTTGGCGGCTGGCTCATGCCGGTCCGATACAGCTCCGACCTTGCCGAGCACCATGCGGTGCGAACCGGCGTGGGGCTATTCGACCTCAGTCACATGGCCGAAATTCGCCTCAAAGGGTCCGGCGCTGCCGAAGCGCTCGACTACTCACTGAGCTCGCGACTCTCAACTCTCGAAGTTGGGCAGGCGAAGTATTCGCTGATGCTCGCCGAGGACGCCGGAATCATCGACGATGTCGTCGTGTATCGGCTTGCAGAAGACGACTTTCTCGTAGTCGCCAATGCCAGTAACCGCGATGCCGTATTCCCGGAGTTTGTCTCGCGCGCTCAGGGTTTTGACGTGGTGGTGAGTGATGAGACCGATGAGACGGCCATGGTGGCTGTTCAGGGGCCCAAGGTGCTCGCGGTGATGAGCGCTATTGCTGGGTTCCACGCGGCAGACGACTTGGAGACAGTCGGCTATTACCGGATCACCCGCGGTGAGTTTGAGGGCGTCGAAATCCTCATCGCCCGCACCGGCTACACCGGTGAGGACGGTTTCGAAATCTACGTTCCCGTGGCGAAAGCAGAGGCATTGTGGGCGGCCATCGTGGCAGCTGGCGCATCGGTCGACCTGGAGTTGTGCGGTCTGGCGGCGCGGGACACGCTCCGACTCGAGGCGGGCATGGCGCTTTATGGTCACGAAATTAACCGCCGGGTTCGCCCGGCGGAAGCGCGGCTCTCGCGTGTGGTGGACATGGACAAAGAGTCATTTGTGGGCAAAGAGTGGCTCGAGCAGCACACTGAGCCGAGCCATAAAATCCTCGTCGGTATTCAAGCGGAGGGAAAGCGCTCTGCTCGGGCCGGCTACCCCGTCGTGGACCCCGGCTCAATGGAACCCATGGGAGAGGTCACCTCGGGGGCCCTCTCACCCACTCTGGGGTTCCCCATCGCCATGGCTTTGATTGACCGCGACCACCGTGAGGTGGACACTGAAGTACACCTCGATGTACGGGGAACCATGATTCCCGCTCGCGTGGTGGCACTGCCCTTCTATCGCCGGCGAAAGGACTAAGAAATGTCGGACGTACCCGCGCACCTGCGCTACACCAAAGACCACGAGTGGGTGGCGGTCGGCGGCGACCAACTCACCGTGGGGATTACCCAATATGCGGCTGACGCCTTGGGCGACGTGGTCTACGTTGACCACCCGTCTGTAGGTTCATCCATCAGCGCCGGGTCGATTGTGGGCGAGGTTGAATCTACGAAGTCTGTGGGTGAAATTTTTGCGCCCGTCGCCGGAGAAGTCGTCGCGGTCAACCAGGCCGTGGTCGACGACCCATCGCTGATCAACCGGGATCCCTATGGAGAGGGCTGGCTGTTTAAGGTCACCGGCAGCGACTCAGACGACTTCCTCGACGCGGATGCCTACCGCCAACTGATTGGAGAGTAAGTGAGCAACAGTCCCTTCCACCCGCGGCATTTGGGAGTCGATAGCTCAGCCGAAGCGCTGATGCTGAGGGAGCTCGGTTTGTCGAGTCTTGACGAGCTGATGGATAAGGCAGTGCCGGAGCATTTGAGGCAAGCCAAAGCCCCCACCTCCATCCCCGAAGCCGCGAGTGAAGCGGACGTCCTCGCGGAACTCACAGAACTGGCGGGCCACAACACAATTCGCCACAGCATGATTGGGCTGGGCTACTACAACACCCACACGCCCTCGGTCATCAAGAGAAATGTGTTGGAAAACCCCAGTTGGTATACCGCCTACACCCCCTACCAGCCCGAAATTTCCCAGGGTCGATTGGAAGCCCTGATTAATTTCCAGACCATGGTGGCCGACCTGTCGGGGATGGATACCGCGAATGCGTCCTTGCTGGATGAGGCCACGGCCGTGGCCGAAGCGATGTTGCTCGCTCGCCGCGCCTCAGGTGTTTCGGCCAACGTGTTCTTGGTGGATGCTGACGCTCTGCCCCAAACCAAGGCGGTCCTCCACGGCCGAGCGGAACCGCTCGGCATTGAGTTGATTGAAACTGATTGGTCAGGGGATCTGCCCGAAGCTTTTGGTGCGGTCATTCAGTATCCCGGTACCTCCGGTCGAATCATCGACCCCTCCTCGGCTATTTCCGCCGTCAAAGAAGCCGGTGGTATTGCGGTTGTGGTGGCGGACTTGCTCGCGATGACATTACTCACGCCTCCCGGAGAAATGGGAGCAGACGCCGTCGTCGGCACGACCCAGCGATTTGGAATCCCGCTGGGCTTTGGCGGCCCTCACGCCGGCTACCTCGCCGTGCGCTCTGGTCTAGAGCGCCAAATGCCGGGTCGCCTAGTCGGTGTCTCAAAAGACCGCTTCGGTAACCCCGCCTACCGGTTGACCCTTCAAACCCGCGAACAGCACATTCGACGCGACCGCGCGACGAGCAACATTTGTACCGCCCAGGTGCTCCTAGCGGTCATGGCTGGAATGTTCGCTGTTTATCACGGTCCGGATGGCCTGCGTCAGATGGCTCAAAAGGTGGCGTCGCAGGCCGCTGGTTTCGCCGAGGCTGCTCACGCCAAGGGTCTCGAGGTAGTTCACGACGCATTTTTTGACACTGTTCAAATTCGCACTCCCCGCGCTGCCGAGGTTGTCGCACAAGCCAAAGAGCACGGAGTGTTACTTCACCAAGCGGCGGACGACCTTGTCCAGGTCTCGTTCGACCAGGTGAGTGCTGAGTCCACGGGCCGCGGAGCAAACCCCGGCCCCTTCGCAGCGCTTGCTACCGCGTTTGGTCTCGACGGCTACGTCGGGGGGAAGGCTGAGTCTGACGCATTGCCCGCCGAGCTTCGCCGCACCTCGGGCTATTTGGAACACCCGGTATTCAACGTTCACCGTTCTGAGACGCAAATGATGCGCTACCTCAAGCAGCTTGCCGATAAGGACTATGCGCTCGACCGCGGAATGATTCCCCTGGGGAGCTGCACCATGAAGCTCAATGCCGCCACCGAAATGGAGGCCGTCACCTGGCCCGAATTTGGCGGCCTCCACCCCTTTGCTCCCGCATCGGATGTGTCGGGCTATCTGGTTCTGATGTCCCACCTCGAAACCTGGCTCGCTGAGCTCACCGGTTACGACACGGTGTCACTCCAGCCCAATGCGGGAAGCCAGGGGGAGTATGCGGGCCTTTTGGCAATCCGTGGATACCACCTCTCCCGCGGAGATGACCATCGGACGGTGTGTTTGATTCCGTCCAGCGCGCACGGCACCAACGCCGCCAGCGCTGTTCTCGCCGGAATGCAGGTCGTGGTCGTGGCGTGTAATGACAAGGGCGATGTCGACATCGATGACCTGAAAGCAAAGATTGCAGAACACGGCGACAATCTCGCTGCGCTGATGGTCACCTACCCTTCCACCCACGGTGTGTATGAGCACGGCATCAAAGATGTCACCGACGCGGTCCACCAGGCTGGCGGCCAGGTCTATATCGACGGCGCCAACCTCAACGCGCTGGTGGGCTACGCACGTTACGGCGATATTGGCGGCGACGTGTCCCACCTGAACCTGCACAAGACTTTCTGCATCCCCCACGGCGGTGGCGGGCCCGGAGTGGGCCCGGTCGGTGCAAAGGCCCACTTGGCGCCGTTCCTTCCCGGACACCCATTCGCGCAGTCAGCCGAACACCCCGCCTTTGACATCGACACCGGCAAAGCCGGTGTCTACCACCACGATGGGGCGCCGGTGTCGGCGGTACCTTTTGGCAGCGCGAGCATTCTTCCGATCAGCTGGGCGTATGTCCGCATGATGGGGCGCGACGGGCTCACCCGCGCCACCGCCCGCGCCGTGCTCGCCGCGAACTACATCGCGAAGAGGCTCTCCGAGCATTACCCCGTGCTCTATGCGGGTGAGAACGGCCTTGTCGCTCACGAAGTCATCTTGGATATCCGCCCGCTCACGCAGGCGACCGGTGTCAGCGTTGATGACGTGGCAAAGCGACTCGTGGACTACGGCTTCCACGCGCCCACCATGTCATTTCCCGTCGCGGGAACGCTGATGGTGGAGCCGACGGAGAGTGAGGATCTGGGGGAGATTGATCGATTCATCGCCGCCATGATTCGCATTCGCCACGAAGCCGATCAGGTCGGTCAGGGAGTGTGGCCGGAAGACGACAATCCCCTCGTCAACGCCCCGCACCCCGCCCACACGGCCATTGCGGGAGAGTGGAACCACCCCTACTCGCGAGAGCTCGCCTGCTACCCGGCGGCACTCTCCCCGGAGCATCCCATCACGGGTGCTGACCCGAGGATTGCAAGCAAATACTGGGCCCCCGTGGGACGGGTTGACCAGGCGTTCGGCGATCGCAATCTGGTCTGTGCCTGTCCACCGATTGAGGCTTTTGCCTGAGTTCTAGCTGGCGATGAGTTCCAACTGATTGCGCAGGGTGTCGGCGCTTTGGAAGGTGAAACCGACCAGTGAGACATGGCGCCAGACGATTTTGCCCTCCGGGTCGACGATGAAAATACTGCGACGAACCCCCATGCCGAAAAGTCCCACGCCATAGGCGGCGGTGACATCGCCTTTTTCATCGGCTAGCAGCGGAAAGCCCAGCGCCTTACTCTTCGCAAATTTTTCGTGGCTTCGCTGGTCTTGGCGAGAAATACCCCAAATCTCCGCACCTAAATTTTTGAAAGTGGCGAGCTCATCCTGGTAGCTACACAGCTGTGCGGTGCACCCCGGAGAGTAGTCGGCTGGGTAAAAGGCAAGAACCACGGGGCGACCGCGGTTCTCCGAGAGTGTGAAGTGTCGCTTGGAGGTCTCGCCATTTTCTACGACGATTCCGGGGAGGGTGAAGTCGGGAGCGAGTTGACCGACCTCTGGCTGTGACACGTGGGTGACGCTACAGAGTGAAACCGAGAGTTTCCGCAACGTTAGCTGAGATGAGTGGGTAGCCCACAAATGCCACCGCATCAATCAAAGTGTGGGCAGCGATGAGCGGTGCCAATCGCCCCGAGCGGTGGTAGTACCACCCAAAAATCAGTCCCATCACCAGGTTTCCGCCGAAAGCTCCGGCCCCCTGATACAGGTGATACGCCCCGCGAAGAAAGGCTTGAATGAGGATGATCGTCAGTGGTGACCACGCCAACTCGCTCAATCGACGGTAGAGATAGCCCACCGCGATGGTTTCTTCTACGACCCCGGCGGTGAGTGCTCGCAGCAATAGAACCGGAATAGTCCACCAATATTGCTCGAGGGCAGTAGGGACCACTTGAACGGTGAGTCCAAGTTGAACACCTGCGACATAGACGCCGAGTCCTGGAATTCCAATCAATGCGGCGAGTCCCACACCCCATCCCAGGTCGGACCAGCGCGGGGTCGATAAGCCGAGTCGACCGAGCCGAGGTTTTTCCGTGGACCACAACAAGAAACCCACGAGAACCACGGGGGCCCAGGCGCTCACAATTCCGAGGAGCTGGTAGAGAAAATCAAAAAGCGATTCATCGGCGAGCGAGCGGTTGATTGTTGCCTGCTGTTGATTGAGGGGAGTGGTGCTGTTGAGTCTCCTGGCAAAGCCCACTACGGCATAGAGCGCACTGATTCCCAGGCTCAACGCGAGGACGATAAGGACCTCTGCCCGGATTCGATTAGCGGTGGGGTGCATCGCAGGATGATGATGTCGGGGCGGGGAGGTAGCTCCGGGAGGCGGAGACGAGTTTGTAGCCAAGCTCTGCGATGACCGATATCGGCCAGGTGTCCATTAGGTGGCCCACAAAGCGCCAGAAAAACTGCGGTTGCGCCCGAAAAATCGCCGCGATGGCGGCGGCTCCCGCAAAGTGGCGCGAGGGGGTAATCAACCACACGGAGCGCTCGATGTCTCGATGGTCAAGGCCGAGTTCATCCAGATTCACGCTCGACGAGGGAATTGCTTTCGGTGGGGACGGAAGAAATCGACCGAGATCCTGAGCCCAGTGGCGACAAAACGCACACTCACCGTCAAAAATGACGGTCGGTTCGCTCAGTGGGGTACTCACCCCCAAATGCTAAGCCTCGGTGCTGGGCGCTCGCTAAGCTAACAGGGCGCGTCACTTGGCCGTGGGCGCCGCAGGTTCTGATTCTGCGAAGCCCCCTCGAAAGGACCCTGTCATGGCGCGTGCCCGTCGCGAAGACCTGCGCAATGTCGCCATTGTGGCTCACGTTGACCACGGAAAAACGACCCTGGTCGACCAGATGTTGCACCAAACAGGCTCTCTCGATGCCCACCAGGCGCCTACTGACCGGGCACTCGACTCCAATGATTTGGAGCGGGAAAAGGGCATCACGATTCTTGCTAAGAACACCACTGTGCACTACACCGGGCCGTCGGCTCCGGCTGGCGGAGTCACCATCAACGTCATCGACACCCCCGGCCACGCCGACTTTGGTGGCGAGGTCGAGCGAGGTCTCAGCATGGTGGACGGAGTCGTTCTCTTGGTGGATGCCAGTGAAGGTCCGCTGCCTCAGACGCGATTCGTGTTACGTAAAGCTCTCACCGCCCACCTCCCCGTGATTTTGGTGGTGAACAAGACTGACCGGCCCGACTCGCGTATCGACGAGGTTGTGACAGAGACCCACGACCTCCTTCTTGGTTTGGTGTCCGACCTCTCTGATGAGGTCGACGACATCGACGTCGACAGCATTCTTGACCTTCCCGTCATTTACGCCTCGGGTCGAGCAGGTGCGGCCAGTGCCAACCAGCCCGCCGATGGGGACCTTCCCGATAACGACACCCTTGAGCCACTGTTTGAAGCAATTCTGACTCGGGTGCCCGCGCCCTCCTACGACGATGACCACCCCCTCCAGGCCCACGTGACGAACTTGGATGCGAGCCCGTTCTTGGGTCGTATCGCGCTGATTCGCCTGTTTCACGGCGAGATCAAAAAGGGTCAGACGGTGGCGTGGGTGCGGGGGGATGGCACCCCCACGAATGTGCGGATTACCGAATTGCTCAAGACCGTGGCCCTTGACCGTATTCCCGCCGAGTCTGCGCGAGCAGGAGACATCGTGGCGGTAGCGGGTATCGAAGACATCACCATCGGTGACTCGCTGTGCGACCCCGACGATATCCGGCCGCTTCCCGCGATCACCGTGGACGAGCCAGCCATTGCCGTCACCATCGGCACGAACACCTCGCCTCTGGCGGGCAAAGTGTCGGGTCACAAGCTCACCGCACGACTTGTCAAAGACCGCCTCGATCGGGAACTAATTGGAAACGTCTCGATTCGTGTAGTAGACATCGACCGTCCTGACGCGTGGGAGGTTCAGGGCCGCGGAGAGTTGGCGCTCGCGGTACTGGTGGAAAACATGAGGCGTGAGGGTTTCGAACTCACGGTGGGGAAGCCGCAGGTGGTGACCAAAGAAATCAATGGTTCACTGCACGAGCCCTATGAAGAGCTCACCATCGATAGCCCGGAAGAGCACTTGGGT
>Ga0181554_1005196_pt1 | contig 10311 bp, 10 predicted proteins | sample 011ome_16_FD_145602 | JGI IMG/M metagenome (GOLD analysis project Ga0181554, IMG submission 145602) | Coastal salt marsh microbial communities from the Groves Creek Marsh, Skidaway Island, Georgia - 011503CT metaG (spades assembly) | ecosystem: Environmental > Aquatic > Marine > Intertidal zone...
TTTGGCCATTACACGGTTACGCAGACCGAGATCATCGAGTTCGCGGAGCGTTTCGATCCTCAACTCTTTCACATTGATGAGGGTCATCCGCTCACCGCGGAGTTGGGAGGCCTTATGGCCAGTGGCTGGCACACCACCGCGATCTTTATGCGTCTTGCAGTCGATGCGTATCTTGGAAATGCAGCGGTTCTGACGTCCCCCGGCGTCGACGAGCTGCGATGGTTGACGCCCGTTAGAGTGGGAGATGTGATCAGCGGCGAGGCAACTGTTGAGCAAGCGAGATTGTCAGTTTCAAAGCCCGACCGTGGGATACTGACAACAAGTGTCCGCTTGTGGAACCAGCAAGCAGTTGATGTGCTTAAGATGACGACCCACGCTTTTGTGCGCGTGCGTCAGTATGACGAGTAGACGTTTCGACTCAAAGTTGAGCGAATGATTAGGCTACGCGCTACTTGACCGCAGTCGCTTCGATTTCCACCAGTGCCGCGTCTTCTATCAGGGCTGAAACTTCCACCACAGACATTGCGGGGAAGTTTTTGCCCATGACTTCCCGATAAGTGCGGCCCACCGCGCCAAGGTCTGCCAGGTACTGTTGCCGGTCTGTAACATACCAGGTCATTCTGGTGACGTGCTCGGGTCCAGCCCCGGCACTTTCTAGAACGGCAACGACATTTTCCAGGGCCTGTCGGAATTGGCCGAGGAAGTCATGGTGCTCAAAGATCTCGTCTTTATTCCAGCCAATCTGGCCTCCGCAAAAGATCATGGAACTGCCCTCGGCGATGACACCATTGGCGTAACCCTTTGGGCGTTTCCAGCCTTCAGGCAGCAGGGTATTGTGCATTCCGAGTTCCCGGTTTGTAATGACGGTTAGCGCATTATATTTTATACTTAAAATATTAACTAGATGGCGAAAACATGGCGTAACAGGGGCCCAACCGCTACAAAGGGGTTTGAGGCTGGCCAACAATCAGGAGAAGACAGATGACAAATGCGGTGTTGATGGATTTGGCGGTGGGGTTGGCCAGCGGTGCGGTCAAGGTGGTGGACCTGAGTGTGACTCTATCACCCCATACGCCCATTCTGGAGTTGCCTGAAGAATTCGGTTGGGGCAAGTCCTGGCCGTTTTCGAAAGAGGAGATCTCTCGTTACGACGACCGTGGACCTGCCTGGTATTGGAACAATATCAAGTGTGGTGAGCACACCGGCACACATTTCGACGCGCCAGTGCATTGGGTAACGGGTCAGGATCTGCCCGACAACGCGACCGATACGCTACCGCCAGAGCGGTTTATCGGCCCGGCAGTGGTTATCGATGCGGTCGCCGAAGCAGAGAATGACCCCGATTTTCTCATGTCGCTCGATTTTTTGAAGTCTTGGGAGTCGGAAAACGGAAAAATTCCTGACGGCGCCTGGGTGCTGTACCGCACAGATTGGTCTAAAAAAGCCTCTAAAGAGGCCTACCTCAATAAAGATGAGACCGGCGGTCATACACCAGGCTGGGATCCCGAAACGGTCGCTTTCTTGGCCCAAGAGCGAAACATCATCGGAGTGGGGGTAGAGACCGTGGGTACCGACGCCGGGCAGGCGGCGGGGCAGGATCCCATGTTCCCCTGTCATAACCTAATGCACGGCGCCAATAAATGTGGCCTTGCAAGCCTGCGCAATCTCGATCAACTGCCCACTACCGGTGCCATTCTCATCGCCGCACCGTTAAAAATTGAGCAGGGGTCGGGTAGTCCGTGCCGCGTGATAGCGCTGGTCCCTCAGAGCTAATTTAGGACTCTCCTCATGGCTGAGCGATCCTTCACTGAGGAAGTTAAAAAGCTCCGCGCCGGGGAGGGTGAGGTGTTCAAGGGGGAGGGTATTCTCGCGATCACCAAGGCTCTGCTCCAATCCGGCGTTTCCTATGTGGGCGGGTATCAGGGTTCTCCGATCTCACACTTGATGGATGTGCTCAACGATGCGCAGGATATCCTCGGTGATTTAGGCGTTCACTTCGAGGCGAACGGCTCTGAAGCCACTGCGGCTGCGATGTTGTCTGCTTCCATTAACTATCCGTTGCGTGGCGCCGTGACCTGGAAGTCAACGGTGGGCACCAACGTTGCCTCTGATGCGTTATCGAATCTTGCCTCTTCCGGAGTGACCGGCGGTGCCATGGTGATTGTGGGAGAGGATTACGGCGAGGGATCGAGCATTATGCAGGAGCGCAGTTATGCGTTTGCAATGAAAGCGCAGATGTGGCTTCTGGACCCGCGACCAAATTTGCCCAGCATCGTAGACATGGTTGAAAAAGGCTTTGAGCTCTCGGAGGCATCCAACACGCCAATTTTCTTCATGATGCGCATCCGCGGTTGTCACGTAACGGGCGAGTTTGTCGCCCGGGATAACGTGGCCCCCGATTATCATAGTAGGGCGCCAGTAACGCCGAACCGGGAGCCTGAGAAAATTATCTTGCCGCCGTTTGTGTACGCGCAGGAGCGTGAAAAGATCGCCGAGAGGCTGCCGGCGGCGATTCGTTTCGTTGAGGACAATGCGCTCAATGAAGTTTTTCCTGGACGATACGATTCAGTCGGAATTATCACCTGTGGCGGCTCTTACAACACGGTGATCCGCGCCCTGCAGCGGCAGGGGCTGGCCAATGTGTATGGCGAGACCGATATCCCCATTTACTGCCTGAATGTCGCTTACCCATTGATTCCCAATGAGCTGGTGCAGTTTTGTGCCAATAAAGAGCAGGTGCTTGTGCTCGAAGAAGGGCAACCCGAGTACATAGAGCAGGGAATCCAGACCGTGCTCCGACGGCAGGACGTGCAAACCCGTGTTTTCGGCAAGGACATCATGCCCATGGCCGGAGAGTACACGGGGCAAGTGATGCTGGAGGGTATCACCCGATTTATTCAGGCGGCATCACGGCAACATATACCCCTGAAGCTCTCGCTGGAAGTGGTGCTGGACAACGAGACTCCGGTGTCAGATGAGGACATCAGTCGACTGATGGCAGAGTTGCCGCCTCGACCCGCGGGGTTGTGCACGGGATGCCCCGAACGTCCGTTGTTCTCTGCTATCAAACAGCTGCAAGAAGAGATGGGGCCTTTCCATATCTCATCAGATATTGGCTGTCATTCTTTTGCCACGGCTGCGCCCTTCAATCTGGGTAACACCATCATGGGCTATGGCCTTTCATTGGCGAGCTCTTCGGGGATGCGCCACGCGCTGCCACACAAGGCCATCAGTATTATGGGGGACGGTGGTTTTTGGCATAACGGTCTGACCAGCGGCGTCACCAGTGCGGTATTCAACGAGCACGATGGCCTGTTGATTGTGATCGACAACGGCTACTCCGCCGCAACCGGTGGGCAGGACATCCCCTCCCTAGTTGAGCCCAATCTGATTGCGACTACACTGGATGCGAATCAACCCAAACGTGAAAGCTGGCAGACCATTGAGGATGCCTGTCGCGGCGCCGGCGTAAAGTGGATCCGTACCGTGAGTACCTACAATATTGCTGCGATGAAGGAGACGTTGCGCTCAGCCCTCACGAGCGATGCTCCCGGGCTCAAGGTCGTGGTCGCAGAGGGCGAATGCATGCTGAATCGTCAGCGCCGGGTCAAGCCGCTTATCAGGCAGGCGGTAGCGGACGGTCGGCGCGTGAAGCGCGCGCGATTTTACATAGACCCTGAGACGTGTACGGGTGATCATGGCTGTATCCGCTTGTCGGGTTGTCCTTCTCTGACGATCCGGGAAAATCCCGATCCCTTGCGCTCGGATCCCGTGTCCTACGTTGACAACAGCTGTGTTGGTTGCGGTGTGTGCGGCACCAATGCGCACTCCGCTGTGCTGTGCCCCTCTTTCTCTAAAGTAGAGATGATTCACAATCCGAGTGTGTGGGACCGTTTGCTCGATACCACTCGTGTGCGGGTCAGAGAGTGGTTTAGAGCTCGCGATCGGAAGCGTCTGACGCAACGGCAGTTCTGATGTCACGAGAGGACGCCACCATCAATATGGTGATCGCTGCACTCGGGGGAGAGGGCGGTGGCGTTTTGACCAACTGGCTCATCGCCGCAGCGGAGCAAAGCGGGTGGTGGTGTCAGAGTACTTCCCTTGCAGGGGTCGCGCAGCGAACAGGCGCCACGATTTACTACCTAGAGTTCATACCGCGACAAAACGATAAACCTCCTCCGGTCATGTCTTTGTTTCCTGCGCAAGGGGACATCGACATCGCGGTCGCATCGGAAATTGCCGAGGCGGGTCGTATGATCAGTCGCGGTTTTATTTCCCCCGACAAAAGCGTGCTGATTGCGTCTGATCATCGGGTTTTCGGCATCACTGAAAAAAGTGCGACAGGTGACGGATCGGTAGACAGAGAATTTATCCTCGAGATGGGTGAGCGTTACGCCAAAACTTTCATCCATTTTGATATGTCTGAAATTGTTCAGCGCCGCGGCACCGTGATTTCGGCGGCTCTGCTGGGCGCGATCGCGGGCAGTGGCGCGCTGCCATTTGCGGAGGGCTACTTTCGCGACTTGCTCTCATCCGGTGGCAGTGCGTCTGCCAACCTTGCTGCCTTTGACGAAAGTTTTCGACGCGCCCAGTCCGGTGGTGTCGAAGAATATCTGCCTCCAGCAGAGGAGCCTTTCACACTGCCGGTAGCGACCAGCGTGTTGGGGGATCGGTGGCTGCCTCGCATCGCAGATCTGCCGGTGGCGCTTCATGAGACCGCCTACTACAGTATCAATCGATTGATAGATTATCAGGACGAAGCTTACGCAGAAGAGTGGTCTAGTCGCCTCTCGGCGGTGATTGATCGTGATTCAGATTCGGAGCGTTGTGCTCTTTCGAATGAAGCAGGGCGGCATCTCGCACTCTGGATGGCGTTCGAGGACATCCCGCGCGTTGCGCAGCTTAAGGTTCGACCAGATCGAGAAGCCATGATTCGATCAGAGGTCAAGGCGGCCCCTGGTCAGCCTGTGACCGTTGCCGAGTTTTTTCATCCAAGGATTGAGGAGGTCGCCGCTTTGCTGCCGGAGAGATGGGGTAAGGCATTGCTAGGCTCGGCTACTGCGAGGCGTGGGTTGGGCCGACTTCTCGGGCCTAGAACGTTGAGAACGGATCGCGTTGGCATGCAGATATTGCTCCGTGCACTCGCGGGTCTCCGGCGCTTTCGGCGCTCCACTCTCGGGTACGCCCATGAGCGGCACATGCGTGATCGATGGTATGACGCCGTGTTGTCTGCCAAAACGCACGATACAGCGCTAGCGATTGCTGCATTGGGCGGCTTGGTCAAGGGTTATGGGGAGACACGGCACCGAACCACATCACGGCTGATGCAGATTTTGGATTATCTTGAGCAATCGCCAGAGAGCGATGCCAACACGATTGCGTCTCTCCATCTGGCAGCGATGGCACCTGATTCAAAGTTTGAGATTGACGAGATAACGTTGCCAACTCCGGAGCCCGCTTGATATCGGTTAGCGGCGCCAGGCCGCGGGAAATCGCGGCCGGTGCGATGCTAAGTCTTGTGCTTGCGTTGGCGGCCTATGCCATCGCTTATCGATATGGCGCACCTGCGATGTTGATGGGGTTATTGCTCGGTCTGTCGTGCCATTTCCTCAGTGAATCGGACCGGTTTACGCGCGGATTGGTGTGGGCGTCTGGGCCTTGCCTTCGATTTGGCGTGGCTTTACTGGGGCTCAGATTAAGTGTTGGTGATGTTGCTGCCCTCGGTTGGTCGGCGGTCTTGGCCGTTTGCGCGGCAGTGGTTATGACCCTGTTTTTCGGTGTGCTCTGGTCGCGGGCTCTGGGCTGTGATCGAGATTTGGGCCTGCTTACGGGTGGCGCCGTGGGCATTTGTGGCGCCTCAGCAGCTATGGCGATCAGCGCGGCGCTCCCAGAGTCGGAGCTGAAGCAGCGGCAAACCCTGTTTACAGTGATCGGGGTGACCACTTTCAGCACCGCCGCGATGGTGTTCTATCCCATCTTCGGTGATTTGCTCCAATTCACTCCGACAGATATGGGCTTTTTCATCGGAGCGACGATTCATGATGTTGCCCAAGTGGTGGGTGCGGGATACAGCGTGTCACCCGAGACGGGCGATCTAGCCACCTTTGTGAAGTTATTGCGCGTGGCTATGCTTGTGCCGGTCGTCATCGGCATCGCGTTTCTCTGCCGTATTTCTACTCAAGCGGAGGATTTCACCCCGTCGGCGAGGCCTGTGTTCCCGCTATTCTTGCTCGGGTTTATCGCGTTATTTCTGCTGAATAATGCGGTATCACTTCCCGAAGCGCTGACGCATACGATGTCGCAACTTGCTACCGGACTCTTGTTATTGGCCGTGACGGCTTTGGGCGTGAGGACCTCACTGCGCGAGGTGGCATCGATTGGCTGGCGACCGATTGCTTTGCTGGGGGGGGAGACGCTCTTTCTGGCTGTGACGATTGCCAGCCTGCTAATGCTGGACGTCGTTTAAAGCTTAGGGGCGCCGCTCAGCGAGTATGTCGATCTCGAACTGCATGACTTTGTTGCCGTACTGATTAAAAGCCTCGTTACGTGATCGAATCATGCCCCATTTTTGCCGGATTACCCGGTCTGGTTTGGCAATAATCTCGTAGGTGTAGGTCACCGTATGCCCGGGCCGGACCGGGTCCAGCCATTGCAGGTCATTAATGGCGACGCCCGCGCCGTTCCGGCGACCGTCGTTCACACCTTGGGCGTACACCTCCATATAATCGACCATCTTGCGCATCCACATAGCTGTTATTAACCATGGACTGGCGACGAGGCCTTGTCGGTGGTTGAGGCGCGCTTGGACAGGGTCGGTCGATTGGGGTCTGGGGTCGAAGGCTTCCGCGAACTCCACGATTTCAAGCTCGCTGAACGTGTGCGAACCAAAGACATGGAATTCGCCGATCGGCAGATCCTCGAACCATCGATCTCTGAGATACAGGGCACTCACTGCGGCGCTCCCGGAGTGGGTTCAGCCGCGATCGCCGCGGTGGCGGACATGGTTGCCACTACCGCTCCGTCACCGTTGCAAACATCGACCTGCAGGTTCTGAGTATGTGTGTCCGGGATGGGGCTCTCAGAGAGTGACGCGACGAGTGCGATGCGAACGCTGATTTGCTCGTCCACAAAGGTAGGTCGACTCCAATTCAGCTGGCTGACTGAGATCATTTCCACGAACGGGTGTCCATGCTGAAGCAAAGTCTCGCTGATCAGTCGGGTTGCCAAGGCGGCGATGTGCCATCCACTGGCGCATAGGCCGCCAAATATGGATTCCTCTGCTGCATCAGCATCCAAATGATAGGGCTGCGGATCAAAGCGCGCCGCGAAGTCCACAATCGCGCTTTTATCCAGCGTTAACGGCTCGCTGCTCAAGTGGCCGTTGGCGGTGGGGGCGGTCGTCAAAAGGATGCTCTGCTATATCGAAAGGCGCACATTGTAACCCGAAGTCGCGCCTCGTTTATTTAACACTTTGCGCTCCGGTCGGCGCGTTAGGCGTGGTTGGCGACCGTCTGCCTTGCAATGATCGTGGTTTGAACTTCGCTAGCGCCTTCATAAATTCGCAGGGCGCGAATGTCCCGATAAAGTGCCTCGACGATGTATCCCTTCGTGACACCTTTACCGCCATGCAGCTGCACCGCCGCATCGATGACCTGTTGCGCCGTTTCAGTGGCGTGGTATTTGGCCATTGCTGCCTCGCGGGTAACGCGTTCCGCGGCGCAATCTTTGGTCCAAGCTGCGCGGTAAACCAGCAGCGCGCTGCTGTCGACGCCCAGCGCCATCTCGCCAATTTTGGCCTGAACCAGCTGCAGGTCTCCCAGTTTGCCACCGAAGATGTTGCGCTCCGCCGTGTAATTGAGCGTCTCATCCAGCGCCCGCCGCGCCATGCCGAGTGCCGCGGCAGCTACGGTCGACCGGAACACGTCCAGTGTCGCCATGGCGATACCGAACCCTTTGCCCTCCTGACCTACCAGCTGTGACTTGGCGATCCGGCACTCATTAAAATTCAGTGTGCCGAGTGGATGCGGGGCGACCAGGTCGATGCGTTCCGTTACCTCGAACCCGGGCGAGTTCGCTTCGACGATGAAACAGCTAATACCTTTAGCACCGCCCGTGTCGTCGGTGCGCGCAAAGACAGTATAGAAGTCAGCGATACCGGCGTTGGATATCCATGTTTTGGTGCCACTCAGGACCCACTCGTCTCCGTCACGCCGCGCGGTGCAAGTCATCGCCGCGACATCGGAGCCGGCCTCGGGTTCAGACAGCGAGAAAGCGGCTATTTTATCGCCAGTTGCTACGGCATTGAGGTAGGCCGACTGCTGTGCTTCGTTGCCAAAGAGCGAAATGGGCCCACTGCCCAATCCTTGCATCGCGAACGCGAAGTCAGCCAGCGCGTTGTGACGGGCCAACGTTTCCCGGATGAGGCAGAGACTCCTAACATCAAGCTTTTCATGATGTCCGCCTGCGCTGGCGGGGACGGCATAGGTTGCGAAGCCGGCCTCGCCTAATGCTTTGACAATGGCTTTGCAGGTGCCGTCTAAATCATGATGCTCGTCTGCCGTAATCGCGGGCAGGTGCCTGCTCGCCCAGTCATCAAGGCGCGCGGCTAAGGCTTGGTGCTCGTCGTTAAAAAAAGGCCACTGTAGGAAGCTTTTGTCACTCATTCTGCTCTCTCCCGACGAATTACTATCGCGTCAGTCACCCTCAAACACAGGCTGCTGCTTGTCTAAAAACGCGTTATAGGCGCGACGGAAATCTTCAGTCTGCATGCAAATTGCCTGTGCTTGTGCTTCGCACTCAATCGCTTGGTCTACAGACATGTTCCACTGCTGATGCAGCTGGGTCTTGGTGATGCCGTTGGCGAAGGTCGGGCCGTTGGCAATGCGCGCAGCGGCTGCCATTGCGTCTTCTGCCGGTGTTGCGCTTAAGCCGTTAAAAAATCCCCAGCGTTCCCCCTCTTCGCCGCTCATTGAACGGCCAAAGTAAAGCAACTCGCTCGCGCGCCCTTGGCCGATAATGCGCGGGAGGATGGAGCAGGCGCCCATATCACAGCCCGCGAGGCCGACGCGGTTAAAAAGAAATGCCACCTTTGCGGTGTCACTCGCGTAGCGCAGATCACTGGCCATCGCGATGATGGCGCCCGCGCCGGCACAAATGCCCTCTACGGCACTGATCACCGGTTGCCGGCAGGTCCGTATCGCTTTAACGAGGTCGCCCGTCATGCGTGTAAAAGCCAACAGATCCTTCATGTTCATTTCGGTCAGAGGCCCAATGATTTCATGCACATCGCCTCCCGAGCAGAAATTGCCGCCCGCTCCGGTGATCACTACAACATCCACGTCAGAGGCATAGGCCAGATTACGGAATAAGTCTCTGAGTTCTGCATAGGAATCGAAGGTCAGTGGGTTTTTGCGCTCGGGTCGATTGAGCGTAATGGTCGCGATGCGGCCCTCGCACCCCCACAAGAAGTGCTGTGCTTGGTAGCCTGCGAGTGAAGTTGTCTGCATGTTCGTATTCCTTGTGTCAGGCGGTACCGCCGCCGTCAATCGCGACCGCTTGCCCTGTGACGCTGGCTGCTCCATCACTGCACAGCCAGCTGACTGCGTTGGCGACCTCTGATGTCTCGACAAGTCGCCCTTGAGGGTTGCTTTCGGTAAAGTGCCGCATGGCGTCCTCTTCGGTCCGACCTGTCTTGGCCACAATCTCTGAAATCGCTGCCCGTACGATATCAGTATCGACATATCCAGGGCAGATTGCGTTCACGGTAACGCCTTGCGTCGCAACCTCCAGTGCCACCGCCCTCGTCATGCCCAAAACGGCGTGTTTGGAAGCGCAGTAGCCGCTGACGTAGGGAAATCCCCGCAGTGAGGCGACGCTGGCGATATTAATGATGCGGCCCCAGCCGGCGCCCAGCATATCCTCTAGCGCGATCTGGGAGCAGTGAAACACGCCGTTGACGTTAACATCCATCGTGCGCTGCCAGTCTGCGAAATCTACGCGATGAAAGGGTGCCGTTGGCGCCATGCCGGCGGAGTTCACCAGTATTTCAATACTGCCGAAGCGCTCTCTCGCGGAGGTAAAAGCGGAGCTTATGCTGCTCCTATCTGTGACGTCGCCAGTGATTGCATAGGCATTTTCGCCGAGAGAAGCCGATAGTGCCGCCAGGGGCTCAGGACGTCGCCCGACCAGCGAGACCCGATACCCGTCGGTGTGCAACTGGCGGCTAACAGCCTCACCGATGCCCGTACCGGCGCCCGTAACCAATACATGCCGACTCATGAGGCCGCCTCGCGTTTACGCTCTGCCAGCGTG
>Ga0181554_1005197_pt1 | contig 10310 bp, 7 predicted proteins | sample 011ome_16_FD_145602 | JGI IMG/M metagenome (GOLD analysis project Ga0181554, IMG submission 145602) | Coastal salt marsh microbial communities from the Groves Creek Marsh, Skidaway Island, Georgia - 011503CT metaG (spades assembly) | ecosystem: Environmental > Aquatic > Marine > Intertidal zone >...
CTGACCACAGACGCGGGGCCGGACGCGATGCACGCGAGCACCTCCGCGCGCATCGCGTGCGCGGGGAGCTCTCTGCGCTTCGCCTGCATCGCGATCCACTTCGGGTCCGCGCGCTTGCGCTTCTCCGCGGCGAGGAGACGTTCGGAGTCGGCGGCGGCGGCTTCGGCGGCGGCGGCGGCGTCGGCGGCGGCTCGTACCGCGCTCACGCCCGCGAGCGACGCGGCGGCGGCGGCGGCGACCTCGTCTGGCTCGAGCGCGTCGTCGCCCGCGCCGTCGGCGTCGCCCGCGGCGCCGCTTTCCCCGACGCCTTCCTCGTCGCCCCATCCCATGTTCTTGACGTGCTTCGTGAGCCAGGACACGCTCGATTTTTTGTCGCCCGCGGCGGCGGCGGCGGCGGCGGCGGCGGCGCCCTTCCCTTCGTACAGCTCCGCGCGCGCTTTCGCGCGTCGTCCTCTCGCGGTCTTCGACTCCTCCTCCTCTCTCTCCCTGCGACATGTCTCCTCCGCCTCTTTCGCTTTCGCCGCCTCCGCGGCGGCGACCGCGGCGGCGGTGAGCACGGTGTTCGGCTGGATGATCTTTCGCGACTTGACCGCCGCGACGGCGGCGGCGGTCGCTTCCTCAGCCGCCGCGACGCGTCGTTTGTGCTCCTCCTCCCACCGCGTGAGCTTATCTTCCAGAGACGCGTCGGCGTCCATGACACGCGCGGCGTCGGGCGGCGGCGGCGTGGACGTCGATCGCTCGACCGCGGCGGACGTCCTCTCATCCTCTTCGTCCTCACTGTCGTCGTCGTCGTCGTCGTCGTGACTGGTTCCCATACGACCGCGTTCGCGTGGTGAACGCCGTTCCTTAAGGACGTCGTCGTCGTCGTCGTCGTCGTCCAACTCCTCCTCCTCCTCCTCCTCCTCCTCCTCCGCTTCCTTCTCCTCTTCGAGCAGCCTACGAAAGTACGCCATCCTTCGCTGTCGATCCGCCTCTTCTCTCGCATCCTCGTCTCTCTTCGTCTCCAGCTTCGCGAACGTCCGCTCGATGTGCGACCGCCCGGACAGCGCGTTCCCCGCTTCGCCCGCGGCGGCGGCGGCGGCGGCTTCCGCGGCTGCTTCCTCCTCCGCCGCCGCGCTCGCCGCCCTCGCGGCGGCTTCCTCGTCCATCTCCCCGTGCTCGTCCAAGATCGCGGGGAGGTGCTCTTGGAGCCACGCGACCAGCGTGTACACGACGGGTTCGCCCCGCGCCGACGCCGCCTGCGCGGCGAGCTGCGCGGCGATCGATCGTCGCATCGGCGGCGGCAAGTTCGGCTGCCGGACGGACAACAGCGGCGCCTCTGCGGGGTATTCGCACCCGGGCGGAAAGTGCACCTCCAAGACGCACGGGCGCCACCGGTCGTCGTCCGGGGCGATCGAAACCGTCCACATGTTAACCACCGGGGATGATCCCGCGTCGGGAGAAGATCCCGATCCCGCGTGCTCCGCGAAGGCGTCGTCTAATATGGCCGCCAACGCGAGCGCTTCCTCGGCGCGTTCCTCCGCCGCGACGACGACGCCGTTCGACGACGCGTCGATCGCGCGCGCGTCGTCGTCGTCGTCGTCGTCGCGCGCGTCGACGGGCTGCAGCCCCCGAAGCAGCGCGTACGTCGCGTCCTCCTCGATCCACCCCGCGTCCTCGAGCGCCTCCCTCGCCTCCGCGCGCGAGAACCCCGCGGCTTGAATCCGCGCCAGCATCGCGCGCTGCAACAGCGCGACGTACGGATCCGCGGGCGCGCCGGCGGCGGAGATGACGTGCTCGCTCTCGCCGTCGCCGCGCCGCCCTCCGCGCGCCCCTTCGGCGTCCGCGGCCATCGCCGCGCGGGCGCGGCCGGACACGTCGAGATCAAGTTCCGCGTCTTCCGCGGGTCGCGCCGCGAGCTTCACGAACGCGGGAGGGAGCGACGCCTTGAAGATGATGTCGGGGTGGAGTTGAAAGGCGTCAGTCGGAGTTGAAAGGCATCGCGGTCGGGTATTGAAAGCGAGGTGTGGGCGGAGAGAGACGACGGCAAAAGTCCTTAAGGATCGGCGTTCACCACGCCAACGCGGTCGTATGGGAACCAGTCTCACCTTGGGCGCGTGCAGGCACAGCCAGTCCAGCGCCGCCGCTAGCCTCGCGTCGACGGCGTTCCTCTGCCGCCTCGCGCGCGCTCTCGCGTCCTCTTCCTCCGCTTCCTCCGCGTCAAAGTCCTTCGCGTCTTCCGGGCAGTGCCGCAGCGCGTCGTCCGCGAGCGCGACGTCGAACCCTCGGTCTACGATCCGCGTCCTCACGCGTTCTTCGCGGACGCGTCGCTCTCTCTCCAATCTCGCGTCTCTCGCCCTCGCCCTCCCCGCGCGCGCCGCCGCCTCCCCCCGCGCGACCGCGTGCGCTTCCTGCGCGGCGAGCTGGTCGAGCACGTCGTCGCTGGACGCGAGCAGCGCGGCGCGGCCGGTCGGGACGATGGACGCGTCGACGGCGAGCCCTTGCGCGGCGCCCTTCTTCGCGGCGTCGCGCGTGAGATTCCGTCGCGCCATCGCTTCCGCCTCTCGCGCGCGTTTCGCGCTCGCGGCGTCGACGCTCGCGCGCGGGATCTCCGGCGGGCGCAGCTCGCGGAGGAGCGCGCTCACCGCGTCCTGCGCGTCGTCCGCCATGTGGAGGACATCCTCGCCGCGGTCGCCCGCGCGGAGGAGGAGGCGCGCCGCGCGCATCGGGAAGCCTCTCGCGACGGCCGCGCCGGGGACGACGCCGAGGCCGTCGAACGCGCCCGCGCTCGCGTCGTCGAACCCGCGCCATCCCCGGAGCCCGCTCGCGCCCTTGTCGTCTTCCTCCTCCGCGAGGCCGGCGCCGGCGGCGCACGACGACGCCGCGCGGCGAGGCGGGAGCGGCGGCGGCTCGCCGGGGACCGGCACGCGAGCGTTGAGGAGCTCTACGCCTCCTCCTCCTCCTCCTCCTCCGCGCGCGCTCGCGCTCGCGACGGACGGCGCGCCGCGCTTCAGGCCGGGGCCGCGGCCGCGGCCGCGGCCGCGGCCCTCTCGCGCGGCCTTCTCCGCGCGCGCTCTCTCGCCCCCGCCCTTGTTCATCCCGCGCGGCGGGGGGCGCCCGGCGCGGTAGGGTTGCGGCGGACGCGCCGAGATCTCTGGGAGCGCGCCGTCGTCGCGCGAGGTGCCGATTTTTTTTTCGTTCATCGCGAGAGAAGGCCGCGATCGACCGTTCAACGAAACGGCCGTCGCGAAGCGAGGTCGAACGCGCCACGATCGAGACGTTGGTTTTGTTCGTCGGTTAACAACGAAATTGCGGAAATTAATTGGAGCGCATCATTCTCGTCCGCCGCGACGTCCGTCGCAGCGCGCGTCCGTCCGTCTTTTCGCGCGGAGGGAGCGAGACGCTCGCGCCGAGATGGTGCTCGTGACGATGCTCATCATGCCGTTCAAGATCGCGTTCTTCTTCTGGGCGCTCTACAAGGCGTTCACGTTCAAGAGCTGGTTCAAGAAGTTCAACGAGAAAGCGGGCGGGTTCGCGTCGCTCTCTAACGCGGACAAGGCGATGTTCGTCGTGAACGTGGTCTTCTACGCGCCGTACATCTTGAAGTTCTTGGACAAGTTCTCTCCGCGGTACGTCCGATTCTGGCACGGTCTCACGCAGTGCATGCTCATCCGACGCGACTCCCTGAACGTCACCGGCACCGAGAAAGAGCACGGCCTCGCGTACTACTTCGCCGCGTCCATGGCGTGCCAGCTCGCGGGACGAGTGCCGTTCGCGATCGACTCCCTGAACCCGCTCGGGGTCATCGGCGACAACGCCGTCTTCGACGCGCTCGTCGCGACCGTCATCGTGCACTTCCTCTCCGTGAAGACGCTGAAATCGGTCTTCGGCGCCAAGGGCGCGTCGACGCGAAAGTTTCTCTTCACGGGCTGGGGCATGAACAAGATTCGACAGCTCAAGCGGTTCGCCGGGTCGCTGACCGGCGCCGGCGCGTACGATTTCACCCTGCTCGCGATGCCGGTGACCCTGCTCCCGTGGGTCTTCAAGGTGGCGTTCTTCTCGTGCGTGAACATCGCGGGCCGGAGCTCGCGCGAGCTGACGAACGAGTGGCTGAAGAACTTGGAGGTGCGACGCATCCTGAGCGGCGCGTCGGCCGGAGAGAAGACCGCGCCGAAGCAGTCGAAAGCGGAGAAGAAGGCGCAGAAGAGCGCCGCGAAGCTCGCGGCCGCGCGCGGAAAGCTCGCGAGCCCGTACAAGTCCAAGTCGCTCAAGCTCAAGGCGAAGCGCGTCGCGAGGGACGTCTTCCTGACGTTCGTCAAGCCGTGGCGAAAGCAGTACGTCTGGAACGTCGTCCTCCTCGTCGCGACGACGCTCACGCAGTCCTCCGCGACGCTCGCGCTCCTCGGCCCCACCGTCGGGGCGTTCGTCCAGACGCAGACGCGGATGGTGATCTTCACGTACGTGCTGTACTTTTACGACTCGCTCGGGAAGCCCATCGCGAAGTTCGCGATGACGGACGAGGACCACGTCGGGCTCGGCAAGGCGGCGAAGGAGGCGAAAAAGAGCGAAAAGGCGGAGTGGGCCGCGGACCAGACCCCGGGGAAGGTGAAGAAGGCGTGAAGCGACGGACGCGCGAGTCGGAGGGCTACTGTTAACTGTACGTGTGTTGGTTTGTATTTCGTTTGTATTGAAGAGAGCGCATCGCGTCGTCGTCGCGTCTCGTGAGCGGCGCGTTCGTACAGCTGGCGTCCGCGGACGGGAGCGAGCTTCACACTGCACTCAGCTCGTCCTGTCCACGCGAGACGAGCCGCGAACGCGCGCCGCCGTACACGTACTCGTACGTGCTGTGTAATCTCGGAACGCGGAGTCAGCGAGACGCCGCCAGCGCGCACTCCACGCCGCGCGCGTTCCGTCGCGATCGCGACCGAGCTTCGTCCGCGTCCTCGCGAGCGCGCGCGCCTCCGCGAGCGACGGCTCGGGGCGCGCGCGACGCGTCGCGTCGCCTTCCGCGCCGACGCCGTCGCGCGAAAGCCGGCACCGGGAGAAACCTAGCCAGCCGCGCATCTCGCAGCGCTCCGCGACGACCGTCATGGGCCAGAAGCAAAAGCTACGCGAGGAGAAGAAAGCGTCCGCGGCTTCCGGCGTCGACTGCGCGACGCTCGAGAAGACCTCCAAGGCGGCGTACGACCGGAAGAACGTCGCGGAGGTCATCGCGCGCATGAAGGCGCTCGCGAAGGAGGACACCGACCGATTCGCGAAGATGGGACTGCACGAGACGATCGAGCGCCTGGAGCAGTCGCAGAAGGTCGCGGCGACGATCGACGCCGCGCTCGCGGTGGAGATGACGCGCAAGAGAGCGCTCTTGGGCTGCTTCTTGAGCAACGAGATGACGCCGCCGGCGCCCGCGGCGGCGGCGCCGACGCCGACGCTCCACGGCGCCGGCGTCGGCGACGCGGTGGCGAAGAAGACGACGGCGGGCGGCGACGGCGACGACGGGGAGGAGGAGGACGAGGTCGCGAACGCGAAGCGTCAGCTCGCGGAGTCGCAGGCGGAGGCGCGACGGAAACTCAGCGTCGCGAAGTCGACGCGGACGCACAACGACGAGATGGTCGACGCGCTGAGAGCGAAGGGAGTGACCGTCCCGAGCGAAGGCGTCGCCGCCGGCGGGTGAGGATCGCGACGTCGAGCGAGTTCCGACGCGGGCTGTACTGTATACTACGTATACTCACAATCGGGGGGGTACCGTACCGCGCGGGCGGTCCCTCGACGTCCTTCTCCGAGTCATCGGCGCGCGAAGCCGCGGCCTCCTCCTCCTTCTCGAGCGTCCGCGCGTCTCTTCTCACAGGCTCGTCGGCGCGCAATTCCTCGCGGCGCCGTTGGACGTCGCGCGCTTGTCGCACGCGCTCCATCGCACCGCCGGCAGTCGCCTCTTCTCGCCTTCCAACACGACGGGCCCCTCGGGCGCGGCGTCGCGCAGCGCGAGGAGCTCCTCTCTGGAGTACCCCTTCACGCTCGCCGGCGGCGTCGTCGGCGCCGCCGTGATGGGGTCGTCCCGCATCGATCGAAACGTGTCGAACGCCTCCTTCGTCGTGCGCTCGTCCTCCGCGACTTTGCTCCACCCCTTCAAGACCGCGACCTCGTCGTCGCTCAACCGCGTCCCCGTCTGCGGCGCGTCCGCGGCGACGTTGCGCCCGCGCTTCTTCGCCTTCTTGACCTCGTCCGGGTCCGCGTAGATGTCGCCCAGGAGCTCGTCCGGGAACGCGAGCGCGGAGGCGACGGAGGAGTGCAGCGTGCGCTCCTTGTACGCGGACGCCATCGCGGCCGTGTCCGAGTCGCCGCCCTTGGCCCAGTACTCCAGGACGCCTCTCGTCGCGCGCTGCGACGCGGTCTTCACGCTGCCCTCGTACGTGTACTTCGGCTGGTCTGCGGGTCGTCGGAGCGGGACGTCGGGCGGTCGGGGACGTCAGAGGAGAGAGAGGACGGACGACGCGCGCGCGGGCGACGACGGACGGACGGACGACGATTCAAACCGCGAGCGGGAAACGCGATTTTCGCGTCGCGTCTCGTCTCGATCGACGGCGGAGAGACGAGGACGCGCGCGCGCACCGGAGTCGCCGCGGCCGGGGACGAGCGAGCGCGTGAACCCGACGGTGAACGCCGGGCGGTTGCTCATCGGGCCGTTATCCCATCCTGTGTACGGGCTCATGGTGGGAAGGCGCGAGGGTGGGAATGCGCGCGCGTCGTCGTTGAAGTGTGTTTTTCAAAAATCCGTGTTGTTTGACGACGCAGCGGCGCGCGCAGTGCGAGTGCGAATAATAAAAAAAATTACCGCGCGCCGCTCGCTCCTCCCTCCCCTCTCCGTCCTCATCCCGGCCCCGACTTGGCGCCGTGGAACGCTAAACACCCGTACGAGTACCTCGGCTTCTTCATCGGATCCTTCGGCTTCGCGACGCCCCAGTCCATGACCGCCCACCCTCGCTTCTTCGCGTGCGCGCGCAGCCGTCGATCCGGGTTCACCGCCACCGGGTGCCCGACTTTTTCAAGCAAGCTCACGTCCGACATGCTGTCGGTGTAAAAGTAACACTTCGCGAGGTCGATCCCCCGCCGCGCGCACCACGCCTCGGTCACGACGGACTTCCCGTCGCCGTAGCACACCTTCGCGATCTTCCCGGTGAGGTTCCCCGCCTCGTCCACCTCCATCACGCTGGAGATGACGTCGTCGACGGCTGGCGAGAGAGAGAGCGTCGTCGGGGCGGAGTTCGGAGCCGGGCGCGTCAGACGACGGAGTCGCGAGGCGTCGCGGCGCGTCGGGGTCGAGAGCGAGGGGCGGCGGGCGGAGAGAAGCGCCGGGAAAAGTCCTTAAGGATCGGCGTTCACCACGCGAACGCCGTCGTATGGGGACCAGTGCGGGGGTCGCGGCGCGGGGACCGGCGCGATGATGATCGATCGACGCGAACGAAGAGGACGCACCCGACTCGCAGTTGAACAGCCGCGCCGCCGACGCCGCCGGGTGCTGCCACGACGACGTGCACACGACGCACCTCTCTCCCGCTCGGATGTGCTTCTCCATGATCGGCTTGCCGCCCGGGCGCGCGCGGTGCGCGAGCTCCTTCTCGAAGAACGCGTCGACCTCCCGCCTCAGCTTCTCCTCCGGCGTGCCCGCGTAGAGCTCCGCGGCTTCCGCGCCCGCGCGCTCCGCGCCGGATCCGAAGCCCATGGCGTAGCGCGCGAACCAGTACACGCTCGTCGCGAGCATCCCCGCGCCCACCTTGCCGTTGTTCAGCTCGTGCTTCATCCACAGCCACGACGAGTTCGTGTCGATCAGGGTGTGGTCGAGGTCGAAGAACGCGACGCCGCGGCCGTCGTCGTAGGACGGCGACGAGGGCGCGGGGACGGATCTGCGGTCGTCGACGCCTCCGATCGCGGTCGCGGTCGCGGTCGACGTCGCGTCGACGTCGCGCGCCGCGGGCGCGAGCGCGGAGTCGGCGGCGGTCACGGTCTCCTCCGCGGTCGCGGGCGCGGCGTCCGCGGGGACGGGCTCGGTCGTCGCCATCGCGACCCGCCGGCCGCGCGTCCGCTTCTGACGAGGAGGAGACGAACGCCAGAGTCGCATCTCGCGCGCTCGCAGCCACGAAAGCGAAACCTCACGAACAGCCATGCCAGGCCGTTCGCGTTCGACTCTCATCTTCAGCGCCGGCTCCGGACCGAGCGCGCGCAGACGCGCGCGCGCGGCCACGATGTCCGCGGCGACGCGACGCGCGCTCGCGTCGCTCGCGGAGTCGGCGGCGAACCGCGCGCGGCGTCCGCGGGCGCGGTGGACGGCGTCCGCGCTCGCGGAGGCGGAGGGCGCGGCGGACGAGCGGACGCGTCGTCGCGACGAGCGCCTTCAGATGATTAATGCGATGCGACACCATCATCGTCGTCCTCGTAAGGAGCAGCATCAGCCTCGTCGTCGTCGTCACCGATGGTCGTCGTCGCCGCGTTCGACGCGCGCGACCGCGGGGTTCTCCGCGAGCGCCGCGAGCGGCGCCGCCGCGGGCGCGTCGCCGTCGCCGCCGAAGGACGACGACGACGACGACGAGAGATCCGCGTCGTCGTCCCGCTCGTCGTCGTCGTCGTCGTCGTCGTCGTCGACGACGTCGACGACGACGACGCCCGCGGAGTCGCCGCGTCGATGGTGGGACCTCCTCGGCGTCGTCAGACAGTCCCCGCACGTCGCGTCCGTCGCGCTGACGACAGGGCTCCTCATGGCCGGCCACTCCTGCGTCGCGCCCGTCCTCCCGCTCTTCGCGAACGAGTTCGGCGCGAGCATGACGCAGGTCGGGATGAGCCTGAGGTGCGTTCTATACAAAGTGTCTGGTTTCACCCATCCATCGGTTTCAACATTTGATCGCGTCCCCTTTCAACTGACCGATGAATGGAACGACCCTCAGCGCCTTCGCCGTCGCGCGGTTGGCGCTCAACGTCCCCGCGGGCGCGTTCGCCGACGCGCGAGGCCGACGCCCTCTGATCGTCGCCGGGCCGGTGATCACCGGGATGGGGATGCTCGGCAGCGCGTTCGCGGGGTCGCTGCCGGAGCTGTTCGCGTGGCGATTCGTATCCGGCGCCGGCAGCGCGGTGTACGCGGCGGGCGCGCAGGCGCGTTTTAGACCGGTTCCCATACGACGTCGTTCGCGTGGTGAACGCCGTTTCTTAAGGACTGGACTTTCTTTCCCCGTCCGTCGCCGCTCTTCAATCGCGCGTCCCTTTCAACGTACTGTACTGTGAGTGACGTTTGACCGGCGGCGACGAGACGATCGACTGACCGACGCGTTCGTTCAACCCCCGCGCGAAACCCAGGCGTTTCTGATCGACGCGTCGTCGCCGTCGACGCGCGCGCGGACGCTCGGGGTGAACCAAGCCGCGACGCTGCTCGGCGCCGCGATCGGACCGGTGCTGGGCGGGGTCACCGTGGGGGCGTTCGACTTGGGGTGCCGGTCGCCGTTCGTGTTTGTTGGGGGGTTGTGCGGCGTCGCCGCGGCGCACGCGTGGTGGAGCGTGCCGGAGACGCTTCCGTCGGCCAGGGCGTCGGACGAGGTCGTATCCGACGTGGCATCAGTCGGTCGGACGGTCGGCGCCGCGACCGCCGCGGGGGCTTCCACGTCGGACCACGTCGACGCCACGTCGGATTCGTTGTCCGACACCCTGTCCGACGAAGACGAGCGCGAGCGCGAGCGCGAAGACGACGCCGCCGCGGTGAAGACGCTGCTGTCCTCGAAGGACTTCCTCGCCGTGTCCGGGCTCAACGCCGCGCTCTTCTTCAGCGGCGCGGGCGGCCGCGCGACGCTGCTGCCCCTCGTCGCCGCGACCGAGCACGGGTACACCCCGCACGGCGTCGGCTTGATGTTCGCGGCGATGGCGGCGACGCAGCTCGCCGGCGTCGCGCCCGCGGCGTACCTCGCCGACAAAACGCCATCGCGCGCCGCGGTCATCCTCCCGGGCGTGCTGGCCTCCTCCGCCGCGGTCGCGGCGGTCGCGACGACGAAGGACGCGAACGTCTTCGCCGCCGCGTGCGTCGCGTGGGCGGCGTCGCACGCGCTGATGGGCCCCGCGCCGGCGGCGTTCGCGGCGGACGTCGCGCCGAAGAGAGCGCGAGGGACGGCGATTGGCGCGTTTCGATCGTGCGGGGACGTCGGGTTGATGATCGGGCCGGTCGCGCTCGGGGCGATCGCGGACGCGAGCGACGCGGGGGTGGCGCTGGCGGTGAACGCGGTCGGGTTGGCGGCCGCGGGGGTGGCGTTTAAGGCGACCGCGCGCGATTGCAGCGCCGCGAAGAAATAGGTAGTTGGCGT
>Ga0181554_1005198_pt1 | contig 10310 bp, 7 predicted proteins | sample 011ome_16_FD_145602 | JGI IMG/M metagenome (GOLD analysis project Ga0181554, IMG submission 145602) | Coastal salt marsh microbial communities from the Groves Creek Marsh, Skidaway Island, Georgia - 011503CT metaG (spades assembly) | ecosystem: Environmental > Aquatic > Marine > Intertidal zone >...
GGGGGTGCGGTGTGCCGCGCCGCGCGAAGGGCACTGACGAGATTCGGGTCAGGTTTATTTCGAGCTCGCCGTCGTCTGGTGCTTGACGCCGACCGCGCCAAAACTCCAGCGCGCGCGCGGGAAGGCACCGGGCGTCCGCGTCAGCCTCCCAGACGCGCTTTCGTCCGTTAAAATGCGTCCGCGTGGCGGCAAGCCTGGTCCATTCGCCCGACGCGCGCGGGAGGGGGGAATGCGCGCGGCGTCCGCGGCGCCGCGCGTCGCGCCCGCCGCGGCGCCGGCGGCGCGCGCGCGTGAAGCGGGGGCGATATGCGCGCGGCGAGGCGCGCGTCGCGCCGCGGCGATGTGCGCGCGCGCGTCGACGCGCGCGGAGACGGCTGCGGACGACGATGTTGGTTTCTTCGTCGGAGGACCGAAGAAGAAATGCAGAAACGACCGTCGAACGCCGCGTCGGCTCGTGCGCTGGGCCGCGGCGCCTCGCGAGGACGACGCCGCGACGCCCGCGGTCGCGACGCGTCGCGAGGACCGACGCGGACGAACGCGCCTTCGCGCGGGCGCGAGGGACGACGTCGCGCGCCGCGAGGCGTCCCCAGATCCCGCCGTCGTCGCACCAGAGCTCGCGGGGAGTAGTACTCGTGACGACGCGGACGACGACGCGGACGCGGACGACGACGGCGGCGACGGCGACGGCGACGACGAAGTCCTTAAGGAACGGCGTTCACCACGCGAACGCGGTCGTACGGGAACCAGTCACGACGCGGACGACGACGGCGGCGGATGGTTCGCGTGGACGAAACGATGGAGCCTGGGCGATTCCGACGAGTCCGACGACGACGACGCCGACGCGCGCGTCGCCGAGGACGGAAGAGACGCGACGGCGAACGGAGACGAACGAACGACGGACGTCTTCGCCGCGAGGGTCCCGCTGCCCCCGTGGCTGAAAGCGCAGGCGAGCCGCGTCTTGCGCGGCGTCCTCATCGGCGACGAACGCGGCGACGGCGACGACGCGTCGATCGACGACGACGCGTCAGTAGTCGCGTCCGACGACGATTCGGATTCGCGCGACGATTCGGATTCGCGCGACGAAGCGTCGTCCTCCGCCGCCGCGTTCGACGACGCCGCGTTCGCCGACGCGTTCGCCGACGGCGGCGACGCGTCGAGTTCGGCGTCGTGGGTGACCAAATCTCTGGACGCGTCCAACGACCTCGCCGTGCGCGCGACGGAGCTCGCGATCGGAAAGCTCGACGCCGCGCTCGCGGCGGTCGACGCGCGCGAGGCGGCGGCGGCGGCGGCGGCGGCGGCGGACGTCGCGCAGGACGATCTCTTCGCCGCCGCCGCCGCCGCGGGGCGGACGGCCACCGCGCTGCCCGGCGTTGACGACGACGCGAATGAAAAAGATGGCGGAGATTCTGAAGATCGAATCAACCCCAACTCGAACGATCCGCAGCGGCTCCGCGAGCTTCAGACGGCGCTCGAGACGGCCAAGGTGAAAGCGCGCGAGGCGGCGGAGGCGAAGGACGCGCTGCGCGACGCGGTCGAGGAGGTGGCGCGCGCGCGCGCGGAGGCTGAGCGCGCGACCGAGGACGTCGACGCGTCGCGACGGCTGGCGACCAAGACGGCGTTGTTTCGCGCCGGCGAGAAACTCATAGACGCGTCGCGGCGGTCGCAATCCGCGGTGAAAGCCGCGGGGCTGGGCGTCGCGAACGCCGTCGACCTCGGCGCGACGCGATGGGGCCTGAAACCCGAACCGCCGCGAGGGGGCGACAGTTCCAACTCCATCCTCTTCAACGGCGACGACGAGACGGACGAGACGTGGACGCTCGGGGAAGGACGCGGCGGCGTCGGGCGGTGGCGCGGCGGCGTCGTCACCGTCGCGCGCGACGTCACCGGCGCCATCGCGCTCTCCGACACGATGGCGCGGATCACGGAGTGGAGCGCGTCGTCCGCCGCGAGCGTCACGAAGCTGTTCAGCACGGAAAGCGAGGTGGCGGACGCGAGCGAAAGGAAGCCGCTGACGGCGTCCGAGGCGGGCGCGTTGATTCAGCCGGCGCTGCGAAAGGTTGTGGCGTCGTCGCTCGAGCCCGCGAGCGCGGTCGACCTCAGGGAGGCGCGCATGGCGTGCGCGCTCGCGGCGTGGATATACTACCTGCCGCGCATGCACCGATCGCTGAAGCGGCACGGACTCCGATTGGTGGTGTCGTCGTTGGACGACGAGATTGAACGCGGCGGCGTGGGGCGCGCGAAGAAGAAGAGCAACGGCGAAAAGTATGAAAAGTCGCCGCCGTCGAAGGCGAAGTCCAAGAACGACGCGAACGTCGCCGACGCGCCCGGCGGCGTCTATGAAAACAACGCCGACGATGACGACCTCCTCGACGCCGCGACCGACGAGGAGATCGCCGCGACGCGGCGCGCGATGGCCGCCGCGGACGCCGCGATCGAGGAGCTCTCGAGGGCGTCCGAGCTGCGCTCGCGAGGCGGCGACGACGCGGGAAGCTCGCTGGAAGCCGCGCGCGAGGCGGCGAAGCACGCGCAGACGGCCGCGGCGCAGCTCGAAGACGTGCGCGCGAACGCGGAGGCGCGAAGGAGGAAGTCAAAATCATCGAAATCGAAGCAGCGCGGCGATAGACCCGGGAACGTCGTCGAGGAGCTCGCGAGAGCGCTCGAGACGGCGGACGCGAGCGGCGACGGCGAAAATAAAGGTTTTGGTTTTGGCGGCGCCAAAACCAAAACCGCCGGATCATCCGGATCCCCCGGGGGGGAATCGCAGTCGCTCCCGGTGAACTTCTGCGTCGCCGCGGACGACGCGCACGGCCACCTCTGGGTCGTCGTCGAGGGCAGCACGTCTCTGGCGTCGTGGCAGACGAACTTCACGTTCCAGCCGACGACGTTCGAGGATGCCGCGCTCGACGTCCGCGTGCACAGAGGGTCCTACGCCGCCGCGTGCGACATTTACGCGCGCGTCGAGGACGTCGTGCGTCGCCACGTGGCAACACACGGACCAAACGCGAAAATCCACGTCACCGGGCACTCCATCGGCGGGTCCATCGCGACCATCATCGCCCTGCAGCTCGTGCTGCGGAACGTCGCGCCGAGGGAGAGCATGAGAGACGTGTGGACGTTCGGGTCGCCGTACGTCTTGTGCGGCGGCGACGCGTTGCTCGCGCGGTTGGGGCTCCCGCGGACGTTCTTGCGGAGCGTCACGATGGGGAAAGACCTCGTCCCTCGGTCGTTCAGCTGCTACTACCCGCAGTGGGCGAGGAAGATGTTGGAGTCCGCCCCCGGCGCGTTCAAGGTGCCGCTCGGGGAGCAGCCGAGCTTTCTCGAGGAGGAGATGTTCTACGCGCCGATGGGCGACATGCTCCTCTTGCAGGCGCGTGTTCGTGTTGTTGCCTGCCACGTGTCGCTTCCTGCCACATGTCGATCATCGAGAGATGCGCTTCTTCGCTCCCCTCGCGCGTCGTCGACCGCGCGTTCGTTATCGTATCGTATCGTATTTCCCACACACGCTGACACGCCGAACGCTTCCAACCCGCAGGCGATGCACGGCAGCGCGCACCCGCTCTTACCCCCCGGCCCCGGGTTATACGCGCTCGCCGGGGAGGGGCTGTACGAGATGCTCGCGGACCGCGTCGCCGGCGAGGGGTCCCTCGGCGAGGGCGACGAGGAGACGTGGCTGGACAGGAAGCCGGGCGGCGGGATCGTCGGCGCGAGGGAGTGGTGGGGCGACGGCGCGGAGGAGGAGAGCAGCAGCGACGAGAGCGGCGGCTCGTCCGACGACGACGACGGCGACGGATCGGGGGGCCCCGGGCGAATCCTCTCCCCGTCCGTCTTGTTCGCGCCGCGGTCGCGCGTCCCGGGGAATCGCGACGACGGACGCTCGGACGCCTCGGACGCCGCGAAAAAATCAAAGAAGTCGCGCAAAAGAAGGAAGAAGCGCCGCGGCGCCAAGAGGCTCGACGACGGCGCCGACGCGCGACAGCTGAACCGCCTCGCGTGCCTGACGCAGTCCGACGCCGCGCTCACCGCGTCGCTGCTGCTCGGCAGCGTCGACAGCGACGCGATACGCGCGTTCTCGAATTCGTCGTCGCAGAACCCGAACGACGACGCGTCGACAGCGGACGATCAAATCGCGGCGCTGTTACAGGAGAGAGGCCGCGACGCGGCGCAACGCGTGTTGTTGAACACGCCGCACCCGCTCACGGTGTTATCCGACCCTCGCGCGTACGGCAACCGAGGGTCGATCTCGCGGCATCACAACCCGTTCAACTACATGCGCGCGCTGGGGAAGGCGCGGCGGGAGTGGTACGAGGTTGGCGCGGAGTTCGAGGAGGAGGAGGAGGAGGAGGAGGAGGAGGACGCGGCGTGGTACGCGAGGTAGACGACCGACGCGGTCGGTGATTGTAATGTAAGATTTGTCGTCGAAGACGAAAAGAACAGAACGAATAAAACCATAAAACAACCACTGGTCGCCCACGGTGGTCGTTCATCACACCGCCGTCGCGCGCGATGACGCGTCTCGCGGCGCGCGACGCGTCGACGCGCGCGTCAAACGCGGTCCCCGCGGCGGCACGCGAGGCTGTCGACGTGGACGTCGCGTCGCCGATGAAGTTCTCCGCGTGGGGGAGCGGGATGACCCCGGGCGATCTCGACGAGCTGCGCGCGAGCTTTCAGGCGCGTTCTACACACTGGTTCCCATACGACCGCGTTGGCGTGGTGAACGCCGATCCTTAAGGACTTTGCCCGGCGCATCTCTCCGCCCACACCTCGCTTTCGATCCCCGTCCTCGACGCCTTTGAACTCCAACTGACGCCTTTGAACTCCACCCCGACGTTCGCTCGTATGGAATGGCCCTCAGCGCGACGGCTTCTGTATCCTCCGCCTCGACCAGCACCTGAACGACGACGTCGGACACTACGTCGACGACGCGAAGCGATGGGAATTCGACGAAGTCATCGAGGCGCTGCGGTTCGAGTGCGACGCGCTGGCCGAAGGCGTGGACCTGAGGGCGAACGACTGCATGGTGGAACCGATGGAGGACGTCGCCGTCGATGAAAAGAGGAAACGTAAACGCGACGCTCGGCGGCGCGAGAAGAGTTACGACGATTCCGACGGCTTCGGACGATTTCACTGCGATTGCGAGCATCAAAGCACGTCGCCGTCGCCGCATCGCGAGAGAGAGGCGTGCTCGGCGAGGCGATGCGGCAAATACTTCCTGGAGAAACGGATGACGCGCGTCGCGGCTTATCTGCACGCGCGCGCCAGACCCGACCGGAGCGCGTTTGGCGACTATACGATATCCCACCGTAACGAGGGTAACAGCTTCGCGATGCGCGAGGGTCGGACGCGGATGATGCCCAACGAGGAGGATCCGAAGTATTCCTTTGAGGCGATCCACGCGCGCGCGGTGTGCGACGCCCTGGACGCCGTGCTCTTCCGATGGCTTCCGTCGATCGCGAAAGTTTTCTTACGCTCGAAAGCCGCGTACCTGTTCAATCAGCACTACGTCGTGAAGCCGGGCGTATGCGCGGACGCGGCCGAGTATTCCGGGGACGACGAGGACGGCGGCGATCGGTTCGAGTGGCACACGGACGCGAACGAACAGCTCGCGTTGCTTCCGAATCCGGATGCTCGGAAACAGAAATACGTCAGCCTGTGGTGCCCCCTCGACGCCGTCGACGAACGAAACGGGTCGCTCGTGTTGCGGCCGTCAGGTGCGTTCTATGTCACACTGGTCCCCATACGACCGCGTTGGCGTGGTGAACGCCGATCCTTAAGGACTTTGCCCGGCGTCTCTCTCCGCCCACACCTCGCTTTCAATCCCCGCCCTCGGCGCCTTTCAACGCCAACTGACGCCTTTCAACTCCACCCCGACATTCGCTCGTATAGAACGGCCCTCACACCACGATGACGGATCCGGACGCGCGCGAGGAAGGAAAGACGTCACCGTCAGGGCTGAAGCTGGGGACGTGGTGATTTTTTCGTCCGATCTGTGGCACGCCTCCGGGCCGAACAGATCGCGACGCGAGCGCCGAGTCTTTTACGCGCAATACAGGCGCGTTCTATACACTGGTCCCCATACGACCGCGTTCGCGAGGTGGACGCCGATCCTTAAGGACTTTTGCCGTCCTCTCTCCCCGCCCACCCCTCGCTTTCAATCCCCGACCGCGACGCATTTCAACTCCAACTGACGCCTTTGAACTCCACCCCGACATCGCTTTGTATGGAACGACCCTACAGCGGCGAGCCGATCACGACGAGCGGCGACGCGACGAAGGAAGGCGACGAGCTGAGCCTCGCCATCCGGACGGACGCTCATTGGCGGGACGAGGCGGACGTGATCTGCGAGGGGAAGAGGAGGCGGTTCGTAGAGCGTGACCTCAAGGTCAGGTAGGATTGATTAGACTAGCTAGTGGTTCTTTAGTCGGTAGTCTAGTAGAGTCGTAGCGTGATATCATAGGGACCGATACTGTAGTACGATGAAGGTGTTTAAGTTTTTACACGACCGACCTCTCTTCCGCCTGCCTCTCTTCCTCGTCCTCCTCACTCCGTCGCGGAGATCTGGTCCCACTTCCCGTCCACGCTCTCCTTCCACACCGTCACGAGGTTGTTCGCGTCCGACACCGCGAGCACGTTCCCCATGACGCTCCAACTCAGCCTCCACACCGGCGCGCCGAAGTCGTTCAGAAGCCGGTGATTCCACGCCCCCCCCGGCTCGTTCTGCGTCCAGATGAACACCTTACCGTCCTGCCCGCACGTCGCGATCGTGTTCATCGGCAGCCCCATGTTCGCGCTCCACGCGACGTCCCTGACCCAGTCCCCGTGCGCTCGCAGCGCGTGCTCTTCCTTCCACTGGTTCGACGCGTCGTCGAATCGCCACACCTTGGCGAGGTTGTCGCACCCTCCGGTGACTAACCGTTTAACGGTCGGCGCTGGGGCGTTACCCCCCGCCGCGACGAGCGACCCGGGCGGCGCCGCGGGCGCCCAGCTCACGCCCGTGCACCCGATCGAGTGCGCGCCGGGTATTTTGCTCGCGTCCCACGACCCGTCCGCGCGTTTCGCGATCACGCTCGCGGAGCCGTCCGACGACGCGGCGGCGAGGACTAATCCGTGCTCGTGCGGCGCCCACGCGATCGCGTTCACGCTCGCCTCGTGCAGCGTCGTCGGGGACGCGTACGCCTGCGAGAAGACGCCCTGCTCGGACTCTTTCCAGATGATGATCTTGTTGTCGAACGAGCACGACGCGAGATGAGTTCCGTATTTCGGGTGCGCCCACGCGACCATCCACACTGGGCCATCGTGGCCGGTGAGGGTCGCGATCAGCGTCTGCTGCGCGGCGGAGGACTCGCCCGCGACGTCGAAGATTTTGATCGTGCGATCGCTCGAGCACGTCGCGACGCGCTGGACGACGCGATGAACGAATCGAGGGGAGGTGGGGAGGAGGGTCAGATCGACGCGATCGTCGTTCGACGGTCGGCGGGGATCTGGTGGGGATTAATTAATTAATCACGTTCAAACCCGCGCCGCGGTCGATTCGATCGACGACGGCGCGCGCGCGGCGATCGCGGCGCGGTCGATCCGCGGCGTCTTCGCCGACGTCGCGAGAGGGAAACGAACGAGCTCGACGCACCCGCCCGTAGTAGTCGTACTGGCAGTCGTGAATCTGGTCCACGTGCCCGCTTTCGAACGACGCCTGGGTCGAGATGCTCATGATGGCGAGCGAAGAAACGAAGCGAACGCCGACGAACGCCGACGACGACGCGCGTCCTCTGTCCTCGCGGTCGCGCCGCGGGCGGGTGTTGTCGCGCCGCTGACTGACGACGCGGTGCGCGTCACGTCGGAACGGCGACTGGTTCGGTCGCTGGGGCGCGATCGGTCGAGTGCGCGCCCCCCGCGGCTCCGACCAAAACTCATCAAAGCTCCCGCCCGTCGCGTCGCGTCGGTCGAGCGCGAGTCGTCAGGGACATGAATTGTTGACAGGACTGCAGCCACACCACGACCGCGCGGAGGGCGCGTCCCGCGCCGACGTCGCGACCGCTGTGATGCCCGGGAGCGCGCGTCCGTAGGCATGTCGCGGACGCCACCTCCCGCGGGCGCGGAGGACGCGATGTTCGACGAGCTCTCGAGGCAGGAGGCGGCGCTCGAGGCGGAGCTAGGAGGAGGACGAGGACTCAGCGGGTCGTTCATCAGCACTCCTCCGAGGGATAATCGTCGCCCCGACGACGACGACGACGACGACGACGACGAGCGGTTCGACGAGTGCGTCCCCGAGCGCGAGCTGCGTTCCGTCGCCGCGAAGACCGCGTGGAACATCGCGAGGATCCGCACGGACGCCGTCGGACGCGTCGCGGAGGAATCGCTCGCGGCCGCCGCGCGACGACGCGCGAACGCGACGCGAGAGGCGATGTCGACGCGCCGCGCGTCGTCGTCGTCGCCGTCGTCGTCGTATTCCAACCGTCGCTCCCCCGGGAAGAGCCGCACGCCGTCGCCGGCGATGAACGGCGCGGAGCACCCGAACGCGTCCGAGCACGGGTTCTACGCGGACTACACGCGGCGGTTCCTGCATCGCGGCGGCGGCGCCTTTCTGCATTCGCCCGCGTCGTCGGGAAGGACGTCGCCGCCGACGTTCGACGTCGGCGCCGGCGCCGTCCCGGACTTCTCGAACGAGCCCGGACCGCGCGTGGACCCGCTCGCGTTCTCGTACTGGAGCCCGAGTAAAAGCGCCGGAGGGAGCGCGTCGAGGGGGCCCGGGAGTCGCCAGCGCGCGGCGGCGGCGGCGCCGCCGCCGCCCCGAGTCGTCGTCCCCGAGTCCCTCGACGACGACGACGACGACGACGACTTCGACGACGACTCCCTCGACGCGCGACGCCGACGTCGTCGCGAGGCAGCGCGGTCGCCGCCGACGGCGTCGTGGGGGAACGCGATCGGCGCGCTCGGCGGACCGGCGCCGTCGTCGATCGGGGGGGCGTCGTTGGCGTCGGGTTTGGCGGCGCGCGACGACGACGACGACGACGACGCGCACTCAGACGCGCACGTCATCGCCGCCGTGGAGAAGGTGCGTTCTATCTCACACTGGTCCCCATACGACCGCGTCGGCGTGGCGAACGCCGATCCTTAAGGACTTTACTTCCCGGCGTTTGTTTCTCTCCGCGCAGGGTCCCTCGCTTTCAATCCTCGCCCGCGACGCCTTTCAACTCCGTTTCTGACGCCTTTCAACTCCACCCCGACTTTCGTCGCAGAAACTCCGCGAGATGGAGACGCGGCTCGTGCGTTCGGTCGTGCACGCGAACGAGACCCTCGTCGGGAGTCCGATGCTGATGTCGCCCGCGGGGTCGCCGCCGGGGTCGCCGCGGCCGGAGAGGAGCGGCGGTTTCAGCGGGACGAGAGCGCTCCTCGCGACGAGGCGGTGGAAGACGGTGGACGACGACGGCGCGCGCGAGATTTTGCACCAGAAGCCGCTCGGGGTCGTCGCGAAGTCGTCGACGACGACGACGACGCGGGAGGAAGTCTCGAAGAAGGAGAAGAAGGAGAGAGCGAAGAAGAGAGATAAGAAGGAGGAGAAGGAACGACGTCGAGACGAAAAGAAGGCGGCGAAGAAGGCGGCGAAGAAAGAGAAGAAGAGGGCGAAGAAGAAGCGCGCGAAGAAGCGGGAAGAACGGCGGGAAAAGACGCCAAAGGAGGAGAAGTCGAGGTCGAGAAGAACGGGGTCTGGGTCGAAGACGAAGCGGCGCTCGCCGTCGTCTTCGGACGACGACGACGACGACGACGCCTCCTCCTCCTCCTCCTCCTCCTCCGCGGGGACGTTTTTTTCGCTCGCCGGAGGCAGGTCCCGGTCGTCGCCGTCGGACGCTGACATTCTGTCGGACGCGCGCGCGCGACGCGACGCGAGGAAGGCGCTGCGGTCGTCCCCGGGGCGCAAGGGCGACGATCTCGCGCACTTGGGCGGCGACTCGACGAGCAGAAGCAAAAGCAGAAGCAGAAGTGGACGACGACGCGCCGTGGACGACGACGACGGCGACGACGACCGCGACGTCGGAAGCCCGCTGCCGACCGTCGACGCGATTCTTCCCTCCGTGACGGACGCGGCGTCGTTGAGGGACGTGAAACGGAGCATCGACTCGTACCTGGAGAGCCGCGCGACGTCGCCGCGCGTCGCGAGGAGTCCGAGGCTGTCGCCTTTGGACCGGCTGTCGATGCTGTCGCCGTCGTACGTCGCGGAGGAGGAGGAGGAGGACGGCGACGACGACGACGGCGTCTTCCGATCGCCGCGATTGACCCGGTTCCCGCCGCCGCCGCCGCAGCCGGCGGCGGCGGCC
>Ga0181554_1005200_pt1 | contig 10307 bp, 10 predicted proteins | sample 011ome_16_FD_145602 | JGI IMG/M metagenome (GOLD analysis project Ga0181554, IMG submission 145602) | Coastal salt marsh microbial communities from the Groves Creek Marsh, Skidaway Island, Georgia - 011503CT metaG (spades assembly) | ecosystem: Environmental > Aquatic > Marine > Intertidal zone...
ACGTTTTCCCACACCACCTCCTCGTCGCGGAACGACGGCCACCCGTGCGCTCGGGACTCGGCCTCGAACTCGCGCCACGTGCGGCCCTGGGGACGATCGCGGGGATGGGGATGGGGATGGGGATGGGGATGGAGATCGCGTCGGCGGGGACGGACGGGGACGGGACGCGGCGGCGGGAAAAGTGGGCACCGCGGACGGCGAGGAAAACCGAAGTTTTTCCGAAAACCAAAAGATGCGAGGATCGATCGAACGCGACGCACCCGCGGCGCGACGAACAGCGGCAGCCCCGTCGCGGAGTCGTGGAACGTCACCGCGTGCTGGAACGTCGTCGCCTCGTCGTCCAGGAACGTCGTGCCGCTGACCCAGTACCCCGACGGCTCCGCGAACGCTCGGTTCTTCGCGCATATCCGCGTCGCGATGTCGCGGTCGACGCCCCATCGAAGCTCGAGCTGCGTCTCGCGCGTCCCCAAGTTTTTCGCGAGCGACGCGTCCGCGAGGCGCGCTTCCCCGCGCGCCGTCGCGGCCGCGGCCGCGGTCGCGGTCGCGCGATCGATCGGTTCGCGCGAGCCGCCGCCGCCGAAGGCGACGTAGACGATCGTCGCGGCGACGACGAAGACGAGGAGGAGCTTTCCCGCGGGGGAGACCTCGCCCTCGCGCGCGCGAGGGCGGCGCATCGTGGGCGGCGCCATCGTTTGTGACGACCAGACTCGAAGCGCATGAACTGATGAAACAGAAGCGCGAGTCTCGGAAGCCGCGAGAGAGAGACACGTGCACGTCGCGCGCACGCACGCGCGCGGACGACACCGACGACGACGCGCGCGATGCCCACCTCCGCGACCGCCGCCGGCGCCCTCGCGTCCGCGCGCACGCTCGCGCCTCCGCCGCCGCGAATTCGCCGCGCGCCGCGCGACTCGAGCCCCGCGCGTCAACGGCGCCGTCCTCGTCGCGTCATCGCGACGCGCGCGGCGGGCTTCGAGACGGACATCGGTCAAGCCATCGGATCGATCGTCCGCAAGGAGGTCACGCTCAACCTGCCCCCGGGAAGGGTCGGGCTCAGCGGCATTCGCGAGACGTTCGAGTACCTGCAAGACCCGAGAGGGTTCATCGAGCGCCGCGTCGAGGCGTACGGGCCGGTGTTCAAGACGGGGTTCTTCTTCAAGCCCGCGATCGTGTTCGGAAGCGCGGAAGCCATCGAGGAGTACAAGCGTTTCGAGGGCGAGTTGCCCGCGGACGAGGCGCTTCCGGAGACGTTCCGCGAGCTCCACACCGCGTACGGCGCGCTGCGGCAGAGCGGCGCGCAGCACAAGGCGACGCGCGCCAACTTCGGGAAGGTGTTGGGACGCGCGGCGCTGACGCACTACGCGCCAATCATCGCGCGGCAGACGCGAGACTTCGTCCGCGGCGATTTACTCGCGAGCGGGACGCTGCAGCCCGGGTACGAGTGCCGGCAGCACTGTCTCAGGTCGCTGTTCGAACTCTTCCTCGGCGCGATCCCGCCCGAGGACACGATGATGAAGATGTACGACTACAACGAGGGCTTACTGTCTCTCGGGAAGCTCACGAACGAGTTCGAGCAAGGCAAGGCGGCGCTCGAGACGCTGACCGAGTTCGTGTTGCAAACCTACCGGAGAGTTCGCGCGTCCGGGGAGCTCGAGACGGATCCGAGGTATTTCTTCCTGAGACAGTACAGCACCGCGACGGACGAGAACGACGAGCTATTCCCGGACGACAGGGTCGCGACGACGGTGGTGCTCATGGTGTGGGGCGCGTACATCGAGGCCGCGGCGAGCATGGGCCACTGCGCGTGGTTGCTCATGCGAAACCCGGACGCGGCGGCGAAGGTCCGCGCGGAGTGCAAACGCGTCCTCTCCCCCGACGCGCTCGCGTCCGGGAACGTGCCGATCGAGACGCTCATGGAGTTGAAGTACACGGAGGCGTGCGTGAAAGAGGCGCTGCGGACGGTGCCGCAGACCGCGGGGGGGTTGCGGATCAACCCGACGACGCGGACGCTCGCCGGGTACGACGTCCCCGCGGGTTACGTCCTCACCGCGGACCCGCGCATCCCGTTTTTGGACGCGAAGAATTACCCAGAGCCGGAGAAGTTCCAGCCCGAGCGTTTCCTCCCCGAGGGCGCGGCGGCGGGGAACGTCGTCAACGGCGATACGTACTTCCCCGGCGGCATGGGGCAGCACCAGTGCCCGGGGATCAGTCTGTCGACGCTCATGACGCAGACGTTTTTGGCGTACATGACGACGACGTTCGACGGGTGGACCCCGGATCTGTCCGGGGAAGGGAGCGAGGACCCGGCGTACGTGCAGATACCGATCGTGATCATCGACGACCGGTATCGGCTCAAGCTCGAGAAGAACTGGCAGTTCGACACGTTCGACGCGAAATGACAACGATCTGAGTCGACGACTTTTGGTGACGCTCAGATCTGATGAGAAAAAAATACATTACCGTCATCGCTCGAGTCGCGTCGTCGTCGTCGTCGTCGTCGTCGTCGTCGTCGTCGTCACCGCGCCGGCCCCACGTCGCTCGCCATGGACGCGTTCAACCGTCGCAGCACCGCCTGACACACCGGCCCCGGGGACGCGTCTAACTCGCACTTCACCTCGCTCTTCCACTCCGAATCCCCCCGGGGCTTCTCCCCGCTCCCCGCGCACGGTCCGAACTCCACCTCCAACTTCCCCGGGATCCCCCTCGGCCACCGCAGCGTCCGCACCGGTCGCGCCAACTTCACCGCGTTCGTCACGAACGCCTCGCTCCACTCGCTCCGCTCCGACGCCGTCGGCGCTCTCTCCTCCCACGGGATCCCCTCCGCGTCCAACGCGTCCAAGACCGCCTGCCGCGCGAGACCGGGGAGGCACCGCGTCGTCGGCGCGGTGAACGCCGCGTGTCGCCGCGGCAGGTGCCCGCCGCCCGGATTCTCCGTCTCTACCACGACGAACAGATTCGTCACGAGACCCTCGAGAAGGACCTCGCCGTCGTCGTCCGCGAGGAGCACCTCGTCCGCGGCCGCCTCTCGCTTCCTCGCCTCGAGTTGCCGCCGGTCGCGGACCCAGTTCGTGTCCTTCGCGGCGGGGTTTCGACGCGGCGGGCCGAGGACGGCGACGTCGACGCCGCGGTAAAATTCGTCGACGCGAATCTGCAGCGGCGACGCGTGGACGAAGACGTTGTACCCCGACGGCGCGGGGGCGACGATTATCACGACGCAGTGCTGCTTCGCTTGTTTCGGTGGTTTCACTGCGATTCGGCGGGGATGAGGTCGCGTCGTCAGAGCGTCGAGACTTTTGGACGGACGGACGGATGGATATGGATGGATGGATGGATGGATGGAGATGGACGGATGGACGGAGAGAGAAAACATCCGTCGCGTCGATCGCGCCGACGCATCACCAATCATCTCGAGCGCACCCGCGTCGCACGGCTTCGCGTTCGCGAGCGTCTTCGCGTCGATCGCGTCGAGCGCGAGTTTCACGGACGGCGCCACCCACGTCGCCAGCGTATCGTCGTCCGCCGGGATCTCGCTCCCGAGCTCGAAGCACCCCGGGTCGCGCTCGCGCATCGCGCGAAGGCTTCGTCGCAGGCGCGCGAGGTGCGCGCTCCACCACCCCATCCCTTTGCCGAACTCCGCGCGTCCCGCGGTGTACGCGCCTCTCGGGGCGCTCTCGCGGATGAAGTCCGCGGGAGACGCGAGCGCGAGCCCGGCGAGGACTGCGCCGTTCGCCACGACGACGACGTCTTCGCTGTGCGCCATCGCGGCGGCGTCGAGAGGACTGACGAGACCGCGCCCCCGCGGTGCCGACCTGCCCGCTGGCCGCCGTGGATGCGCGTTCAGCAGTTTCTCGGATCGTCAAAAAATAAATTTGAATAATATCCCGAGGAAGGGGTCGTCCGTCCCCGCGCCTCTTCGACCGCCACACCGACGCAGAGCGCCGCGCACGGCACGCACCCGCGTCGCGCACCGCTCGCCACGATGCCGGCGATGTCCGCGGACGAAATCCTCGCCGCGATCGACGCGACGGTGAACGACGACGACGCCGTCGTGACGTTCAAATACGTCTCTCGAAAGTTCGCCATCGACGCGACGACCGCGAAGCGGATCCTCTTCGCGCACCACGCCAAGAGAGGCGGGCTCGCGGTGTTTTGCGTCACCGGGTGGGTCGGCGCGGTCGGCGACGCGTCCAGAACGCGCGTCGTCAAGCTCGCGCGCGGCGCGGACGAGCTCGAGAGGGTCCGCGGCGGGATGACCGAAGTCGTCAGCGCGCACGTGTACGGCGTCGCGAAAAAGGTGCGTTCTTTACACTGTTCCCCATACGACCCCGTCGGCGTGGTGAACGCCAATCCTTAAGGACTTCGCCCATCGTTTCTCTCCGCCCAGGGTCCCAACGCGGAGGGCGACGGCGCGATCCCTTCGGACGACGCGCTGACCGCGCGCGTGAACGCGCAGACGGACGAGCTGTTCGACATGTCCCCGGAGACGCCGAACGCGCTGCGGGATAACCGCCACGCGGGCGTCGCGAGCGCGCACGTGACGAGGAGCGACAAGCCGGGAAGGGTGGGGCCGAGCGCGAAGAAGGCGGCGGCGGCGGCGGCGGCGGCGCCCGCGAAGCCCGCGGCTGCGGCGAAGCCGGCCCCGGTCGCGGCCGCGGCGGCGAAGAAACCGACCGAGGATCAAACGACGGAGGGTCAAACGACGAAACCGACCCCCGGGCCGTTCGCGGGGTTCAAGCCCGTCGCGAAGGGCGGCGGCGGCGCGACGGAGTCGGCGCTCTTCAAGAAGCCGGCGGGCGGCGGCGGCGGCGGCGGCGGCAAGAAACAAGTCGGCGCCGAGGGCATGATGGCGATGTTCGCCAAGGCGCCGCCGAAGAAGACGGCCGCGCCCGCCGCGGCGCCCGCGCCGCCGCCGCCGTCCGCGGACGCGGCGATCGCGGCGGAGGACGAGTCCGGGGACGAGTCCGGGGACGAGTCCGGGGACGACGAAGACGAGATGGAGGTGCCTCGGCACCGCGCCGCGGGGGGCAGGAACGTACGCAAAGTCGTCGGCCTGGACTCGGACGACGACGAGGAGGAGGAGGAGGAGGAGAAACCCGCGGACGTCGAGATGCCCGACGCCGCGCCCGCGCCGGTGCCGGATCCCGTCGTCGAGGAGAAGCCCGCGAAGAAGAGCAAAGCCCCGGCGAAGGAAAAGAAGGAGAAGCCGCCGGCGAAGGAAAAGAAGGAGCCGAAGGCGAAAGCCGCCGCGTCGAAGAAGCGCAAGAGCGGGGACCTGGACGCCCCCGCGGCCGAGGAGACGGAGGAGAAACCGGACGCGATCCCGGAGCCGAGCCCCGCGCCGACGCCGACGCCGAAGGTGAACGCGTTCGCGAAGTTCATAGCCGCGACGGCCGCCGCCGGGAAGGGAAGGAAGAAGAAGATCGTAACCGTCATGGACGAGGAAACCGGGGAGGAGACGACGAAGACGGTGTGGGTGGACGACGACGGGAACGAGGTCGACGACGCGTCCCCCGCGCTCGGGGAGAAGACGAACGCGAGCGCGAGCGCGTCGCAACAGAGCGGGCCGGTCAAGGCGGCGGTTGGCGCGGTGGCCGCCGTCGTCGTCGGCGCCGCCGTCGCCGCGGCGGCGGGCGGCGGGAAAGCCGCGGCGGCGGCGGCGAAGAAGAAGGCGGCGCCCGCGGGGCAGATGGGGATGGCGTCATTCTTCGGGAAGAAGTGACGACGCTCGCGCGCTGTGTTATGCGGGTACGTAGCTCGACGACAGGACGCGTGATGAGATCGATTGCGAATTGGAAACGAATTGGACTTTTTCCGTCGCGTCGCTCGCGACTCACAACGACGGCCCCCACCCTTGCTGCGCGACCCCCGCGGCGTCCGACTCCAACCCGTCGAACAGCTCCTCCCAGCTCTCCCCGCGCCTCTCCTTCCCGGAGACGTACTCCGCCTCGTTCGACGTGCCGCCCATCATATTCGAGAGTCCCACCTCTCCGAGACTCTTCGCGGTGTCCTTCCAGTAGCACTCGAACGTCGCGTTCTTCGCAGCCGGCGTCCCCGCCGCGCGCGCCGCCTCGACGCAGATCGCGGCGACGTCCTCGCGCGAGATCCGCCCGCTCTTATCATCGCCCTGGTTCAGCTCGATCGCGCGGACGCCCTGTCCGGGGTCCTCCGTGAGTCCTCCGGGCCGCACGCACACGTAGTCCGCGTCTTCGCGATTAAAGTACAACGCGCGAACGGCGTCCTCGCCCTCGATCTTAGGGTCGTTCCATACAAGCGAACGTCGGGGTGGAGTTCATAGGCGTCAGTTGGCGTTGAAAGGCGTCGAAGACGGGGATTGAAAGCGGGGGGTGGGCGGAGAGAGACGACGGGAAAAGTCCTTAAGAAACGGCGTTCACCACGCGATTGCGGTCGTATGGGGACCAGTGTATAGAACGCACCTTCGCGCGCATGATGCCCCCGAAGAAGTTCAGGAAGACGTACACGGGCGACAGCGGCTTGGACACGGACCCGGAGGAGACTATCACGAGCCGCGGGACGTTCGCAGCGATCGCCGCGCGCGCGACGGCGACGAGGCCGGCTTTGTCGACGTCCTGCGGGGAGCCGCCGCCGGGGGACGCCGACGCGGCGAAGATGATCGCGCCGGCGCCGGACACGAGCGCCTCGAGCTCAGCCTGGGACGCTTTCGAGACGTCGCCTGGATGGATGATGCGAGTTACGCGTTGTGAGTTATTTTTGGTCGAGTAACGGGAGGATACCGTGCGTTATCATGCGCGGCTCGCGATGAAAACGGAAGAATGAATCGCAATCGTCGCGCGCGCACTCACCGGCTTTGGCGGTGACTAGCTTTTGATCGTCCGCGCTCATCGCGAGGTCCGCGGACGCGAACGATCCCGAGCGCGTGCACGCGACGACCGGGACGCCAGCCTTCGCGGCGTGCGCGACGCATCGCTTGCCCGTCTTCCCGTTCGCGCCGAAGACGACGATAGGTTTCTCGGACGGCGGCGCGACCGGCGCGGGCGCCGGTTCAGTCGACGCGGTCTGCTGCGCTTCCGATGAGCGGACGACGACGACGCGCGGCGACGGCGTCGCGGCGCGACGCGCGGTCGTCTTCGAGCGGCGCGGCGGCGCGCGCGACGACACGACGGCGCGGAAAGCGAGCGCGGAGGACGACATGACGACGGCGGGGAGAGAGGTAGCGGCGGCGCGAGGCGCGGCGGGGTGTGGCGAGGTGACGGGTGGATGGATGACGTCGGCACTCTTCTCTCGTCCATCACACAGCTGGCACTCGTGTCGGAAAAGAAACGATTCTCCCTAACTCTCGCCGCCCTCCCCCTCCTCCGCCGCGCTCGCGAACACCGCCCGCGCGAACGCGGTGCTCTGCGACATCTCGTACCACTGATCCGCCCCGTGCTCCACGTCGCTCGGGCCGACCATCTTGAACCCGCACCCCTCGTAGAACCCGATGAGCTCCCTCTTGCACAGCAGCACGATCTTCTCAACCGCCGGCGATCGCTCGCAGACGACGCGCACGTACGCGCGAAGCGTCCGCGTGCCGATCTGCTTCCGTCGCCGCGCGCCCTCGACGACGACGCTGTGGACGCACAGCGTCGATCCCGCGGGCTCGTGCGTCGTCATGGACTCGTGCGTGAGAGCGTCCGCCATCGTCAGCGTGCCGCACACGTACGACACGATCTCGTCCTCGCCCGGCGACTCCTCGCTCGCGGCGACGCCGACGAGGAAGAATTCGCCCGCGTGCGCCTGGCGGTACGCGAGCGCGTCGGGCGACGCGGCCTCGTCCGCGGGGTACGAGCACTGCTCGATCTCGGCGACGAGCGGGATGTCCTCCGCGGTCGCGGGGCGGAAGAACGCCGTCGACGCGTCCGCGGGCTCGTACCCGGTCGCGTCGCGCGCGTCGAGCGGCATCGCGCGCGCGATCGGATCACCTCTCGCGCGATCGTCGATCGACGGCGAAGAAGGTGCCCACGCGCGACGAGGGACGCCGCCCCGCGCGGTCGCCGGCGGGTTCGCGCGCGCTTTTCCTCCTCCTCCGCGACCGAGACGTGCGTGTGGGGATGCGAGGACGGCGCGCGACGACGACGACGACGACGACGCGCGCGACATGCGTTGTGCGGAGCGGCGCGCGCGCGCGATCGCGCCGGCCGCGAAAAAGCGCCAGGAATCGACGCGTCACGAGCATCACGACGTTTCGAGGGTTTCGGAATCGACGTCGGCGCTCCGCCGACGCACTCGGAGCGCGCCCGCGCACCCTCCTCCGTTCGCCCCACCCCCAAAACTTCCCACGATGCAGTCCGTCCTCGCCCGCGCGCTCACGCGCGTCGCGCCAGTGAACGTCGCCGCCGCGCGCAAGGCGTCGTTCGTCGCCCCTCGCGCCGCGTTCCTTCGCGCCCATTGCACCCCGCGCCGATCCCCGATCGCGCCCGCCGCGACGCGATTCTTCGCCGCCGCCGCGAGCGGCGACGTCGTCGTCGAGAAGGGCGACAAGGTCGCGATCCACTACGTCGGCACCCTGGACGACGGCGAGGAGTTCGACTCCTCGCGAGCGGAAGGCCGCGAGCCGATCGCGTTCACCGTCGGCGGCGGGATGATGATCCCGGGGTTCGACAAGGGCGTGCTCGGGATGAAGCAGGGCGAGACCAAGACGCTCAAGTGCGCCCCCGCGGACGCCTACGGCGAACGCGACGACGCCAACAAGATGAACGTCCCGAAGGCGGAGGTCGTCAACGCCGTCGGCGAGGAGTACGCCGTCGTCGGCAGCAAGCTCATGGTCGGCCAGGGCATGCAGGCGACCATCACGGAGGTCACCGACGACGAGGTCGTCCTCGACTGCAACCACCCGCTCGCGGGGCAGACGTTGAACTTCGACATCGAGGTGATGTCCATCGAGCGCATCGACGTGAAGCACAAGGACAAGTTCAAGTGCTTCTTCGACATCGACATCGGCGGCGAGGCTGCGGGGAAGATCGTCATGGAGATCCGCGGCGACGTCACGCCCAAGACGGCGGAGAACTTCCGCGCGCTGTGCACGATGGAGAAGGGGTTCGGGTACAAGGGCTCGCCGTTCCACCGCGTGATCCCGGGCTTCATGTGCCAGGGCGGCGACTTCACGAACCAGAACGGCACGGGCGGGAAGAGCATCTTCGGCGAGAAGTTCGAGGACGAGAACTTCGTGCTCAAGCACGAGGGCGAGGGCATTCTCTCCATGGCCAACGCGGGACCGGGGACCAACGGCTCGCAGTTTTTCCTGTGCACCGCGGAGACGCCGTGGCTCGACGGGAAGCACGTCGTCTTCGGTAAGGTGATCGAGGGCATGGACGTGGTCAAGGCGGTCGAGGCGGTCGGATCGCAGAGCGGGGCGACGTCCAAGCCCGTCTCCGTCGTCGACTGCGGCGAGATGTGATGCGATGCGATGCGATGGAGAACGACGGTGGAGGAGGGAAGGCGAAAAAGTCGTTCGTTTTTCCCACCGGCGGGCGAGTCGTCAAGTCGACGCGCGGACGGTCGCCGGCCCCGAGGTCACGGGGACGGCGGTCGCGCGCCGTCGAGTCGACGCGATGCATATGATAATACGCGGTGCTTTGGTTTTAATAAGTTACGATACGTGTTCACGAGCGTTCGACGGTCCGAGGGACACGAGTAAAGAGGCGGGGACGCGAAGTTGGGACGAAGTGACGAACGAGGACGAACGAGGTACAGTATTTCGTCCTCTCGGACTAGACAAGATAACAAGACGTGGCTCGCAAGGTCTCCCGCCCTCTCATTACCCCGCGCACCCACGCCGCCCCGTCTTCTTCAATCTCTTCACACACACCGCACGATGCGCTCCCTCTACAAACTCTCCCTCGCCGCGTTCGCCGCCGCAGCCCTGATCGCTCCCGGGGCGGCAGAGGCGGGGAAGACTTGGGGAAAACACGCGCACACGTACGGGGAAACCCCCAAAACCACGACCGGCGACGACTCCACCGCGGTGGCGTCTGACGAGCCACTCGCGAACGACAAGCCCCTCGCGGAGGTCCTCGCCGCGGACGGGGACTTCTCCACGCTCCTCGCCGCGGTCGCCGTCGCGAAGGACGACGCGTCCGCCGTCATCGACGACCTCGCCGGCGAAGGGCCTTTCACCGTCTTCGCGCCCACCGACGACGCGTTCAAGGCGCGTCGTGTCGTAGTTGTACACGTCCAATAAAATCTACACACCCGTCCATCGGTTTCAACATTTGATCGCGTCCCCTTTCAACTGACCGGTGAACTCTTTTTGTACGGAACGGCCCGAATCAAGACCTTTCTGGACGAGA
>Ga0181554_1005202_pt1 | contig 10305 bp, 6 predicted proteins | sample 011ome_16_FD_145602 | JGI IMG/M metagenome (GOLD analysis project Ga0181554, IMG submission 145602) | Coastal salt marsh microbial communities from the Groves Creek Marsh, Skidaway Island, Georgia - 011503CT metaG (spades assembly) | ecosystem: Environmental > Aquatic > Marine > Intertidal zone >...
CCCGTCGTTTCGGTATCAAATACGGTATAGACCAGTTCAGACAAGGGTTGATCCAGATCTACCTGCCCCATCGGGCGGTCAAACAAATCAAAATCGTAATATTCCGGGCGATCTGCAGACTCATTGCGCGCCGCCAGGCTTGATGCATCCTGCTCTGGCGTTGCCCTTGGCATCAGCAAACGAATGGATGCTTGCGTTGTTGTTCGCTGGCGCTGATACCAGATTTCACCGGCGTGCCGATCCAGCACTTCGCGCAGCGTCGGCGGATTGACGCCATGGTCCTGGCGCATGGGTTCAATTTCCCAGGTCAACACCGTTTCCGTTGACATCGAGAGTCCGGTCCAGACCAAATCAATGTGCACAAAGCGTTCATCGGAGTCCAGTTTAAGCGCGAAGGAACGCACTTCGCCCGCCTCTTCAATCCGCGTCGCCAGGAAAGTCAACGCACTCACTAAAGAGAAACTATCCGCCCGAATCCACAACGGCACTTCGGTCATGGTATTCACGTCCACGGGCAGCTTTAAACGCTCGTGAATACGACGGCCAGCAGCCTCAATTACATCGGCAGCAAGCATGTCATCCAACGGCCAATGCTGACGCAAGGTATCAGACAGCGATGTCAGCGTATCGTCCAGACGCTGGCTCATGCGGGTCACTTCGGAAGCCAGGACGCCGACAAAACGGTCTCGATCCTCTGCGCCCATGTCTGGATGATCCGCCAGCATTTCTACAGCAGCACGTAAGGTGCCCAAGGAGGCGCGGCTGCCCTCCGTCAACTCACCCAGTACTTCATCGCGACGCGATTCCTGCTCCAGCACCCTCGTAATGTTTTCAATCAGGAGGATGTAGCCCGAGGCAACCTGCTGCGCCGATGCCTCTGAACGGTGCCGTAATACCGGGGCAATTTGCACACGAATCAGTTGTCCGTTATCGGTTGTGGTGACGAAGTTCGCTACGGGGTGACGATTGCCGCGCTCCAGCTGAATCCGAATGGTTTCGCGTGCGTAATCAACCTGGCTGGTTTCCAGAATTGAGGTGATCGAGCGCCCGAGGCCGATCAATGCGCCACTCGATACCGAGGTCGGCCCTTTGGCCAAGGACTCGAACATAAAGCGTGCGCGGTTGTTGTAAAGCAGAATCCGACCATCCAGGTTAGACACAACAACGGCCTGGGCCAATTCGGACATCAATGCCGCCAGTCGGTTCTTTTCTTCCTCAACATTAGCCTTGGCTTTGGCCACTTGAGACTCTACGTCATCAATATAGGCATCCCGCTGCGTTGCCAGATCGTTAATGGCGCGTACGAGCTCGCGTAATTCAGGCGGGCCTTCTTCGGTAATGCGGAACGACCGATTAGAGCCGAGCATGAGGCGGAGTTCTTCAACCATGGCCGCCATCCCCGTTACATAACGGTTGAATAAGCGGCGAATCAAAACCAAGCCCAGCACAAAACCCGTTGCCGTCAGCATGCCACCCAGTGGCACTTGCGGCAGCAGATGCTCAACCAACACCTCGCGCATACCGGGAGACGCGCCCAGCCAGATCAGCAGCGACGTTAACAAGAACGGACCCGTCATTAAAAGACCAAGTACGCCAACAGCGAGTACAAAGCGCCACTTCGCAGTGAGATCACGTAAAAACATCAGATCACCTTCAACCTATCCAACCCATGTGTGTCGATTTAATCTGCCCGATTTCAGGCAGCAAGAATTTCTCGTATTTTGGCCACCAGATCCTTGGTGGAGAACGGTTTTAACATGTAGGCATCGGCGCCCAGCGCCAATCCTTTGGCCTGTTCCGTTTCTCGGCCTTTGGCGGTCAGCATGATAATGCGCGGCTGATGTGACGCGGTATCGGAACGCAGCACCTCACACACTTCAAACCCGGATTTCTTAGGCATCATCACGTCCAGCAACACCAGGTCCGGGACAAAGCTACGCACCTTTTCCAGAGCGGCATCACCATCGCCAGCGGTCTCTGTGACAAAACCTTCCTTCTTTAATAAAAATTCAATCGACATGACGATATTCGGTTCGTCATCAACAATCAAAATTTTGTGCGTCATTTTTAAGTCTCCTTAATGCAATGCCGTTAAAGCGCCACGTCGCCATCTCTAGCCAACGGGAGCGTAAAAATAAATGTCGATCCCGCAGCAAACTCGCCACTGTTTTCAGCACCGTCCTGCGGCACGCTTTCTACCCAGAGCTTGCCGCCGAAATGCTCGACAATTTCCCGGCTGATCGGCAACCCCAGACCCGTGCCCTGCGGCTTATCCGTCATCGTGTTGCCACCCTGGCGAAAGCGCTCAAAAATAATTGATTGATATGCCTCAGGGATACCCGGGCCGTTGTCCTTGACGGCGACTTGCGCGTAGCCTGCATCATGCGTCAGCGTCATCCGGATCAACCCCGCGACCGGCGGCACAAACTTGACGGCATTAGATAGCAGATTAATGACAACCTGTTTCAGGCGGTCTCGGTCAATCTCTACCCAGACCGGTTGCTGGTCTTCAGGCAGCTCCAAAACAAATACCGTGCCCTTGTCGCGAAACAGCTGGCCGATCGATTCAGCTGTGGCGCTAAGCAACGGGCGCAGGTCGAGGCGTTCAACTTCCCACTCGACGCGGCCTGATTCCAGCTTGGCAAAATCAAGAATCTGGTTAATCAGTCGTGTTAAGCGCTCAGCCTCGCCGACGATAATGCCAAGGAACTTCGTCCGATCATCGGCGCTCATGTCCGGATCATCGTGGAGCATTTCCGAGAACGCCCGTATCGATGTCAACGGTGTCCGTAATTCGTGCGTCACGGTAGACATGAAATCGTCTTTAAGCCGATCCACTTCCATCAGCTTTTCATTCGCCTGGCGTAGCTCCCGGGTTGCCGCTTCCAGCTCATTGGACTTGCGTTCGAGCGCTTTCGAATGCGCCCGCACCTGAGAGGCTTCGTCCAGGATATTGAGAACTTCATCCAGCCCCAATTCTTCTTCCTGAACCACCGAGCTGACCATCACATGCGCACTGGCTGAACCAATGGTGCCCGCTAATTGAGTTTCGGCGAATAATACAAAATCGGCATCTGCCTGCAAGTTGGTTATTTTCGTAATGCCTCTGCTTTTTGCGTAACGTTGCAGTCGGCTCTGGGCAGGGCGCGGTCCCAGAAAGCGCTTGAGCAATTCAATGAGAGCATCGGCAGAAGCCGTGCCACGCCAAATACGCGGGGCCAGATCACCGACTTGCTGGATGTTCACAAACTGGCTGGCGATAGCGGCCTCACCGGCCTCTTGTCGTGTCATGATGGACACCACGACGTAAGCACCGAGATTTAACAACAAACTCCAGAACAACGTGTGCGCTATCGGGTCCAGGCTATCCATCCCCATCAGCTTGTGTGCGGCCAGCAAGGAAATTCCCCAAGGCCCATCATGAATAAAGCCACTATCCATCCAACCGGATTTGGCGAACGAGGGTAGTAGCGCCGTATACAGCCAGACCGCAAATCCAATACCCAGCCCCGCAAAAGCGCCGAGCCGATTGCCGTCTTTCCAATACAACCCTCCGAGCATGGCGGGTGCGAATTGCGCTACGGCCAGGAACGAAATCAATCCGATCGATACCAATGCATAGGCTTCGCCAGCACTCCGGTAATAGAGATAACCCAGCAGCAACAGGAAAACAATGGTGCTGCGGCGAATCAGCATAATGAGGCCGCTCAGATCCGTGCGATTCGATACATCAAAGCGGCCGCGCAACAAAATCGGCATAACCAGATCATTAGAGACCATGGTTGCCAAAGCAATTGTCTCAACAATGACCATACCGGTAGCCGCTGAGAGCCCGCCTAAAAAGGCGATCAAGGCCATAACGGCATTGCCTTCGGCCAAAGGCATGGTTAACACCAGCGTATCGGCTTCGAAAGATCCCCCATTAAATTGAATCAAGCCAGCCAGCGCGATCGGCAACACAAATAGATTGATCAGCAGCAGGTACAAAGGGAACAGCCAGACGGCACGGCGCAAATGGGTTTCGTCGACGTTTTCAACGACGGTAATCTGAAATTGCCGAGGCAACATCAGGATAGCGATGCCAGACAACAATGTCAGTGCAAACCAATTCCCAAAATTAATTGATTCGGGCTGAAGTAGTTTGGCAATGTTCGGCATCGCCGCCGCACGCTGGAATAGATCACCAAACCCGTCGTTTAAGCCCCAGACCACATAGGCACCCACCGCCATAAAAGCAACGAGTTTGAATAACGACTCAAACGCCACGGCCAGCACCATGCCTTCATGGCGCTCGGTCACATCCAGATGTCGGGTACCGAACAAGATCGTAAAGATCGCCAGAATAATGGCAATGATCGCCGTCGAATCCGGCATAAACGATAAGGCTTCCAAGGCATCAGGAATCAGCGCTTCAGGATCATCGGGGAAGATGATTTTCAAGCTGTAGGCAATGGCTTTTAATTGCAGTGCAATGTATGGAATGATGCCAATGACCGCAATTACCGTCACCAAACCTGCCAGCAGTTGGCTTTTGCCATAGCGCGCTGAAATGAAGTCGGCAATGGAAGTTAAGCGGAGCGTTTTGCTGACCCGAATCATCTTCAGGATGACGGCAGCAAACAAAAACATTATGGTCGGACCCAGATAGATCGTCAGAAAACTGAACCCACCCGTTGTGGCACGACCGACGCTGCCGTAAAAGGTCCATGAAGTGCAGTAAACCGCAATGGCGAGCGCATAAACGGTGGCGGTTATTACTGAGCGACCGGCATCTGCTCGCCGATCACCAAAACGCGCGACCGCAAATAATGACCCCAGATAAACGAAGGTCACCAGCGCAACAAACCAGGTCGCAATCATTCGAAATCCTGATTGGATTTGCGTTTAAACGACCCCATGGCCGATGGATCTGCCACACGACGCGCGATCAGAATCAAACCAAGCCAAAGGCCAAACAGCACCACATAGAGCGTTGGCAAACCGCCCACATAGCCTCGGTATAGAGACAATAACGGATAGTTAAAGACAATCAACGCCAGGCACCCGGCAACACCAAGCTTCAACAGAGTTTTCTGTAATGCCTTCTGCACGATGACTCCCGAGTAAAAGAAAAAACCGGCGCAGTCTCCCACGCCGGCTTCTCTGACTGACGCAACACTGAAGAGGCGTTACACACCTCTGCAGGTCGCTGGCCGAATCTTACGTTCAGCTCTGGTTCCGGGTTCAAGCCGGTGAAGAACCACCCTCCTCCATGAATCAAAAGAAGTTCTTCAATGTGGGGCATGGCTTCAGCACCACGCCCCGAACCCTGATTAGCCCTTGAGTTGCTCAAGAATCTGCGGGTTTTCCAGCGTCGAGGTATCCTGCGTGACTTCTTCACCCTTAGCCAGCGAGCGAAGCAGACGGCGCATGATCTTGCCCGAACGGGTCTTCGGCAGATTGTCACCAAAGCGGATGTCTTTCGGCTTGGCGATCGGACCGATCTCTTTGCCAACGAAGTCAGACAGTTCTTTGATGACTTTCTTGGCATCGTCACCCGTTGGGCGCGAACCCTTCAGCACAACGAAAGCCACAATCGCTTCACCGGTCAGATCATCCGGACGACCCACAACAGCGGCTTCAGCCACCATTGGGTGAGCGACCAGTGCCGATTCGATTTCCATCGTGCCCATGCGGTGACCAGAAACGTTCAGCACGTCATCGATACGACCGGTAATGGTGAAGTAACCGTTATTGGCATCACGGATGGCGCCATCGCCAGCCAGGTAGAGCTTGCCACCCAGATCTTCCGGGAAGTAAGACTTCTTGAAGCGATCAGCATCACCCCACACAGCGCGAATCATCGATGGCCAAGGCTTCTTGACTACCAGAATACCACCCTGACCCCAAGGCACTTCGTTACCGGTTTCGTCGACCACAGCGGCCTGGATACCCGGGAACGGCAGTGTGCATGAACCTGGCACCAGCGGTGTTGCACCCGGCATTGGCGTAATCATGTGACCACCGGTTTCGGTCTGCCAGAACGTGTCGACGATCGGGCAACGGCCGCCGCCCACGTTCTCGTAGTACCACTCCCAGGCGGTCGGGTTGATCGGTTCGCCCACCGAACCCAGCAGACGCAGGCTCGACAGATCGTACTTCTTCGGATGCACAGAAGGATCGGTGTCAGCGGCTTTAACCAGCGAACGAATCGCCGTTGGTGCCGTGTAGAAAATGCTGACTTTGTGCTTCTGGATCATGTCCCAGAAACGGCCGGCGTTCGGGAACGTTGGGATGCCTTCAAAGACCACTTCGGTGCCACCACAAGCCAATGGGCCGTAGGTGATATAGGTGTGACCGGTTACCCAGCCGATATCAGCTGTACACCAGAAAATGTCTTCCTTCTTCAGATCGAAGGTGTAGAGCATGGTCAGCATAGCGTGCAGCAGGTAGCCACCTGTTGAGTGCTGAACACCCTTTGGCTTACCCGTCGAACCCGAGGTATAGAGCAGGAACAGCGGATGTTCGGCTTCAACCCAGACTGGATCGCACTGATCGGATTGCTTGTTAACGATGTCGTCAGCCCAAACGTCGCGACCTGCGGTCATAGCGACATCCACACCCGTGCGCTTGAACACCAGCACGCTGGAACAGGCTTCACAACCACCCATGGCAAACGCTTCGTCAGCAATCGCCTTCAGTGGCAGCGACTTGCCACCACGGAATTGGCCGTCACTGGTAATCAGCACTTTGGCGCCGGCATCGCTGATGCGATCGCGCAGCGATTGCGCCGAGAAACCACCGAATACGATGGAGTGAGTGGCGCCAATACGGGCACAGGCCTGCATCGAGGCGATACCGTCAATGGTCATCGGCATGTAAATAATGACGCGATCACCCTTTTGAACACCGAGTTCTTTCAGTGCATTGGCAATCTTCGAAACGCGCGCCAGCAGCTCTTTGTAAGTCACTTTGGTGACTTGGCCATCATCGGCTTCAAAAATCAGCGCAACTTTGTCGCCCAGACCACGCTCAACCTGACGATCAAGACAGTTGTAAGACGCATTCAGCTTGCCATCCACAAACCAGCCATAGGTCGGCGCATTGGATTCGTCCAGAATTTTAGTGAACGGCGTTTGCCAGCTGAGGAGTTCCTTGGCACGCTTGCCCCAGTAACCCTCGTAATCCTGCTCTGCTTCGGCACAAAGGGCCTTGTATCCATCCATGCCCGATACAGCTGCATTCTTTACGAAGTCCGGGGACGGTTGGTAGACCTTTGCGGATTCATTCGACATGTTGCATCTCCTCGCTATTGTTAGATGTTGCCTGGTTTTATCCGTAAAGCCGTTAGACTTACGGGCCGGCATCTGGACTCCGTGGATTGCTATCAAGCCACGTGCCGTACGCTGGGTACATGATCATTTAATGACCTAAGCCTTACACCCTGCTTACACACAAAAGCCTTTAATGACGCGGGTTTTGTGCGGCGTCGCACCATTTTTTGATCTGCGTCAGATCGTGCCAAACAATGCCGATTTCATTACAATCGAATATGTGCAAATTTCCGTGCATCAGCACGCTTTCAACCTATTCACAGTCGTCCGGGAAAACACCATGACCGCTATCAAGCAAGAAGACTTTATTCAGTCCATCGCAGACGCTTTCCAGTACATCAGCTACTACCACCCGCTCGATTACATTAAAGCGTTAGGCGAAGCTTATAAGCGCGAAGAAAGCCCGGCCGCCAAGGACGCCATTGCCCAGATTCTGACCAACTCGCGGATGGCCGCCGAAGGCCACCGCCCGATCTGCCAGGATACCGGCATTGCCGTTGTTTTCCTCAAAGTCGGTCAGAACCTCAAATGGGATGCCACCCTCAGCGTTCAGGAAATGGTCAACGAAGGCGTCCGCCGTGCCTACCTGAACCCAGACAACAAACTGCGCGCTTCGGTCCTGCTGGATCCGGCTGGTGCCCGTAAAAACTCTAAAGACAACACACCGGCGGTTGTCCATTACGAAATCGTCGAAGGCGACGAACTGGAAGTTATCTGTGCTGCCAAAGGCGGTGGTTCGGAAAACAAGACCAAGTTCTATGCCCTCAACCCTTCTGACTCCATCGTCGACTGGGTGCTGAAGACCGTCCCGACCATGGGTGCGGGTTGGTGCCCGCCTGGCATTCTCGGCATCGGCATTGGTGGTACGCCAGAAAAAGCCATGCTGATGGCCAAAGAATCGCTGATGGCGCCCTGTGATATCGGCGAATTGCAGGACAAAGCAGCCAGCGGTGCCACATTGACCCGCGTTGAAGAACTGCGTCTGGAACTTTACGAGAAGGTCAACGCGCTGGGCATCGGCGCTCAAGGTCTGGGCGGCCTGACGACCGTACTTGACGTCAAGATCATGGACTACCCGACTCACGCAGCCTCGCTACCAGTCGCCATGATTCCCAACTGCGCGGCAACCCGTCACGTGCACTTCCACCTGGATGGCTCGGGCCCCGCCCATCTGCCGACCCCAAAACTGGAAGACTGGCCGGATATTACCTGGGCGCCGGACGCCAAGAAGGCCAAGCGCGTCAACCTCGACACACTGACCAAGGAAGAAGTCGCCTCGTGGCAACCGGGCGACATCCTGCTGCTCAACGGCAAAATGCTCACTGGCCGTGATGCCGCGCACAAGCGTATTCAGGACATGCTGGCCCGTGGCGAACAGCTGCCGGTCGACTTTACCAACCGCGTCATTTACTACGTCGGGCCAGTTGACCCGGTGCGTGATGAAGTCGTTGGCCCGGCCGGTCCGACCACGGCAACCCGCATGGATAAGTTCACCCGCATGATGCTAGAAAAGACCGGTCTGATCTCGATGGTAGGCAAAGCCGAGCGTGGCCCGGTCGCGATTGAAGCCATTCGTGACAACAAGGCCGCGTATCTCATGGCGGTTGGCGGTGCTGCCTATCTGGTGTCCAAAGCCATCAAAGAAGCCAAGGTGGTGGGCTTTGCTGACCTGGGCATGGAAGCCATTTACGAGTTCACGGTTGAAGACATGCCGGTAACGGTCGCCGTTGATGCCACAGGCACCTCGGTGCATGAGACTGGCCCGAAAGAATGGCAGGTCAAGATCGGCAAAATTCCGGTCAAGTCCTGATCATCTTCGGACCACAGGCAGGGTGACCACACAATCGCAGCCCACGATCGGTGTCTTTGACTCCGGTCTGGGCGGCCTGTCTGTGCTGGGGGCCCTCGCCGCTGAATGTCCGTCGGCTCATCTGGTTTACGCCGCCGACACAGCCCACGTTCCCTACGGCAACAAAACGCCGGCACAAATCCGCGCCCGAGTACTGGCCATGGGCCAGGCGCTCATCAATGAAGGCTGTACCACACTCGTTGTGGCTTGCAACACGGCGACCGCCGAAGCCATCGAAGCACTGCGCGCCGCGCATCCGAACATTCCGATTGTCGGTGTCGAACCCGGCATCAAACCTGCTGCATTAAATACACAGAGTGGTCAGATCGCCGTGCTCGCCACGGCCGCCACGGCAAAGAGCCAACGGCTGGCGCAACTTATCGCGCGCCACGCGCCACACAAAACGGTACATATCATCCCCTGCCATGGCTGGGCGACCGAAGTCGAAGCACTGAATCTAGAAGCCCCCAGCATCATTACCGAAGCTCGCAAGACACTTGTCCCGCTCATCGATGCCGGTGTAGACCAGGTCGTGCTCGGCTGCACCCACTACGATTTTCTTGCGCCCACCCTCAGCCGTCTCATCGGCGGCAAAGCGCAACTGGTTGGCGTCGCCGGAGCCGTCGCACGGCAAGCGTGCAAGGTCGCCAAAGCTGAATCACTTACGGGCCTCGGTAGCATCCGGTTGATGTCCACAATGAACCCTGTGCGCCTAACAGAAGTCACCAGAGCGCTTGGACTGAGCCAGGTTATCGATCGACTCTATACAAAACCACAGCTCCTCGTTGCAGACAAATAAAAAAACAGCCCTACCAAGGCTGTTCATCAAGATTATCCCGCCACCTCAATTTTCATAGCAGAGGTAGCGGGATCGGGTTGCTTTCTAGTAAGCCCTAGACAACCGTCTTAATGGCGTTTTTCATCAGGTCGACGGCATCCTTAAAGCGTCCCCCCAACACGGCCTTGGTCGTATAAGTCGCCATGCCAACTATGTTATCAATGGTGACCGTCGGCGGCATGATGAGCTCATAGCGGTTGGTATGCACATCGAGAATCGCAGCACCTGGACAAGCCAAGAAGTCTTGAACGGCTTTTTCCAGATCCTGTGGTTTGGTGACTTCGATCCCAGTGATGCCAATCGCT
>Ga0181554_1005206_pt1 | contig 10295 bp, 8 predicted proteins | sample 011ome_16_FD_145602 | JGI IMG/M metagenome (GOLD analysis project Ga0181554, IMG submission 145602) | Coastal salt marsh microbial communities from the Groves Creek Marsh, Skidaway Island, Georgia - 011503CT metaG (spades assembly) | ecosystem: Environmental > Aquatic > Marine > Intertidal zone >...
TTGGGGCGGACGACCCGCCTGCGGCGCTGGTGCAGCGGCTGGCTGAGGTATTCGTGGGCACCGGTGGTGACCTGCCCGCGGTGTACCGGGCGCTGGCCACGGCGCCCGAGGCCTGGGAGGCGGCGCAGCCCAAGTTCAAGTCGCCGTGGGACTGGGGCGTGTCGTCATTGCGCGCCCTGGGCCGCACGCATGTGCCGCCGGCGCAGGCCGCGGCCCTGATGAACCAGCTGGGACAGCCGGTGTGGCGCCCCGGCTCGCCCGCAGGGTACGACGACCTGACGGCCACCTGGGCCGCGCCCGATGCCCTGCTGCGCAGGGTGGAAGTGGCCCAGCGCCTTGCGGGCCAGGCCGGCGATGCGGTGGACGCCCGGGCCCTGGCCCCGCAGCTGCTGCCTGGCACCCTCAGTCGCGCCACGGCCGATGCGATTGCCCGCGCAGAGAGCGGGCGCACGGCGCTGGCGCTGATGCTGGTCTCGCCCGAATTCTTGAGGAGATAAGCGCCATGACCCTGCATCGAAGAAGCTTCATGGGCGCGGCCACTTTGCTGGCCGCACCGCGCATGGTGTTTGCCCGGGCCGCCACGGCGCGCCGGTTTGTGTTTGTGGTGCAGCGTGGCGCCGCCGACGGGCTTAACACCGTGGTGCCGTATGCAGACCCCGCCTACGCAGACCTGCGCGGCGCACTGGCCATAGACCCTGCGAGCGCGCTGCGCCTGGATGGCACGTTTGCGCTGCATCCTGCGCTGGCGCAGCTGCACCAGATGTACACCGCAGGAGAGGCCCAGTTCATCCACGCCGTGGCGTCACCGTACCGCGAGCGGTCGCATTTTGATGCGCAGAACGTGCTGGAAACCGGCGCGAGCCTGCCGTACCAGCTCAAGGATGGCTGGCTGAACCGCCTGGTGCGCATGCTGCCCGCAGACGACAAGGCCGCCATCGCGTTTGCATCGGCAGTGCCCATGGCGTTGCGCGGTACCGCACCGGTGGTCACCTACGCGCCGTCGAACCTGCCCGAGGCGGATGACGACCTCATGCAGCGCGTGGAACAGCTGTATGCGCGCGATGCGCAGCTGCACGGCCTGTGGTCATCGGCCCTGGATGCACGGGGCATGGCCGGCGGTGGCGGGCCCGGCAGCCGTGGCGAGCGCCGGCAGGACGGTGCGGCCCTGGGGCGCATGGCGGCAGGCTTTCTGGGCAAGGTAGATGGCCCGCGCATTGCCATGATCGAAACCAGTGGCTGGGATACGCACAGCGCGCAAAACGCACGGCTGGCCACGCAGCTCAAGGGGCTGGACGCGTTGATGGCGGGTCTGCGCGATGGTCTGGGCCCCGTGTGGGCCGACACGGTGGTGCTGGTCGCTACCGAGTTCGGCCGCACGGCGCGCGCCAATGGCACTGGCGGCACCGACCATGGCACGGGCGCTGCGGCCATGCTGGTGGGCGGGGCGGTGCAAGGTGGCCGCGTGGTAGCCGACTGGCCGGGCCTTGCCGCCGGGCAACTGCTGGAGGGGCGCGACCTGAAGCCCACGCTGGCGCTGGATGTGCTGGTGGCCAGCACTTGCGCACAGGCCTTCGGGCTGGACCCGGGCCTGACCCTGCGAACGCTGTTTCCGTACGCAACTGCCCACTCGTCGGCTAACCCGTCGGCTGGCTCTTCGGTGTTTTCAGGGCTGGTCCGCGCCTGAAGCGCGCGGGCGCGGTCGATCAACCGCCCCACGCTGCTGCCTCAGCAAGGCTGCCCGGATCGCTCCAGCAGCCAGGCGGGCGCGTCCTGCAGGCACACCGGGCGCAGAAAGCGCTGCAGTGCCGCGTCGCCCACCGACGTGGTCATGGGCGCGGTGCTGGCGGGCCAGGGTCCGCCGTGGTGCTGGGCGGCGGTCACGGCAACGCCGGTGGGAACACCCGCAAACAGCACGCGCCCGGCGATCTGCATCGCGGCGCGCACCAGCGCCCGGTGCTCGGCCGTGTCGTCGTCTGCACCCCAGATGGTCACGGTCAGGCTACCCCCCACGCTGTTCAGCACGTCCTGCACCTGGGTGTGGTTTGCGCAGCGCACGATCAGGCTGGCGGGGCCAAACACTTCCTCGCGCAGCGCATGGGTGTCGATGAACCGCTGTGCGCTGACCTGCAGCAACTGCGGGCCGGGTGCCAGCCCCGCGCCTTGGACTTGCACCAGGGGCGTGGCGCCTGCGCCCACAAATGCCTGCACCCCGGCGTCAAAGGCTGTGCGCATGCCGGCGGTCAGCATGGGGTGCGGCTGCAGCTTGCCCAGCGCCTCTGCCAGCTGCGGCACAAAGGCCTCGGTCTCGGGGCCGTCCAGCAGCACCAGCAGGCCAGGGTTGGTGCAAAACTGGCCGCATCCGAGCGTGATGGATGCGGCCAGCGTGCTGGCCAGTTCGGCGCCGCGTGCCGCCAGTGCGGCGGGCAGGGCGACCAGCGGGTTGATGGAGCCCAGTTCACCGTAGAAGGGGATGGGGCGTGCGCGGGCGTTGGCCTCGGCCTGCAGCGCAGCGCCGCCGCGGGTGGAGCCTGTGAACGCCCCAGCCGCGATCAGCGGGTGGCGAATGAGCTGCACGCCCACATCGATGCCCGCGCCTTGCACCATGCCAATCAGCCCGGCAGGCAGGCCGAGTGCCTGGAGCGATCGCTCGGCGATGGCAAACACCTGCCGCGACAGGGCAGGGTGGCCCGGATGGGCCTTGACCACCACGGGGCAGCCGGCAGCGAGCGCCGATGCCGTGTCGCCCCCCAGCACCGAAAAGGCAAACGGGAAATTGCTGGCGGCAAACATGGCCACCGGGCCCAGCGGCATGCGGTGCAGCTGCATGGCCGGGTGGCCCGCGGGTGGGGCGCCGGCCACGGCAGGGTCGTCCAGCACGGCAAAAGGCTCTCCGCGCTGCGCGATGTCGGCAAAGCGGCGCAGCTGGAAGGTGGTGCGGTCGAGCTCACCGTTCAGGCGGACCGGGCCGAGTGCGGTTTCCAGGTCGGCCAGCGCAACCAGCGATTCGCGCTCCACCTCCAGGCCATCGGCCAGGTGGCGCAGCAGCGCTGCGCGCTGCGCGCTGCTGCTGCGGCCCCAGTCGCCAAAGGCATGGTGTGCGGCCACGACGGCGGCGTCGATCTGGGTTGCGCTGGAAGTGGCCAGGGGCTCGCCCGTGGATTCGCCCGTGCGGGCATTGAAGGAAAAGAGATTGCTCATCGCTGGACGATCCGTACAAAAACTGGGCCCGTGGAGGGATTTCCATGGGTTTGGTATGTTAACGGAGGTCTGACAACTGACGCTGATTGGCCGGCTGTGGCCACCGAGTTGCCTGACCGCGCGGCTCAGGCGTCTGTGTCTGCCGCCTGTGCCCTGCGCAGGCGTTCGCGGCTGTTGGCCAGGTGGGTGCGCATGGCTGCGCGGGCGGCCTCTGCATCGCGTTCGCGGATGGCGCGGTAGATGCTCTCATGCTCATGGTGCACCCGCTCCAGGTAGGCCAGCCGGCCCTCGGGGGCGTCGGCCGCGGTCTTCAGCCGGGTGCGGGGGATGATGACGGTCCCCAGGTAGGTCATCAGGTCGGCAAAGTGGCGGTTGCCTGTGGCGCGGGCCACTTCCATGTGGAACTGGAAGTCCGAGGGCACGGCATCCGAGTCGGCGCGGATGGCCGCCTCGAAAGAGGCCAGCGCCCCGGCCATGGCAGAAAGGCTGGCGTCATCGCGGCGCTGCGCAGCCAGGCTGGCGGCCTCGCTTTCCAGGCTGATGCGCAACTCCAGCAGCGAAATGACGTCGGCCACGGTAGCGAAGTCTTCCGGGGCAATGCGAAAGGTGGGCGCCGGCTCGGTCTGCTGCGTAACGAAGGTTCCGATGCCGTGGCGGGTGGCCACGCGCCCCGCTGCCTGCAGGTGGGAAATGGCTTCGCGCACCACGGTGCGGCTCACGTCGAAGCGCTCCATCAGGGCGGCTTCGGTGGGCAGCTTGTCGCCGGGTGCCAGCCGGCCTTCGGCCATGTCAGCCTGCAGGGCCGAAACGATCTCGGGCACCAGACCGCGCGGCCGCCGCGGCCGTTCTGCTGTGGGAGTCGCATCACCTAGGGTTTTCACTGGGTTCATGGTTTTTTCCTTGACAGTCCTTGCACGTGTTTCCACAATCATGCCAAGTTGTCTGACAACGTACAACTGATCTCTTGGGTTTCATGCACTGTAACAAAGCATGCGCCCTTACACCGCACCAGGACCTTTCATGCAATACACCCCGCAAGACCTCAAGCAAGTCATGTCCTCCGGACTGCTGTCGTTCCCCGTGACGGACTTTGATGCGAACGGCGACTTCAATGCGAAGTCGTACGCGGCCCGTCTGGAATGGCTGGCTCCCTACGGCGCGAGTGCGCTGTTCGCAGCCGGCGGCACCGGCGAGTATTTTTCGCTCTATGGCGCCGAGTACGGCGACATCATCCGCACCGCGGTGGACACCTGCCGTGGCAAGGTCCCGATCATCGCGGGCGCCGGCGGCCCCACACGCACCGCCATTGCCCACGCGCAAGAGGCCGAACGCCTGGGCGCCCATGGCATCCTGCTGCTGCCGCACTACCTGACCGAAGCCGGGCAGGAAGGTCTCATTGCCCATGTGGAGCAGGTGTGCAAGAGCGTCCAGTTCGGCGTGATCGTCTACAACCGCGACCGCACCAAGTTCACGCCGGAGTCGCTGGCCATCCTGGCCCAGCGTTGCCCGAACCTGATCGGCTTCAAGGACGGCATGGGCAACATCGAACTGATGTCCTCCATCTACATGGCGATGGGTGACCGCTTTGCCTACCTGGGCGGTCTGCCCACGGCCGAGGTCTACGCCGCGGCATACAAGGCACTGGGCACGCCGGTGTACTCGTCTGCGGTCTTCAACTTCATCCCGAAGACGGCCATGCAGTTCTACGAAGCAGTGCGTACCGACGACATGCCCACGCAGCACCGGCTGCTCAAGACCTTCTTCATGCCCTACCTGAAGATCCGCAACCGCGTGGAAGGCTACGGCGTGAGCATCATCAAGGCGGGCGCGCGCCTGGTGGGCCACAGTGCCGGCCCCGTGCGGGCACCGCTGTCGGACCTCAAGCCTGGCGAGATGGACGAACTCAAGCTGCTGATCGACGCCCTCGGTCCGCAATAACTCCACGGGTCATGCACCCGTAGCACTGCGCCACGGGTGCCCCGTTTTTTTCATCCATCCGCAAAAAAGAGAGAGACAGACATGCAAACACGTCGCGTTGTACTGGCCGCTGCAGCGGCCGCCACCCTGGCGCTGGGCGGCTCCCCTGCGTTGGCCCAGGCCTATCCGTCCAAGCCGATCCGCATCGTTGTGCCGTTCCCCGCCGGTGGCACGTCTGACGTGCTGGCGCGCCTGCTGGGCCAGAAGATGAGCGAGAAGCTGGGCCAGCCCGTGGTGGTGGACAACAAGGCCGGCAATGCCGGCAACATCGGCGCCGACATGGTGGCCAAGTCGGCGCCTGACGGCTACACCTTTGTGCTCATGGATGTGGGCAACCTCACCATCAGCCCGGCGCTCTACAAGCTGCCTTTCGACGTGCAAAAGGACTTTGTACCGGTCGCCATGGTCGGCTATTCGCCGCATCTGCTGGTGGTCAGCTCCAAGGTGCCGGTCAACAACATTGCCGAGCTGGTGAAGTACGCCAAGGCCAACCCCGGCAAGCTCAACTTTGCTGCGGCTGCCGGCATGGGCAGCGCCACGCACCTTGCCGGGGTCCAGTTTGCCCGGCGCACCGGTATCGAGTGGAACTATGTGCCCTACAAAGGCGGGGCACAGGCCATGACCGACCTGGTGGGCGGCCACATGGATGTGACGATGAACGGCATGGTGGCCACGTACCCGCATGTGAAGTCCGGCAAGCTCAAGCTGCTGGCCGTTTCGTCTGCCAAGCGCTGGAGCGAGCTGCCCGACACGCCTGCGGTGGCTGAATCGGTGCCCCAGTTTCTGACTGGCAGCTGGCAGGGCCTGCTGGCCCCGGCCGGTACGCCCCGCGCGGTGGTGGACCTGGTCCACGCCGAGGTTCAGCGCATCACAGCGTTGCCCGACGTGAGCGAAAAGCTGCAGTCGCTGGGGCTGGAGGCCTCACGCATGACCGGTGCCGAGTTCGCCGCCTGGATCAAGGCCGAACTGCCCGAAATGGCCCAGATCGTGCGCGAAGAAAAGATCACAGTGCAATAAAAAAAACAGACACGACGGAGACAACCCCTCATGAAAAAGTCCCTCATCACCCTGCTGGTCGCTGCGGCCACCAGCGTGTCTGCGTTCGCCTGGCCCGACAAACCGGTCACGCTGGTCGTGCCCTTTCCGCCCGGTGGCTCCACCGACATGATTGCCCGCACGATCTCGGCCAGGCTCAGCGAGAAGCTCGGCGGCGGTGTGACGGTGGTGGTGGACAACAAGGCGGGCGCCACCGGCACCATTGGCGCCACGCAGGTGGCCCGCGCGCCTGCCGATGGCCACACCTTTCTGGTGGCCTCGCTGGGCCCCTTTGTGATCGCCCCGCACCTGATCAAGACGAACTACGACGCCATCAAGGACCTGGAGCCGATCACGGTGGTGGTGCAGGCGCCCAACGTGCTGGTGGTGCCCGCGGTGTCGGCACACAGGTCGCTGGCCGATGTGATGACCTACCTGAAGGCCAACCCCGGAAAGATGACCTTTGCATCGTCGGGCAACGGCTCCAGCGACCACCTGACGGCCGAGCTGTTCTGGCAGCAGACCGGCACGAGTGGCGTGCACATCCCCTACCGGGGTGGCGGCCCGGTCATGACGGACCTGCTGGGCAACCAGGTGGAGTCGTCCTTCATGAATATCAACACGGCGATGCCGCAGATCAAGGCGGGCAAGCTCCGTGCGCTGGCCATCACGAGTGAGAAGCGGTCTCCGCTGTTGCCCGAAGTACCCACGCTGGAAGAGAACGGTGTGAAGAACGCGGGCGTGCAGTCGTGGCAGGCCGTGGCAGCGCCCAGGGGGCTGCCTGCTGACGTCAAGAAGCGCATGCACGAGGCCATCGTGTCCATCATCCGCGAGCCCGCCACCTCGGCGCGCCTGGCTGAGCTCGGCTTCGAGATCGTGCTGAACACGCCCGAGCAGTTCGCGTCATTCCAGGCGGGCGAATACGCCCGCTGGGCCAGGCTCATCACGGCCCGCAACATCACGGCAGACTGAAAACACCCATGACCGCACCGACCGTCCTGTCGATGCGTGTCCTCCCGGTTGCTGGCCGGGACGGCATGCTGCTCAACCTCTCGGGCGCGCACGCGCCCTTTTTCACGCGCAACATCGTCATCGTGACGGACAACGCCGGCCACACCGGACTGGGTGAAGTGCCCGGCGGCGAGAAGATCCGCCAGACCCTGGAAGACGCGCAGCCGCTCGTCGAAGGCCAGCCCATCGGCAACCTGCAGGCCATCCTGAACGCGATGCGCGCGAGGTTTGCCGACCGCGACAGCGGTGGCCGGGGCCTGCAGACGTTTGACCTGCGCACCACCATCCATGCCATCACCGCCGTGGAATCGGCGCTGCTCGACCTGCAGGGCCAGCATCTGGGCGTGCCTGTAGCGGCCCTGCTGGGCGAGGGCCAGCAACGCGATGCGGTGCAGATGCTGGGCTACCTGTTCTTCGTGGGGGACCGCACCAAAACCGACCTGCCGTATGCGGACCCGGCCAGCGAACCCGACAACGCCGACGACTGGTGCCGCCTGCGCCATGAAGCTGCGATGACCCCCGAGGCTGTGGTGCGGCTGGCCGAGGCTGCGCACCAGCGCTATGGTTTCCAGGATTTCAAGCTCAAGGGCGGGGTGCTGGCGGGCGATGCCGAGGTGGAGGCCGTCACTGCACTGCACCAGCGTTTTCCACAGGCGCGTGTCACGCTGGACCCCAACGGCGGCTGGCTGCTGAAAGATGCCATCCGCCTGGGCGAGAAGATGCGCGGCATCGTCGCGTATGCCGAAGACCCGTGCGGCGCTGAAGACGGCTTCAGCGGCCGCGAGGTGATGGCCGAGTTCCGGCGCGCTACGGGTCTGCCCACGGCCACCAACATGGTGGCCACCGACTGGCGGCAGCTGGCGCATTCGCTGGCCCTGCAGAGCGTGGACATTCCGCTGGCAGACCCGCACTTCTGGACCATGGCCGGCAGCGTGCGCGTGGCGCAGATCTGCCGCGACTGGGGCCTGACCTGGGGCAGCCACTCCAACAACCACTTCGACATCTCGCTGGCCATGTTCACGCATGTGGGCGCAGCCGCACCGGGCAAGGTCACCGCCATCGACACCCACTGGATCTGGCAGGACGGCCAGCGCCTGACCCAAGACCCCCTCAGGATCGAAGGCGGCTATGTGCAGGTGCCCCAAAAGCCGGGCCTGGGCATCGAGATCGACATGGCCGAGGTTGAAAAAGCCCACCAGCTGTACCTGCGGCACGGCCTGGGCGCACGTGACGACGCGATGGCCATGCAGTACCTGATCCCGGGCTGGAAGTTCGACAACAAAATGCCCTGCCTGGTGCGCTGACCGCCGCGCAGCGGTGGGGCCGTGCGGCAGGGGGGCAGCCGGGTGTGCGCCGCCCTCGCACCGGCCCCAGAAGCACCAAGGCGCCCCAAAGGGCGCCTTGGATCTTTGGGAGTGCCCGAACCCTTACCGGGTGATCGTCACCGACGACACGGCGTTCCGGGTGGCGTCATACACCGCACCCGCGGCGGTGATACCCGTCACGGAGTACGCGGTCGAAGTCACGGTGTTCTTGAAGGTCAGCGAAACAACGCACGAGCCGGTGCTCGTGGTGGTGCAGCCATAGGCGGTCGTGGAGCCGCTGAAACGGCCCGACACCGCAGCATTGGGAACCAGCGCGCCGTTGGAGTTGCGCACGGTGACGGTCGCCCTGGCCGTCCAGTTGGTGCTGGTGGTGGTGCGCGCGCCTGTGAGTGCGCTCACGAACACCGCCGGGGTGCCGCTTTCCGTTCCGGTGTACAGCAGCAGGTTGGGGGAGCCCGTGCCCGCCGTCGTCACCTTGCTGGGGGTGGCGCGCGACGTGATGAGCTGCAGCACCTGGGCAGGCGTGAGGGTGGGCTGGCGTTGCAGCAGCAGCGCGATGTTTCCGGCCACATGGGGCGTGGCCATGGACGTGCCGCTCATGGTGACCAGGGCCGTGTTGGTGCTGATGCCCGCCGACGTGATGGCCGAGCCCGGTGCAAACACATCCAGGCAGCGGCCCCAGTTGGAATACGCGGCGCGCGCATCATTGCTGGCCGTGGCACCCACGGTAATGGCCGAGGGCTCGCGCGCAGGCGACGATGTGCAGGCATCCACATTGGAGTTGCCGGCCGCCACTGCCACCGGAATGCCGCGCGCCACCACATTGGCCACCGCACTGTCGATGGTGGCTGACGCACCGCCGCCGAGTGACATGTTGAGCACCGCAGGCTTCACCGCATTGACTGCAGCCCAGTCCAGCCCGGCCAGCAAGCCGCTCATGGTGCCCGAGCCGTCGCAGCCCAGCACCCGGACCGGTACCACGGTGGCTGCCTTGGCAATGCCGTAGACCGCGCCCGCTGCGGTGGCCGCCACATGGGTGCCGTGGCCATGGCAGTCGTTGGTGCCGTTGCCATCGGCAATGGCGGTATAGCCGGTGCGCACCCGCCCGCCAAACTCGGCGTGCGTGGCCCGCACGCCGGTGTCCAGCACCAGCACTTGCACGCCCTGGCCATTCGACGCGTAGCGGTACGCGCTATCGAGCGGCAGGGCCGGCTGGTCCGTGCGGTCAAGCCCCCAGGTCGCGCTCGACTGAATGCTTTGCTGGTGGCTCACTGCAATGTCTGCCTCGATGGACTGCACCAGCGGGTGACGGCGCATGGCTTCCACGAAATAGGAGCTGACGTGGCTGGGCAGGGTGACGGCAAAGCCCTTGATCGCGTGCTCGTACACAAAGTCGGGCCGCGTGCCCGCGCCGTTGGCCATCGATTCCGCCTGCTGGCGCACATCGCTGGCGTTTGACTTCATCACCACCACGTAGCGCGTGCGCTCCGGCTGCTGGGCATGGGCAGGCAGCACTGCAGCACTGGCCAGCACTGCGCCGGCCATGCCCATCAGGGAGAGGGCGATCCGGAGTGGAAAGCGGGAGGTGCGCGGGGAGCGGAAGAGAGTTTGCATCGTGGCCTCGTTCGTGGTGGGAGGCCGGCGGGGGATACGGTCCCCGGCGCCGGCGGCCCCGCTGCCATGGCGCTTGCGCGCGTTAGGCCGGTGGCTTTGCGTCCCGGGCTTTCGCCCGGTTTGCCGTGTCAACTT
>Ga0181554_1005208_pt1 | contig 10294 bp, 8 predicted proteins | sample 011ome_16_FD_145602 | JGI IMG/M metagenome (GOLD analysis project Ga0181554, IMG submission 145602) | Coastal salt marsh microbial communities from the Groves Creek Marsh, Skidaway Island, Georgia - 011503CT metaG (spades assembly) | ecosystem: Environmental > Aquatic > Marine > Intertidal zone >...
GGCGGCGTCCACCACCTCCGCGCGCTTGTCGCTCCCGAGGCCGCCGACGTAGAAGACGCGGTCGACGACGAACGCGTAGTAGTCGTCGTTCCTCTGCATCGCGTCCACGCCGACGTTCTCGCCGTGGACGCGGTCGTACCGAATCGCCGCCTTCTCCGCGTCCTCCGCGTCGAGCTTCTCGAGCTTCCCGATGAGCGTCGCGCGGCTCAGCACCCCGGGCGGCTGCGTCGCCGGCTGCACGTACAGCGAGCACCGCGGATCGGACGCGATGTTCTTCGTGTGCATCGCGTCCGCGCGCATGCGGAGAACGACGCCGCCGTCCTCGTCGACGACGTAGGAGGCGAACGTGCCGAGCGCGACGCCGTCGTCGCACGTGGTGGAGATGGTGCCCGTGTTGGCGAGGTGCACGAGCGTCTTGGCGCAGTCCGCGGAGGAGGGGCGGAGGGCGTTCGTCGCCGCCTCGATCGCGGCGGTCTCGGACGCGGTCGCGGTGGTCGCGGTCGCGGAGGCGCGCGCGGAGGACGCGCCGCCGCGGCACCTTGAGGGCGGCGCGACGGACTGATGATGGTGATGATGATGTCTGGTCGCGCCGCTCCTTCGCGTCTTGACGGTTCCGTTGGAAAGACGCGCGGGCGCGGACGTCAGCGCCGGCGTCGCGGCGGCGCACATCGCGGACGACATGGCGGTGATCGTGGAGACGTGCGTGGACGGTCCGATCGGGGGGGGGACGCGCCGCGAAGAGTGCGAGGCGCGAGCGCGTCGCGACGACGACGCGCAATCGGAAACAGTCGTTTTATCCACTCGCTGGGATATTCGAGATCTTCGGACGCCAGCCAGTCGCAGTCACGCGCGATCGCGGGGGGGCGGGGAGGCGGGGGACCGACGCGGCGCGCGCGGACGCGATCGAGACGACGACGACGACGACGCGTTCGCGGATGTCGCGGTTTACGTACGCGACGCCCGCTCGCGGGCGTCGCCTCACATCACAACCGCAGAGCTAAGAACACCACCCCGCCTCTCGCCGACCGATCCGCGGCCGCCGCGAAGAGAGACTCTACTCATTCCATCTCCCTCACTTCTTGCCCTTGTTCTTTCGGTTGCGCTCCTTGATCTCGCGGAGCGCGGCCTCGCGCGCGGCGGCGCGGACCTCCGGCTTCTCCGCGCGCTTCTTCGTGATCAACTGCGAACGTTGGGCGGGGGACGGGAGGGGGATCGTCAGGGAGCCGCGGCGGCGCGAGGACGGCGACGAAAGATTTCTTCTCTCTCTTCACGGAGGGAGCGACCCGTTCCGTTCGCGCGGCGTGGGAAAAAAAACCCGCGTGCGTGAACGTCGCTCGCGGCGAGGGCGCGGGTCGAATCGCACCTCGAGGTTCGCGCTGACGAGGGAGCGGTTTTGGAGCCTGACGCTGCGCTTCTTCTTGCGCGCGGCGTCCACCACGGCGTCCTGCGAGCGCGCGCGACGAGGGAGGGAGGGGGGAGGACGTCAGCGATGGTTCGCGGAAACCCTAAAAAAAGCTCATCTCGCGCGAACGAAACACGCGACGGGGGATCCGGAGTCGACGACGCGACGTCGCGTCGCCGCCGCCAATCCGCCCCGACGCGTCGTCTGCACATCGCGAGGGCGTTCACGCCGCGCACCTTCTTGTGCGCCTTGCGGTACTGCGTCGTCCACGCGAGCTTCGCGGGCCTGAGGCGAAGGTTAAACAGCCGCTTGCACTTCGCGCTGAGGAACAGGTACGTCTGCGAGTCGATCTTCGTCAGGCGCATCCCGTGCCCGGGGTAGATCTTGAGGCCGCTGAAGCGGCACACCTCCGTCTTGAGAACCATCTCTCTCTACTTCTCCGCGTCCACTGCGTGCCGGTACGTGGCTACGCGCGCGTATCAAGAGGGACGTCGAGCGAGACGCTCGCGGGTTTTGAGCGAAAACGAAATGCCTCGCGGTCGGACGAGTTCGAGCTGGAGCTGACCCGCGTCGCGATTCACGAAGGGTCAAATTGAGCGAGAAAATCGACTTCACCCCACGACGACCTTTCAACTGAGATCGATTCACCGGAGACGACACAGCAGAAATGCAGCAGTCTCCGAGAGCTCGCGCGCCTCGACGCTCGGGTCACTCCGCGCGTCGCGCGCGATGGCGTGCTCGTCGAGCGTCCTCGCGTCGGCGCCGGCGCCGCCGCGCGCGTCGTCGTCGCGGCGTCCCCGCGCCGTCGCCGCCCGCGCGTCTTCGTCTTCGTCGTCGGCGTCGGCGGCGGCGGCGTCGGCGGCCGCGCTCGTGCTGTACACGAAGCCCGGATGCTGCCTGTGCGACGGCCTGAGGGAGACGCTCGAGGTCGTGATGCGCGGCGACAGCGGTGTCGCCGTGAGCCCCGAGCTGGCGTCGCTGGGAGGCGGCGTGGAGACGCGCGACGTGTCCACGAACGACGCGTGGGCGGCGCGGCACGCGATGGAGGTGCCCGTGCTCGCGCTGTCGTTCCGCGCGGAGGGGGAGGGGGATGGGGAGGAGGAGGAGGAGGAGGAGGTGGAACTTCCGAGGCCGTCGCCGCGGCTCGCGCCCGCGCGGCTCGCCATCAGGCTGAGCGCGGACGTCGCGAGGGCGATGAAGAAGAAGGGCGGCGGCGCGACGAGCGCGTCGTCGGGGACGGACGACGAGGAGAAGAAGAAGCCGGGCGGGGGATGGGCCGTCGTCAGCGAGCGGCCGTTCTAGCGACGATGATGACTCATCACACGTAGCGAAGCCGTGATGTCTTGTCACCTCGATCGAAGTCGTCACTCCCCGACGCGCGCGCCGTCCCTCTCACACGATGCGATTCGCGAAGGCGATGCCGCTCGCGCTCGGCGCCGCCGCGCTCGGGCGCTTCTTCGCGACCGCGCGAGCGCGCGCCGCCCGCGCCGCGGCGACGCCGCCGACGCCTCCCAAGGTGCGACGCGATCCTCGCGCGCTGCGCTGTTCTTTCTCTTCTCTCCCTCGCTCCTCGCTCCGCCCCGCCCGCCCGACCCCTCCTTCTCACGCGCGTCGACGCCCCCCAACCGCTCCTTCTCACGCGCGAAACCGCTCGCAGGCGAAGCGCGTCCCGCACAAGGTCCTCTTCGGCGCGGTCGACGGCGAGAACCGCGGGACGAACCCGATGCGCCCGCCCATCGAGCGAGACGACGACCTGTTCTGGCTCCGAGACGACGACCGCAAAGATCCAGAGATCTTGCGGCACCTCGAGGACGAGAACGCGCACACGGAGGCGCACCTCGCGCACCTGAAGCCGCTGACGAAGCGTATCTACGACGAGATCGTGCGGAGCGTCCAGGAGAGCGACGACGACCTGTCGTTCCCGTGGGGCGAGCGCTTCGAGTACTTCGTGAGGACGCTCAAGGGGAAGGCGTACCCGATCGTGTGCCGCCGGCGGCGAGGGGGCGAAGAGCGAGAGCGAGAGCGAGAGGAGGTCGTGCTCGACGTGAACGAGGTCGCGAAGACGCTGAAGTACTGCTCGCTGGGCGCGTTCAAGGTGAACGACGCGCACGACGTGCTCGCGTACAGCGTAGACGCGAACGGGTACGAGACGTACGAGATTCGCTTCAAAGACTTGAACACCGGCGAGCATCTCCCGGACGTCATTCGCGGCGCCGCCGGGGGCGTGTCCTGGGGCCACGCGGACGGAGAGGTGTACTACAGCACGCAGGACGAGTCGCACCGATCGAACAAGGTGTGGCGGCACGCGATGGGCACGGCGCAGAGCGAGGACGATTGCGTCTTCGTCGAGGACGACGAACTCTTCAGGTGCGTTCGCGTAGTATACAAACGTACTGTATTTCACCCATCGCCCGGTTTCAACACTTGATCGCGTGGGTCCCTTTCAACTGACCGATGAACTGTTTTTGTATGGAATGGCTCTTCAGCGTCGGCTTCGGTCGGACCTCCGACGGGAGCCACATGCTGATAGAATCCGAGTCGCAGGAGACGAGCGAGACGCGCGTCGTGGACTTGAGGTCGAAGCCCGCGGGGGAGGCGACGCTGATGCAGCCGCGGAGGCTCGGGCATCGGTACTACCCCGACCGACGGGGCGACCGGTGGTTCGTCCTCACGAACCGAGACGGGCGGATCAACTTCGACCTCGCGTGCGCGCCTCTGAACGCGCCGGGGGAAGAGCACTGGCGCGCGGTCGGGACCCACCCGGGCGCGGGCGATGCGTTCGAGTGGCGCGAGGGACGGACGCTCGAGACCGTGCGCGCGTTTCGCGACTTTCTCGTGTTGGAGGGGAGAGAGGACGGCTTCAGCGCGATGTGGGTGTTGCGGTTGCTCCCGGACGACAAGATTCATCAGGGGGAAGACGGAACGTCAACCGACGCGCGGGGGGAAGACGGAACGTCGATCGACGCGTCGTCCGCCCCGGGTCCGGTCGCGGCGATCGCGTCGTGGACCAAGACGGAGTGGCCGTCCGAGAACTGCTGCGTGTACGCCGCGGTGGCGTCCGCGTCGCTGCCGTGCGTCTCCGCCAATCAAAATTTCGACGCGTCGCGTCTGTTCGTCGCGTATCAATCGCTCACGACGCCGAAGACGTTGTACGCGTACGACGTGGCGAGCGGCGCGAGAGAGGTGGTCATGACGACGCCGGTGCGCGGGTACGACCAGAACAAGTACGTCACGACGCGCGTGGAGGTGAGCGTCCGCGACGGCACGAGAGTCCCGGTGTCCATCGCGTATCGAAAAGATTTGCGGAAAAAAAACGGGCCGATGCTCCTCGGCGGCTACGGATCGTACGGCGTCAGCAACGACCCGAGCTTCGCGCGCGAGGACGTCCCGCTCATGGACCGCGGCGTGGTCATCGCCATCGCGCACGTGCGAGGCGGCGGCGAGATGGGACGGTACTGGTACGAGAAGGAAGGGAAGTACCTGAAGAAGAAGAACACGTTTCACGATTTCGTCGACGTCGCGGAGCACCTCGTGACGGCGGGATGGACGTCCGCCGCGACGTTGGGCATCACGGGGCGAAGCGCGGGCGGTCTGCTCGTCGGCGCCGCGCTGAACATGCGCCCGGAGTTGTTCAGGTGCGCGGTCGCGGCGGTGCCGTTCGTGGACGTCATGGTGTCCATGTGCGATTCTTCCATCCCGCTCACGACGGGGGAGTGGGAAGAGTGGGGGAACCCGAACGAGGAGAAGTATCACGCGTACATGGAGAGCTACTCGCCGATGGAGAACATCAGGAGAGGGAAGAAGCCGGAAGTTTTGGTCACGTCCGGGCTGTTCGACCCCAGGGTGGCGTACTGGGAGGGCGCGAAGTACGCGGCGCGGATGCGCGACGCCGCGACGAACGGCGCGTTCGGCGACGGCGATTGCGAAGGCGAAGGCGAAGGCGGAGAAGCGCCGAGTCGGATACTGCTCAAGACGGACATGGACGCGGGGCACTTCAGCGCGACGGACCGGTACAAGCGGTTCAAGGAGAGGGCGTACGAGCACGCGTTCGTGCTTGATAGCTTGGGGTTATCGGGCGCGAAGCCCGCGTGGGCGAAGCGATGACTGGACGAGCGCGCGTACCGTAGACGACGTAGTCGCTTTGTTGTCTATTTTAATCTCGTCGCCTCTCGTCGATCGATTCGATTCATCGTCCGCTCCTAAACCACCCGAACCACCCTCTCCGCTCCGGCTCCGGCTTCTTCCTCACCGGCGCGGGAAGGTCTAAGAACAGGTATGGCTCCTCCGGCTCCTCCCCCGGCTTCGACGTCACGCACCGGTACGCCACCCTGAACGCCGCCGGGACGGTGATGAGCCGGTTCCCCGTGAAGAGCGCTTCGACGACGTCCTCGACGCGATCGTTGCATCGATGCGGCCTCGCCTCGTTCCTCGTGTCCAGCAGGATCTCGCCCTGATGCGCGCGGTACGGCGACCGCGCCGCCGCGCCGCCGCGCTTGTTACCGCCCTTCTTCTTACCGCCCTTCTTACCGCCCTTCTCGCCGCCGTCGGGGCTGAACCGCCGCCTCAGCTCGTCCTCGCGCTCCTTCGTCATCGGGACGTCGCCGCCGAGCGGATTCGGGCTCGCGCGCGGCCCCGGCGGCGCCGCGGGCCCGGCGTCCGGCGTCGCCGTGGACATCCGGTTGCCCATCTCGCGAGGGGGGCGAGGGAGGTCGCGACGCGCGCGATCGCGGCGGCGCGAGACGCGATGGCGCGCGCCGGCGCGTCGAGGAGTGATGGGGCGGCGTCGCGACGGCAATCGCGCACTTCCTGGAATTTTCTGTTCATCGCGCTCGAGGCGCGCGCGAGCGCGCGTGCCGTCATTATTGAGTGACACGCCACGCGTCGCCGGCGACCATGACGAGGCCCCGCCTCGTCGCGCCGCTCGTCGCGCTCGCGATGGCGCTCGCGCCGCTGATCGCCGAGGCGGCGTGGCTCGACGACGCGCTCGGCGGGCTGACGCGCGGGGGAACCGGCGAGAGCGCGCCGTCGACGAGCGACGACGCGACGATAATTCTTCAGAATGATGACGCGAAAATGACGTCGTCGTCGTCGTCGTCGTCCCTCGCGCGGCTCCTCCTGAACCTCCTCCTCCGCGTCGCGTCGCGCCTCGACTCCGTCGTCGTCGCCGCGTGCGTCACCTACGTCGCGCTCGCGATCGCGCGCCGCCGGCACGCGCGCGCGATGCGCCAGGCGAGATCCGCCATGACGCACCTCCGCGAGCGCGACGCGACGTGCGCGTCCGTCGAGCGCGGGATGATGGACTGGATGAACCACGCGCTGCGGCACCAGTGGCGCAGCGTCATCGCGGACGTCGTCGACGCGCGCGCGAGGGAGACGATGGAGGAGGCGCTGCGCGAGGACGCGCGAGCCGCGAGCCGCGGCGTCGTGCGCGAGGCGTCCGTCGCGGAGTGTTCGCTGGGCGTCGTCCCGCCGACGCTGCGCCTCTACGCCGCGCGGTCGTCGCCGTCGTCCAACCACATCCAGTTCGAGTTCGACCTGGAGTGGCAGACGGTGCAGTCGCAGATCGTGGTGATCGCGGTCGTGCAGCCCGCGAAGTTCGTGCCAGCTGTGCGCGTCCCCGTGAGAGTCACCGACCTCGCGATCGAGGGGCGGGTGCTGATCGGATTCAGGCGCGTTCGTTCGCGTTCACACTGGTCCCCATACGACCGCGCACGCGCGGTGATCGCCGTTCCTTGAGGACTTGTTTCTCTCCCGGCGCATCCAGTCTCTCCGCGCACCCCTCGCGTTCGATCCCTCCCGACGCGCCTCGACGCCTTTCGACTCCGCCCCTGACGCCTTTGAACTCCGCCCGACCCTCAGGCTCGTCGACCGCGCGCCGGGGGTGGGCGGCGTCGAGGTGTCGTTCGTCGGCCGCCCGAACGTGAGTTTGCAGGTGGCGCCGTGCGGGATCGCGCTCGGGGACGTCCCGGGCGTGCACGAGTTCATCCGCGGGAAGATCGCGGACGCGTTGAAGGAAAAATACGTCGAGCCGCGGCGGTTTTACAAAGACGTGGAGAGGGCGTTCTTGGAGTCGGGGAGGGACGCGGCGATCGCGAGCGCGGCGGGGGCGGGCGCCGCGCTCGTCGTCGACGTCGTCTCCGCGCGCGGGCTCGCGGCGCCGGGCGGCGGAAGCGGAAGCGGAGGGGGGTGTTCGCCGTACGTGGAGGTGACGTTCGGCGGCGCGACGCGAAGGACGCCGACGCGGGCCAACACGACGTCGCCCGAGTTTAATCACCGCGTCGCGTTTCCGCTGATGCACGCGGTGGCGCCGCCGCCGCGCGACGAGCCGCGTCTATCGCGCGGCGGCGGCGGCGGCGGCGGGTTCGGGTCGCCGTTCGCGTCGCAGAGAGGGATGTTCGAGGAGGAGGCGGCGGAGGAGGAGGCGTCGCGCGACCGCGGCGGCGAGACGACGACGCTCACCGTGCGCGTCATGGACTGGAGCCCGCTGAGCGCGCCGCGGGAGATCGGCGCGGCGACGTACGCCGTGGACGTCGCGTCGTTCGACCGCGGCGCGGCGGCGCGCGCGGGAGAGGACGACGGCGGGGTCACGCGCGCGCGGGAAGTCGAGCTGCCGCTGCGGCGGACGCGCGGCGGCGGCGGCGGCGGCGGCGGGATCGTCAAGCTGTTCATCGGGCGGTTCCAGCCGCCGCCCGGGCCTGGAATCGATCGCGGCGGCGGCGCCGCCGCCGCGAGCGTCGCGACGCCGACGTCGACGGGGGCGATGACGAGCTCCTTCGACGGCGGGACGTCGCCGTCGCCGTCGTCGCGATCGCCGCGGTCGCCGCGGTCGTCGGCGGCGGACGGGCTCGGATCCGCGATGACGTCGAACGCCGAGGCCGCCGCCGCCGCCGCCGCCGCCGCGCGGTCGAGCGCGGGGTTGAACGCCGCCGCCGCGCGGTCGAGCACGGGGTTGACCGCCGCCGCCGCGGGCGCGCGCGGTTTCAAAGAGATCGGCGCCGCGGCGACGCACCTCGTGCAGGTGGCGAAGATGCAAAAGGCGCGGCGCGAAGACGCGGCGCGACACGCGACCGAGCTCGCGACCGCGCGCGTGGAGACGGCGGACGCGAGAGAGGACGTCGTCATGGAGCGGACTCGACGCGACCAAGAGCTCAGGCGCGCGCTCGTCGAGGGCGCGGTGTTTTACGTCCACACGCGGCGCAAGCCCGGGTTCGAGCCGGGCAAATACAGGCGCGTTCTATACACTGGTTCCCATACGACCGCGTTGGCGTGGTGAACGCCGATCCTTAAGGACTTTGCCCGGCGCGTCTCTCCGCCCATCCCTCGCGTTCAATCCCCGAGCTCGATGCCTTTCAACTCCACCTGACGCCTTTGAACTCCACCCCGACGTTCGCTCGTATGGAACGACCCTCAGACTCTGGTACAACGCGTCGAAGAAATCGCTGCAGTGGTCCGAGGGCCGCAGGCCCGGCGGAAAGACGAAGCTGCACCAGTTCGTCCCCGCGAGCTTGGTGCGCAACTGCGTCGTCGGCACCGAGGCCTTCACCCTCGGCGCGATCGACGAGACGAAAGCGCACCGGCTGAAGAGCGTCCTCTCGAGGTCGCCGACCATCGCCAAAGCCGCGGCGTCCGTCGGCGTCGTGCAGCGATCCATCGGGCACCACGACCCGCTGCGGTGCTTCAGCGTGTCGCTGTGGTTCCCGGACGACGCCCCCGCGGGGGGGAAGGTGGACAACATCCTCGCGAGCGGCGCCGCGAGCTTAGGGCTGCAGACGATCGACCTGGAGCTCCCGGACGGAGGGAACGGGAGGAGCGTGAGGGAGTGGTGCGACGCGATCACCGCCGCGGCGCTGGAAAACGGCGGCGGCGCGGGGACGAACAACGCGGACCCGAGCGGCGAGGCGGACGTCGCCGCCGCGGCGTCGAAACACATGCAGCTGATGCTGAAGCAGATCGATCTGAAGCGCGGGGAGGCGGGGGGGGAGGACGACGAGGGGGCGCCGGCGTCTCCGAGGCGCACGTCGTCGCCGGGGGCGCCGGCGTCGCCGCCGGCGTCGCCGCCGCGGTCGCCGCGCGGGATCGCGCGCGCGGCGCCGCCGGCGACGGAGAGCACGCCGGAGAGCACGCCGGAGACGACGCCGCCGTCGAGCATCCGGTTGGACGACGTGATTCCGTTTCCTTCGCCGTCGAGCGCGACGGAGGAGACGGACGGGGAGATCGCGCCCGCGGCGGACGCGCCGTCGTCCGTCGCGTCCGCGAAGTTTTGAGCCTCGAGAGAGTCGACGCGCGTCGGTCGAGTCGTCGTCGCGTCGCGTCGCGGTCGCTCTTCTAGCCGCTAAGCGTGTACACTGACTACTGCGCTACTGATGAATTAAGACGGATGACGCGCCGCGACGCCGAGACGTCGCGTCACGTCGCCGCGTCTCTCGTCGCCTCCGCCTCCGCGGCTTTCGCCTTGGCCGCTCGCAACGACGCGCGCGCGCCGTCGATGTCGCCCTCACGTTTCTTCGCCAGCGCGTCGCGCTTCAGCGCGAGGCACTCCGCGTCGAGAGCCTCGATCTTCTTCTTCCGCGACGCGACGACGACGTCGTCGTCGGACGCGCCGAGCTCGGCGGCGAGGAGCGCGTCCGCAGCGTCCGCCGTCGCCTCTTTCGCCTCTTTCGCCTCCTCCTCCTCCTCCTCCTCCTCCTCCGCCGCCGCGGCCGCCGCGTCGATCGTCGCCCGCAGCGCTCTCGCCCGCCGCAGCGCCTCCCTCGCGCCGTCCACGTCCCCCGCGCGCTTCTTCGCGACCGCTTCTCGCTCCGCGTCCACCGCCGCCGCGGCGAGCTCCGCCAGCCGCGCATCCGACGCCGCGCCGCCGTCCGCGTCATCGTCCACGTCATCGTCCATGTCATC
>Ga0181554_1005211_pt1 | contig 10292 bp, 7 predicted proteins | sample 011ome_16_FD_145602 | JGI IMG/M metagenome (GOLD analysis project Ga0181554, IMG submission 145602) | Coastal salt marsh microbial communities from the Groves Creek Marsh, Skidaway Island, Georgia - 011503CT metaG (spades assembly) | ecosystem: Environmental > Aquatic > Marine > Intertidal zone >...
CGGCCCGCCCACCGGCAGCACCTTGTCGTGACGCGCGGGATCGGTGATGCAGCCCGCGAGATAGCGGCCGAGATCGTCATCGCTGATCGGCTTGCAGGCGGTCAGCCGCCCGTCGCCGAAGACGAGGAAGGGCTTGCCCCGGCGCACCCGCTCGATCTGCCCGGAGAGCGACTTGAAATAGGCGGTGGGCCTCACGATCGAATAGGTGAGGCCAGATTCTACGAGGCTCTTCTCGAAGGCAAGCTTGGCCTGCTGGAAGGCGAGTTCCGGCCTCTGCACGCAGATGGCGGAGAGCAGGATCATGTGGCCCACCCCCGCCCCGCGCGCCGGCGCAAGGGCGGCTTCATGGGCGCGGCAGTCGATGGCCCAGGCATCCTCGGGCACACCACTGCGCGAGGCGAGGCAGGAAACGAGCACATCGAAGCGCTCGCTCCGGAAGCCGTCACGGGCCAGCGATTGAGGGTCCGTCACATCGCCGAAGCGCAGCTCCACACCCTCGGGCAGCGCGTGGGAGGGCCGCCCATCAGCGCCACCGCGAATGAAGCACACGGTCTCGTGCCCCTCCGCCAGCAGGGCGCGCACCGTGGCGCGGCCGATGGTTCCCGTCGCGCCGAGCATCATCACGCGGCGGCGGCTGACCGGCTCTGTGGTCTCTCCTGCCATGGCCTCTTATGGGTGGTTTCCGTGCGCCGGACAATGGCACAAGCCTGGCGTACCGCTCTGGCCGTCCGCTCGCCCCTCCTGTATGGATCGCAACATGCTGCACGCCGTGATCGACGATCTCTCGCGCCCCTTCCCCGAAGCCGCCAATGGCGCGCGCTGGCAGGTTTTGTCCGATCAGGTGATGGGCGGCGTCTCCGCGGGGCGCCTCACGCGCGAGAGCCTGGAGGGCAACCGCTGCAACCGGCTGACGGGAGATGTCTCGCTCGCCAACAATGGCGGCTTCCTGCAGATGGCGCTGGACCTCGATCCTCAAGGCCTGAGCGTCGATGCCAGCCGCTTCTCCGCGATCGAGATCGAGGTGCGCGGCAATGACGAGGCTTACGGCCTGCATCTCCGCACGGCGGACATCATGAGGCCCTGGCAGTCCTACCGGCAGTCCTTTGTCGCCACGTCTTCATGGCGGCGCATCAGCCTGCCGCTCTCAGGCTTCGAGGCGCACCGCATCGATGCGCCCCTCGCAGTGTCCCGGCTGCGCCGGATCGGGCTGGTGGCGATCGGCCGCGCCTTTACGGCCGACCTTGCCCTGGCGGAGATTCGCTTCGCCTGAGCGTTCCGTCCGCCTCAGGCGGCGCGGGCACTCACATGGGTGGGCGCGGTGCGCATGAGGCGCGTCAGGTGGCGGAGGTGATAGTTCACGTCCTCCAGGCCCTCGGCGGTGATCAGCCCGCAATTCGCCTCGTCGTGGTTGTCGTAGCATCCGGCGAGCACGGTGGTGAGCGAATGCTCGGCCGCATCCAGCGCGCGCTGCCACGGCTCGGGGTTCAGCGCGATGGCCTGCATGAAGCCCTCGGACCAATCCGCCACGTGATACAGGCCGCCGCCCACATGGGGCAGTACGGCCGGGGTCAGGATGCGGTAGCTGCCGAGGCTCGAGCGCACATGCTCCGCGAAGGCCAGCAGGTCATTGGTGACATCCCAGGCCTCGGCCTCGGAGGTGAACTGCGGCGTGTCGCCGGACCAGACCAGCGGCAGCCAATCCTCTTCCTCCGCGGGGCCAGCAATCGCCAGGCCCAGCAGGAAGCCGTGAAGATCGGCAGGCTGCATCGCCCATTCCGGTGCATAGCCGGAGGCGAGATAGGCCTTGAAGCACTCGAGCGGTTTCAGGTTTTCGTCCGACATGGGCGCGACCGTCCTCTTTACTTGCGTAAACAAACGATTGCGCACTGTGGTTAATTTTGCCTTACTCAAGGTCCGGAATGGTTGTCCAAAGCGTCGGATGGTTGCAGAAATCGCCCGTCGCTGCGACATGATTCACCTGTCACCGTGGAAAGACCGCCCATGATCCGCCTTCTCGTCGCCTTCGCCCTGCTCGGCCTGTTCCTGCTTCCGGCAGCAGCCGAATCGACGATGGCCGTGCCGCTCTCCCCCGTTCCCTTCGCGCTGAACGTTCCGGCAGACATGGCGGAGCACCTCTCCACCGCGACCCCCACCGGCCCCTTCGCCGATGAGACCGTCAAGGCCGGCGCCACCGCCTCCACCCTCCTGATGTACCAGCCGGAGAATGGCGAGAAGACCATCCTGCTCGCCGCCTACTGGTTTCCCGAAGCGAAGTTTGACGCCGCCCAGAAGCCGGATGAGCCCCCGCCCTTCGGCAAGGCCGTGATCCGCGAGAACGGCATGGTGCTGAGCATCGCGGGGCCCCATGACACGATCTTCGAGCCCGATACACCCGACGGGCAGAACGTCATCACCAGCCAGTCCATCATCTATGAGCCGGGCAGCTACACGCCCTTGAAGTAATGGCGGGGCCACCATGCCCGGCCCATCCCTTTCCGCCGCGCGGAGAAGGGCTATAGTCCCATGCCACAGACCGGCGACAACACAGGAAAACAGCCATGCAGCAGGAAGACCTGAAACGCGCGATCCGTCAGGGCAAGGGCGAGGAGCCCGCCGACCTGGTGCTCAAGGGCGGCCGGTTCTTCGATCTGGTCAGCGGTGCGCTGGTCGAGTCCGACATCGCCATCACGGGTGACCGCATCACCGGCACCTTCGGCCGCTATTCCGGCACGCGCGAGATCGACATCACCGGCAAGACCGTGGTGCCGGGCTTCATCGACACGCATCTCCACGTCGAATCCTCGCTCGTGACACCGCTGGAGTTCGACCGCTGCGTGCTGCGCCACGGCGTCACCACCGCCATCTGCGACCCGCACGAGATCGCCAATGTGCTGGGCGCGGAAGGCATCCGCTATTTCCTCGACAGCGCCATGGCCACCGTCATGGACCTCCGCGTGCAGCTGTCGAGCTGCGTGCCCGCCACCCATCTCGAAACTTCCGGCGCCGCCCTGAGTGCAGCCGATCTCAAGCCCTTCATGGACCACCCGAAGGTGATCGGCCTTGCGGAATTCATGAATTTCCCGGGCGTCCTGTTCCTCGATCCCGCCTGCCTCGACAAGCTTGCGCTCTTCGCGGGCCGCCACATCGACGGCCATGCGCCCCTCCTGCGCGGCCAGGGGCTGAACGGCTATCTCGCCGCCGGCATCCGCACCGACCACGAGACGACGACAGCGGAGGAGGCCCTGGAAAAGCTCTCCAAGGGCATGCACATCCTGATCCGCGAGGGCTCCGTCTCGAAGGACCTGCACGCGCTGATCCCGCTCATCACCGAGCGCAACTCGCCCTTCATCGCGCTCTGCACCGATGACCGGAACCCGCTGGACATCGCCGAGGAGGGCCATCTCGATTTCATGATCCGCACCGCGATCGCCCATGGCGCGGACACGCTCGCCGCCTATCGCGCCGCCAGCATCTCCGCCGCGCGCGCCTTCCGCCTGCATGACCGGGGCCTCGTGGCGCCCGGCTGGCGCGCCGATCTCGCCATCCTCGACGATCTCGCCACCTGCCGCGTGTCGCAGGTGCTCTCGGCGGGCCGCGTGGTGGATGATGCGCTCTTCGCGCAGCGCCCCGCCGTGCCCACCGTGGGCCATGGCAGCGTCAAGGCCCGGCACGTCACGCCTGAGCAATTCGCCGTAAAGGGCGATGGCCGCGCCACGCCGGTGATCGGCGTCACGCCCGGCAAGATCATCACGGGCCACCTCACCATGGACCTCGCCAGCACGGACGGCCTCGTCCAGAGCGATGCCGCGCAGGATGCGATCAAGGTCGCGGTGGTGGAGCGCCATGGCGTCAACGGCAATATCGGCCTCGGCTTCGTCAACGGCTTCGGCCTCAAGCATGGTGCCATCGGCTCCACCGTGGGCCATGACAGCCACAACATCACCGTGGTGGGCGTCGACGATGCCGACATGGCACTCGCCGTCAACCACCTGCGCGAGATCGGCGGCGGCTTCGTCGTCGTGCGCGATGGCAAGGTGCTGGCGGAGCTGGCCCTTCCCATCGCCGGGCTGATGAGCGACCAGAGCTTCGAAACCGTGCGCGACACGCTTATGCCGCTCCGCGCCGCGGCAAAGTCGCTGGGCACCATTCTGCCCGAGCCCTTCCTGCAGGTGGCCTTCCTGCCCCTGCCCGTCATTCCCCACCTGAAGATCAGCGACAAGGGCCTCGTCGACGTCGACCGCTTCTGCCTCATCTGAACCGCCGAAGCGGCGGCCCATTCATCTTGATCCGTGTTTTTGAAGGAGACCATCTTGGCCAAGGCCATCCATTCCATGATCCGCGTGCTGGACGAGGCGCGCTCCGTCGATTTCTATTCTCGTGCCTTCGGTCTCACGGTTGCAGACCGGCTGGATTTCGAGAGCTTCACCCTCGTCTACCTTTCGAATGCCGAGAGCAGCTTCGAACTCGAGCTCACCATCAACAAGGGCCGCACCGAGCCCTATGCGCTGGGCGACGGCTACGGCCACTTCGCCGTGTCGGTGGATGACGTCGATGCCGTTCATGCCCGCCTCGAGAAGCTGGGCTTCGCACCGCGCCGCCTCGTCGATTTCCGCAACGGCGATACGCTGGTCGCACGCTTCTTCTTCGTGGCCGACCCGGACGGCTACCAGGTCGAGGTGATCCAGCGCGGCGGCCGCTTCCTCTGAGGTACCGGGCTATTCCGCCGCGCGCAGCAGCTTGCGCGGCGGATGCTCCTCCGAAGGCGGCGTTGCCGCGGGCCGCCCATTGAAGCCGAAGCGCCGCGCCATGTCCTCCAGCAGCGTCAGCAGCACCGGCACCACGATGAGCGTGAGCAGGCTGGAGCTGATGAGCCCCCCGATTACAGCATGCGCCATCCCGGCGCGCTGCTGCCCGCCCTCGCCCAGCCCCAATGCCAGCGGTACCATGCCGAAGATCATGGCGAGCGTCGTCATCAGGATGGGTCGCAAGCGCACATCCGCCGCCTCGAGGATGGCCGAGGTCCGGTCCAGCCCGCCCGCGCGCGCCTGGTTGATGAAGTCCACCAGCAGGATCGCGTTCTTCACCACGAGCCCCATCAGCATGATGAAGCCGATGGCCGAGAACAGGTTGAGGGTGGCCCCCCAGGCAAGCAGCCCCAGGAAAACGCCGATCAGCGACAGCGGCAGCGAGGCCATGATGGCGAGCGGCTGCAGGAAGCTGCCGAACTGCGAGGCGAGCACGATATAGATGAATACCACCGCCATGATCAGCGCACGGCCCGCCTGGCCTGAAGTCTCGGCGATGTTCTTGGCCGAACCGCCCGCCACGAAGCGATAGCCCGGCGGCAGCGTCACGCCCTCGAGGCGTGCTGCGATATCGGCGTTGGCATCGCCCGCCGCGCGCCCGCTGGTATTGGCGGTGATCTGCACCTCGCGCATCATGTCGCGGCGGTTGATCTGCGAAGGCCCGGTGCCCGGCGTGATCTCCGCCACCTCGCGCAGGCTCACCATGTGCGGGGCACCGTCCTCCCGCGGCACACTGCTGGCAAGCGGCAGCCGCGCGATGTCCCCGACACCTTTTCGCGCCACCTCGGGCAGCCGCACCATCACCTCATAGCTCTGGCCATTCGGATCGCGGAAGCTTCCCGCCTCCTCGCCCGAGACGAGCGTGCGAAGCGTGGCCGACAGCGTCTGGAGGCTGATGCCGAGATCGCTCGCCAGAGCCCGATCGAGCGACACGGCAAGGGTGGGCCGCGCCGCTTTCAGGCTCGATTCGATGTCGACCGCCCCCGGAATGCCCGCGATCAGCGCACGCAGCTCGCCCGAGATTTTCGCGAGCGTATCGTTGTCCGGGCCCTGCAGGCTGATCTGGATCGGCTTGCCATTGCCCACGCCGGGAAGCCCGAGGGCGAACTCCACGCCGGGAATGCGCGTGAGACGCTGCCGCATCGCCTCCACCAGCGCCTCGGCGGAGCGCTGCCGCTCTGCCAGCGGCTTCAGCGACACGAAGATCGAGGCCTGGTTGCGCCCCACCGCATCGCCGCTGTTGACCGCGCCATAGGTGTAATCCACCTCGGGGAATTCGCGGAGCGCGGCCTCCGCCTGGCCGAGCTTCGTCTCCGTATAGTCGAGCGAGGAACCCACGGGTGCTGTCACCTTCACGGAAATCTCGCCCATGTCGGCGCTCGGCACGAATTCCGTGCCGATCAGCGGCACCAGCGTGAAGCTGCCGAAGAAGATCGCCGCCGCGCCCAGCATCACGAGCCAGCGCCGCCGCAGGCTGAAGCGCAGCAGCGGATTGTAGACGGCGAGAATGCCGTCCATCGCGTGGTCCACGCCGCGCGCCAGCCAGCCGAGCGGCCCCCTCGAGTGCCGCCCCGCAGACGGGTCGCGCCAGATGCTGGACAGCATCGGGTCGAGCGTGAAGGAGACGAAGAGCGAGATCATCACCGCCACTGCCACGGTGATGCCGAATTGGTAGAAGAAGCGCCCGATGATGCCGCCCATGAAGGCCAAGGGCGCAAACACCGCCACGATGGCGAGCGTCGTCGCCAGCACTGCAAGCCCGATCTCCTGCGTGCCCTCCAGCGCGGCCCGCATGTGCGTCTTGCCCATGGCGATATGACGGCTGATGTTCTCCCGCACCACGATCGCATCGTCGATGAGGATGCCGATCGCCAGCGACAGCGCCATCAGCGTCATGGTGTTCAGCGTGAAGCCGAAGAAGCCCAGCGCGGCGAAGGTGCCGATCACCGAAACCGGCAGGGTCAGCCCTGTGATCACCGTGGAGCGCCAGGAATGCAGGAACAGGAACACGATCGCCACGGTGAGAAGCCCGCCCTCGACCAGCGTGCTCCGCACATTGTCGACCGAACTCCGGATGCCCTTGGAGGAATCGCGCACCACCGACAGCGTCACATCGGCAGGCAGCCGTTCCTGCATCTCGCGCACCGCCGCGAAAACGCCGTCCGCCACCGCAATGGTATTGGCGCCCTGGACCTTCACGATGTCGACGGCGAGCGCCGGCTTGCCGTTGAACAGCGCAACGCTGGCTTTCTCCGCCGCGGCATCGCGGATTGTGGCCACGTCTGAAAGTCGCACCGGGGTGCCGCCCCGGCGGTCAACGATCAGGGCGCCCAGTTCCGCCGGGCTCTTCACCGCGCCCGCGATCTCCACCGCGCGGTCCTGCCGCCCGGCCGTCAGCGTGCCGGCGGGCAGATCGCGGGTCTCGGCGCGGAGCGTCTGCAGCACCCGGTCCACCCCCACATTCAGGGCCTCCATGCGGTCCGGCTTCAGCAACACGTCGATCTGCCGTTTCACGCCGCCCACGATGGTGGCGCTGCCCACCCCCGGAATGGTCTGGAAGCGCCTCAGGATCGTCTCGTCGGTCAGCGTGGTGAGGTCGCGCAGCGAACGGGTGGGGCTCTCCACTGCAACCGAGACGATGGGGGCGCTGTCGGGGTCGAAGCGCGTCACCTCGGGGTCTTCCACCTCCTCGCGCAGATCGCCCCTGATGGCCGAAACCTTTTCACGCACGTCCTCCGCCGCCTGCTGGGAGGGCGTTTCAAGGCCGAACTCCACGATCACCACCGACACGCCCTCATAGGAGCGCGACGTCACCGTATCGACGCCGCTGATGGTGTTGACCGCCTCCTCCACCTTCTCGGTCACGTCGCCTTCCACCGCCTGCGGCGAGGCGCCGGGATAGGCGGTGGTCACCACGACCGTCGGAATGTCGACGTCCGGAAACTGGTCGATGCCGAGGCGCTGGTAGGAGAACAGCCCGATCACCACGATCGCCACCATCATCATGGTGGCGAACACGGGGTTCGAAACGCTGATGCGCGTGAGGAACATCGGGCCGCTAGCGCTGGCTCACGCGGATGGGCGTACCCGGAGCAAGATCGATTGCAGGAACGGCAATGATGGTATCCCCGGCAGCGAGCCCGGACATCACTTGGGAAAGGGCCGCGGGGTCTTCGCCCCCACCGTTCTCGGCCACCACCACCGGCTGCCGCAGGATGCGCCCGCCCTCGAGCTTCAGCACATGGCTGCCGGCCCCCTCGCCCCTCACCGCCTCGCGTGGCACGGCCAGCGCGGACACATCCTCGCGCACCACGATCTCGCCTTCCGCGAACATGCCGCCGCGCAACAGGCCGCCCCCGTTGGCGACGCTCACATAGACGGGAATGGACCGGGTGCCCGCCTGGGCGACGGGGTTGATACGGGCCACGGCCCCCGTGAAGGCGCCGCCGTCGAGGCCCGGCACATGGAAGGTCACAGGCTGGCCCGCGGCCACCCGGCCTATCTCGCTTGCGGGCACGGGCGCCGCAATTTCCATCTCGTCGAGTGAGACGAGTGTCAGAAGCTTCGCATCGACGGCCACCTTGTCGCCGGGGTCGACCGCGCGTTCCGCCACCACGCCATCCATCGGCGCCTTGACCTCCGCCTTGTCCAGCGCCTTGCGGGCGATCTCCAGCTGGGCCTTCAGGGCGCGCACGCTGGCCTCGGCCGCATCGAATGCCGCCTTCACCTCGTTCACGGTCTGCCGCGCCGCAAAGCCCTTGGTGGCAAGCTTCACCTTCGCATCGCGGTTCTTGCGGGCAAGATCGAGTTGGGCCTGCGCGCCTTCGAGATTGGCCTCGCGCTCCGCCAGCGCTGATTGGAGGTCCGCCATGTCGATTCGGACGAGAACGTCACCCTTCCGCACGGCCTCGCCGGCACGCACCAGCACATCAGCCACGGGGGCCGCAACCTCTGCCTTGACCGAAACCCGGCGCACGGGCTCCAGCGTGCCCGTGAAGGGCACGGTCCGCCGCAGGGTGGTGGGCTCCACGGTGAAGAGCTCGGCTTCGGCGATCTCTACCGGTGCGGGCACCACCTGAAGGCTTGCAACTTTTGCATCAGGGGCTTTCGCCAAGAGCTTGGCTTCCACGAAAGGCACCAGCCGTGGCGCTGCCGCAGTGCCCAGCCCGGCACCGAGCACCGCGGCCAGCAAGGCCAGAACGAGGGTCCGGAAGATCAACGCCACCCGCGCCCCCGGGTAAGTCCGGCCCTTGTCAGCACAACAAAGCAATCTCTCCCGGTCATCTCAGCCATACTCCACGCAACGCCTCATCAGGGGGCAGAGATGGGGTCACAAAAAGCAACCTTCAAGAGAAATTTTCGGTTGTTTCGGCCATTTTCGCCATATGTCTCAGAAGGGGCCGGTTCGGCGGGCGATCCGACGGGCGCGCACCTCGCCGCGGAAAACACGTCCTGCACGAAGAGCTAAGTAAGATACAAATTTTCATCTTTGCTGATGTGGCCCCAGGGCGCAACAGGGTCTCCAGGCAGCGAAACCTCAAGGAAGGTGAGCTTGCCTGCCTGGGCAGGCACGCAAGCGCTTCGAGGTTTCCGAAGGAAAGGCCAATCCTCGTGGGGAAGGGGAACCTAGTGCACCAAATGAAGTCTGACTAAGAATTTTTACGTAGATGCAATTCGGAAATTTTCTGTTTATTAAGTTTTTTTTACGGAATTGTGGACCAACTCGGTGTATGGACTTGCAATCGAGTGAATTGTGCAACGTTTGAGCGGTAATTCCATGGCCGAACCTCTTCGACCAAGCACCCGGGACGGGCTGGAGGTGCAGGGCCGTGCGCGTATCGCCGCGACAAAAGTAAACGTTTTTACTTTTGATGCCCATCGTAAAACCAGAAGCTGTGGATTGGGGGTTCGCTCGCCCAGCCAGGCCCAGCACCAGCCGGGCTCAGTCTCGCTGGTGGTTGTCTGCTTCAACAATGCCGCTTTCATCGCTGATGCGATCGAGAGCGCCCTGGCACAGAGCCAGCCCCCCCATGAGATCATCGTGGTTGACAATGGCTCGACCGACGGTTCGGCTGAAATCCTTTCACACTACGCGGCACAGGAGCCGCTCATCCGCGCCTGCTTCCTCACCAGCAATGACGGGCCCGGAATCGCGCGCAATCACGGTCTGGCCAATGCCACGGGCGATTACGTGATGTTCCTCGATGGCGATGACCTGCTGGAACCGCATGCCATCGCCGCCGCGGTGTCTGCCGCCGCCGCGGAGGACGCCGACATCGTGCAGTTCGCCTATCGCCGCTGCGGCGAGGACAGTGCCGCCTGCCAGTCCGCGCCTCCTGCGGCGGAGGCCCGTGACGGTGATGCCGCCCGCCTCGCCATGCTGCGCGGTTCGCCTGCCGTCTGGACGAGGCTCTACCGCCGCGATCTGCTGACGCGGGTGAACGAGCCCTTCAAGCCCGGCATTTACGAAGACATCCCGTGGTCGGC
>Ga0181554_1005223_pt1 | contig 10279 bp, 6 predicted proteins | sample 011ome_16_FD_145602 | JGI IMG/M metagenome (GOLD analysis project Ga0181554, IMG submission 145602) | Coastal salt marsh microbial communities from the Groves Creek Marsh, Skidaway Island, Georgia - 011503CT metaG (spades assembly) | ecosystem: Environmental > Aquatic > Marine > Intertidal zone >...
GTCAGTCGAACGTCTTACCGGTCAAACGTTGAAAGGGAAGCGCGAGTGAAGAGTGACGACGGGAAAAGTCCTTAAGGAACGGCGTTCACCACGCGAACGGGGTCGTATGGGAGGCAGTCTCACCGCGTTCGGGCGACGGCGAGCGCGAGCGCCCGCGGCCGTCGCGGTCGTCCCTCGGCGGCGGGCCCGCGCGGTTGCGGAGGTTGCCCCAGTCGCGTTCCGGGGACGGCGATCGCGACGGGTACCGACCATCGCGCCGATCGCCACCGCGCATGTCGCGGTCGCGGTCGTCGTAGCCGCGGTCGCCGCGCCGGGGGGGAGACATCTCGCGTTTCGATCGTCCCCAGTTGGAATCCGCGTCCGCGCGCGACGGGCCCTCCGGCGAGCGGTCGCGGTCGTCGCGGGGATCGTCGCGGTCGAACCCGCCTCTTCTGTCGTCTCGGTCGCCGTAACGGTCGCCTCTTCGATCGTCGCGTCCGCGGTCGCCGTATCGATCGCGGTCGCGGTCTCCGTATCGATCGCCGCCGCCGCGGTCGCCGCCGTAGTCCTTGAACGCGCCGCCGAGCTTCTCGTCGCCGTACCTCATCCCGGGGCCGCCTTGCATCATGTCGTCGTCGTCGTCGCGCTGCGCCGGGCCGGTCGGGAGGACGATGTTATCGAGGTCGCGCTGCGCGTAGGCGCCGGCGACGGGGGGGCGGTAGCCGCCGCCGCCGCCGCCGCCGCCGCCGCCGCCGCCCGACGCGGACGCGAACGCGTCGAGGTCCGCGAGGGACATCTTCTGGCCCTTCTTGTTCGCCTTCTTCGGCGCCTTGGCGGCGGCGCCCAGCGTGGGGAACATCGCGTCGTCGTCGGCGGCGGCGGACGCTTTCTTTCCGATGGCTTGTCCCAGGCCCGGGAACTGTCGCTCCGCGGCGAAAGATTTAGGGGCCTCGTCTTTCGCTTCCTCTTCCGCCTGCGGTCGTCGCGATGGAGGGCGGCGTGAGTGGGGGGGGGTGGATGGCGTCGGCGTCGGGGGCGGCGCGGAGGCGGGCGGCGCGTCCGGCGGGGCGATCGCGCGGGGTGCGGTCGGTCGATCGATCGGTCGATCGGACGCGAGGCGTCCTCCGCGCGAAAAACGTCGGACTCTCCCGCGCTGTGGCGAAACGCCGCCGCCGCCGAGGGCGTCGCGCGCGGCCGTCGCGCGCGCGTCGACGCGCGGAGACGTCGACGGCATCGCGCGCGCGTCTTCCACCGCGGTCGATCGTCGCGCCCGCGCGTCGCGCGGGCGCGACGGCGCGTCGACGGCGTCGCGCGCGCGCGTTTCCGAGCCGTCGCGTCCGGCGGCGGCGCGGCGGAGCGCGGGAGCGGCGGGAGAGGGGTGGGGGGCGGGGAGCGAGCGCGCGATCGGAGCGGCGCGCGTCGCACCTGGTTGGCCCAGGCCGTGGGAGCGCCCCACGCGGACATGATCGCGCGGTGTGCGAGGGTGTGCGAGGGTGTTGTGTGAGGGTGCGCTGCGGTCGCGCGTGCTGTGCTGCCTCCGAGCGGTGCGAGGCGCAGTGACGATGAAGGCGCGCGACGCTGAGCGGCTGAGAGCTTCAAACCGGACGCCGACCGCAGGCGCCAGGCCGGGAGATCTGGCTTTCAAGCGTCGATGAAGTTTGACCCGTTGACGTATGAAGTTTGACCCACGCTTGAAAGACTCGTCGTACCGTACCCATATCAAGCTCAATCTTGTTGCCTCGTCATCATATCAAAAGCGAGAAGGCGTTTCTACGTCTTCAATTCCTTCCGCACGCGCTTCATCATCGAACGCACGCTCTACACCCTCACGCGCCCCGACGCGATACCGCTTCACGTTAACCCCAAAGCGATCAGCATGACCATCACGGACGAGTGCAAGAAAGTCGGCAAGCTCGGTGCGTCGGAAATCCATCCTTCCGCGAAACGCGCTTTCGCTTTTTTCTCCCTCGTAGTTGCTCGCGGCAAAAATATCTTTTCTCGATTCGTTCGTCGCGCGCCGGCGAGATACCGCGCCGTCGAGCGACGCCGCGAGCTCGCGCGTGCACATCATATTCAAGCGCCCCGAACGGCCGCGTTCGCGCGACGCATCGATGGAGTCGTCGCGATTCGCGCGCGCGCTCGCGCGCATCCGCGACGGATAAATTCGTTTTCGACGACGACGAAACGCGACCGTCGTCGCTTTCGCTCTTTTCCCGACAACGTACCGTCCGCTCACCACCGCGCGCGCATCCCCAGGTCTCTCCATCGCGGGCGCGCCGTCCGACCGCAAGTGCGACGACACCGTCGACTTCGGCATCGGGCTCTCGCACGATATCCACGCGAAACAAGCCACCTCCGCGCCCAACTCCAAGCCCGGATCCCGACGCGGCAGCGTGGACGAGCCGTGCTACCCGCGGCCCGTGCATGTGAACCTCGGCCCCGTCGGCGTGGCGCTCGACGCGGACGTCAAGGTCCAGAAGGAGCTCACTAACAGCGGCCTTAACGCTTTCATTTGAAGCGTTACGACGTTAGGGTACGTTACGACCCGCGCGACGCGCGCGGCGGGCGGCGACCTGTATCTGCGCTGTATCACCAGTAGACCGCCGCCGCGCGCGAACCGAGACGGAGAAGAGAGAAGAACAGAAAGAGAAGAAAGAATGTTTGGTTTTGTTTGTGTTTTCAACGAAGTACCTACATACGCGTTCAGACGTCGTCGTCTCTTACTCTTACCCAACCCCGCCCAATCGTCGTAAAAAAAATATTACTTCAGCGTCCCCGGCCCGCGGACGAATGACCCGTGCTTCGCGCCGCTGAACGCGTGCACGTGGTTCGGCGACCCGGGGGGACGGTCCCTCACGCCGCCGCCGCCGCCGTCCGCCTCGCGCTCGCTTCCCGACGTCCTCCCGCCCACGCCGCCGTGCTGACCGCCGCGGTCGCTCATGACGCCGAACGTCTCCGGGAGCATCATCGCGGGGGCGCCGATCTTGACGCCGCCCTCCGGCATCGCCGCGATGGCGCGCACGAGCCGTTCGGTCGACGCCAAGTCGTCCACGTCGATCCCGCCGCCGCCGCCGCCGCCGCCGCCGCCGCCGCCGCATCGTTCGTGGCTCCGTCTCTCCCGCTCCCGCGCGCTCGTGGCCTCGTCCACGATGAGCTGCGCGAACTCCTGGAGCGATCCTCCTTCGCTGCTGGTGCGAGACATCCCGCTCTCTCTCTCTCCCGCGTCGATGAGAAGATTGGATTTCCCTCCGCCGTCGCCGCCGCCGCCGCCGCCGTCTCGCGCGAGCGCCGCCGACCCCGCGGACGGCTGCGCGTGACCGCCAAACTCGCGCCCCGCGCTGTTCGCCCCCGCGCTGTTCCCCCCCGCGCCCGCGCCCGTGCCGCCGACCGCGCCCGCGCTCCCGTGCGCGTCCCTCGGCATCCGGAGATACGAATCTCTCCCCGCGTAGTTGATCGTGTTCCAAGACGGCACGCGGCCGCGTTGTTTGAAGAGGTGCCCGTGCTGCCGCGCGCTGAGCTTCTCCCGCAACCCGCGGACGCACTCGTCGAGCTGCATCTCGATCCCGCAGTTGCTCTCGATCGTCGCGAGCTTCGGCCACATGCTCCGCTCGCCCATCGTCGCGGTCTCGAACAGGAACTCCCTCGTCGGGTTCGCCGCGATCTTCTTGAACTGCGACCAACTGTACTCCATCACGGCGGTCACGTGCCCTTCCCACTGCTGCCCGAAGAGCTTGGCGAAATCAAACGCGTCGATCCACGGAACGAGCTCCAAGACTTGCGTGCAGCGGTGCCGCCACTCGCTCTCGATGAACGACGCGAGCATCGCGCACCATGGACCTTGCGACGCGAACCAACGCTTCACGCGCAGGATGGGCACGATGTGCGGGTTCGTCTGCGACACGATGAAGTAGTTGACGTTGAAGAGCTCGCTGAGGCCTTGCATCGGGAGGTCGTTCTCGAGCGAGCCGTCGCGCCAGAGCCTCGCGCCGAGCTTCCCTTCGGGCTGCCACGGCACAAAACTCCCCGTGCGGCTCTTCGCGAGCAGCGGCTGCGGCGGGAACAGCGACGGGAACGCGCACGACGCGGCGACCGCGCTCCACACGACGAGGTGCGGCGCGGTGAGGTAGTTGAGCAACCTCGGCTTCTCCCCGGCTCGCGTCGCGCACACGCACACGCACAAGATGCGTCCGCCGCTTCGGTCGTACGCCTCCTGGAACGTGAGGTCGCCGAGCAGCGCGCGGAGGCAGCGCTGGAAGAAGTCGATGTCGTGCAGCGCGCCCGTTTTCATGAGGTGTTGGATCGACGAGAAGAAGTCCGTGCCGCTGAAGAAGGTCATGTCCGGGAGATGATGCGCGAAGTGTTTCTCGCTGAAAAACTCCTCGAGCTCGTCCGGCGTGCGGCTCGCCATGATGGCGCCGACGACGCTTCCGACGCTGCTTCCGGTGATGACGCGCGGGAGGCACCCGCGCGCGTGGAGCGCGCGCGCGACGCCGACGTGGAACGTCCCGAGCGTGCCGCCGCCGCTGAGAAGCAGCGCGGTCCGACCGAAGCAGTGACGCGTCTCTTGAAGAAACGCGAGCTTCTCTTGCGTCGGGACGTCGTGCTCGTTGCTGATCATCCGCAGCTGCGCGCGCGTCTCGTCGATGTACTCTCGCACAGCCTTGGGCACCCCCCACAGCGGCTCGTGGAGCTTCCGTCCAATCTCGGACATGTTCCCCAGGTTACGCAGCACGTCCGCGCGCAGGTTAAACATCATCTCGAAGACGTCCCCGCACGCTCTTTGCGCGCGCAGCAGTCTGAGCTGCTCTTCAATGAGCTCTTTGTCGTAGATGGGCTTGGCGTGATGGGCGATCCACCACGACGACGCCTTCGGCTTGGGCTCGGGCTCGCGATCGGCGCGCGTCTTCTTCTTCGCGGCGGCGGCGGCGGCCGACGTGGCGCGCTTCGATTGGCCCTTCGCTTTCTTGTCCAATCCGGAGGAGGATGAAGACGACGTGTCGATCGACGATTGGTGGTCGCTAGTGTCCGCTGACGTCGGCGTCTGATCCCGATCCCGATCCGCGCCGCCGTCCTCCTCCGTCTCCTCGAACGCGATCTGAGGGGCATTCCACAAAAACAACTCACCGGTCAGTTGAAAGGGGACGCGATCAAACGTTGAAACCGGGCGGTGGGTGAAAAACTTTTGTATAGAACGCACCTGAAGCTCTTCCATCGCGTACGCGACGCGCTTGTACTCCTCGTAGCACGTCGCCGCGTCGAGCTCGCGCTGCAGCGCCGCGCGCTTCTCGCGGTGCGCCGCGAGCCGCGCCCACCGCGCGCGGTTCGCGCGGTAGTACCACGTCGCGACCGCCGCGGCGAAGAGGACACGGCCCGCGGTTTTCCGCGTCGGAAGGAATCGCTGCGCGCGCCGGTACCCTCGAACCGCGAGCGCCCTACGCGTCGCCTCGAGCCGCGCGTCGTAGCCGCGCAGCGCGCTCGCGAAGGCGGCGTCGAAGACGACGCGCAGCGCGAGCGCGCGCTTCGCGAGCGCGAGCGCGGAGGACGGCGACGGCGCCGGGCACGTCGCGGCGGCGCCGCCGCTCCCGCTCGGCAAGATCCGCGCGCGCTTTGACGAGTCGATGCCGACGTTGTTACCCGCGCCTCTCCCGCCGCGCGACGACGAGACGCCTCCCGCGGAGGACGTCAGCGCGTGCATCGCGGGCGGACGCGGCTCGCGCCCCGACATCGAAGAGGAGGTTTCTTCTGCCGCCCTCTTCCGCCGCTCTTCTTTCGTTCCGTTCCGTTCCGCCGCGGGGAGGACGACGCGCGGCGGGCGGAGTCGAGCGAACGACGACGAGCGAACGTCCCAACTCCCACGAGGTCAGCAAGATGCCGCGACGCTTCGCCGCGGGGGGGATTCCGCGCGCGACCCGGGCGCGCGCGGGGGCGGACGCGACGCCGCGCGCGCGTCGGCGAGCGCGGACGCGCGCGAGGTTCGACGCTGGAGCGCGGCGGGGTGGGTCGGCGGACGTCCGCGGCCGCGCGTCGCGTCGAATGCCCCGCCGCCGCGTCGGAGAAGCAAAAGGGTAAAAGCTGACTCATCATCAGATGATCCGAAAGGGTAAAGCTGACTCGATCGAACGATAAAGCGACGCGACCGCGGACGAGCCCTCGTCGTCCACAGCGGACGCCGCGCCGAGATCGACGCGCCCCCGTCGTTCCCCGCCCTCCGTCCCTCGCGGAGCGTCCTCGACGTCGTCTTCGCACCGCGAAGCGCGCCGACGCCCGAGCGCGATTCCGCCCCGCCCCGGGCCCCCCCTTGTTAAATAAATCAAGGCGCCGCGCCCACCCTCTTGGACGAATCGAGAGGCATGCCGACGCGCGCGTCCGACGACCGCGCGACCGCGCGCGTCGGCGCGATCCGCCGCCACCTCGACGGCGGCGCGCGCGATGAAGACGACGTGCAGAGGAACCCCACAGCAGCCGCGGGTGCGTCTCTCCCCCGCCGCTCGCGTTCGCCGCGACGGCCGCGGAGGACTCTCGGATCGGACGACGCGAGGAATCGCCCGTCTCGAAGCGGCGCGACGCGTCGCGTCTCGCCGCCCGCGAGATCCCTCCCTCCCTCCCTCCCTCCCTCCCTCCCGCCCCCGCGCCCTCCCGTCGCCCCCCCCCCGGCTGACCTTCGCGTCTCGTCCCCCTCCCCTGATGAATCTCCCGCCAAAACGACAGCGTCCGCGGCGGCGGCGTCGACGCAGCGCCCCAGCCCGGGCGGCGGCCCGGGCTCGCTGACCGTCGTCGACAACCGCACGAAGAAAAAGTACCAGATTCCGATCCAACCCGGCGGCTACGTCGCCGCGACCGCGTTCAGGGCGATCACGGCCGGCGGCGACGGCGCCGGCCTCCGCCTCTTCGACCCGGGTTACATGAACACCGCGCCGTGCAAGTCCAAGATCTCCTACATCGACGGCGACGCGGGGATCTTGCGTTACCGCGGCTACCCGATCGAGGAGCTCGCGGAGAAGTCTTCGTACCTCGAGTCCGCGTTCGCGCTCGTGTACGGCGACTTACCCTCCGCGCCGCAGCTGCGGGAGTGGGAGGAGACGATCATGAGGCACAGCGCTTTACCCGTGCCCGTGGTCCAAGCCCTGGAGGCGCTGCCGCACGACGCGCACCCGATGGGCGTCGTGTTGGCGGGTTTGAACGCGTTGTCGACGTTTCACCCGGAGCAGAACCCGGCGGTGCGAGGCGGAAACGTGTACGCCGAGCACGGCACGCAGGACAAGCAGATCGTGCGGATCATAGGGAAGATGACGACGCTCGCCGCGCACGCGTACCACCGAAACACGGGGCGCACGCCCGCGGTTCCGAACCAGAAGCTATCCTACGCGGAAAATTTCCTCTACATGCTCGACGCCGGGCTCGACCCGCATCACCGCCCCAACCCGCGGCTCGCCAAAGCGTTGGACGTCATGTTCCTACTGCACGCGGAGCACGAGATGAACTGCTCGACCGCGGCGGCGAGGCACCTCGCGAGCAGCGGCGTGGACGTGTACAGCGCCGTCGCGGGCGCGGTGGGCGCGTTGTACGGGCCGCTCCACGGCGGCGCCAACGAGGCGCGTTCGCAGCATGCACACTGGTCCCCGTACGATCGCGTCGGCGCGGTGAACGCCGTTTCTTAAAAATGACTTTTTCGCCCGGCGGGCGTTTCTCTCCGCCCAGGGTCCCTCGCTGGTTTCAATCTCCGCCCTCGACGCCTTTCAACTCCGCTGCTGACGCCTTTCAACTCCACCCCGCCGCCGCTTCCTATGGGCAAACACCCTCGACCCTCGTCGTCAGGCGGTGCTCAAGATGCTCGCGCGCATCGGCACCGCGGACGCCATCCCCGCGTTCCTCGAGGGCGTGAAGAACAAGAAGGAGAAGATGTCCGGGTTCGGACACAGGGTGTACAAAAACTTCGACCCGCGCGCGAACGTCATTCGCGGCGTCGCGGAGACGGTGTTTTCTCTCGTCGGACGCGACCCGCTCATCGACGTCGCCGTTCAGCTCGAGAAAGCCGCGCGGTCCGATCCGTATTTTGTCGATCGGAATCTCTACCCGAACGTCGACTTCTACAGCGGTTTGGTGTACAGAGCCCTCGGGTTCCCGCCCGAGTTTTTCACCGTGCTCTTCGCGATCCCGCGCGCGGCGGGGTACCTCGCGCACTGGCGCGAGCAGCTGACGGATCCGGACCTGAAAATCATGCGGCCGCAGCAGATTTACCAAGGCGCGTGGCTGCGACCGTACGTAGACATCAACGCGCGTCCGAGCGCGGCGGAGGACTCGATGTGGCAGGTGGAGCCCTCGAACGCGTCTCGACGCAGGCTCGCGGGGATGAGCGTCGACGCGGACGCGGTGGCGGCAGCAGCGAGGGACGACATGAGGCCGCTCGGCGTCGCCGGACGCGCGGATTCGAGTGGGAGGCGGAACCCGAGCGCGATCGACCTGTCGCCGGCGTTTTCGTCCGGGGTCACGCCGGGGGACGCGACGAGCGGGATCAACAACCTCCTCGACGGAGAGATGAACTGAGCGAGCGGTGAGCGAGCGATGAGCGGCGGCGGCGACGACGACGCGAGCACGTCGAGCGCGTCGGTCGACGAGATGTATGAAAAGAATACGGACGCGTTATCAACGCCAAAAGAAAATCTCTCTCTCTCTCGCGCGCGCGCGCGTCGCGTCGCGTCGACGTCACGTCCACCGCCCGCGCCCTCCCGCCGGTGCCGACTCCGCGTCCACGGATAACCCGAACGCCCCGTGGTTCGCGCCCCGCGCATACTCCATCTCCGCACGCTGACGTGTCACGTACGCCGTCCTTCTCTCCTCCTCGCTCTCGAGCCACGCCGCGCGTCGCATCCTGTCTCGCGCCACCTCCGGGTCGCACGTCGACGACTGCCGCTCCAACTCTGTGCAGTGCTGATAGACTTTTTCGAGATCCCACTCGCAGTACGGCCACGACAGCGGCGCGTTCACGCGGCTGCGTCGCTCTCGGTACCACGTCCCTTTCGGCTCGTACGTGCACTTAGGGTCGAGGGTCCACAGTACGAAGCGACGATGTCGGGGTGGAGTTGAAAGGCGTCAGAAGCGGAGTTGAAAGGCGTCGAGGTGTGTGTGTCGGGATTGAAAGCGAGGGACCCTGGGCGGAGAGAAACGACCGCCGGGAGAGAAAGTCCTCAAGAAACGGCGTGCACCGCGCCGACGCGGTCGCACGGGGACCGGCGTGAATACGAACGCGCCTTACGGAGCGTCTCCTCGATCGTGCACGGGCGCGTCGCGACGGAGCACCGGAGGTAGTCGTCGATCAGCGTGGGGTTGTCCGCGAACGCGGCGCTGAACCCGAACGTCAACGTCTGCATCAACCGCCCGACGACGCCTTGCGGGACGTAAGGGTCGAACGACGACGACGCGGTCCTCGGGGAGACGGCGTCGTCGGCGTACGTCACGTACACGTTGGTCACGCCGCCGCCGCCTGCGTGGGTGAAGCGATCGGTCAGTCGAACGTCTTACCGGTAAAACGTACGTTGAAAGGGAAGCGCGGGCGAAGAGCGACGCGACGACGGGAAAAGTCCTCAAGGAACGGCGCGCGCCACGCGAACGGGGTCGTACGGGGAGCAGTCTCACCTCCGCCGCCGCGCGGTGGTATCAGGTTCTCGATCTCCTCCTCGAGGTCTTCCATCAAGAGATCGAGCGCCTCTCGTCGGAACCGCGTCTGATGGAGGACGTCGAACGACTCGAGGTCCGCGTCGGAGACGTCGAACCTGTCGAGGGGTGGAGTTGAAAGGCGTCAGATGGAGTTCAAAGGCATCTAGGGCGGGGATTGAAACCGAGGGGTGGGCGTAGAGATGCGCCGGGAAAAGTCCTTAAGGGACGGCGTTCACCTCGCGAACGCGGTCGTATGGGGACCAGTGTATAGAACGCACCTGTCGAGGTCGTAGGGGTCGTAGTCTGTCGACGTGTGCGACGCCTGCTGCGACGCGACGACGAGGTCGCGCGATAGCTCCGCGGCGACGGCGTCGAAGAGCGACGCGCGCGCCGCGACGACGACCGGGTCTGTTTGTGGGTCGATCGTCGTCGTCTCGATCATCGCGTCCGGCCGCGGCGGCGGCGGCCGCGGCGGCGGCGGCGCGAGGGTCGCGCGCGGCGACGACGGAAGGCGGTACGACTCGAGCCCGCGCGGCGGGCGGAACGCCGCGAGCGGGTCGTCCGCGGCGACGGCGGCGACGCGCGCGGACGCGAGGAGGAGGAGGAGGGGGGGGGGGGGGGGGGGGAGGGGCGGTGCGCCGCGCCG
>Ga0181554_1005233_pt1 | contig 10257 bp, 7 predicted proteins | sample 011ome_16_FD_145602 | JGI IMG/M metagenome (GOLD analysis project Ga0181554, IMG submission 145602) | Coastal salt marsh microbial communities from the Groves Creek Marsh, Skidaway Island, Georgia - 011503CT metaG (spades assembly) | ecosystem: Environmental > Aquatic > Marine > Intertidal zone >...
AAAAATTCAAATTCAAAGCAAAAAGAAAAAGACAACGCGCGACTTTACCGCATCACACACACAGCATTCGTAACGACGTAAAAACGCGCGAAAAGTTTCTCCTCGCGCCTCGAGAAAAATAACGCATCGTATCTGTTCTTTGCGCGAGCGTTCGATGAGAAAGATGTTATTCTTTTTCGGAATACTCTCGGTAGTACGAAGGAAAGGAAGGGTGCTCACATTTTTCCTTCTTTGTGTGTGGTGTTGCAACCCTACACGAGAAAAGAAGCAAAAAAACATCTCAAAGGAAGAAGCAAATCATCATCACTTCAAAGGAAGACGAGAATACTACTACTACCACACCTTTTGCGCGCACACGAATATAATAATGAGCTTTAACTTTGGCAACGACGGCGCGACGCAATTCCAAGGCGGCGGGTACGGGTGCGTGAACTGTTTGCTTTATTTTCTCCCCCCCGTGCGCATACGAACGAGAGATGACGCAAGCGTTTTTGGAAACATTTTTGAATACATTTTTGAATAAAATGCGCCTGAATTTTTATGCATAAACTATGCGTTTGTTTCTCTCTCTCTCTGCAGTCGCGATGATTGCGACGAGATCACCTCTCGATCGCACTCAAAGTCGACGCTCTGAACTGACTTTCAATTTCTCTTATTTTTGATTTTATTATAAAGGACAAACACCGGTGCGTCTGGCGGAGACCCATCGAGTTACCAAAAACGGCAACAGGAAGATTCCATCACCCCGGTCACCATCAAGCAAATCTCCGAGGCCACCGCGTCTTCGGCAGAGGCGGACGAGTTCGCTTTACTGACTGGGAAACCGATCGGTCTGGTGACGATTGTCGGGAAAATCGTTTCGAAAGAAGAAACGGGAGCGCATAAGTTGTTGTCCGTGGACGACGGGACAGGCGCGTGCTGCTGCAAAGAATACCCGGGCGAAGAAACCGCAGAAGGCGCGAACGAAGTGACGTTTGAGACGAACGAGTACGTGAGAGTGACTGGGAAGTTGAAATCCTGGAACGACGCGAGATACATTCAAGTGATGAACTGCAGAAAGATTACGGACTTTAACGAAGTCGCGTTTCATTTTTTGGACGCGATGTACGCTTCGTCCAGATTTTCCAACGAGAAAGGTTCGAGCGTGGCGGCGCAAGCGACGACGGCGACTGGGGCGGCGCCGGCAGCGTACGCGATGCCGACGAGTGGGAACAACCCAGATGCGGGTGGGTCGTTGCAGGAACAGTTGTTGGCGATTTATAACAACCCGAGCGGGCCGGCGGCGGGGGATTCCGGGATTGAAATATCCGAGATGTGCAAATTGTTAGGCGGCAAGTACACGATGGACGCCGTTCGAGAGGCGGTGGAAATGTTATCTAACGAAGGGCACGTGTACTCGACAATCACGGACGATCACCACAGGTCGACGAGTATTTAATATAATATAATTGCTTTTTTGCCGTCGCCGTTTGAGGAAGAGGATGATGAAAGAGAGAAGAGAAGATCTGGGAGCAAACTTTTAGTTTACATTTTGAGAAATACACAAACCGATAATAAGAATTACAAACACATAAAATATAGTATATCATTTCATTGACTGGTGTTGCTGTTGTTTTTAGACGTCTGCGCGGCGCTGCTACTCCCGGTTCTCGAACCGGTCTTTTCGTTCCTCGATCGAGTGCTGTTCACTACCAACGGTTTCAGCGCGATGTTTCTTCGAGCGCCTAAAACGGATGGATCGATAAGACCTTCGTTGTTACTCGGTGATTGAGAGAGCTGAAACGCCGTGGTAACGTTCCCGCCAATCTGCAACGAAGATTCGTCGAGGTCAGTATCGTCGCCGCCGTAGTTGCTATCGTCGTCGTCGTCGTCGTCGTCGTCGTCGTCATCTACGTCTGTTTCTTCCGACGGATCATCCAACGACACTTGCGAGGAGACCAAGGACTGATTGTCTGGAAAGTTTGAGTACGATCCGTCGTGCTGCTCGTACTTCAACGCCGGCGCTCGACACATCTTCTCGTTCAAGGAATCGTCCACAAACGGGTCCATCAATAACGTCTCCACGTCCGGTCTCTCTTCCACGTTCCTCTTCAAACAGTTCAAAATGAACGCCTTTGCATCCGCGGACAAGTTCTTCTCCGGTAACGTCGGTAATGCAGTGCTCGACGCGATTTTAAACATCGCTTGCACTTGTGTCGAACACTCGCACCAAGGCGGCTTCGCCGAGGCCATTTCGATGACCGTGCATCCCACCGACCACACGTCGCATCCTAACGTCACTTCCGATTTCCGTATAACTTCTGGGGCCATCCAATACGCGCTCCCTTTGACTGCTTTCTTGGCGTAACTATTCCGTTCGACGTCGACAAACTCCAACATTTTCGCCATGCCAAAATCCGCCAGTTTGATGCGACCGGATTTTTCAACTAAAATATTCGCGCCTTTGATGTCTCGGTGCACCACGCGTTGCGAGTGGAGGTAATCTAAACCGATCAAGATTTGACGAGTGTACACTCGCGTCACGTTATCGCCGAGAGGACCGAATCTTTGAAGTAGCGAGGCTATGGACCCACCTGGAACGTATTCCATGAAGACGTTCAAGATGTCTTTTCGCCGCTTAATGCCAATGTATCGAACAATGTTCGGGTGAGTCAGTTGCGAAAGCATGTGCACTTCTTGTTCGAGTTGAACGATAGATTCGCGGACGCGCGAGTCTTGGACCGTCGGGGTAAGTAAACCGCTCTCGTCTAAGGAGGAGCGAGTGGAAGTGAGTTTTTCGTCTCTGTTTTGCGTCTCGATAAAATCTTTGTTGTTGTTGTTGTTTGCGCCGCCACCGCCGGCGGTATCACACCCGGCAATTTTCACCTCCTTCAACGCGATCAACTCCCCTGTCTCGCCGTTCAACGCTAAATTCACCTTTCCGTAACTTCCTTCGCCTAAAGTATCGCCGATGGTCCATTTTTTCGGCGGTCCAGAGCTCACCGGCGCGCCGAAGAACGAACGCATGCCGTTTTCGTCCGAAAAGTTACTCAGACCGTCGTGCCAGGAACCTCGGCTCGATATCCTCTTATGTTTCGTGCTGTGATTTGCGTTCACGTACTGCCCAGTCGGCGTCGTCGCCTGCGTCGTTTGCCTCGGACTGGGATGCGGCGAGAGCCTACTGAACGAATTTTGCCTTCTCGCCGGCTGATGATGATGATGATGTTGATGCTGTTGAGACTGACCACCACCCGTGGTCGCGTTTTGACTATTGCTATTACTACTGCTGCTAAAAGACCTCGGCGGGTTCGGACTGTTCGCCCTCGGACTTCTCTGTTTCCGTTCTCGCAAGTTCAACCCGCTCGTCGTCGTCCCACCGCCAGTCGTCGTTCTTTGATGTTGTTGTTGATATTGCTGCTGATGATTTTGGTGACCACCGTGATGATGATGCCTCGAATCATTATCTCCGCTACTCCTCGTCGCTCCCGACGCCGGAGAAGACGAGGACACGGACACGTATTCTCCTCCTCGCGCTTTCGACGGGCGGTGTTCCTCCTCTGCCTCCTCCTCCTCCTTCCTCGTTCCTCCTAATCCTCCTCCTCTCAAAGCCATCTCGGCATGATCATCATCGTCATCATCAGAAAGAGGAACACATAAACCTTTCTCTCCGAGTGCCATTGCTTGTTTCACCAGCTCATCAACCTCTTCCTTCGTCTTCGTTCTCACCAAAACGAACTCCTCCTCTTCTTTTTGCGCGAATTCGATCTCTCGTTCGATCTCTTCCTGATGCTGATCGTTCGCGTTAATATCATTAGTATTCGTCGAAGGCGTCGTCCCCGAAGGAACATTTTCGCTGGTGTAGTAGATGTTAGCAGGGGAGGGGTGTTTGGACACGCACGCGCCCATTTTAGGAGTGTTACGTGTGAGTCTTAGCGCTGCTTGTGTGTAGTCATTTGCACGAAAAGTTCTGGCGATTTGTACAAAATTTTCACCCATTCTAAAGGGAGGATAAAGGCGCTGCTCGTGCACTACTTCATAACGGAGAAAGCGATGATAAAAAGCGCAGAGAATCATCTTTTAGGAGTAAACGTCGTCATCCTCAGATCGAGCGATGTTCCGCCCATTCTTCGTCGGTTGGTTCTGGGCACCCTTTTTCTCGCAAATAGTCTACGATGTCTTCGTCCTCTGAGGAGTCCCGAGCGTAGGCGAGTAATTTCCAGTCGTCGAGAGGCGCTTCGGCGTCTTCGACTAAGTATTTGAGGCACTCGAGTTGACTATAATTCACGGATATCGAGACGCACTCTTCTATTACCGAGTCGGACAACTCTCTCTCTTCGACGAGATATTTCAACACGTCTGGGTACCCGTATTCTGCCGCGTGCTCCGCCACTCTTTCTTCGGTTTCCGACTCCTCCGGAGGGTCCAACTCTTCGAAGAGAACTCGAAGACAGTCCACGTGTCCTCCGATGGCGGCGAGCTCAAATAACATCTGACCGTACTCCACCTCCTCCCCGCACGGGCACTCGTTCTCGAAGCAGTACTTCAGAATCTCCAGATTACCTATACGCGCCGCCATTTTGATCGTCTCTTCATCCCACCCGCATTTTTTTACTTCTCTTATATATTTGAGCAATTCGAGTTTGTTCGTTTGAACGACTTTAGCGCAAAACCGTGCTTTATTATGATTCATCTCTCGTTCCCGCGTATTCGTCGGATTCGTCTCGTTCCACGCCCATTTCATGAGCGAAAGATTTGCGCATTCGCCTACGTTCCAAACGAGTCTCTTTTTCGCAAAAATGTTCTTCGTTTTCACTCTCCCTGCTCGCAGCACGCATCGTAAACTCTCTTTATTCGCTTCAGAAAAGCAATATATCTCCGTCTCGTTCAGTTTCGGAAGCACGTGCTTGTTGAAAATATCCGCGTGGTGGGTCACCAATTTCCAAATTATTGAGACTGTTGTTGGTTTTCCCCGAGATTTAGCCGTCGTTTTTGTCGTCGTGATGACCTTTTCTTTCTCCTTCTTTTTCTGTACACTCTTGGTGTTACCGTTGTTGTTCTTCGTCCTGGTCGTCCTCGTCGTCCTCGTCGACCTTGACGTCTTTGCTTCGGCGTTTACATCATTGGATGATGATGTTTTTCTTTTCCCCATTGTGTTCTGAAGAAGGTTTTTTGCGCGCGCACACAAAGCACACAAAAGGTGGTCGTGTTCTTCTTTTGAGCGGAAAGAGAAAGTGGGGAAAGTGTATTTGTTCTTAAACGCAAAGAAAGTTTCCCGCGTGCGTTATTACGTGTGTGTATGTGTGATATGCCGGGGCAAAAGAGAGATATAATGAAGAGAAAAATGTCTGTGTTTGTGTGTCTCTCTTTCTCTCTTTAGTATAGTACAAGGGCGCGGCAGCTTTAGGACGCGTGCAATTATTCCGATTCTAGTTCTGAATCTGAATCTGATTCTGAATCTGGCACGTGCAACTCTCCATCTTCGTATCGCCAACCGGGTGGGAGAGGGCAGTTGTTGTCGAGGAGGTATTGTACACATTCGGGGTGGTTGTTCTTGTGCGCTCCTTGTACGGCGTCCTCGTCCCAAGGCGCTTTGGCGGTTTCGTGCAAGTACTTCAAACAGTCCAAGTGGCCGTGCTCTGCCACACACTGACACGAATATGTGTTGAATTGATTATACTGGTACTTGCGCTTAACAAGATATTCGAGTATGTGGAGATGGCCACTTGAAGCCGCGCAATCGGCAGTATAAGAACCCCAAGGCGCTTTCGCTTCTTCGTGTAAGTATTTGAAGCACTCTAGATGACCTTCTAAGGCAGCACATGCACACGCGCCCTCATCGATAGGACACTTATTTGCCACGCAATACTTTACCATTTCCAGATTACCTCTAAATGCTGCCACAGTAATCGTCAATTTATCCCACTCACACTTTTTCTCCTCTCGCGCCCACTTGAGCAACTCGAGTTTATTCGTTTGAGCAACTCGATTGCAGAAATCTGTTTCGTCCATCTCTCTTCCCAGATAATCCCTCTTACCCCACGGAAAATGCTCCCACGCAACTTCCAAAGTCGATATCGACGACATCTCTTCGATCTTAAACCTCCTTTCCAAATCCCCCGCGCGAGTTGATCTCTTAATCAAAGCTCTCGTCTCCGTATTCACCTCGTACAAGAATTTCACATCAGTCCCATTCAATCTCGGAAGAATGTGTTTGAAACAAATATCGTCGTCATTCACGATCAAATCCCACACATCTCTCTCCCCAATCCGTCTTTTCTGCGCTCTCGTCCTCACCCCAACGAGAGCAGTACACGCAGTATGAGCAGAAGAAGACATGACGACGCGTGTGCGGGTCGTTTCAAAAGTGTCGTCTGATGAATCAATCGCTCCTTCTTCCTAACAACGCGCGAAAGAAATGTAATTCTTTTTCTTTTTTTGGAAAGGAGAAAAGCGACCGTTTCACGCGTCATTTTTTCCTCAAAAGAGACTCGCAGTAGTTTTCTTCTCGCGAGATTAAAGAGAGGAGGAGACCCTTTATTAAAACGCTTTGACGAACGAAGAACACAAAATCACGAACACGGAAACACCAGTTCTTCTCTCCGTGTGTTTGTTTCTCGCTTTTTCCACAACAAAAGGCTTTGCTTTTGAAACGACTGCTTTTGTTTTGCCGCTTTTGAGAGAGAGAGAGAAAATGAATCGATTCCCGAAGAGAGGACGGACACTTTTTCTCTTCGTTTTGCATCGCGTTGCCCTGCTCTTCGTGCTGATGATGACGACGACGACGATGAAAACGACGACGGCAACAACGAGAGAGAAGACCACCTCTTTAAAGAACAAAATCGCACTGAAGACGTTCTTTTCAAAGATTGATTTCGACAAGGACGGACAGCTGGACGCGGAAGAACTGAAAAAATACGTCGCCTCTGCAATCGGAGGAATAGAGTTCGACGAACAAAAAGAAATCGATTCCGCGTCTCATCAAACGATCGAAGAAATGGACGGGAAATTGGACTCCGACGAGACGATTTCCAACGCAGAGTTTGTGACGTTCATGGAGAAAAACGAAAACGTGGCGACGGCGAGAGACGTGAAGTTATGGGTGAAGTACGCGCTGAGGTTTCCGCAATACGCCGGGAGGTTCGAGGAGAACAGAATAACCATCGATGATTTTCCGTCGTTGATTATGAACGACGGGGAGTTGTTGAAGACGCACTTGTTCGTAGAGAACGAGTTGCACAAGGCGTCGATATCGAGGAATTTGAAACGGCAGATGTTACACTTGGGCGAGACGCCGTCGGTGCCGAAGAAAGCGATGGCGAAAGTTATCGTGCCGAGGAAAAAAACGAGCAAAGAGGACGGAGAATACGTGGTATCTATTAAATGGTTAGATCCGGATACGAGAGGGACGCCTCCGGCGCATTTGTTTGTCGTGAAGAGCGTGATCGTGACGCCGGGGCCGCTGGCGGTTGGCGATCGATCCGGTCAGTGGTGGCGTAAAGAAGATGAAGATATCGAAGTAAAAAGTAGAAGAGGTAGTAGTAATGAGAAAGAGTGGAGGATTGAAGAGGTCGTAGAATGGGGCGAAGAGAACGCTTTAATCGTTCGAAACTGTCCGAAAGGCGCGACGTTGAAATTTAAAGTCATCGCTTACGGCGCCTTTGGCGCGAGCAAAGCGGCGACGACGAACGAGGTAAAGATTCCATCGGGTAGAAGTTCCTCGTCGTCGTTAGGAGTAGGAAACGAGAATAGCAGCAATAAGTATAATAGCGGGGTGAATCGAGGAGGAAAAAATAATAATAATAATAATAACGCGGTGGTAGTCGAGGAACCGCCGCAAACGTTTTTGTCCATGTTTTGGAGCGCGATGGCTATTCTCGCATCCACGGGAGGGGTTTTCGTTCGATTGTATTACTTGGCGAAGAGTTGGAAGCAACGGAATGATTACAAATCCGACCCATTGGACGGGAGCGATGAAATAGTATTAGGGGGTGGAAACGATAATCCGAACAACGATTCGAGCGACGACGTGTCCATAGACGCCGCGGTTGGAATTGCCGCAAAATCGCCGCAAAAAGCCGTCTCGGCGTTAATTAAACGCGCTGAAAAGCAGTTGTTAGATTCCAGTCGCGATTTGATGGAGCCAGAAGCCGAACCGCCGTCACCAAAGTATGCCGCGAATACCAACGCGAATACGATGAATAATCGCGGCGGTAACGTAATAGGTGATGCCGCGATGTTGATTACGGAGGAAGACGAGAAAGTCAACAGAACGGCGACGCCACCACCGCGGTCGACATCTCCGCAATTGAACGTTGCAAACAGCGCGGAAACGACGACGCCATCGAAAGCGACGAAAAAAGTGAAACGAAACGGCTCCAGTTCGAGCTTGATGTCGGATAAGTCGTTAAACGCGGCTTCTCCCGCGAAAGCCGCTCTCAACGCCGCGGGTTTACAAACGGTAAGACCAACCGCCAGCGTCCAATCGCAAACGACCACCAGTACGACCATCAAAAAAGGCATCTGCGCCGACCCGTTTTGCTCGAAGAAAGTGAAAGGTCTCTTCAAATCTCCAAACGCGCATTATTGCGGATTTTGTCAACACAAGTTTTGCTTCTCGCACGTGGCCACGTCGCCGCACGGAGCGAGGGGCAAGTGCATGCCAGAATCCGAGTGCGTCTGTTTGAAATGTTTCAACGTGTTGGACGAGAGGAAGCAAAAGTCGCTGTTGAAGAATTCAGACGTGTTGCAAAAACCGGAGATTCTCGAGCAGATGGCGAGGAAAGAAAAAGCGGCGAAACGTTGGAAAATGATAAAGAACGTGGTGAAAGTAAGCCGCATGGCGGAAAAGCGAATGGAGTACACGCGATCGCGCGAATGAGCAGCAAATGTAATATCTAAGACGCATATAATACTAAATATACTTCTTGTTTTTTTTGATGATGATGATGATGTTTTACGGTACCATTATTATATTAAAACCTTCTTTCTCCTTCGTAAGTATTTTATGTGTGTCGTGTACTCCCTCTCTCTCCCTCTTTCTCTCTCTCTCTTTCTCTAAGTTGTCTATCTTGTTGGTGGTGGTGGTGGTGTTATTCAGTATATATTAGCTCTTTTCTTCGTCGTCGTCCATCTCTCTCTCGTCTTCTCCTCCTCTTTCTTCTTCTTCTTTGAATTCTTCTCGGTTTGGTTTTTACGCGTCCAACAACTCGTCGTCCTCGTCCGGCAGCGGCTGCGCCGCCGCATCCGCCAACTCCTTCTCGTACTGCGCAACTTCCGCCATGTCCACCTTCACCTCCGGCGGCGCGAGCGCCGGACTCTCCGTAAACACCAACTGCGGGTTCCCCGCCAACTTTCTCGCCAAGTACAAAAACGGCTTCTCAAAGTTATAATTCGACTTCGCGGACAACTCGTAATACTGCAAATTCTTCTTGCGATGAAACGTGATCGTTTTCGCTCTCACTTGACGGTTTCTCACGTCTACTTTATTCCCGCACAAAACAATCGGAATATCTTCGCACACGCGCGTAATATCTCGGTGCCACGTCGGTACGTTCTTATACGTCGTCCTCGACGTCACGTCGAACATGATAATCGCGCACTGCCCGTGGATGTAATACCCGTCTCGCAAGCCGCCGAATTTCTCCTGCCCGGCGGTATCCCAACAATCGAACCGAATCGGGCCGCAATTGGTGTTGAAATCGAGCGGGTGCACCGCGACCCCTACCGTGGGGAGGTATTTTTTCTCGAACTCGCCGGTTAAGTGGCGTTTCACGAATGTCGTTTTACCTATTATTGTTTTTCGTTTTAAGATTTTTAGTCGTGTATTTTGAGAAAACATCGGTGTTTTTTAGTAAAGAACGAACGTAAGCGAAAGAGATTTGTTCAAGTCAGAGAGTCATCATCTTTTCGTTTCCCAAACGTCGTAACGATTCGTTCTCGTCGTCAAAATCACGAAATCACGACACGAAAGAAACCACGCGCTCGCTTCAGTCGTGCCACGCGTCGATCTCGAGAGCTCTTCGTTTCCTTTCGCTCCTGAATGAAGAAGAAACAACCCGCCGACGACATCGTGATGATGATCGGTTCCAAATTTGCGCACAAAACGGGCACATAAATATGTATGCATAAAAGACACGCAGACGCAGACGCATGCGCACGCAGTAATAAAAACAGAGAGAAAGAGCGCACCTGTGCCGCCGTCGCCGACTAAGACGAGTTTAAACGTTGGGACTTCAGCCATGATGATGAATTTATATATGAGTGATTTGAGTTGCTTTT
>Ga0181554_1005234_pt1 | contig 10252 bp, 9 predicted proteins | sample 011ome_16_FD_145602 | JGI IMG/M metagenome (GOLD analysis project Ga0181554, IMG submission 145602) | Coastal salt marsh microbial communities from the Groves Creek Marsh, Skidaway Island, Georgia - 011503CT metaG (spades assembly) | ecosystem: Environmental > Aquatic > Marine > Intertidal zone >...
GGGGTTTCCCTCGACCTTCTTCCATCCGTCGAGATCCTGGGTGATGGGTTCGGGGCCGGGGGCGGGAAAACGATAGACACTGTCCGTCATAAGTTTCCTCCTGTTGATGGTGGCGTTTGTTTCGTCCCTGCATCGCCACGTTGCAGAGATTAGCGCCGGGGCATCGCCGGTCAATTGGCCGATTGGGACGGGGTGGCCGACCTCAGGTTTCGAATTGCGCCGTCACGCGAGGGCCCGCGCTCTCGACGGAGCACGGAACATGGCTTAGCCTTCGCAACCATGACTCTCATCACCGGCATGCGCAGGGCCTTGTCAGGCGCCGCACTTCTCTTCCTTCTTTTGCCCGCAGGCGCCGGCGCGGATGACCAGGCCGCGCCTGGCAAGATTCCTGTCATCGTCGATACCGACATGGGGGCGGACGACTGGCTGGCCGTCGCCTATGTCGCCAGCAGCAGGCATGCCGATCTCTTGGGCGTCACCGTGGTCGGGAACGGGCTTTCTCCCTGCGATGACGCGGCGCGCAACGCGCGGCACATTCTCGCCATGTCGCCGCGCAATGCCGGAAAGCCCGTGGGCTGCGGCTCCGCCTGGCCGATGGATGGCTATGCCTCATACCCGAGGATCTGGCGCGAGACGGCTGCCGGCATGATGGGCGAAATGGTGTCCGCTCCCGGGGCCGGAGGAAACGCGATGGACGGGCCTCAGCTGCTCGCGAAGCTTCTCAGCGAAAGTGCCGAGCCGGTGCAGATCCTCGCCACGGGCGGGCTGACCAACATCGCCACCGTGCTGAAGACCAATCCACGTCTGCGGGAGAAGATCAGGTCCGTCGTCTCCATGGGCGGCGCCATCCGCGCCGGGGGGAACCTGCGGGTGCATGGTTTCACCGACGATCACGGCAACACCCGGGCGGAGTGGAACTACTACATCGACCCCGTGGCGGCGCGGACGGTATTCGACAGCGGGGTGCCCATCAGGCTGGTACCGCTCGATGCCACCAACGGGGTTCCCCTGACACGTGATTTCCTGGCGCGCACGGATCAGTTGCGTGGTTCCGCGCTCGGGGCCTTCGTCCAGCGGACGTTTGCGCGCATCAGTGCGGCGACCTCCTATGGCGAGTACTATCACTGGGATCCGCTGGCGGCCGCGATCGCGCTAAATCCCGACCTGTGCAACAGGGTCGAAAGGCTGACCCTCGCCGTGATCGCCGATGAGGGCCGAGACCTGGGCCTGCCGGGCGGGCAGCCAGCCGATCTGTTTCCTCTGGCCAATTTCGAGGGCCGGACACGCAAACCGCTGCGCGAAGACGCGGCGGGCGCGACCGTTGTCTCGCCGCAGGGCCATCCGGTGGATGTCTGCATGCATGCCGATGCCGCGGCGTTCGAGAACGACTTCCTCGCCACGATCGGCTCAAACTAGTTTTTAGAGGTGGCAGATGGTTCGCGTGGGGGCAAGTCTAGCGGCGGCAGTGGCCGCGCTGTGGATGGCGAGCATCTCTCCGGCCGAAGGCGCCGATACGGCAAGCCGCAACCTGGCCGCCACGCGGCAGGTCTATGCCAAGCTCCTGAGCGAGGCGGGCAAGGACGAGGCGAGCCTGATGATGTTCGCCACCATGATGCCCAAGGGCGGCGACATCCACCATCACTTCTCGGGCGCCATCTATGCCGAGACCTTTCTGGAATGGGCGAAGCAAAACGGCTTCTGCATCTTCACCGAAACGAGCGTGACGCTCCAGATCGAGAAGTTCCATGTGGCCATGGACCCCGGCGCGCTGACCAGCGGCCAGCGTGCGGCCTGCAAGGACGTCGATACCGTGATGGGCAGCGAAGATGTCTACCGCGCGCTGCTGATGACGTGGTCGTCCAAGGATTATGACCACCAGTCGCCCGGCGACCAGCACTTCTTCGATACGTTCCAGTATTTCGGGTCCATCGCCGCCGCCAATTATGCCCAGGGGATGCAGCAGCTGAAGGCGCGCGCCATCGCGGAGAACGTCAGCTACATCGAAACCATGCTGGAGCAGAGCCCGGCGGTTGAAAGCGCGGACTTCACGCGTGCCTTCGAGGGCGTCAGTGACAGGCTCGACGATGCGAAGCTGGAGCAGCTCTTCGCGCAAGGCTATGACGCGCTCGAAAGGACGCCCAAGGCGGGAGCGGCCATCGACGAGTTCCTCGCCCCTATCAAGGGGGCCGCGGAAGGGCTCGATGACGAGCGCTTCACGGCGCGCTTCATCGTCTTTGCAGTGCGCGGCCAGCCGCCGGATGTGGTGTTCTCGCACCTTTACACGGCGTTCCGGGCGGCGGAGCAGTATGAGAAACTCGTCGGCGTCAATTTCGTGGGGCCGGAGAATGGCGCCGTCTCCATGCGCGACTACACGCTGCACATGAAGATGTTCGCCTTCTTCAAGCGCAAGCATCCGCGGGTGGGGCTGGCCCTTCATGCGGGCGAACTGGCGCTCGGCATGGTGCCGCCGGAGGGGCTCAGGTTCCACATCAACGAGGCCGTGCGGATTGCGGGTGCTTCGCGGATCGGCCATGGCGCGGACATTCCCCATGAGGCCGGTGCGACGGACCTCCTCGCCCACATGCGCAGGAACAAGATCGCCGTCGAGATCAACCTGACCAGCAACAAGGACATTCTCGGCATCAGCGGTGCCAGCCACCCGCTGCATCTCTACCGGAAGTTCGGCGTGCCCTATGTGATCTCGACGGATGACGCGGGCGTCTCGCGCAACACGCTCTCGTCGGAATATCTGCTCTACATCACGGGCTTCCGGCCGAGTTACGATGAGCTGAAGGCCACCGTCTTCCGCAGCATCACCCATTCCTTCCTCACCGAGGCCGAGAAAGAGGCGCAATTGCGGAACCTGAAGGCGCGGTTCATCGCCTTCGAGAAAGAGATCGCGGCATCTGCCGGGCATCTGGCGAAGTGAGGCGAGGGAATCCTTGAACCTTCCGGCCCGAGTGAAAGGGGACTCCACCGCTAGACCCCCTAAACGAAGGTTATAAGGGCATCAAACCCAGGGTATGCGGCATCCCCTCTATTCCGGGGGTTGCTTGCGATCGGGGGGCATTCGACCGCACCACATTCGCTGCGGTCCGTACTGGCTGCAATCTTCCAGTCTCCCACCCCTACCGTTCCCCTGACGGGAAAGAAGCCATTCAAGACAATGCTGACGAAATCGCAGCGCGACGCCCTCGCGCAAGCCATAAAGGCCCTCCAGGCCATTCTGGATGAGGACACGGCGAGCTATTACACGCCCAAGAAGAAGAAATACCGCCGCGGCTCCGCCGAGGAAGTTGAGGAAACACGCCGGACCATCGTTTCCGATTATCGCAGTGGCGCCTCGGTCAAGAGCATCGCCGAAAAATACAACCTCACCGTTCCCTATATCTATACGATCATTCGCAGACACGCGAAGACCTGAGCCCAGCCGAGGGCCTGCGGCGGCGCGGGGGCTATAATCTCGTCCAGGACGGTCAACGCCGTCTAAACCGGAGTTATAGCTCCCTGTGTTCAAGGGTGTAAGGAGGGGAGGATAGAACCCCAGCCTCATATCCCCTCATCATCTCGCAGCTAAAAGCGCCCTCGACCTGCTGCACCGGCAGGCCTGCCCAACACTGGAATGAAAAAGGTACAATCATGAACAAGATGTTCGCCGCGATCGCCGTTTCGCTTTCTCTCCTCCTTCCCGCTGCGGCCCACGCGGAAGTGAAGCTGACGCCGGAGGTTGAGCAGCAGATCAAGGACACGCTCACGGCCCAGGGCTATGAGGTGGGCAAGATCAAGATCGAAGACGGCATGTATGAAGCCTATGCCAAGAAAGAGGGCAAGAAGTACGAGGTCTTCATGAACGAGAAGCTCGAGATCGTGAAGACGAAGGACGACTGATAACCCAATGGCGCAGCGGCCCGGCTGCTGCGCCTTTCTCGCGAGGAGAATTCGACATGACAATGGTTCGCGTGTGGGACCCTTTCGTCCGCCTTTTCCACTGGTCGCTGGCGCTGCTCTTCGCGGCCAATGCGATGGTGGTGGATGACGATACCAAACTGCACCAATGGATTGGCTATGCCATTGCCGCCCTCGTCCTGCTGCGCGTGGTCTGGGGGCTGGTGGGAACGCCATATGCCCGTTTCAGCAGTTTCCCGCCCAGCCTGTCCGGCTCGGTAGAGCAGCTTACCGACATCGCCTCCGGCCGCCGCAATCCGCATACGGGCCATACGCCCATTGGCGGCCTGATGATCTACAACCTGCTGTTCACGCTGCTCGTCATCTGTGTGTCAGGATATCTCATGACGACCGACATGTTCTGGGGCGTCGAATGGCCTGAGGAACTGCATGAAATCTCGGTTACCTGGGCGGAGATTTCCGTGCTACTCCACATTGCTGCCGTCATCTTCGAAAGTGTCAGGACGCGCGTGAATTTGCCTCGCGCCATGATTACTGGCAGTAAGTCGCTGCCTTGAGCAACGAGACTCAGTATTCATTCCGCTATGAAGACATCTCCAACATACTTTGTCGTGCTGATCGCCGTTCAGGGATTTTGCGCCGCGATATTCGCCTCGGACGCCATATCGGACCTGTTTTACAAGAGTGACCAGGACTGGCACGATGCGATTGAAATCATCGCGAGCGTAGGACTCGTCCTCGCCATGGGGCTTGAAGCGCGCAATCTTTTCGATCTGCTCCAGCGCAAATCCAACCTCGAGCGGACGCTGAAGAGCGCGTCCATGGCCGTTCATGCCGTCATCGAGAGCAAGTTCAGCGAGTGGGCCTTCAGTCCCAGCGAGCGTGATGTGGCGGGCCTCCTCGTCAAAGGCCTGAGCACCGCTGAAATCGCCAAGGTCAGGGGCACGGCGGAAGGCACCGTGAAGGCGCAACTCAATGCGATCTACCGCAAGGCCGACGCCCGGAGCAGGTCCGACCTGATGAGCCAGATCCTGGACGCAATGATCGACCGGCCCTTGCTGGAAGGCGAGACACACGCCGCGCACGTCCCGCGGGATGTGCCGGCGGAGTAAGCCGAACAAACGAACCCGGCGAGACTTGCAACACCCTGCATCTCTGTGGCGCCGGCGGCCCCGGCATTCCGAAGGCTGCTTCATCGGCGCGTCAATCGCACCAGCAACGCAAGACCGCGAAACCAGAACTCTGTATTGAACTTTGCGCGTGCCCGGCTTGGCCATTGGCAGGGTCAACCGGTTATGCTTACCTATCTCAGCTAACAAGTGGGTAAGTAAAATTGCTTATGTCGGCAGGGTCGATCGCGGGCATTCGTTCATGGCGCGTGGCGCTTGGCTTCATGCTGCTCATCGGCGCCTGCTTGAGTGGGGCGCCTGCGCAGGCGGATCGTTTCCCGTCGGCGGCGGCAGACTACGAGTACAGCGACACGCGCGAACTGGTCAGCACCGTGGAAGATGCCGCACGCCTGCTCGAGGCCCGTGGCCAGGACGCCTTCCGCGAATTCGAGGTGCCGGGCTCCCGCTGGCACCATGACACCAGCTACATGTATGTCTACACGGCGGATGGCGATTGCCTGTTCAACAGCGGGCAGCCGAATCTCGTCGGCAAGAACTTGAGGGAATACCGCGATACAGCGGGGCGTCCTGTCGTTCTGGAATTGATGGACATCGCGGCGAGGCCGGAACCCCACGCGGCAGGCTGGGCCTTCTTCCTGTTTCAGGCCGGCAATGTTCTGACGCCCGTCTGGAAGATCACCTACAACGTGAAGGCGACCCTGCCCGATGGCACGGTGGTGGTGGTGGGCAGCGGCCGGTTCAGCCTCAAGATGGAGCGCCGCTTCATGACCGAGCGCGTGGACGAAGCTGCCAGCCTGGTGCAGACCAGGGGGGCGGAACTGGCGTTCAGCACCTTCATCGACCCCGCCTCACGCTTCAACATCCTCGGATCCTACATCTTCGCGCTGGACATGAAGGGCCATGCGCTGGTCGACCCGTCTTTTCCTACCATGCCGGGGCGCGATCTTTCCGGCATGACGGATGCGATCGACCGCAGCTATGTCCGCGAGCTCCTGTCGAAACTGAAACATGCCGATACTGCGTCGATCCTGTTCTTCTGGCGCGCCAACGTGAATGACGTTCCGCAGCGAAAGGCCATCTACGCCCGCAAGGTCGAGGCCGATGGCGGGCCGTATATCGTCGGAATCGAGTATCTGCTGCCGACTCCCCTCTGGATGAAATAACCCGATGTCTGCTCCGCAGCCCCAAGAACTGCTCTATGGCCTCAACGATCGCCCGCCGCCGATGCGGCTCTTTCTGCTGGCCTTCCAGCATGTCTGCCTCATGGCGAGCCCGCTGGTGCTGCCCGCCGTGCTGGTGGCGGAAATCGGCGGCAGCAGGGCCGATGCGCAGACCGTCGTGGCCCTGTCGATGATCGCCTGCGGCCTTGGCACCATTCTTCAGGCCATGCGGCTGCCGGGCATGGGCTCGGGCTATTTCTGCCCCAATGTGGTGGGGCCGAATTTCTTCGCGGCCAGCATGTCTGCCGCATGGATCGGCGGGCTGCCGCTGATGCGCGGCATGACGATCTTCGCAGGCCTCTTCCAGGTGCTGTTCTCGAGCTTCATCCGGCGTGTGAAGTTCCTGTTCCCCAACGAGATCCTCGGGCTCGTGGTGATGATGGTGGGTGTAGGGCTCGTTCCGGTGAGCAGCTCCAAGCTGATGAGCATCGAATTCTCGAGTGACGTGGCGAACCACCCGGCCATTGCCATCGCAATTGCCGTGCTGCTGCTGATGATGGTGCTGACGGTGCGGGGCACCGGCTTCTTCCGCCTCTTTGCCATTCTGATCGGCATGATCGTTGGCTATGTGCTGTGCATCGCGACCGGAATGCTGAGTGGGGCCGATATGGCCCTGATCAAGAACCTGCCATGGCTGAAGGTGCCTGACTTCGCCAGCCTCGGCGGCATTTCGTTCAGCATGGACCTGGTGCCCACCTTCATCATTGTGTCGATCTGCGGCACGCTCAAGAGCTTCGGCAATCTCGTTCTGGCGGAGAAGGTCAACAATCCGGAATGGAAAGAGCCCAACATGGGCGACATGCAGAAGGGCCTCGTGGCCGATGGCATTGCGCTCGCGGGGGCGGGGGCGCTGGGCGGCATGGCGTCCGACACCTCGTCGAGCAACGTGGTGCTGAGCGGCACCTCCGGCGCAACGAGCCGCGTCATCGCATATGCCACGGGCATTCTCTTCATCGTGCTCGGGTTCTTCCCCAAGATCAGCAGCCTGCTCGCCGTCATGCCAGCACCCGTGGCAGGCGCCGTGCTGGTCTTCTCCGCCTGCTACATGATCATGTCCGGCCTTCAGATCATCACCAGCGAAAAGCTGGACTACCGCAAGACCTTCGCCATCGGCCTCGGCCTCTTCGCGGGGCTGAGCCATGACGTGGTGCCGGAAGTCTACGCCAACGTGCCCGCCTACCTCCATCCCATCATGGGGTCGTCGCTGTCCTTCAGCGTCATCGTGGCGGTGGTGCTGAACCAGTTGCTGGGGCTGAAGCTCACGGTGGCCAAGGCGAGTTAAGCACCCTGGCAGGGTGACGCAACTTCGCGCTCGTCCGACAGATCGTCCCCATGCAGGGGCAGCGTCAATATTCATCCCGGCGCATTCGACCCCAGGAATTACGTATCGACAAGTTCGGGGACTCGTTTCAAACCGGTCTGGGCCTTAACTTGGGATCGACAGTCGATGGCGAGACGACCGCAATCCTTGCGTTTTTCCAACTCCGAGCGCCCTCCGTTCCCGCTGCTCATCTCAATGGCGATACAGCACGCCAGCTTTGCCTTGATCTATCTTGTACCGGCGGTCGTCGTCGCCAAGGCGTCCGGTTTCACACCGGCCCAGCAAGCCGTTTTCGTCACGGGCACCATCTTCTGCTGCGGCGTCAGCGCCTTGCTGCTGGCGGGTTCAAGACGCTTTGGCAGCGGCTTGCTGAGCCTGCCAGTGGCTGCCCCCATGTTCATCGGGGTCCTGATCCAGGCGGGTTCGCGCGGCGGCCCGGAATTCATAGCCACTGTCGTTCTGCTTTACGGGCTGGTCCAGCTGGTGATGGCGCCGCTCATTTATCGTGCCAGGTCCTTTTTTCCCCCGGAGGTCTGCGGGGTGGTCACCGCCGTCCTTGGCCTCACCATCGCTCAAACGGCTATGGGCCAGCTTGGGGACCTGCACCCCTTCTTCGGCCCGGGCTCACCCGCCACGGCAGATGAGGTCGTTGGTCTTGTGACGCTCGTGGCAATTGCGGCCTCCACCGTCTGGCTGCCTGGCTACTGGCGGTCCTTTGGCATGCTGGCGGGCTGCTTCGTGGGGTACGTCTTTTCCGTGGTGCTGCAGGGCTGGGGACCGCCCGACACCGTTGCCGTCACGGCGCCTCTCTTCACATGGCCCCAGTTTGTGCTGCCATCGCTCCGTTTCGATGCGGAACTTCTGCCCTCTGTCGTGATGATCTGCATCGCGAATACTGTCTATGGCATGGGCATCATGATCAGCACCGACCGCCTCGAGGACGCGGACTGGGTCCGGCCAAACGTTCCCCAGCTTTCAAGGGGTACCTTTGGGTTGGGGATCGGCAATCTGCTTTCATGCTTCCTGGGCGGCACGACGATCTGCTTGACGGCGCTGAGCACCGCGCTGGCCTATTCCTCCGGCGTCACCTCCAGGTCGGTGGGTATCGTCGCGGGTGTGTTACTGGTCGCGTTGAGCTTTTTCGGCGAGTCCACGAAATTCCTGATGGCTCTCCCGCCGGGCGTCCTCGCAGGCCTGCTTGGCTATGTTGCCATCTATCTCGTTGCCTCTGGCTTCCAGCTTGCGCTGTCACGCATGATGTCGCCCCGTCGTATGCTGGTGATCGGTCTCCCGGTCTGCGCGGGCGTCTACGCCTTGAGTTCCGTCGGCCAAGGCGGTGACGCCCACGGAATCGCTGCGGCCATCCGTCAGTCGCCGCTTGCGGTCACGGCCTTCTTCGCAATCACCGTCAATATGCTCATGCGCATCGGCATTGCACAGCAGTCGACGAAGGAGTTTGGAGTCTCATCGTCCTATGACAGCATCCTCCAGCACTTCCAGGAACTTGGTGAGCGCTGGGGTCTTCGGAACAATGCCGTCGTGCAGGCGGCGAACGTTACAAGTGAAATGCTGGAGGCGATTGGTGATCTTGCCACCGCGCCGGTCAGTCTCACAGTGAGGCATGATGAGATGAAGCTTGATCTCATCTTCCGCTATCGCGGTGATGCCCTGACACTACCGGATGCGATGCCCTCCGGGGACCATTTGATCGACGATCAAGACGCCGTGCGGCGCATGTCATCCTGGATCGTCAGAAATATTACCGATGGCGTTCGATCCCGTCATGCCGATGGCACGACGAAGGTCGAGGTCAGCCTCGCCTGCTGATCAGCGCAGGGCAAGTGAAAGCGTTAAGGTATTGACCTAAAACGCTAAGCGAACGTCCCGTGGCAGTGCTTGTATTAACACTGCAACCAGTAAAGCGCAATAATATCAATTATTTACTGGATAATAAAAGACAATGTATAGGTTTTGTATAGGTCTGATTGCGTTTTATTCCTATCAACTACCAGCAACATAACACTTTCATGTTTCTATTATCCAGACCGCTAAAGCATTGAAATTCAACAGGATCAAAAGCCTGTCTTTCAGGTTGCCCATGCTTGGGTAAGACAACATGCTGTTACTGCGAAAACATTATGTTGAGGACAGCAACGATGAAGCAAGCGCAGGTATTGAACGACAAGGACATTAAGCGGGTGCTGGCCGCCATCGCAAAGCGCAGCTACAGCAGCAGGGATAGGGCGATGTTCATGCTGAGCCTGTTGGCGGGCATGCGTGTGGGAGAAATTGCTGCGTTGAAGGTCTGCGATGTCTACGAAGCGGATGGCAGCGTGAAAGCGCAGATCAGGCTGAGCAAGCATCAGACCAAAGGCAGTGAGGCACGGACTGTGCTGCTGAACGCACAAGCACAGGAAGAGTTGCGGATCTATGCGAGGCCACTAAGCAGAACAGGTGAGCAGCCGCTGTTCGTCAGCAAGTGGGGCAAGGCCATGTCGCCCAACAGCCTTGTCCAAGTGTTTGGCAGGTTCTACAGGTTAGCGGGACTGAGCAACGCCAGCAGCCACAGTGGCAGGCGTTCGTTCATCACTGCGCTGTCATCAAAAGGTGTCAGCGTGAGAGTTTTGGCAGCACTGGCTGGACACAAGAACATATCCACAACCCAGAGATACATT
>Ga0181554_1005235_pt1 | contig 10251 bp, 6 predicted proteins | sample 011ome_16_FD_145602 | JGI IMG/M metagenome (GOLD analysis project Ga0181554, IMG submission 145602) | Coastal salt marsh microbial communities from the Groves Creek Marsh, Skidaway Island, Georgia - 011503CT metaG (spades assembly) | ecosystem: Environmental > Aquatic > Marine > Intertidal zone >...
GTAGTCACCAAGCTGGTGACGGAAGCACAGGACGAGCGCGTGCAAGTCGCTGGCCCGCCGATGGCAAGTGCCAAGAACGAGGCAGGCCAATGGAGTCCGGCAGCTCTTGGTTTTGCTAAAAAACAGGGGGTAGCTCCTGAAGAATTGATTGAAATCAATGACCCGAAGGGCCCACGCTTGGGATTACTGCGTGTAAAAAAAGGCGCGCATGCCGTTGACGTGCTGCCAGAGATTATTACCGATGCCGTCGCAGCCATCCCTGTCAGCAAGCGCATGCGTTGGGGGCGAGAGCGTCATGAGTTTTTGAGGCCGGTGCAATGGTTGGTCGCTCTGCTAGGTGACAGGGTGCTGCCCGTTGAACTCTTTGGGTTAAGCAGTGCACGAGAAAGTCGGGGACACCGTTTCCATCACACAGAGCCAGTGATAATTAGCGCCGCGAGCGAATACGAGCGAGAACTCCACGCTGCCTTTGTTGTTGCAGATTTTGAGGCTCGCCAAAGCTTGATTCGTGAGCAAGTACAGGCGAAAGCCCTAGAACTTGGGGCGCACGCCGTTATTGACGATGATTTGTTGGAGGAGGTGACTGGCTTGGTCGAGTGGCCAGTGACCCTGTCTGGAAGTTTTGACCCCGCTTTTCTTGCCGTACCGTCAGAAGCCGTGATCTCGTCCATGAAAGAGCATCAAAAATATTTTCACCTGCTTGATAGCTCGGGCGAGTTACTGCCACTTTTTATTACTGTATCAAATATCGCTAGTCACTCTCCCGCGTCAGTGGTTTCTGGAAATGAAAAAGTTATTCGGCCCAGGTTAAGCGATGCCGCCTTCTTTTTCGAAACCGATAAAAAAACCCCGCTCGCACAGCGCGCATCAAAATTGGACGCCGTTATTTTTCAACAGCAATTGGGCTCCGTGGGTGATAAAACCCGGCGCATGGCTGAGCTTGCCGGGTGGCTTGCCGAAACTCTCGGCGGTGATAGCGCCATCGCGCGGCGCGGGGCTGAGCTCGCCAAATGCGACCTTGTTTCTGACATGGTCTTAGAATTCCCGGAGCTTCAGGGAATAGCCGGTGGGCATTATGCTCGACATGATGGCGAACCCGAAGCAGTTGCTGTGTGCATCGAACAACATTACTGGCCCAGGTTTTCGGGCGATGCGCTCCCGGAGAGCTTGGAGGCATCCTGTGTTGCGCTCGCAGACCGCCTGGATACGCTATCGGGTATTTTTGGGTTGGGCCAGATCCCTACGGGGTCAAAAGACCCTTTCGCACTCAGGCGAGCCTCGCTTGGCGTTATTCGAATCCTGCTCGCGCTACCCAACGAGTTGGACCTGGGAGTCTTAATCGACCAGTCGATTTCGGGCTATCCCAAAGAGACCCTGCAAAAAGACACTGCAGCTACCTTGCTCAACTACGTGATTGATCGTCTACGCGCGTGGTATGAGGATCAATCCATTCCTGTTGAAACGTTACGGGCGGTAACGGCGACAGGCATCACCAGTCCCGCAGAGATTGATAGGCGTGTGCAGGCGCTCCATGTTTTCAGTGGGTCAGACGCCGCTGCAGCGCTGGCAGCCGCTAACAAACGCGTGGCAAATATTCTGGCCAAAGCCGACGGCGTTACGGGCACACCCCAGAAAAGCTTGCTTCAAGAAGCGGAAGAAAAAGCGTTGTTTGAGGCGCTTACCCATATTAATGACCTGTCAGAACCCAAGATACTTAGCGGTGATTACGCCGGCGCGCTAGAGGACCTGTCGGCATTGCGAGCACCTATTGACGCTTTTTTTGATCGGGTGATGGTGAACGCCGAGGACCCAGCACTTCGTTTAAACCGACTGCAATTGCTCAGTGCTTTGCGAAACAGCTTTATCCGTATTGCGGATATTGCACTGCTATCCGGGTAAGGAGCGAATATGGGGGAGGCGGCTTTATTTATTGGTATTGGCATCGGCCTTGCAGTAGGTGCTTTCGCAACATGGTTGTGGGCTAGCCGGCAACAACTGCATCTGCAAAGTGAGCTCAAACTTGAACAAGCAAAAGCCGAAGAAAAAGCGCGCTCCTTTGAACAGCAGCTTGCGCAAAGCGACGCCAATAAAGCGGGCCTCAAAATTGAGTTTGAAAATCTCAGTAGAGAGCTGCTAGCCGCAAGAGATAAAGAGCTCCGAGACGCCAACAAAGATAGCCTCGGAGCCATATTAAAGCCGCTGGCCGAAAAGATAGATGGCTTTCAACATCGAGTTAACCAAGTTCATACCGATATGGTTCAGAACTCCGCCTCGCTCATTCAGCAAATTAAACAGCTCGAAACGGTGGGGCTGTCGATCAGTGCTGATGCACAACACCTCACCGACGCCCTTAAGGGAGATAAAAAGCTGGTGGGGAACTGGGGGGAAGCCCAGCTTGAGCGCACCCTCGAGCTGGCAGGGCTTCGCGCTGGGGAGCATTATGATAGTCAGACAGCATTTAAAGATGAGTCGGGAAAGCGGTTATTACCAGATTTTGTCATTCGCCTACCCGAGGGCAAAAACCTGGTCGTCGATAGCAAGGTATCGCTGGTTGATTACGAAGCCGCGGTCGCAGCCGACTCCGAGCCCCAGCGGGATGCTGCGCTGAAGCGCCACGCTCAAGCGGTAAAGGCGCACATCGATAGCCTGGCTGATAAGGCGTATCAGCAGCTTCCAGGGTTATCGAGTCCCGATTTCGTCATGATGTTTATGCCCGTAGAACCTGCCTACATCGAGGTGATGCGAAACCACCGGGATTTATTTGCCTATGGATACCAGAAGGGGGTTGTGATGGTGTCCCACTCGACGTTAATGCCTATTTTGCGCACCGTAGCGAATTTATGGATGGTAGAGCGCAGTAATGAAGAAGCGCGGGAGATAAGCTCACGAGCGGGAGATGTTTTTAACTCTGTTAGCCTGGTTGCTGAGCGTCTTGCCAGCCTTGGAGGTAGCCTGCAAACGGCATCGAAAAAGTATAACGACACCGTCACAGCGTTAACGGGGCGCCAGGGGCTGCAAGGCAAAGTAGAGCGATTTCAATCGCTGTCTGCCAAAGCCACACGGGAGTTTCCCGAGGACCTGCGGCCCATCGCTACCGAAAATGATCGGTTACAGTTGCTCGATGAGAACAGTTCTGACTCGAAAGACACCAGTCGACACTGATATCAGCATCACCCTGCGCTGCGCTTGTATGACCGCGTGCCGCCGACCCTGTGTAAAAGCGCGGCTGACAGCAGACACCAGGTGTGGCAATAGGCGGGCAGCATCGCAAACACTTCTAGTCAGACATCGAGGTTGGCTACAGCAAGCGCGTTCTCTTCAATGAACTCGCGTCGCGGCTCAACGTCATCTCCCATTAAGGTGGAAAACATTTGGTCCGCGAGAATGGCATCTTCGATGGTAACTCTGAGCATTCGGCGAACCTCAGGATCCATGGTTGTCTCCCACAGCTGATCCGGGTTCATTTCCCCCAGACCTTTGTAGCGCTGGACCGAAACACCCCGACGTGCCTCTTGCATGAGCCAGTCCAGCCCCTCCGCAAAATCCTCGGTTTCAAAAGTTCGTTCACCACGCTGAAAATACCCACCTTGCTCAATCAGTCCATGGGTCTGCTCGCCTAGGGACACAAGAACGCCGTACTCTTTACTGCCGAAAAACATTCTTCCGAGAGTGATTTCCGTCGTCAGACTGTGTGATGTCTGCAGTACTACTGGATACCAAGAACCGCGCTCTGGATCCTGCCTTACCTCAACTACATAGCTTGTTGTCTTGTCCTTAAGTAATAGTAGGCGCTCACTTAGTTGATCGGCGAACGCCTGCACCAAGCCTTGATCAGCAAGCTGATCAAGGGTGAGAGAGGCCATAAATGGAAGCTGCCACAACACATTGGGGGCATAGAGGCGCGCAATGCGCTCAATGGTCGCTGCGGCAAATCGATGAGCTGTCGCAAGAGCTTCAAGGGACTCCCCCGAGATCGGTGGCGCCCCAGGATTCACATGCAGGCTTGCTCCATCGAGAGCATTCTGAATGAGGTAGTTATCCAGCGCCGCTTCGTCCTTGAGGTACTGACTTTGCTTGCCGCGACTCAGTTTATATAGCGGCGGTTGCGCAATATAAATGTGGCCTCGCTCAATCAGCTCACGCATTTGCCGAAAGAAAAAAGTCAGAAGAAGGGTTCGAATATGAGAGCCATCAACATCCGCATCGGTCATGATGATGATACTGTGGTAGCGAAGCTTGTCCGCATCAAACTCATCTTTACCAATACCACAACCGAGCGCCGTGACGATGGTTCCAACTTCAGCTGAGCCCAGCATTTTGTCAAAGCGCGCTTTTTCAACATTAAGAATTTTTCCCTTGAGCGGGAGTATCGCTTGAAACTTTCGATTGCGACCCTGCTTTGCGGATCCGCCCGCCGAATCACCCTCGACCAAGTAAAGCTCACACAAAGCCGGATCGCGTTCCTGACAGTCGGCCAGTTTTCCCGGCAAGCCCGCTATGTCCAAGGCTCCTTTACGCCGGGTCATCTCGCGCGCTTTACGAGCAGCCTCCCGAGCGCGCGCAGCGTCAATCATTTTCCCAACAACTGATCGAGCCTCTTGTGGGTTCTCTAGCAAGTAGTCGTTAAAGTGCTCACCCATCGACTGTTCCACAGCCGTTTTGACCTCACTAGAAACAAGCTTGTCTTTTGTTTGAGAAGAAAACTTAGGATCGGGCACTTTGACAGAAATAATGGCCGTTAGACCTTCTCGGGCATCATCACCGGTAGTGTTAACTTTGGCCTTTTTGGCCATCCCCTCTCGCTCGATGTAGCCATTCAGGCTTCGGGTGAGTGCCGCTCGAAAACCCGCGAGGTGAGTACCGCCGTCTCGCTGGGGAATATTATTGGTGTAACACAGAATATTTTCCTGAAAGCTGTCATTCCACTGAAGCGCAACCTCGACACCAACACCACCTTCAGCTTCTGCCTGGAAGTGGCAGACTTTGTTAATACTGTTTTTACCCCGGTTAAGAAAATCGACGAAGGCGTTCAAGCCACCGTCGTAGCAATAGGTCTCGTTTTGCCCGGAGCGCTCATCCGTCAGAACGATGCGCACCCCGCTGTTGAGAAAGGCGAGCTCCCGGAGCCGCTTACCCAAGATATCAAAATGGAACCCTATATTGGTAAAGGTCTCTGCAGATGGCTTAAACCTTACTGTTGTACCCGTGCTATCTGTTTCTCCCACAACCGCCAAAGGCGCCTCTGGTACTCCGTGGCGATATAGCTGCTCATATAACTGACCGGCGCGTCTCACGGTGAGCTGCAATGTCTCGGAGAGCGCATTGACGACCGACACGCCCACACCATGAAGGCCGCCGGAGACTTTATAGGTGTTGTCGTCGAACTTACCGCCCGCGTGCAAGACCGTCATAATAACCTCTGCAGCAGAAACACCCTCCTCATGCATATCCGTCGGGATGCCACGACCATCGTCCGAAACTGTGACCGATTCATCTGGATGAATCACCACATCTATCTGAGAGCAGTGGCCTGCCAGAGCCTCATCAATAGAGTTATCAACAAGCTCAAAAACCATGTGGTGCAGCCCAGTACCATCGTCCGTGTCGCCGATGTACATACCAGGGCGCTTCCGAACAGCGTCTAGGCCCTTTAAAACCTTGATGCTGCCAGAATCATATTCACCACTCATTGGGGCGGTTTCATCTGTCATTTTACTGTCCTATTGTCAGCCAATAACCCATTATTTGCTTTGAGTTACCCACGAGCTGGGGAAACACAACCCTGTTCCACGTGGAACAAGCACTGATCCCCACCCCGCCAATACTGCTGTAACTCCTGTTCAGCCACGGCAGTTAAAACCACCTGGGATCCGGTCTCGGCGAGAAGACCACAGACCGCCGCCGCATGGGGCCCATCCAGCTCTGACCCCAAATCATCCACCAAAAACACGGGGGGCGAGACCCCCATATCTACCATCACCTCAGCTTGGGCCGCCTTCAGCGCCACAACCGCCAACTTAAGCTGGCCCCGAGATAACACCTCTGAAGCTGCCCGACCATTAACTACCATTCGAAGGTCGGCACGGTGGGGGCCAGCCCGGGTATACCCCTGCGACCTATCCGTGTCCAAGCCCACCCTGAGAACTTGCTCAAGCGTGTCTGGGCGGCTCCAGCCAGGGCGAAAACTCAAATCAACGCCCGACAGCGAGGGGCTTAACGTTGTTGCAATACGGGCAAAACGTTGACTTAATTGTTGTGCCACCGGCTCTCGCAATGCTGACAACACCTCACCCGACCCAGCCACCTCTGCGCACCAGGCAGAATACCCAGAGATCATACCACGTCGGAGCCCAGCGTTTCGCTGGCGAAGGGCTTTATGATAGCGCCTCCAGCACGCCAAAAACCGCTGTTCCACGTGGAACATGGTGGCGTCTAAATACCGCCTTCTCAACTCCGGTTGCCCAACGATAAGATCGGAGGCGCTGGTGTCGATTAGCACGGTAGGCAGCGCCGAGGCCAGCTCAACCAGCGAAGCCACGCTAATGCCATTCACCCGAAGCTCCACCTCACCGCTACGATGCCTTCGAACACCCAACTCCTTTTGAACGGCCTCACCGACAAGCCGGCCCTGTACTGTGCAAGCTGGCTGTGTGTGTTGAATAAGCGGCCGCGCCGTAGAGGTTCGGAACGACCGGCCGGTACTTAGTAAACTAATTGCTTCTAAAATGGTTGTTTTGCCACTGCCGTTGCCACCTACAACAAAGTTTGCGCCTGGCCCCAAGGTCAAACGCTGCTCGGTAAGATTACGGACCCGGTCGATATACAGGCGCTCTAGGTGCACTGAGCCTCCCAAGCGGCGCGGACTAGCGTGATTTAAGCCCCTTAAAGTCGCATTGGCATAACAACATACAGGGAGTCCCCTGCCTCTGCCTCCTCCAGAAGAGCGCTGCTCGACGAGTCTGCGAGTGACATTCGAACCTGCTTTCCATCCAGAACAGATAAGACATCCAGAAGGTAGCTCACGTTAAAACCCACCTCAAGCTTGTCGCCTTTGTAATCGACAGCCACAACCTCCTCCGCCTGCTCTTGTTCTGGGTTGTTGGCCATGATGTCGAGCGTGTCATTACTGAGCTTTAAACGAACACCGCGATATTTTTCGTTAGAAAGAATCGCTGTTCGGGCAAACGCCTGCTTGAGCTCAAGCCTATCGCCAATCACAGTTTTATCGGGTGATTTGGGTAAAACGCGCTCATATTCGGGGAACTTGCCGTCAACTAGCTTAGAAGTGAAGGTAAATTGCGGGTTTGATGCCCTGACATGGTTGCTCCCAATAACCAGGGAGATGGACTCTTCCCCCTCCAAGAGACGCGACAGCTCGAGAACCCCCTTCCGAGGAATAATCACCGAAGCGTCTCCCGCGCTGACGGGCTCTGGCGCCGTGCAAAGCGCCAACCGATGCCCATCGGTGGCAACCATACGTAGCCTGCCCGACTTCAACTCTAACAACATGCCGTTAAGGTAGTACCGGACGTCCTGTTGCGCCATGGCAAACGCGGTTCGTTCAATCAGCCGTTTGACCGTGGTTTGCGGTAAATCCAGCGCCAGCTCACCCACCCCCTCTTCGACAGAAGGGAATTCTGTCGCTGCCAGAGTCGACAAGGTAAAGCGGCTGCGACCCGCTTTGACCATTGCCTTACCGGACTCAACACTAAGTTCTATAGTGGACCCGTCTGGCAGTGATTTACAGATATCAACAAGTTTGCGCGCGGGAACCGTAATCTCGCCGTCTACCCCGGCCGAATCCAGCTCAACGCGGCCCACCAGCTCCACCTCAAGATCCGTACCAGTGAGCGAGAGCTTTTTACCCTCAAGGCTTAACAGCACATTGGAAAGAATTGGCAACGTTTGTCGTCGCTCAACCACGCCCGCCACAAGGTTTAGCGGCTTTAGTAATGCGTCGCGCGAAATACTGAACTTCATGGTTTGCCCTGTTCTAGAAAAACGTTAAACAACTCCGCCGATTATTCTACGTTTAAGTGGTCAGCGAGCGTAATAAATTTTTGTAGTCTTCACGAATGTCGGTGTTGGTCTCGCGAAGCTCCTTGATTTTACGACAAGCGTGCAACACTGTCGTGTGATCTCTGCCGCCGAAAGCATCGCCTATTTCGGGGAGGCTGTGGTTGGTTAACTCCTTGGACAGCGCCATGGCAACTTGGCGCGGACGGGCCACCGATCGACTGCGTCTTTTAGACAAAAGATCAGAGGATTTTATCTTGTAATACTCCGCGACAGTCCGCTTGATATTGTCGAGACTGACCTGCCGGTCCTGCAGAGCCAACAGATCCCGCAAACTCTCCTTAATAAGGTCAATGTCAAACGGCCTGCCCGTAAAGTTTGCGCTGGCTATTACCCGCTTTAATGCACCCTCCAGCTCTCGCACGTTAGAACGAATACGCTGGGCTATAAAGAACGCAGCGTCTGGCGCCAGATCTATATTGGCTTGTTCTGCTTTTTTCATCAGGATTGCCACGCGGGTCTCTAGCTCGGGTGGCTCCACAGCCACCGTCAGCCCCCAACCAAAACGAGACTTCAGTCGCTCCTCTAAGCCCTCGATCTCCTTGGGGTATCGATCGCAGGTCAGAATCATTTGTTGGCCCCCCTCGAGGAGAGCATTGAAGGTGTGAAAAAACTCTTCTTGGGACCGATCTTTGTTGGCAAAAAACTGAATGTCATCAATCAACAATGCATCCACCGAGCGGTAGTACCGCTTAAAATCACTAATCGCATTTAGCTGCAATGCTTTAACCATATCCGCGACAAACCGCTCAGAGTGTAAGTAAACGATCCTCGCGTCTGGCTTAGACTTGCGCAAAGCATTTCCAACGGCGTGCATCAGATGGGTTTTACCCAGACCCACACCGCCATATAAAAACAGCGGGTTATAAGAATCGCCGGGGTTCTCGGCTACTTGTTGAGCCGCTGCAAGCGCAAGCTGATTGCTTTTACCCTCAACAAAAGAACTAAAGGTATAGCTTTCGACCAGATTGTGCTGATGGGTAGGAGCGATTGCCGCACCAGACCGAATTGAAATAGGGGGCTGGGAACTGGGTAAAAAGCCACCAGCCGAGGGCAACGTCGCCCCTCCGCTGCTCGCCGATGACGATGGCTGCAACGCCGACACCATTGGACGTACGTTTGATACTGAGCTCTGTTCCAAATTACTTGTCAGGCCCATCGTCAGGGTTGGCGCTTTCTCGCCAACAACGATGGACCAGCAGGCAACGCCCGGAGATGTTGCTTCCGAAACGACCTCGGCGATGAGTCCCCCGTATTTGTCCTCGACAAAATCCCGGATAAACCGATTAGGGGCCGCCAGCGTGACACCACCCTCGGTATGACTCGCCTTTAACGGCCGGATCCAGGTGTTGAATTGTTGGAGCGGTAACACATCTCGCAAACGGGACAGGCAATGCTGCCAAACATCGATATTGGTAGGACTTAAGGACACAAACTCTCTCCAAATGACCAAGTCCCATGCGGCATTACACACCACCGACAGGGCTTTGGCCGAAATACTCCCAAACACCGTTTTTGTTCGATTATGGGTGTTCAGTCACTTTCGTTCCGGAACGTCGACTCCGGCGCCATGGGTTGTAAGTTATCCACAAAAAAACACGGCGCGCAAACGGTTTTTTGTTTATAAATAACAACAGGTTACGGTAGCCGTGCTGCTCTAGCCGGTTTTTGAGTTTAGCGCAAGAGCAGCGCCCGCCGAGTCTGTGGATAACTTGTTTATATGTTGGCGTTAAGTGGTTTATTTGTTGCGCTTTTTTGTCCGGTTTTTAGGTCTAGTCCCTGTGGGTTAAGGGCTCAAATTGATAGTAAAGACCAACAAAAAATAAAAACGTCTGGTTTTTTGGGATTTTGGGATTTTGGGATTTTGGGATTTTGGGATTTTGGGATTTTGGGATTTTGGGATTTTGGGATTTTGGGATTTTGGGATTTTGATTGAATGTATAAGATCTGGGTGACGAACCAGGAACAAACCCCACGAACAACCCACAACCGGTGACTGGATTTTTAACACCACCCCTCTTACCCCGGACACCACTCTGATAAGGGGCTGGGCGCCAGACACAAGTATTACCAACCGCTTGAATCACCCTGCCCAGTAGCCTAAACTCCGCGCCCCACATACGAATGACAGGTAGTCACCATGAAACGCACGTTTCAACCCAGCGTTCTCAAGCG
>Ga0181554_1005236_pt1 | contig 10251 bp, 5 predicted proteins | sample 011ome_16_FD_145602 | JGI IMG/M metagenome (GOLD analysis project Ga0181554, IMG submission 145602) | Coastal salt marsh microbial communities from the Groves Creek Marsh, Skidaway Island, Georgia - 011503CT metaG (spades assembly) | ecosystem: Environmental > Aquatic > Marine > Intertidal zone >...
GAGGGCAAGGCTAAGGGCGACGGGGGAAGGGGGAGTTGGGGAGTGGGGGAGTTGGGTTTGGGTGGGCGTTTGGCGTTGGCTTGTGGGAGTGTGGGAGTGAGGGAGGGAGGAGGTGTGCAAAATGGGGCCGAAGAAGGGGGCAGCAGATAAGGGGGCGGCGGCCAAGCGCGCCAAGGTCGTCGAGGACAAGACGTTTGGCCTGAAGAACAAGAACAAGAGCAAGAAGGTGCAGCAGTATGTGCAGCACCTGCAGTCGGCGTCGGTCGCGGGCTCGTCCAAGGAGGAGGCCAGGGCCAAGGCCGCGGCCGAGGCGGCCAAGAAGGCCAAGGAGGCCGCCAAGGAGGCCGAGCGCGTGGCCAAGCAGGAGATGGAGGCGCTGCTTCGGGCGCAGATCAGGCAGCCCCCGCTACCGCCGGGAACGGACCCCATGAGCGTACTGTGCGCGTTCTTCAAGCAGAATGTGTGCGGAAAGGGGGCCAAGTGCAAATTTAGCCACGACAAGGACGTGGAGCGCAAGACGGCCAAGATCGACGTGACGGTGGACCGGCGCGAGGAGGAGGAGAAAGCAAGAGGGAGCGAGGGGTGGAGCCAGGAGGAGCTGGAGGACGCGATCCGGAAGCAGGAGGGGCGCGACAACCTCAACAAGCCGACGGACATCGTGTGCAAGTACTTCATCGCGGCGGTTGAAGACAGGACGTACGGGTGGTTCTGGGTGTGCCCGAACGGGGGCAAGGCGTGCAAGTACCGGCACGCGCTTCCGCCGGGTTACGTCCTGAAGCGGGACCGCCTGGCGGCGATGGAGGAGGCGGCGGAGGACGAAGTCGCGATTGAGGAGGAGGTCGAGGAGGAGCGGGCGGGGATCAAGGGTGCAGGTACGGCGGTGTCCAAGGGTGCCCTCGAGGCGTGGTGGGCGTCCAAGCGCGAGGAAGACCACGCGTCCGCAGTGGCGAGCGGCACCTTGCGCGGGGTTGGCAGCGAGCGCGTTACCGCGAGCGCACGCACGGGCAAGGAACTCTTCCTCGCCGGGGGGCTCTTTGAGGACGACGCGGGGGCAAGCGCGGACTACGAGCGCGAGATTGACGCGGCTGCCGAGGAGAGGGAGGCCATGGATTCGGCCATGCGAGCGCAGGCCGAGATGGAAGCTGCCATGAAGGCCATGGCCGTCGACGGCCTCGATGAGCGCGCGATCGCCACCAAGGCCGCGATTGACGCTGCGCGCAGAGACCGGCAACGCGCCTCGCAGCATGCGAACACCGACGTGGACACCTCCAAGCTCGATGCCACCATGTTTGGGGATGACGAGGAGTTCCCCTCCGACGATGAGGACGATTGACAATTCCTATTAATTTCTACCCCTGCCGCACCCGCGCGCACGCTAACGACGGGCACAACGTTCCTTCAGTGACCGCAACAGACGAGCGGGCTCTTTCGCGGCCCACACCCCCCATCTCGCTCCCACTCCCTCTCTCCCTCCACATCTTCGTCTCGTTCGCTCTCCTATTGGAATGCCGTGAGCTGGATGAGCGGAACGCCCCGCTGCTGACGCATCTGATTTAGAAACATGGCCGTCTGCATCAGCGTCGACATTTCGCCGCCAATCTCTCGCTCACGGTCCGACATGTGCTCCATGCGCTCATTGATGAACGCCTGCCGGCTCTGCGGATCCGCTATGGCCTGCGCCTCCGTCATCATGTCCGTTTGCTTGACCGTGAGCGCCTTGAGCTCGGAAGCGAAGCCATCGTCGGCGAGCCGCTTAACGAGCAGCGACTCGGCTGCGGCAGTGCCGTACAGCAGGGCGTGGAGGGCCCGGTCGTCCTTGAACGTAGTCATAGCCGCCCTCAGGACGGCGAGCCCCAGCGTCCCGCTTACGCCGCAGCTCTCCTCGAAGATCACCGAGCGCTGGTACAACGTCACCCAATCTTCGTAGTTGTCGTCCTTGGACCCGCTCGGGGCTCGCCCCCGCCCAGGCAGCAGAGGTTCGTTGCTGCTGTTGCCGCCACCGCCACCACGGTCAATCGTCATTCCCGGCGCGGCGACCTCCAGGTGGGCCCCGGCCGTGGACCCCGCGGCGGCGTCGCCGTCGTCGACCCCGTCGCGCGGGCCCAAGCCCGCGAAGGCGCGGACCTGGGCGGGCGTCTCCCTAGCCACGTATCGCTCAAAGCTCGTCTCCATGAGCTCCCACGTCTTGGCGCGGTCCACGACACCGCCCACCTGGATCTGCTTCCCCCCCCAGTCCTCGTACACCGGAGGGCTGCCGTCGCGCCCCGCGGAGAGGACGCCCCCGAGTAGGTCCGTCAAGAAGTTCATCCCTGGCGTGCTTATTGCGCTATTCGTTTCCGATGCGTCCGTGCTCGCGTTCCCGCCTTCCGCCCTGCCTCTTCTGCACCCAGCCCGCCTTGCCCCCCTTCTTTCGATTTCAAAATACTCGTACAACGACAGCCTAGAGCACCTTGGTTAGTTCCCGGCCGAGCGCAAGCGCCAAGGAGGCCGGGACGGCGTTCCCGATTTGCGCGTACCGCTCCCGTATGGTCCCGCAGGTGCGAAACCAGTCGGGGAGGGTCTGTGCGCGCGCGGCTTCGCGCAGGGAGATGACTCGATCCTGGTCAGGCAGGAGGTAGTTGGAGACAGTGCCGGAGGGGGTCGGGTTTGTCACAATGGTGGGGAAGGCTCCGTCGAGAGGGAGGCGCCCGTAGCGGGATTTGAAGCTGCGGCGGACGTGCGCGGGAACGAGCGGCACCCTCCGATCCTTGCTCCACACCAGGCATCCGTCTTTGACGCGCACACGCGCTCCGTCGGCGTCCACGAGCACTTGTCCGTCGGGGACACGATCGAGGTCGTGCCAGTCCCCCGCGGGCGTCTTGGAGATCAAGGAGCAGCGCAAAGAGTCAGCGCTGCTCAGACACAATGACCGGTGGTCATAGACAAACTCTGCGCCGGCCCCCTGCGTCCCGTCCCGCGGTGCCCGCATTGCCTTCTGGAATGGACCCTTCGGCTCGCAAGCATATTTCATGACTACCGGATCGTCCGCGCGCCCTGACCCGATCCGGGGCAGGTCGGAGATGGCATCCCTCACGGCGATGGGAGGAAGCGGTGCCGCACCAGCGTGCTCCGGCGGCGGGACGGAACGCAGTCCGTCCTCGGCCGCCACCGGCAGATGCAGGCCATGGCTCGAGAACGCGTGGGTCGCCTCTGGAAACTTGGGCATTGTGCCCTGCGGCGGACCGCCCCAGATGAACAGGCGCTTCCTGTTTTGCGGGCATCCATAGTGGCCGGCCTGGAGGATTTTGAAGGTCACCTGGTAGTTCATCTCGATGAGCGACCGTAGCGCCATCCGGAACATGCGACCGCCATCATGTGTGCTGAATGCCTTGACGTTCTCCATCAGAAAGTACTTGGGTCTGAAGTACTCCGCCGCGGACAAAGTCGTGAGGACCATCTCGTTCTGCGCCAGACTGTACGTGGTAGACGGACTCCTGTTCAAAAGCGAGAACCCTTTGCAGGGGGGGCCACCGACTATGAGTTCTACTTCGCCGGGCCGCGCACAATTCGTGCCATAATATGTGCGCGCCCTGGGGTCGCACACACAGTCATGCCCCCAGTCGGCATCATGCATGGACTGCGCAAGGAATGAGTTGACATCCGCGACTATAACCCTTGCTCCTCCGTCGTTTTTTCCTTTTGCTCTTGCTGCGCTCGGACATCGCTCGACAGCCCACTCTGTCCGCGCGGAGCCGGCCTGGGCGACCCCCAGACTCAATCCGCCCGCACCGCAGAAGAGATCCAGCATTCGCAGAGGCACGGCCTCAGCCTTGTCAGACTTCTCAACCTCCTTCTCGGCTTGCTCGTCTGCGCTGGGGTCCTGGAGTAGGGCGCCGGCGGGGAGCCCTTTCTGCACATTCCACTCGGCTCGCTTCTGTTTCCGAACAAGAGTCGACCGACAAACAAAATCGGCGGACTTGCAGCGCCGGCTGCCGGAGATGCTTGGTCGCTGCGAGGTGTCGGCGACCGCTGCGACAGGCACAATGCACGCGTCCTCGCACCAATGAATTTCTCGGACGCCGAGCGTGGCGGCGCGGCTGCGCTCCCGTGGCGTAGCCACCAGCTCGCTTGCCCGGTAGCATCTCTGGACGGAGAGGAAGAACACCCCACTCCGATCCAAAATGTCAGCAATCCTGCAGATGGCGAACGGTTGGCTGGTGACCTTGCGCCGCCGACGGCCATGGTGCAGTCTAGTGGCAATGGCGGAGGGGTCGCAGTACACAAAGTCGCCCACCTTGTACGTCTGCCCCCCCCTGGTGAGGGTGTTCGAGGAGGTCAGGAACCATGCCTTGGCCAGCACTCGGCGGAGTTTCTCGGCCCGCCCAGGGCATTCCTCCACCGTTCCATCCACCTCTCTTGGCGACAGCTGCTCGGGGATGCTGAAGAAGCCGTGGTTTTCGGGGTCATACGTCCTTCGGAAGTAGAATCGACTGGGCCAGTGTCCTCTGCCGTACGGGCTCACCGGCCTCGCCGCATCGACCGTCTCATCCCATGCCTTCTTGTGTGCCTGGAAGAGCGCAAGGTCCTCGGTTCGCTCCTTGTGACCGTTGCTAGCCTTGCGCGCGCTGGGATGCATATCGACGCACTCCACGCTCGCCACCCACCGCAGGGGCACCACTGTTGTGTGCCACGTCAAGAATAGCTCGTCCGCTCGCGCTGCGTCCCCGAGGACAGTCGAGGCGCCGTGCAAAAACAGTCGCACCAGCGCAAATTGCGTATCTTGGTCCTGACGCTTGGCCTTGACCTCGAAGATCTGCTGCACCTTCCAGAAGCGACGGTCTGCGTGGCTGCACCTCTCCTCCGCGCAGAGTACCGAGGGGTGTAGCTTGACGTACGACTCTCCCATGGTCAGATGAAGCCCCTCGGATCGTCCCCCGGGTACCACAGTCGCCGTCCTGTAGAACATCACCTCCTCAGGACTTGCATACTCGTCAAAGGAGAATCCCTCCGACTGGCCTCGATGGTAGTTCATGCGCGTGCAGTCCACTTCATGCGCATGGTGCACCACGTCGTAGTGGCGCACCACTGGCGGCCTCTCGCCGGGACCCACCTTCCCTGAGAGGCTTACCGCGGCAGACACCTCCATGCTGGGGACGACCCCCACTTGGGGCACGGCTTCAGCCCTGGTAGGCTGGTCGGCGTGGTCCCATATGCAGCGCGTCAGACGCGTGCACGTCGCGGGTAGCTGGATTTTTTTTTCCCTCTCCACGCGCTCCCCGCGCTGGGAGTTTCGCATGCGGCGTACCTTAAGCCCGCGCTTTCGCTTGCGCGAGGACTCGGCGCGCTGCAGGAGCTTGGTGCGCAGCCACTGCAGGTACGGCGCGCCGGTCAACGCCTTGTAGGCCTCACGCCCCTCGACGTGCGGTAACGCGAGGGCCGCGGCATTCGCCAGGCCGTCGACGACCGCGAGGATCGCGTCCCCGTGCTCGAGGACGAACTCTACGCTCGTCCCCGAGGCCTCGAGAACGCCCTGCACCTTGCATGCCGTCGTCTTTGCACACCGACGCTTGCCCCCCTCCCCCTTGATCTCAGCGAAGATTCGCTTCGCCGCGGCCTCGACCGCCGCCACCAGCTCGTCCGACGCGCGGACGTCTCCAGCCGCCACCATCTCGTCCGACGCACGGGCCTCCTCCGCCCACATCGTTCCAATAACAAGAGCTACGATCGATAGATCCACTTGCAATGCAAGGCTTTCCGTGGGGTGCACGACACTTTGCGGAGATGGAGGGATGGAGGTGACGCGCGATGGGGTGCCGGTGGTGGTGGCCCCCGAGGGCGCGTACGTACTCGAGGCGGAGCGGTTCCATGCGAGGGGGCCGGGCCTCCCCCACGGCGCGCGGGTGGCGGTGTGCGAGGGGCGGGTGGCGGTGACTTCGAGGGACGAACTGCACGTGTACACGCCACCCGGGCTGGGGGACGCGGCGAGGGTGGCGCTGGGCGGGGCAGGGGCGCCCGGGCCCTCGGTGGCCACCGCGGTGGACGCCTCGGCGGCCGAGGGGCGGGTTCACGTGGTGGTGGGCCTGGCGTGCGGCGAGGCCCTCTACGCGAGCATGGCCACAGAGGGGGACGGCAACTTGGGTCCGTGGAAGCGGTACACGTGCTCCCCTGCCGCCGGGGCCGCGTGGGCGGACCGGCGGGGGAGGCAGGGCGGCTCGAGGACCGGGGTGACGTGCGTGGGCATCCGGCCCCGGTCGCGCGGGCGGGTGTTCGCGTCGGGCCATGCGGATGGGGGGCTCAGGTTATTCGACAGGAGCCGAGACGGAGGGGAGGGGAGCAAGGGGGCCGTCGTGGCCATGCCTCCGTCCGAGGACGAGGTGGCGTCCACGCCCGCGGTCGACTCGTCCGGCGGGGAGACATCCGCGCCGCCGCTTGCGCCCGAGCGTTGGGGGGAATTCCGCGTGGAGAGGGCCGCCGCAGGGTGGACGGGGAATCCGTGCGTGCGGGTTTTCATGGCGCCGGACTCCTCGGACGAGAAGGGCGCCGCGCAAGGGAGAGGCGTGACGTGCCTGGCGTGGAGCGCAGGCGGGGCGAGCCTCGCGTGCGGCTGCCAGGACGGCGCCGTCCGGGTGTTGCTCGTGGGTCCGGGTGGGGGCGGCGTGGCGTCGGGGACGCCTCTGAACCCTGTGACGCTCGTGTGCGTCCTCCGTCCTCAGTTTGGCTACCCCATGTGCTGCGCGTTCTCCCCCGACGGTCAGTACCTTGCCACGGGCGGGCAGGATGACACGGTGACGCTCTGGCGGGTCGGAGACGACGCCGCCGGCGGCGTCCCCGAGCCGGTGGCGCTGGCGGAGGGACACGCGAGCTGGGTCACCCACATTGCGTGGGACCCTTGGGCGGTGGCAGCAGGACGAAATGGGCGCGCGGACGGCGGTGCGGCTAGGCCGGCGGCGGTGGACGAAGACCTCGTTGAAGACGGCGAGGAATCGCGTGCTGAAACCGCGGTATACCGGCTGGCCAGCGTCGGGGAGGACGCCAAGCTGTTGCTCTGGGAGTTCAAGTCGGCGACGCTTCCGTGCGCGACAGGTGCCCTGTGGGCTGCGGGCAAGGGCAAAGCTGCGCCGCCGGTGCGAGAACCCACCCCACTCGGTAAGGGCAGCGCGATGCTGGTGATGGGGGGGCCTCGAGCAGCCCTCCCAGCCCTTGCCCCGGTCGCGGGCACGCCGGTGCCGGGGGAGCCATTGTGTGACCTCGCCGTGTGCAGTGATGGCCTGCTAACGGCCGATTTCGGCGGCCGCGTCAAATTGTGGAGGCGCCCCACGTCGTGACTCTCTCCTTGTCTAAGTACGAAGCACCATCCGTAGTGCTACTCGGGGGTAGGGGTTTCGAACGCATAAACAGAGCATGTATTTCTCATTCCCTGTCTAGACCATGTAGTGCCAGTCGAGGCCGTCGGAGAACAGCATGACGGAGAGGTGCCTCTGCGCCTCGTACGTCCCGTCACCATCGACGTCGTCAAAGAAAGTGGTGTCACCGGCGGTGATGGCGCCGAAAGTCAAGGAGCTCGGCCCCGTGACGGGCGTCTTGGTGTTCTTCGTGGACAGGAAGCCGGTGGCCGAGTTATAGAACGTAGAGAAGCAGCAGTACTTGACCGGCACGCCCGAGGGGTTGGAGTACAGCGGGTAGGCCCCAGCGTCGTACGCGATCTGCTTGTCCAGGTTGAAGGTCCAGCCGAACGTCCCGTAGTCCACCCCGTCCTCTACGCAGTCGCTTTCCAGCCGCAGGAGGTCGCCGTACTGGCATTGCTTGCCAAAGTACTCTTCGATTCCTGCGTCGATGTAGATGTTGCTGTCAACCGTCACCGTCTCGGACTGCGGCTTGACAAAGGTCGCCGAGTTCAGCCTCAGCCATAGCATTCGTCCCTCATTGCCTCGCGCGGGGGGCAGGGTGATGGTCTTTCCCGTGACCCCAGCCGCCATCGACACGATGCTGACACCTTTGCCCACTGTATAGTCATGCGACACGCGAACCGAACCGCCAAACAGGCCCGTGACCATGACGCCGTCCGTGCTCACCGCGAGGGTGGTAAGCCACTCGCCAGCGTAGAGCGAGTCGACGCGCAGCATGCCCGCCTCGGCGCCGGCCGTGGCCGATTCGTAGAGCCCGCTGACACCCACAGCCTCCTTCAGCGTGTTGGCGCTGTTCTCGATCGAGAAGGAGAGCCGGCCTCCGAGCCCGGACTTTCCTCCGTCTATACTACTTGTGCGGCGAGTCATCTCCAGGACTGTCGCCACGGTGTCCGGGGAGGAATCCTCAATAGCCAGCTCGAGATTGTCCACCGCGATCATGCCACCCATAACGTTCACGTTGGTCAACGTCTTTCCTGAGAGGTCCAGCAGGGCCGCAAGCTGATCCTCCCCCACGCTTCCGTCCTTGATTCCCACTGACCCCGAGCGGGTCTCCAGCGTCACGCCGTCTGGCTGTGGCGGGAAATTGGCCCACGAAAGCGCGCCCGACGCCGAGGCCTGTAGCAGGTCCCCCTCTCCCGGGGTGGTGCCTGGGAGAGTGAGTTCTACGTTGGCACCGCCGGGCGCCGAGAGAACCACGCCACCTAAGTCAAGCGGGACTGACAATGTAACGACGTCCTCTGAGGCAGACAATTGCGGGGAGCTGCCTCCTGCGGCACGGAGGCTGACTGCCTGCCCTGTGGGTGCGGCCAATTCGAGGTCGGACTCCTCTGCACTCACCAGCCTCTTGCCCGCAGAAATCTCGATGTCCCTTTTCGCACTCACCGTTCCCTCGCCTGCGACGAGGACGTCCGTCCCGGCGATCTGCAGACGAACCGTTTTACCAGACGGCGCGGACAACGCGAGGTGACTGTCCACCCCGGCCACCGTGCCGCCCTCGAGGTGAAGGTCGTCTACCTTTATGGCATTCTCAAAGGTACCCACGGAGAGCGTCCCGATGTCAGCCGAGGATGCGCTGAGGTCAGGGGTCACCAAGGACAGGATTGTGGTCAGTCCGGTGTCGGCCGCGCAGACAATTTGCTCGCTTCCCCCCGCCTCGAGAACGATGCGATCCCCTGGCCCACCGCCTCTCTGCCGGAGAACTATATCAGAACCCGCGTCGGCCGTCAGTTCCACGGGTCCGTTCGCCTTAAGCGACGTGAACGAGGCCGTGCTAGGTGATTGGCTCCCGATCGCAACATTGTCGATGGACGTCAGCGGGGCGGCCTCGCCGCCGTCCGTGGGCGACTCGCCCACGACGAGGGGGGTCTCGGCCAATGGGGAGGACACATCCTCGGCGCCATATTCGAATGACTGCAGCTCGTTGTATCGCACAAGAGCGAGCGAGCCCAGGACCGTGCCAGCGAGACCAAGCAGTAAGAGCACGAGCGCCGTGACAAAGGGGTTGTGCAGGATCCAGCGGCTCGGGCTGTCGAGTTCCCCAAGGCGCCTGCCAAACGAAACCATATGTTTGGACAAACCCCAGCCCCCGTCCTCCTCATCGCCATAACGATCCACGTCGCCCCCTCCCTTGCGTATATGCGGGATCTCCGGACTCAAACCCCCCTCCTTCCCTGCCAGCAGATTTGCGTCGTGCTCCCCCCACTCCTCGTGCTTGTCCCACCCATCGTCCCCGTCGAGCTCCCCAAGCCAGTCTGGATCCTCCACTTCAGTCTCCCCGGGGCTCCCCATGTACACGAGAGCCCCACTGCCAACCGACCCAGACTCCTTTTCCGAACTCCCGCCCGCAGACTCGCTCCCCGAGTGCTCCCCCCGCAGCGGGGTGGACGGGCTCATCGCCCCATTCGCCCGCAGCCGGGACAGCACGCGGTACGTATTCCAACTCGGCTGCGGTGTCGCTGTGGCCACCGCACCTACCGTAGGGGCCTGCCCCCCGCCCTCCTCCAACCCGTTCGACGCACCCTCGTCGCCCATTTTGCTGCGACACCCCCGCCCCGCGCTCGCACAGTGCACCACGAACGCCCACCCCAGACGACTCGAGCACGAGCACTGCGGTAGGCATCCGAATTCGAATGAATTTCAAATCACGTAGGGCTTGGCTGTGTGAAACCGCCCATGTCAAGTGTTTCGCCGATAATAGGCACGGCACCGAACAAATATTCACGGACAATTAGTTTGATACTACTATAATGGGGTTCTTAGTTTGATCATAGTAATAATCATATATAATTTTGTAATGGGGTCTTTTCGCGGGGGCAAGCGGCATGCCAGGCAATCGGGCATGCGGCATTCCCGGAGCCCAGGGCCC
>Ga0181554_1005238_pt1 | contig 10249 bp, 11 predicted proteins | sample 011ome_16_FD_145602 | JGI IMG/M metagenome (GOLD analysis project Ga0181554, IMG submission 145602) | Coastal salt marsh microbial communities from the Groves Creek Marsh, Skidaway Island, Georgia - 011503CT metaG (spades assembly) | ecosystem: Environmental > Aquatic > Marine > Intertidal zone...
GGCCGCGGCGGCGGCGCGAGCGCGTCGCGCGCGTCGCCCGCGCCCGCGCCCGGTCGTCGACGATCCGTCGTCGTCGTCGATCGCGGTGCCGACGACGAGCGATTAGTAACGCGTCGTCCGCGTCGCCGCCTCCTCCTCCCGCTCCTCCGCGCGACGTTCGACGACGGCGACGGCGTGCCGTTCTTCGCGCTCTCGGACGCGTCGAGGGCGTCGGAGCTGCGCGCGGACGCGGACGCGATCGCGGCGTTGCAGACGCGCCGCGACGCGGTGCTCCTGCCCACGACGTCCGGAAAGTCGTGGGTCCTGGAGGTGCGCCGCGCGCGATCGGGAGCGGGAGCGGGATCCGATGCCGACGCCGAGGACGCCTCCTTCGCGGAGTCCGCCTCCTTCGTCGCCGCGGAGGCGCGGCTCGCGTCGCTCCCGGACGAGCTCCTCGCGGGGCGGGACCTGTCGTTCATGGGGTTCCGAGGCGCGGACGGCGCGCCGCTGTTCACGACGGACGTGCCGTCGTCGGCCGACGACGATCCGATGGCGTATGCGACGCGGAAAGCCGTCGCGGACAACTACGCGTCGATGCGCCGCCAGCGCTTACAGACGGGCGCGAGCGCGGGCGAGGCGTCGCTGGCGGACGTCCTCTCGCGGATACGCGTCGCGGACGCCAAGGCGGTCGGGCCGATGATGTCGCGCGACGACGCGGGGGTTCTCGCCGCCGCGCAGGCGCTGACGAGCTGGCAGCGAAACAATAAATTCTGTTCCAGATGCGGGTCCCCGAATAAACTCGTCAAGAGCGGGCACAAGGCGCAGTGCACGCGCATTAACGACGACAAGTGCCGCGGCGCGGCGTACCCGACGCTCATGCCCGCGGTGTTGACGCTGTGCACGTGCGGGGAGTACGCGCTGCTCGCGAGGAATTCCAAGTGGCCGCGCGGGTTTTACAGCTGTCTCGCGGGCTTCGTGGATCAATCAGAGAGCTTGGAGCAAGCCGCCGCGCGCGAGGTGATCGAGGAGAGCGGGATCGGGATCGTCCCCGGGAGCGCGACGTACGTCGCGTCGCAGCCGTGGCCGTTCCCGTGCCAGCTCATGGTGGGGTTTCGAGCGGAGGTGGCGGCGATAGCGGTCGGCGGGGAGGAGCGCTCGGACGGCGCGGGCGCCGGCGAGGCCAGCCTTCCCGCTTCCCGTTCAGGCGCGTTCTATACACTGGTTCCCATACGACCGCGTTGGCGTGGTGAACGCCGATCCTTAAGGACTTTGCCCGGCGTGTCTCTGCGCCCACACCTCGCTTTCAATACCCGCCCTCGACGCCTTTCAACGCCATCTGACGCCTTTGAACTCCACCCCAACATTCGCTTGTATAGAACGGCCCTCATTCCCCGCGCGGTTCCTCTCGCCGCCGAACCCGACGCTGGACCGGAACGAGCTGCGAGACGCGCGATGGTTTCACAAGGACTGGCTCCGCGCGCAGCTCGGGAAGAACGTGGACCCGCGCGAGACCCCGGGCGCCGGGGAGATACCCGAGGGCGAGATCGCGTTGCCAGGGCGGCACGCGATGGCCAGGGCGCTCATCGAACGGTGGGTCGAGGAGGATGAGGTGCGTTCTATACACTGGTCCCCATACGACCGCGTTCGCGTGGTGAACGCCGATCCTTAAGGACTTTGCTCGGCGCATCTCTCCGCCCACCCCTCCCTTTCAATCCCCGCCCTCGGCGTCTTTCAACGCCAACTGACGCCTTTCAACTCCACCCCGACTTTCGCTTGTATAGAACGGCCCTGAAACGTCGATCGACGCCGACGCGCGCTCGCCCGCCGCGTGGACCCCGAGCGCGGTCGGGATGGAGAGCGGGATGCCGCCGCCGCTGCGGCCGGACACGAACCGCTCGTTCGCGTTCGCCGTCGTGGAATTCACCGTGACGGACGCCACCGCCGGCGCGCCGACGACGCTTCAGCCCGTGCTTCGACTGAACGCCACGGGCGGCGGCGGCGCGCCCACGGTTAACGACCACGCGCGGCTCGCGGACGCGGCGACGCGCGAGGGCGCGAAACACGGCGCGCTGCGCTCGCGCGTCATCGGCGGCGGACAGCTGTGTTTCCGCGGCGGCGAGGTGAGCGAGAGCGCGGAGTACGACGACGACAGAGAGCCGAGACTCGTGGTGACCGTGCGAAACGGCGGCGGCGGAGAGAGCGGCGGGGCGCAGACGAAATGCGCGGACTTTGAGGTCGTCGCCGCGCTCGTTCGCAGGGCGTACCCGATGCACGACATGCTCACGCCGGGGGCGTTCGGCGCCCCGGGCAGCGCGGACTCGAAAGTGTATCAGTATTGAGGTCGTCGGACGCGTAGGTCGAGCGCGCGCGCTGATTCATATTTAATTCCGAAACCTTTCAGAAATCTCGACCTCGAAAGCGGGCACGTCGCCTCTCAGATCCGCGCGCGGGCGCTCCATGTCTGTCGCGAGCGCGGCGTCGTCGTTCGCCGAGCTCCGCGCGCGCGCTCCGTCGTCGTCGTCTTCGCGCCCTCGCGTCGCGCGCGTCGCCGCCGCCGCGTCGCCGCCGCGTCGCCGTCCGCACGCGCTCGCCGTCGCGTGCGCGTTCTCGTCGTCGTCGTCGCGAGCGCGCCATCATCCACGTCGCGCTTCTTCCGTCGCCGTCGTCGTCGTCGTCGCGTCCAGCGCGTCTCGGCGTCGTCGATCCCCGCGCGGCGTCGGCGGCGCGCTTCGCCTTCGATCCCTCCCCCCGCGCGCGACGATGACGGACGACGAGGAGCGAGAAGAGCTCGAGGAGGAGGTGTCGCCGAACCCGGCGACGACGATGGACGACCCGTCCTCCGAGCCGCTGCTCCCGGAGACGGACGCCACGTGGCAGGGCGTCGTTCGACGCGTCAGCGACGGCGTGGTCGTGATCAAGACCACCGGCGTCCGCGCGTTCGACACCGAGTCCGCGGGGAGCGCGTACGCGACGGGGTTCGTGGTGGACAAGGCGCGCGGCGTCGTCCTCACGAATCGCCACGTGTGCAGGCCGGGGCCGGTGACGGCGGAGGCGGTGTTTCAGAACCGCGAGGAGGTGCCGCTGCGCGCGCTGTACAGGTTCGTTCGTCCTCTCTCCTCGACCGCTCGTTATGCCACGTCGACACATACGATCCACGCGTTGCATGCCACGTCATCACACGCGGTCCAACTGACGACGCTTCGTCGCCCTCCCTCCGCAGCGATCCCGTGCACGACTTCGCGTTCATGCGTTTCGACCCCTCTCTCGTGAAGTTCCAGAAAGTCACGGACGTCCCGCTCGCTCCCGACGGCGCCGCGGTCGGCCTCGAAGTCCGCATCGTCGGCAACGACAGCGGCGAAAAGCTGAGCATCTTATCCGCCACGCTCGCGCGGTTAGGCGCGTTCTATACACTGGTCCCCATACGACCGCGTCGGCGTGGTGAACGCCGATCCTTAAGGACTTTGCCCGTCGTCTCTCTCCGCCCACCCCTCGCTTTCAATACCCGCCCTCGACGCCTTTCAACTCCACCTGACGCCTTTCAACTCCACCCCGACATTCGCTCGTATGGAACGACCCTTAGATCGCGACGCGCCAAAATACGGAAGTAAAGGGTACAACGACTTCAACACCTTTTACATCCAAGCCGCCAGCGGCACCAAGGGCGGGAGCTCCGGCTCGCCCGTCGTGGACGTGAACGGCCGCGCGGTCGCCCTCAACGCGGGCTCAAAGACGAAGGGCAGCGCGGCGTATTACCTCCCCTTGCATCGCGTGAAGCGCGCGCTGGACTTACTGCGGGACGCGTGCCCGGCCAATCCGGGCGACGCCGAATGGCGCGCGCCAATCATCCCCCGCGGCACGACGCAGACGACGTTCCAGTACCGCGGCTTCGACGAGTGCCGCCGCCTCGGCGTGTCCATAGAGACGGAGGCGGTGCTGCGCGCGGCGCAGGGCGTCGACGGCACCGGCGCGCTCGTCGTGAACGACACCGTGCCGGGAGGACCGGGCGAGGGCGTCCTCGTCGTCGGCGACGTCCTCGTTAAGGCGCGTTCCTTCTTACACTGGTCCCCATACGACCCCGTCGGCGTGGTGAACGCCGTTCCTTAAGGACTTTTACCGGCGTATCTCTCCGCCCACTCCACGCGTTCAATCCCCGCCCTCGACGCCTTTCAACTCCGCTTCTGACGCCTTTGAACTCCACCCCGACATCATCGCTCGTACGGAACGACCCTGAAGATGGACGGCGTCGTGGTCGTCGACTTCGTGACGTTGGAGTCCATCCTGGACGACAACGTTGGGAGGACGCTCGCGTGCGTGGTCGAGCGCGGCGGCGTCGCGAAGACGGTGGAGATTCTCGTCGGGGATTTGCACGCGATCACGCCCTCGAGGATGCTCGAGATCGCCGGCGGCGTCGTGAACGCGTTGTCCTATCAGCAGGCGAGGAATTTTCAGGTGCGTTCTATACACTGGTCTCCATACGGCCGCGTTCGCGTGGTGAACGCCGATCCTTAAGGACTTTTGCCGTCGTCTCTCTCCGCCCACACCTTGCTTTCAATCCCCGCCCTCGACGTCTTTCAACTCCAACTGACGCCTTTCAAATCCACCCCGCCATCGCTTTGTATGGTACGACCCTCAGCTCCCGTGCGGCGGCGTCTACGTCGCGGAACCCGGGTACGTCCTCGGCGTCGCGAACGTTCCGAAGCACGCGATACTCACGTCGCTGGGGAACACGCCGACGCCGGACCTCGACGCGTTCGCGGCGGCGTACGCGAAGTTAAAGGAGGGCGATCGCGTGCCGGTGTCGTATTTCGTGCACGCGGAGCGCCACCGGAGAAAGACGGCGCTGTTGCGGATCCGCGCGCGGTGGTGAGACTGCCTCCCATACGACCCCGTTCGCGTGGTGAACGCCGATCCTTAAGGACTTTTCCCGTCGTCACTCTTCACCCGCGCTTCCCTTTCAACGTTTGACCGGCAAGACGTTCGACTGACCGATCGCTTCACCCACGCAGGTATCGGCCGGCGGCGTTTTACGAGCGGAACGCGGCGACGGGGTTATGGGACCGCACGCCGCTCGCGCTTCCGGAGGAGGAAGATGAGGAGAAGGCGTCGAAGCGGAGGAAAGTGGAGGAGGAGGAGGACGACGACGACGACGACGACGACGCGGCGGCGGCGGCGGCGGACGACGAGATCGAACCCGTCGACGCCGACGCCGAAAAAGTCGCCGTCGTCGTCGAACCCTCCCTCGCGCTCGTCACCGTCGACGTCGCGACCGTCGCGCTCGCGGACGGCGTCTACTCCCGGTCCTTCGAGGGCAACGGCACGGTCGTGCATCACGACCCGAAGAGCGGTCTCGGGCTCGTCCTCGTCGATCGAAACACCGTCCCCGTGGCGTCGTGCGACGTCCTCGTTTCTTTCGCGGCGTACCCGCACGAAGTCGGCGCGTTCTGTACACTGGTTCCCATACGACCGCGTTGGCGTGGTGAACGCCGATCCTTAAGGATTTTCGCCGGCACATCTCTTCGCCCACACCTCGCTTTCAATCCCGACACGCCGCGACGCCTTTCCACTCCGACTGACGCCTTTGAACTCCACCCCGACGTCGCTTCGTACGGAACGACCCTCAGCCGCCAAGGTGGAGTACTTACACCCGACGCATAACTTCGGGATCGTGTCCTACGACGCCGGCGCGATGCCTCGCGCCGCGTGTGCCGCGGTGAAGACGATTCGGACCCACGAGGCGGGGGATCCGGAGGCCGCGATTCGACGCGGCGACGAGGTGGTCCTCGTCGGCCTCTCCGGGTCTCTGCGGCCGATGGCGAGGGTCAGGCGCGTTCGTATTCACACTGGTCCCCATACGACCGCGTCGGCGCGGTGAACGCCGTTTCTTAAGGACTTTTGCTGTCGTCTCTCTCCGACCACCCCTCGCTTTTAATCCCGACACACCTCGACGCCTTTCAACTCCTCCATCTGACGCCTTTCAACTCCACCCCGACATCATCGCTCGTGTGGACCCTCGACCCTCAGCGCGGTGACGGACGCGACGTCCAGCGCGGACATACCCTCCGCGGACATCCCGCGGTTCCGCGCGGTGAACGAGGAGGTCGTCTCGTTGGATACGGACTTTGGGTACGCGTTCGGCGGGGTTTTGACCGACGCGACCGGCCGAGCCAAGGCGCTGTGGGCGTCGTACGCGAAGCCCGCGGACGGGGAAGTCCGCGACCTCGTCCGCGGGATGCCGTGGGCGCCGGTATCGGACGCGGTGACGCAGATCCTGGAGTGGAAACGACGCGAACGCGAAACGTCACGAAAAGAAGAAGAAGAAGAAGAAGACGAATCGTCGCGACGACGGGTCGTGTACTTGCTCGACGCCGAGTTCGGCTCGATGCCGCTCGCGAAAGCAGCGGACCACGGCGTCCCGTCGGCGTGGATCGAAACCTTACTCCGCGCGGACCCCGTGCGCAGACAAGCGCTGACGGTCGCGAGCACGGTCGCGTGCACGGGCGCGGACGACGTCTTGAAAGGCGGGGACGTCGTCTTAGAAGCGGGAGGGCGCGCGGCGACGACGTTTCGCGCGGTGGAAGACGCGGTGGCCGCCGCCGTCGCCGCTCGGGGAGATGAGGTGCGTTCTATACACTGGTCCCCATACGACCGCGTCGGCGTTGTGAACGCCGATCCTTAAGGACTTTGCTCGGCGCATCTCTCCGCCCACCCCTCGCTTTCAATCCCCGTCCTCGAAACCTTTCAACTGCAACTGACGCCTTTGAACTCCACCCCGACATTCGCTTGTATAGAGCGGCCCTGAAAAAAAAACAGACGAAGAAACGGACGCCAAACTGGCGTTACCGCTGAAGATCGTCCGCGACGGCGTCGTCGTGGACGTCCTCCCCACGCTCAGCGCGGAGTCCGTCGCGGGCACGGGGCGTTTGCTGCATTGGGCCGGGTGTCAGATTCAGCCGACGCATCGGCCGGTGGTCGAGCTCGGGTTCCGACCGACGACGGAGACGGACCCGAGAGTCCCTCTCGACGTTTTCATATCTCGATGGTACCACGGGAGCCCCGCGCAGCGATACGGTTTATACGCGCTGAACTGGATCGCGAGCGTGAATGACGTGGAAACGCCAACGATCGATGCGTTTATTGAAGCGACTCGCGGGTTACCGGACGGGTCGTTCGTCAGGTTGAAACTCATCGGATTGACCGGCCGCCCGAAAGTGCTCACGCTCAAGCTCGATAGGAATTACTGGCCGACGTGGGAGTTGAGACGGCGCGACGACGGCAGCGGCGAGTGGGAGCGCGTGACGTACGACGACTGACGACGCGATGCGTTCGGTTATTGTTAATCTTATTAGTAATACGACATACAGTAGTTTAACGCTTCTTCTGATGACGACGGCACGCGACACCTCCGTCGTCCTTCCAGTCGCAGTCTTCCTCCCGACCACCCGCAGAAAATTGAATTGAATTGAATGATAGAATTGAATGATAGAATCCCCCCCTCCTCCGAGAACGCGCGTCGTCGTCGCCGCTCTCCCTCCTCGCTACGACCCGTGCGCGTGGTTCGTCGGCGACGACATCCTCGACCGCGCGAGCTCCCCTTTCAAAGCGCCGATCACCGGCGGCAGCGCGTTGAACGCGAAGCAGCCGACGGCGGCGGCGAGCGCCGCTCTCAGAAACCTCGTCATCTCCTCTCGATCCGCGAACGCGGGCTCGACGAGCGTCTCCCCCGCCCACAGCCACCCGATCGCGGTCGCCGCGCCCATCGCGTACCCCGCGAACACCTGCGGCGCGGTGTGATACCCGAGCGCGACGCGCAGCCACGTGAGAAACACGCCTCCCAAGATCGCTATCGCCGCGAAGTGCGGCGTCAGGTATTCCGGGAGGTAGTACAAGATCGCCTGGAACGACAGCGAGTTCTCGCCGCGGTACACCGCGGCCGCGGCGTAGCAGGACATGAACGCGAGCGAGATGGCGTGCGAGGACGGCATCCCCGGGTCCGCGCGTCGTTTACCGCCGTCGAGCGACTCCGGCCGCGTCTGCCCGATGCACTTTTTCAGAATTTTCCCGTTCACGTACGCGACGAACGAGCCCAGGATGCACCACGACGTCTTCGGGCTCGGGTGCGTCACGAGCACCGCGAACGCGATGAAGCACACGATGAACTTGGTGCTCTCGTTGAGCGTGCTGAGGACGCGGTAGAGAAGCTCGTACATGATGGACGACCGACGACGCGCCGCGTGGCCCGCGCGACACGGACGCGGCGGCGGCGGCGGCGCGGGGGCGAATGAACGAATTGGTGTCGCCGTCGTCCAGTCCGAGTCATCATCGAATTTCTTCTTTTGGTCTGTCGCTGACGTCTGGGCGTGCCATTGGCACGGCGCGCGACTCGGTCGTCAGTCGCCCCGACGACGCCGCCTCTCCGCGCGTCATGGCCGGCCCCGGGCGCCCGCCGAAGAACCGCGCGGAGGCGAGCGGCGTCGACGCCAAGGACGCCGTATCCGCCGCGTGCGGCCACGGCGCGATGGCGAAGCTCAAGGGCGCGCTGCGACGACTGAAGCCCACGCCGGGGGACGCGAAGACGGACCTCCTCCTCGTGATCGCGTCGCGGTTGATCATGAACGACGGGAACGGCGTCGCCGCCGCGGACGTCGTCGCCGCGTGCGCGGTGCCCCCCGCGGACGCGTGGATCCGCCGCACGTTCGGCGACGGCGTCGCGATCACCCCGGCGATGGTGGAGACCGCGCTGCGCGCGGCGAAGGATCACTTCTCGCGCGGCAAGGACGCGCGGTATCATCTCGCGGGGTGGCCGCTGCCGCGTCGCGCGCAGTGCGCGGTCGGCGCGTCGTTCGTCACGGACGATCGGTTGGGGGTGACGCCGACGACGCCGACGAAGGAGGGCGGCGGCGGCGGGGGCGGGGGAGGGACGGGCGGGAAGCCGGCGGGAGGGGGGAAGAGCAAAGCGACGCCGCCGAGGGCGGGGGCGAAGCGGAAAGAGCGCGAAGTGGAGGAGGGCGCGCGCGTCGCGGCGACGGCGACGGCGACGGCGGCGACGGCGGCGACCGCGACCGCGGCGAACGCCGACGCCGCCGGCGCGGAGCCGGAGAAGAAGAAGAAGAAGAAGAAGAAGGAGAAAGCCGCGGCGGCGAAGAAGAACGCGGGCTTGCCGCCGAAGGCGTCGTCCGCCGACGCCGCGGCGACGGCGAACGCGTCGGCGCCGCCCCCGGCGGCGCACAACCCGCACAACGTCCGCGTGTCGGGTGCGCATCACACTGGTCCCCATACGACCGCGTTCGCGCGGTGCACGCCGATCCTTAAGGACTCTACTCTCTCTCCCGGCGGGCGTTTCTATCCTCGCACTGCCCTTCGCTTTTAATCCCGACGCGCAGCGCCTCGATCGACGCCTCGCGACGCCGACTGACGCGCCGTTCATTCCATTCCATTCGTCGACGCCGCGCCGACCGATGCTCCCTCAGTGAAATTCATCGGACCGCCGCGGCAGGGGTCCCTCTACCGCGACCGCGTGTACCACGACGGGTTTCAGACGACGACGGTGAAGGACGGCAAGAGCGTGAAGATCGATTACGTCGTCGGCGACCACGTCTACGCTCTCCCCGGGTCCGAGGACGAAGACTTGTACATCGCGCAGATCGACAGGCGAGCTCTCGCGCCGGCCCGCCAACCTTTTTCGATTCGGTCGCGCGCTCTCGACCGCGCGTTCGTCCACGTCATCACACACTGACCAATCACCTCCACCTCCACGTCATCAAATCAAATCAAATCAAAACCAATCACATCAGCGTGTTCGAAGACCGCGACGGGCAATTCGTGGACTGCGTCTGGCTCGAACGCGCCAAGGACGTCGCGACGGAGATCGGCCCTCGCGCGTACAAAGATTGCGACTTCAAACCTCACGACGTCCTCCTCTGCACCAACGTCAACAGCAACCCGATACAGAGCATCGAGGGCAAGGTGGACATCTTGACCGAAGAGGCGTACGACGCCGCGGTGAAGGCGACGAAGGACTCGGGCGGCGGCGGCGGGTTCGTCCGGGAGACGTTCAGGTGTCGGCGCGCGTTGGTGGCGCGAGGGAAGAAAAAGCACGCGTCGGGTGGGAACGTGGTGCCCGTCTTGTTCGAGCCAGGGCGAGGGTTCCGACCGAAAGATCCACCCGCGAAGGGCAAGGCGGGGCGGAAGAAGAAGAAGTGAGGCGAGGCGAGGCGAGGCGAGAGGCGAGGGATGGATGGATGGATGGTGGACGCGCGCGGGCGCGGAGAGG
>Ga0181554_1005243_pt1 | contig 10246 bp, 8 predicted proteins | sample 011ome_16_FD_145602 | JGI IMG/M metagenome (GOLD analysis project Ga0181554, IMG submission 145602) | Coastal salt marsh microbial communities from the Groves Creek Marsh, Skidaway Island, Georgia - 011503CT metaG (spades assembly) | ecosystem: Environmental > Aquatic > Marine > Intertidal zone >...
TCGTCGACTTTAGCAGCGGCGGCTTCGAAAAGAGTTATTCTCTCTGTCTCCTCCTCCAGAACGTTCGTTGGGAGTTTTGAGGAGGAGGACTTTGATGACGAGAGAAGAAGAGGAAAGATGATGCGTTCTCGACACCAACAACTGAATCCAATTGGATCCTACTCATCATCATCATCATCATCGAGCGTGAAGAAGTCCTCGTTCTGTAGGGCTCGTTTTTCGACGAGAAGCAATACTAACGATGACATTGATAATAATAATACTGTTATTATTATTAATAATAATCTACGACTTCGTCGCCAATTCTTTAATTCGTTTAGAGGATACGCGAGTAGTAGTAATAGTACTAGCAAAAGTAGTAGTAACAACAGTAGTAGCGAGAAGAAAAATGATTCATCGGGTGCTTTAACCATCGAGGAGGACGAGGAATTCGACGAGATAACCGATAAATGGATACCGGAGAAACCAGTGACGAAAGCGGAAACGGCGGGGTATTCCGTGGTGATCGTGCTTGGGTTAGGGTTAGCCGCCTCGGCTTTATTTTTCGCCAGCAAAGAGTTATTCATGAGTCCGAAAGAATACGTGGCGTTTAACGCGGCTTTGAAACAGATCGAGTTGGACCCGCGAGTCACGTCGGCGCTCGGCGAGAGCATCACCGGGTACGGGAGCGAATCGAGAAATCGAAGTCAGCGACAAAGAATTCCACACACGATCGTGAGAGACCCGGCGAGTGGGAGAGAGGTGGTGAGAGTGCAATTTCACGCGAGAGGGGCGAGAGGGAACGCGACGGTGCACGCGGAGTACGATCCGAGCAACGCGGAGGAACCGTTTGGGTATTTGATTGTTGACGTGGAGAGACCGAGATCGATGCGGTTGGTTGTGAAAGAGCCAAGACAGAGGCGCTCGATTATGGGACCAGGTACGAGTTTAGTAGGGTAATATATGTGTGCGTGTATATGCATGTCGTTGTTGCGTTTGTCTTTCAAAACTTTATGCGCGTTGTTATATCTTTTGGCAAAACTCTCCAGGAAACGAACAACACAAGCACTTGCGTTTGCCAACAACGTTGCCTGCTGATAACGGGTGCTTCTTTCCCAACGTTGTGTTCTTTTTGTTCTCCTTCGCATCCTCCTTCTCGTCGTCGCTACTAAGCAAATCAATCACGACCACGTTCTCACCATCATTCTTCCCCTTCTTCTCCTTCTTTTCTTCTTCACTATCACTACTACTAATCAAATCTATGGCGACAATTTCGCTCTCTAAATCTAAACCAAATTTTTTACTGAAATCCATCGTCTCTTTCATTCGTTTCTCCGCCGCTCTTCTCGCGGCTTCTCGCGGATCTACGTCTGGTCTCACCGCCGCACCGCCGCCCAATTTTACGCCGCCGACTGGGATCATCTTCTTGTGTTGTTCCAATCGCTTCAACGCCGCGTTCCGCGCGCTCTCTCTCGGGTTAATGCCTAGCTTTTGCTTATCCCATGCGCCGCCAAAACCTCTCGTGCCAATTTTTCCAACCGATTTCGCGTCGAATCCTTCACCCGTGCCGCCTTTGCCTTCCTTCTTCAACTGGTCGTATTCCTCCTTCAACTCGTCCAAAAGTTTCCAAAACACGTCGTCGTGAGGCCCTCGAACGATGTGGGTTAACTCGTGCAACAATACTAAAATAACGTGGTCTAAATCGAAAAACGTCTTCCCGTCTTTACCGCCACCGTATTTCGTCGGTTTCCTCAACATCACCGTGATTCGTTTCCCGGCGTTGTAGTTCACGCCAATCGGCCCGGTGTTTTTGGGAGGCATTTCCGCGACGACAGGCACGGACCATTTCCTCTTCTTCATGATCGGTTGCACTTGCCAACACGCCCTATCCAACAAATCCTTCGCGACGTCCGCATCCTTTTTAAACTGTTTCGATTGCAAAGGTTTCACCTCGTGCACTTTGTATTGCGCGTTGGCGAGCGACATCGTATTATCAATCACACTTCCTCGCGTCTACTACTCCGTGCCTTCAATCACTACTCGCAAAACGAATCTGCTCCTCGATTTCTCGTCTCTCCTTCTCTAAAACGTCCAAAGTCTTTTGCAATCGTCCCGTCGACCACGAGCGCAGTTCCTCGCTGCTTACAAGTCCAATCTTTTCCGCCACCACAGAGGACGAGAAAGACGAGAAAACCAACGGCCCGCCTTTACCGCTGCCGCTGCCTTTCGCCCTAAAACCGCCGTATCTCGCGACAGCAATGTTGTTTAACGCCCGCTTCGTCTCTTTCGCTCGGGAAACGAGCGCGAAGAGCGCGCACGTCAACACCGCGACCAGGCACACGAACGCTCTGTTCGAGGTGTTGGTGTTTGCTTTCTTCCCGAAAATGTAATACAGAAGATGATGATGATGATGATGACAGCACCTGTTCGTATTCGCGCGCATTAACGAAGACGACGACCCCGAGACGCGGCAAAGCACAACTCTAGTAAAGCGCGAGAGGAAGCCCGGCGTGGTCGCGTGATTGCGCTTCGATTGTTGTTCTCTCCCTCAATACTGAGGAGATTTTCGAAATATCTTCCCCGAAGTGTCGTCACAAATATCGCGCTCGGATATTGAGAGAGATACTTTTGCAGCAGACTCTCTCTCTCCGTTGCAAACGGGGGAAGGAAAGAAGAAATGCGCTCCGTTTCGAGCGTTTTATTCTCCTCCTTTTTCGTCGGAGGAAGAGGAGGAGGAGAATCTTTGTCGTCGTTTACGTCGTCATCGAAACGCGTTTTTGATGATCCTTTTCATCGGGGAAGGAGGAGGAGACATCCGAAAGCGGTTTCTTTATCGAATAATAATAACAAGGACAACGACGATGACATCGGTCGGCAAACAAAGTTCTCGTTCGAAAACGAAGGCTCGAACAACAAATCAAAGTTAAACGCGGAAGTTTTGGTGAAAGAAACCGCACTGAGAGCGGAAGAAGCGAGAGCGAAATCGTTGTTACAAAAAGTGAAACGCTTGAAAGAAACACAGGACAAGAAAATCGAGGAGGAGCAAAGAGAGTACGAGGAGGAGAAAGAAATGACGGAAAACGAACAGAGACGGAAAGTGAACAAGGAGAAGATGAAATTGGTAGGCGGGAGAGATCCGGCGAATAGGCCACCGGGGCCGATTTGGGCGTCCGCGGTGGTGTGCGCGGTTGCCGCGGTTGGATTTTATTATCTGACGATAAACACGAGCGATGGGATCGTGGAGTACGTGAAGGACGCGTTCGGAAATTTAGGACCGACGTATGCGAAATCAGGGTTAGTCTCTTTAACGGTTGGTACCGGGGTGGTTTTATCGTCCGTCTTTGCGTTTTCGGCGATTATATTAGTCTTAATCGGCGCGCAAGAAACGAAACGGTTGATCTCCAACGAACCGGTGGTGTATTTTAGATGCTGCGGCTGCGACGAAAAGTGCTGCCAAAACGGCCCACATAATAAAGGCTATTCCACTCGTTTCATCTACCGAAACGACGGGCGTGGGTACGAAACTCGAAGCGCGGAACGCATGCGCGCGCACTTACGAGTCTCGAAAAATTGCACGCCGTTGGAGCCGTTGATTGTGTATCCGCGCGAAGCGAAATGGGGGTGGTGGGGGCCGAACGATCTCGTTCGGTACCAAAACGAAATGCTAAGGATGAAAGAGCAAAAGCAAGGAAAGTTTCGTTAGAGATTTAGTCGTGTAGTCACGTAGTGGTTCGTAGAAATATATGTGTTAGATTTTTAGCGCGCCTAAAATAAAATGCTACTAATGACGTTTCCTCATCGCGACGAGCAACGACTGCTCCCATTTCTTTTTGAACTTTGCATACAAAAACAACGCAGCTCGAGCATCTTCCGCGGACGAGTGCTCGCCTTCTTGAATCGTCATGCGTAAGTGCGTCTTCGTCAGCTCTTTTAAACTCCTGCAGCCTCTCCCTCTCGGCGCGCCTTCGACGCACCGTTCGTGCGATCGCAACGGTCTCGTCAGCGGATGATACAGAGCCGTATCTCTCGTCCGCTCTCTCGGGTGATTCAAAAGCAACGCTTTAAAATCATTCTTCAATCCGTGACCGACGACGATTTTCTTCTCGATGAGCTTCGACACCATCTTTTGCACGTCTGCAAATTTTGGCGCGTTTTTCAAATCTCTCGGACGCACGCCCGAGACTTTGGTTCGGTAGTCCGTCACTTTCTCCGTAGTTTCCACGAACGTATCCAAAACGACATTCCCGTGTTCGTTCACGACCGTGACTCGAGCGAGCACGGACCTCGTCCCGTCCTCGCCGACGCCGACCATCTCGCAATCTATGGCTAAAGTTTCCGTCACGGAAGCGTCGCGAGAGGTCGGCGTCGGTCTCCGTAACTCGTCGTCGGCATCCTCGTCGTTACCCCGACGACCACATTCATTTTCAGCATCGTTCCCATCATTGTCGTAATAGTTTTCTCTCGCCGATGCCGACGCCGACCGGGATGGCAAAGGCGCATCAAAATCGCGTTTCCTGCGTTTCCCTTTCTCGCTCGTCTTGATATCTCCTCTCGCGACCAATTTGTGCCAGTTGGTGGACACCGACGGCGCCTTCGATAACAGCAACGAGGACGACGCTTTCTGTTTCTTTCGTTTCTCATCCTTCTCGTCGTCGTCGTCTTCTTTTTCCTCCTCGTCTTCTTTCCCTCTCCTTCGCTTCCTCTTAAACTTGTTCTTCCATTTCTTCTTCTTCTCGTTGCCGGCGGCGACTTCCTCCTCTCCCACGTTCTTCATTCCTTTCTTCTCCTTCTCGCGTTTCTCCTCGAGTGCATCATCACTTCTCGACGAAATCCTCCTCATTAAAGTCGTCCCGCGCTTCTTTGACGTCTCTCTCTCGCTTCTTTTCCCGTCGTTTCCGTTTCCGTTTCCGTCGTTCAAGTACCACGGCATAGAGTCGCGTCTCTCTCTTAATGGGGAATGCGTTTACGCGAAATGTCGCTTCACTTTTACTTCTTTCCCCGAGTTTCGCTTTATACTCACATCGACACAGACGCACGCTTTACTCCGCGCTTTAACTCCAAGCGCGACTCCCGTAAAACCTTTACGTTATATATATATATCGCGCGTGTGGTCTTCTTTTTTGTCTCTCGATTTGGGTTTAAGAGCGAACGCTTTGATGCAAACAATCCACCACTCGTGCTCGACGAGAACTCCGCAAAATCATCATCACGAACGCGCTTTTGCGAAGGAGGCTTTCACGGCGGAGACTTTTACGACGACTCGCATTCGTTCTTCCTCTCCCAGAAGAGCGGCGAAAACTTCGTTGAAATCGACGAGAGCGATGATGACGATGCTCTCGAGTGAAACGCGACGACGAGGCGTCGTAGGGGTGGTCGTCTCGTTGGCGCAGAGAAGCGCAGGGAAAGGCGGCGGCGGAGGTGGAAGATACGCGTCTTTGTCTTCCTTTTCTTCGCGCACTTCGCTTCATTCGTCGAAGTCTTTTTCTGCAAAGGCAACCGGAAGAGAAACAGAGGACGACATAAAGAACGGGAAGAACGACGAGAGGAACGCGAATACGATCGGCGTGTTTTCAAAAACCGCCTCCTCTTCCTCCGCGGGTGCCTTCTCCTCCTCCGCGGGTGCCTTCGCCGGCGGCGAAGAAGGGGTAGACGCGTTTGAAGGACAGGAAGTTATCGACGCCACGCGAGAAGAAACGGACGGGCAAACGTCGATTGGGCAAACGGGAACGGTGACTTCGATTCAACCGGGCGGTTTGCTCGTTTTGGAAGGTTTGCGGTCGAGCGTGCAACTCGGATCGGTGTTGCGCTTTCCCGGGTTACAAGCGAAGGCGATTTTGTTAAGTCACAGGGAGCCGAAATCGTTCGCGATGTTAGCGACGAAGTTGGGCGCGGTGCACGTGCCGGATTCGGATAACGTGGCAGAGATTAAAGTCGGGGACGCGTTGGAGGTGGAGAAGATGGACGAGGAGAACAAGAAAAGTAAATCGAAAGCGTTTCAGATTCCGCCGGAGAAGGATTTGAGAGGAAGAATTGTTTCCGCGTTGGGGGCGCCAACGAGCGCGAGCGGATTTCAATCCATCTCGGAAGCGTATTTGAGCGAACAAAGTGGTGAGAATTTAGTCGCGGATCCACCGCCAGTGGACGCGAGGAAACCAATCACGACGCCTTTGATTACCGGCGCGTCCGCCGTGGATGTTTTGACACCGATTGGAAGAGGACAGTGTTTGCTCGTTTCCGGTGAACCGAACACGGGAGTTTCTGAGTTTTTACAGATGTCCGTGAGCGCGCAAAAAAAGAGCAACGTTCGGTGCGTGTACGCCGCGGTGGGTGCGAGTAAAGAGAAATCGCAAGAAATCGCCAGAGCGCTCAACGTTTTAGAAGAAGAAAATACGAACACATCGACAACTGTAGTGACAGTTTCCAAAGATGCCACAATTGCGGAAAGATACGTCGCTACTTTAACCGCTTTCGCTATCGCGGAAGGCGCGCGTAAAAGCGGCCAAGACGCGCTCTTGTGTGTCGACGATTTTAGCGGGATGACAGGATTCGCGCGAGAAATGGCCGAACTCGCTCCGGATGCAAAATTAGACGACGAATCCGACGAAAACAAAGAAGAGATTGAAGGAATGTTAGTGAGCGCCGCCATGGCGGAGCGCAGACGGTTTTTAGGAACGACTTTACAAAGAGTAGCTCGATTGAATGATAAATTAGGGGGTGGGTCGATCACGTTGTTAGGAGCGATGACGCATCCAATTGGCGCGTACGACAAAGACTATACCGGTTCTTTAAATGGTGAAGGATCGATTGATTACATGCAAAAAGCGCGAGAAACGGTTGCAAACTTCGAGAACATGCCAGAAGCGTTGCAAAAGAAGCTCGCGGATGGGTTGAAAAAGAAAGGCGAAGCAGCATCGCAAGCGTCGAGCACTACGAATTACGCCAAACGCAACAATCAAACGAGCGCACCGGAAAATGCGTACACGCAACCGCGTCCGTTGGTTGAGGAGTTTATGTCCATCACAGACGGGCAAGTGTTTATCAAAGATTTCGATCCTGAAACAGGATGGATTTGGGATCAAAAAATGTCCGTCAGTCGCATCGGCGCGCCGGGGCAAGCGCAAGCGTTTAAAAAAATCAACGCGTTAGAGCTTCGTTTACAACTCATGCAATCCGACGACATGTCTGCGTACGGCAAGTCCGGCGAAGAGAAGAGAAAGTTAAACGCGAAATCCGACGCGGTCGGGTTATTTATGAAACAAACGCCCGGTGAGGTACGATCGATTGCTGAATCGTTCATAGGCGTTTACGCTATGACGAAAACCTCCTTCGCGGAGAGAGAAGACGTAAGCGGAGCAAAAATGCTAGAATTTGCCAACGCGTGCATTGCGCAAGCAAAAATTAATATTGCAGACGTGGTAGAATCAATCAATGCGAGTTCAATTGGCGCGTTGAGCGCGGAGGATGAAGGCAAGATCGCGGCGGTTGTCAAAGATGTCGCGGCTAAGATGTTTTAGAAAAAATGTCTGTGTGTATGTCTCTCTTATTAGCATTACAACGTATGCGATTGTGTTTCTCTTTTCTAATAATAACGAATATAGTACAGCAGATAGTAGCACCAACGGTACCCACATCATGCAACTCTGTCCTTCCTTCCGCGAAATGTTCTTCGTGCTGCGGTTTTCTTAACGAGTTGCAGAACGACCTTCATCACGTCTGCTCGACCGAAACCGTTTCGCCTCCCAATCTTTTTGCGACAGTCTGCGCCCACGTTTGGATCAGAATATTCCAAGAAGAATAGCAAATCGTCTATGGTGAGGTATTTCGATCCTCCACTTTTCGACAGAAGAGTTTTCTCCTCTGCGTCTCGCAAAATCTCCGATATTGCATCGAATCTCTCCGTCGAGGAATTTTTTTCTTCACTTTTCATCTTCTTTGGTGGCGGCTTTGTCGTCGTCTTCGTGCTACTTTTAGAAAAGTGTGGCACGCGTGCTTTGGGCGGCGGCGGCGTTTTTATCGTTGTAGCTTTCTCTATCGTCTTTGCTTCCTTCGTCTTCCTCTCATCCAACGTTGTGAACGCCATCGCTACTTCCTCGTCTTGAACCGGGCTATTCAATAGAAAGTGGCGTTGTTGCGCCCGAACCACGTCCATTCTATCTTGCTCATCAATCGCGAGCGGTTGGTTTAAATCAAGCGTCAACGGTACCGTACTTTGCGTAGGCAATCCTCTGAAGTCGTGCACGACATCGTTGAAGTTTGCTCCGGCTGAAATCGACGACGCTCTTCGCAAACGTCGTCTAGTGTTTGGAGTATTTTCAAGAACCGGGTCGATATACTCATCCAGGGCCAAGCGAAACCCGAGAAACGGCGGCGAGTGCGTTTGCAGCGCCTGTAAGAGCGGGTCTATAGAAATCTGATTCGCACTTGCGTCCAAAATATCATCACTATTAGCAAGTTCGTTAGCCATCGCCTCTCGTTCTATTGCACCGTTCTCTTCGTCTCGAAAAAACGAGACGGAGATGCCCAAATGCGTCGTAGACTCGATACTTTCCGCAAAGTTCTTCACGATCAACGATTGCGAGAATTCCTCGGTATTTCTCGCAGCTATTTCGGTTGCGCCGTTCTGTTTAAGCAACAAAGTGATCGGATAAACCCATCTTTCCGTTGTATTCTCAAACACTACATCGGCGTATCTGAAGCCATAATACTCCTTCTTCGCTTGTACGTCTGGTCTGACAGTTCGGTCAATGAGTGAGCCTTTATCGATGCTCAAGTGATGAAACGCCGCGAATGATTCTAAATATTCTTCATCGCTAGAGAATCCAAGTGATAAAGGCAACTCGCGACGAAGACAAGTCACTATGGCTTGCTTCTCCAGTCGCGGTATAGCCATGACGGAAAGCGGCGTAGAAGAAATGTCTAAAACGGATACTTCTTCTTTCTCGATTCCATTCATTGCCTCGGCAGCTTTTCTCTTTTTTCCAGTCTTCGGAGTGAAAAATGGCACCATATTCTCAATGGGAACGTTTGCGCGTTGGCACGCAACCTTTAAGTCGCCGAGACGTTTCAACGCCATCGAGAACGGCCGAACGCTCGTAATCTCCAAAGACGCGTTCGACACCGACTCGCTCGCGGCATTTCGTTCTGTAATCGATCCAGCCGTAGCACTCCTACACCCGCGGTATCTCACGAATGGCCGCTCAACTTCCACACCTTCCACCGTAAAGTTAATGCTGTCTTTGCCGGTCGTCGTCGTCATCTCTTTACTCCTTCTTAAAATAAATCTCCTCGCGCAAGTTTGATGCTCGTCCGTACCGAATCCCTCAAAATTCGACTCTTCTTTCGTCAAATAGTTAAGGACGGCATCTGGCAACACCCTCAAAACCCTTTCATCCATCGTCGTCGCTCTTCTCTCGTCTGCCTCCTCCTCTAAAAATTTCAACCGCAACTCGCTCTTCTCGAAACTCGTCGCGTCCGCGCAAATCTTCACCGCCGGTACCTTTTTCTTTTCAATCGCGCACTCCACGTACACCCGATGTTCTCTCGCGCTCGTCCGGCTCGGCATAAAAAACTGAAACGGCACCTTCTCGCTACTCGTCTTCTTCTTCTTCAAATTCGACGCGCTGTCGATGAAACACGTTTCAACCTCGCAATACTTCCTCGTCAGTCTCTTAAAAAATCGAGAGACCAGCAAACCGTGCGCGACTGTGCCCGAGAGATTGTCAAAGTCCCTCTCTCCAGGCCTGCTCTCATTCTCCGCCGAATTCGTCAACGAAACCATCGGAAACACGTCGTAACTCTCCTCGAAGGATCGATCTAACCTCGCGCGCAAGTACGCGCGATCCATCTTTAAAAAGTAAACAAACACACCAAATCTGATTTCAAATTTGAAATCAGATGCCAACGGGAGAAAGAATTGAAGAGGAGAATAAAAAGCTCGCTTCGAAACCACTCGCGCGCTTCACGAACAAACTCCTCCTTCCTCGGAGGAAGCAAAAAAGAATCTCTCTTTCCTCCTGAAAACTCTCAAAGCCGTTTTTCGCGTTGTTGGAAGAGTGCTCCTCTTCTTCTTCAGAAAAAGAAAAGGAATGTGATGAGAGTATAAATTATGTGAAAACCCTCTGATTTATGAGCTCGTTGGTTGCTCTTTTTTTTTTCTCTGAATTGAAAACAAAAAAAAAGAAGCCGTTTCGTCAGAATTTTTGTTTCCTCCTGACTTTTTCTTTTCCCACGAGAGAGAAAACATTAAGAAAAACATGGACGGCGATGA
>Ga0181554_1005249_pt1 | contig 10240 bp, 8 predicted proteins | sample 011ome_16_FD_145602 | JGI IMG/M metagenome (GOLD analysis project Ga0181554, IMG submission 145602) | Coastal salt marsh microbial communities from the Groves Creek Marsh, Skidaway Island, Georgia - 011503CT metaG (spades assembly) | ecosystem: Environmental > Aquatic > Marine > Intertidal zone >...
CACGCCGCTGGCCGGCATGCTGGCTGACAGGTATGGGTCGGCGCGCGTGCTCATGGCGGGTGCCGTGATCTACTGCCTCGGCATGCTGATGATGGCTTGGACCGAGTCCGCCTCCATGTTCAACCTCGGCGGCGGCGTGCTGGTCGGCATCGGCATCGCCTTCTCGTCCTTCTCGATCGTCATGGCAGCGCTCGGCCGCATCGTTCCGCCGGACCGGCGCAGCTGGGCCTTCGGCATCGCCACGGCCTCCGGTTCGCTCGGTCAGTTCATCTTCGCGCCGCTCGGCGCGATGCTGGTCTCTGCCTATGGCTGGCAGCAGGCGCTGGTGATCCTGGCCTGCCTGTCGCTCCTCATCATCGTCTTCGCCGCACCGCTGCTAAAGCAAAACACCAGCCACAGCCGCCCCACGCCGGGCGAGGCCGACCTCACCATGAAGGCCGCGATCGGGCTGGCCTTCGGGCACCGCTCCTACATCCTGCTCGTCTCCGGCTTCTTCGTGTGCGGATTCCAACTCGCCTTCATCACCGTGCACATGCCCGCCTATCTCGCCGAGCACGGCATCTCGAAGGAGTTTGCAGGCATCGCCATGGGCCTCATCGGCCTGTTCAACGTGGTCGGCTCCTATGTCTCGGGCATCATCGGCGGGCGCGGCGAGAAGCACGTGCCGCTGGCCTTCATCTACCTGATCCGCGCCGCCATCACCGCGGGCTTCGTGCTGCTGCCGGTGTCGAACACCACCACCCTGCTCTTCACCTGCTCCATGGGCCTGCTCTGGCTTTCCACCGTGCCGCTCACCATGGGGCTCGTCACCGTCATGTTCGGCACCCGCTACATGGCGACGCTCTATGGCTTCGTCTTCGTCAGCCACCAGATCGGTTCTTTCCTCGGCGTCTGGCTGGCGGGCCGCCTTTATGACCAGTTCGGCTCCTATGACATCGTGTGGTGGCTGAGCGTGGCGCTGGGCGTCTTCGCCTTCATCGTCAACCTGCCGATCCGGGAGCAGCGCGCCCCGCGGTTCGCCACCGCCTGATGAAGCTGACCGGCCACAGGCTTGCGCTGGCGCTGTTCGCGGGCGTCATCATCGTGTGGCTGGTGGCCATGGCGATCGTCATGCGCCATGCCGCCCTTCCGCCCGAAGCGACCGGCCCCATGCTTGCGATCTTCGAGCCGGGCACGCCGGAAGACCAGATCTTCGCCAGCCTCACCCGCGCCGAGGCGCGGATCGTGCGGCAGGGAGGCTTGGGCTTCATCTGGGTGGTAGCAGGCGATGAGCCGGGCCTTGCCGGGCGGCTGGAGAGGGAGGGCGCGCTCGGCGCCTACCGCGAACTCCCCGTGAGCCCGGTGATCGCGGGATGCTTCGCCTTCGCCGATGCCAAGGTGGCGGGCATCATGCCCTGAAGAGCTTGGCAGCGCTCACCGGTGAAGGCTGCCAAAATGCTGTTTTCATTGCTCTATTTTTACCGCCGATCTTGACGCGAACATTTCTCCTTTGGCAGCATTGGACCCATGTCTCAACGCTGGAGGAGGAACGACATGGGCGACAGGGACTTTGCACGGCAGATGGAGGGCTGGCGGCTCACCACGGCGGAAATCATGTACCGCATGCCGGACTACCGCAGCGTGCTGCAGACCTATATCTGGCAGGACTACGACCTCGCCCCCAAATTCCCCCGTCTCATCAAGTTCCTGGATTTCTGGTCCCACAATCTCGAAGGGCCGCTCGCCTCGGTGCGCGTGGCCCATGCGGGCATCGTGGCGCCGGTGGACCTGCGCCATGTCGGCAGCGAGTGGCGGCTCAACTGAACCGCACTCAGCCGGATGGGGGAGCCTTCCCCTCATCCGGGGCCGTTGATTCGATCTCGTCCAGCACCGCTTCGGGCGCGATGTCGCGCTTCACGTCGCGGAGTTCATCCTCGGCCTCGATCTCGACGTCGAGATGGCGTGCCACGGCTTCGAGCAAGGTCGCCACCTTGGTGATCTCATGCTCGGCGAGGAGGCTGATCTGCAGGTCGAGGTCGGCCCGCCTGTCCGCCGCCGCCGCCATGCGGTTCTGCGCGATCAGCACGAAGGTGGAGAGAAAGATCGCCTCAACCGAAGCCCACATGGCGAGGATGACGAAGGACGGGTCCCACACCGGCACGCCGGGCACGAAGCCCAGATTGGCGATGATCCAGAATCCGAAAAGAACGAGATGCAGGTAGACGAAGGTCATGCTGCCGGTGAAGCGCGTCACCGCCCCCGCGAGTCGCTCCTGGAAGGAGGCATTCTCCTCCTCCCGTTGCCGCCGCTCGCTCAAGGTGCGGATGTTGCGCGCCAGAACGGAGCTGAGCCCCGGCGGGCGCGGCGGCGGCATGGTGGGGCTGCCGCGCGCGGCGCGCCCCTGCCTTTCAGCTTCAGGTGCCATGCACCATGAACAGCAGGCGGGCTGCCCTGTTCCCGCCTGCTCTCACTGCCGGGGAAACCCGGCAGAGTTTATCGCGAAAGGATCAGCGGTTCTTGATGGCGCCGATGATGGCGGTCAGGATGGCACCACCCGCGCCGCCGCCCACAACGCCCGAGATCAGCGAGCCGATGTCGAGGCCGGAGGCCGCCGCCGCGGCCGCATCGGCCGGCACGGCGCCGCCCGTGAGGCGCTCCACGATCTGCCCGAGAACGAGGCCGCCGATGGCACCTGCCACCGAATTGCCAGCGCCGCCCAGGCTGAAATTCTTCGAAACCTTGCCCGCCGCATTGCCGCCGATGGCACCGGCGACGAGTTGAATGATGAGCCCGACAATATCCATTTAGCTTCTCCCCATTTTGAACCGGAACACCGGAAGGCCCCGCGGCTCCCCGCCCGGTGACATCAGGGTTAACGCAGAATCATCCGCCCAAATGCCTAGGGAGCAGCATTCGACCGGGAAAATTCGCCAAAAACGCGAACTGAATTGCAGACTACACGTGGCTTGTGCAATCGCTTCCATGAGCGCATAGCTTGCCCAATACGGCTTTCTGCACACAAGGACTGTCCTTGACACTCGAACTCCTGACCGTGGGCTTCGTCGGCCTGCTCACCACCATCTCGGTCTTCGTGGGCGCCTATCTGGGGCTTTTCTATTCCATTCCGGAAAAGGTCCTGTCGTCCATCCTGGCCTTTGCGGCGGGCTCTCTCATTGCCGCACTCGCCATCGAACTCTCCTTCGAAGGCGCTGAAGCGCTGGTGAAGCACGGTTTCGGGATTCGCGCCTCGTGGTTCAACATGGCGCTGGGCTTCGGCGCCGGGGCGGCCCTCTATTACACGGCCTCGGTGTTCCTCGAATCCAAGGGCGCGGGCATGCGGCTGCCCCACATGCTGTTCAATTCCAAGGGCGGCCGCGCCGCGTCGGATGAAAAGATCGTGCCGCTCTCGCGCTCGGCCCTGTTCAGCCACCGCAGCGCCGCCGATCTCGAATCCATCGTCGATGTCGTTTCTCTGCGCAGCTGCGACAGCGGCGAGACCATCTTCCAGCTGGGAGACCCCGGAGACGCGCTCTACATCATCGCCGAGGGACAGGTGCTGCTCACCGACCCGAACGGCCACGTGCTCGCCACGCTGGGCCAGGGCGAAGCCTTCGGCGAAATGGCGCTGCTCGGCAACCGGCCACGCAATGCCACGGTCAAGACGCTGCGCGAGAGCAAGCTTCTGGTGATCGACGCGCAAAGCTTCAAGAACCTTCTGGAGCGCGATTCCAGCTTCCGCGCCAAAGTGCACGAGATGGCGCGCGAGCGTTCACTGACGAACCTCAAGGAAGCACATCTCGATTCCACCGCCTGGGCCAGCGCCTATCGGACCAGCCTCGCCCATAAGGCAGAGCCGCACCCGGAGCACGACGAGTCCGCCGCCGCGGGCAAGGGCATCGGCCTGGCCATCATCTTCGGCAACATCCTCGACACGATCCCGGGCTGCCTCGTCATCGGCGCCAAGTTCGCCGGATTCGAAAGCATGTCGGCCACCCTCATGGTGGGCATGTTCCTCGGCGGCATTCCGGAGTCCGCCGCCAGCGCCACCCTGCTCCGCCGCGCCGGGTACTCGGCGGGCAAGATCTACGGCATGTGGTCTATCGTCATCATCGCCGGCATCGTTTCGGCCATGCTCGGCAAGGCCTTCATCAGCGATACCGACTCGATCTTCGCTGTCATCATGCAGGCGGTGGCAGCGGGCGCCATCCTCGCGATGGTGAGCCACGCCATGATCCCTGAGGCGATCCACAAGGGCGGCTCGGCCTCCGTGCTGCCCGTGGTGCTGGGTTTCCTGTTCGCGCTCTACCTCGCCCTCGAGGAAGCGAACACGAAGGCCCCGGACCAGACCTCCATCGGCCGCTACAAGCTGAAGCACGGCACGACCGAGATCATGCACACCCATGCCCCGGTGCTGGAGCCTGAGAGCATGCTGGTGATCACCCGCCCGCAGCGCACCGCCTGAGGGGCGCCTCTACCGGCGCCAAACACCCAGCCTCTTAGGGCCCGCGACCGACTTTTCACATGAGCGGGGGTATCCACGATTTTTTTATCATTTTCCGTTTTTCTACCTTTGATGGATAATTCACCGAAAGTGAGCGAGTCTGCAGCGCTGAGCGTAACCACGCTGACGCTCTCCCTGCTCGTCCCCCTGCACAACGAGGCCGACTCCCTTGTTCCGCTGGTGGAGCGCATTGACAGCGTTCTCGGCACGCTGCCCGGCATCCGGCTGGAGGCGATCTTCATCAATGACGGCAGCACTGATGCAACGCTCGAAAAACTGCTTCTGCTCCGCCGCGATTATCCCTTCATCCGCATCGTCGATCTCAGCCGCAATTTCGGCAAGGAGGCTGCCCTAACGGCGGGGCTGAAAGTCGCCACCGGCGACATCGTCGTGCCCCTCGATGCCGACCTGCAGGACCCGCCGGAACTGATCCCGCAGATGATCGAAAAGTGGCGGGGGGGCTACGAGGTGGTGCTGGCCAAGCGCATCGACCGCAGTTCCGATGGCTGGCTCAAGCGTCACACCGCCCGGTGGTTCTACCGCGTGCACAATCTCCTGTCGGACTCGACGCTACCCGAGAATGTGGGCGATTTCCGCCTGATGGACCGTGCGGTGGTAGAGGCACTCAACGGCCTGCCGGAATCCAAGCGCTTCATGAAGGGCCTCTTTGCATGGGTGGGCTTCCGCACGGCCGTCGTCGAATATGTGCGCCCCTCCCGCACCGCCGGAACCTCGAAGTTCAACGGCTGGCGCCTGTGGAACTTCGCGATCGAAGGCATCACCAGTTTCAGCACCTCTCCGCTGCGCATCTGGACCTATCTCGGCAGCGTGATTGCGCTGCTGTCCTTCTCCTTCGGTCTTCTCATCGTGCTCAGGGTGCTTGCCTATGGCATCGATGTTCCGGGCTATGCCTCGCTCGCGGTGGCGGTGACCTTTCTCGGCGGCCTGCAATTGATGGGCATCGGCGTGATCGGGGAGTATCTCGGCCGTACCTATATCGAAACCAAGCGCCGCCCGCCCTACATCATCCGCCAGGTTTATGGACCGGAGCCCTGAGGCATGGACCTCAAGGAAGCGGACATCATCGGCCCCGATCCCCTGGGCCACTGGTATTACAAATCCAAGGCGCAGGCGATGGCGCGGCTGATCGGGCCGGAGCACCCTTCCGTCATCCTCGACGTGGGCGCGGGCTCCGGATTCTTCTCCAGCTATCTGCTGGACACGAGCTCGGCACGCGAAGCGTGGTGCGTGGACACGGGCTACGCCGAAGAGCGCGATGAACGACGTGGTTCGAAGCCGCTGCATTTTCGGCGCGGCATCGAAAGCTGCCCCGCCGATCTCGTCCTCCTCATGGACGTCCTCGAGCATGTCGATGACGATCTCGGGCTTCTTCGCTCCTATGTGGAGCGCGTGCCGCGCGGCGCGCGCTTCCTGATCTCGGTTCCCGCCTTCTCCTTCCTGTGGAGCGATCACGACGTGTTCCTCGAACACCGTCGCCGCTACCGCCTGGGCGAGGTCGAGGAACTGGTTTTGAAGGCAGGCCTCACCGCAGAGCGCGCGGCGTATTTCTTCGGCAGCGTCTTTCCCCTCGCCGCAGCCATACGACTGTCGCAGCGCGTCATGCCCGCCCGCAATGCGCCACCACGCTCGCAGCTGGTCCGGCATCACCCCGCCGTCAACGCGGCGCTCGCTGGTCTTTGCCGCCTCGAGCTTCCGCTGATGCGGTTCAACCGGCTTGCAGGGCTCTCCGCCTTCTGCCTCGCGCGGAAAGCCTGAGCCGCGGCATTCCCCGAAAGCGCTGCAATAAATCCGCAGGCCGTGTCGCCCTAAGTTGGCTCAGTTTGCCCGGAGCGCTTTTCCAGCTCACCGAAAGCCGAGAGCATTCCCAGCGCAATTTCCTGCTGTCCGGCGAACACCTGGTCTGCGCCCAGAGATTTCAGATAACTCATCGTGTCCGTATTCGTTGCACGCGCGATGATACGGATATTCGGGTTCAGCGCCCGCGCATGCTCCACGATGTGGCCTGCCTCGAAGGGGTCCGGCAGGGTCGAGATCAGCACCTTCGCTGCCTGCATGTTCAGGCGCGACAGAAGCTCCCGCTCGCCGGAGGTGCCGCTGAAGGCCTCGATCCCCTCCTGCCGCAGGGCTGCGATCCGGTCGGCATCCTGTTCGACCACGAGGAACGGCGCTCCTGCCGCCTTGAGGCCATTGCCGACGATCGCACCGACCTGCCCGTAACCGACGAGCACCACATGGTCCTTCAGGCTCGTCGGCGGCTCGTCCGGGTCGGTTTCCGACGCCGGTTCTCCTAGGTCGGGCGCGGGTGTGGCCGGGGCAGGCGCCTGCCGGTCCAGCCACTTTTCCACGGCAACGAACATGAAGGGGTTGAGCAGGATCGACAGGATGGCGCCCGCCACCACCAGGTCCCGCGCCTCCGGCGGCAGGATCTCGAGATTGGTGCCGAGAACCACGAGGATGAACGAGAATTCGCCGATCTGCGCGAGGCTGGCGGAAATGGTGAGCGCGACCCCGCGCGAATGCCGGAACCAGCGCACGATGAAATAGGCGGCCGTGGATTTGCCCAGAACGATGATCAGAAAGGTGCCGAGCACCGCGATCGGGTTCTTCACCAGCGTCGCGGGGTCGAACAACATGCCCACGGACACGAAGAACAGCACGGCGAACGCATCGCGCAGGGGAAGCGTTTCCTTAGCCGCCTGTGTGCTCAGCTGCGATTCCGCCAGGACCATGCCGGCGAAGAAGGCGCCCAGCGCGAAGGACACGCCGAACAGGTTGGCCGACCCGAAGGCCACGCCGAGTGCGATCGCCAGAACGGCCAGCCGGAACAATTCGCGCGAACCGGTATGGGCAACGTAATGCAGGATCCACGGAATGATCCGCCGCCCCACCACCAGCATGAGCACCACGAACATGCCCACCTTCACGGCGGTGAGCAGAAGGGTTTCCCAGACGGAGCCGAGCCCCAGCGACGCGGCGAGCCCGAAGCCTTCGCCCTGCCCCGCCTCGCGCCCGCCCAACAGGCCGGAAAAGGGCGGCAGCAACACGAGGGTGAGCACCATCACGAGGTCCTCGACGATGAGCCAGCCCACCGCGATCTTGCCGCGTTCGGTCTCGATGAGCCTCCGCTCCTGAAGGGCGCGCAACAGCACGACTGTGCTGGCAACGGAAAGCGTGAGCCCGAAGACGAGACCGGCGCCCCAGTTCCAGCCCATGCCCCAGGCCAGCCCCATGCCCAGCAGCGTCGCCACGGCGATCTGGCCGATGGCGCCGGGAATGGCGATGGCCCGGACGGACAGCAGGTCCCGCAGGGAGAAGTGCAGGCCGACGCCGAACATCAGCAGGATGACGCCGATCTCCGCCAGTTCCTGTGCGAGCTTCTGGTCAGCCACGAAGCCCGGCGTGAAGGGGCCGATGATGATGCCGGCGACGAGGTAGCCCACCAGCGGCGGCAACCGGAGTTTAAGCGCCCCCAGCCCCAGCAGGAAAGCGAGGCCAAGGCCGATCGCGATCGTCGCGATGAGAGGGGTCGTATGCGGCATGTCGATCTACTCTTCACGATTCATGAACAGTGAGCCAACCGGGCCGCGCAAACGCAAGTGCGTTATCCGCGAACAACAAAATGTGAAGACGCCGTTTGGCCCGATGCCAGGCTGTGCATGGGCAGGCCGCTGCTCCATCAGGGATATTCAGCAGCCCCTCTACCTAGAAGTGAGTTGTTGATCTATCGCAACCTTTGCGGAAATGTTCGGGTCAGGCCAATGGTGGACCGTCTGGTGGAGGACAGACCCTTCACCCGTCTCGCCCGGCCATGTGGACCCCGGAGGGATGCGTCAGATGTGGAAGAACAGGTCGGCTCAAGCGCAGGTGCGGCTGAAACAGGCGCCCGCCTGTTGCTGGCTTCGTGTCACGCTCCTGTTCCTCTTCCTGCTCCCGGCGCTCGGGGCCACGGCGCGCGCCGAGGGCGCATGGCAAGGCGAGTGGCAGTTGAACACCACCTCCGGGGGCGACTTCCTTATTCTCGAGCAGGAGGGGCAGGAGGTCACCGGCGGCTTTCGCAGCGGTTTCGGCCGCGTCGAGGCGAGGGTCACGGGCAAGCAGATCGATGGCATTCTCCTGTTCAACGGCCTGCGCGAAGGCTTCAGCGCGGTTCTGGGTGATGATGGGCAGTCCTTCTCCGGCACAAATGAAGCGGGCGAATGGCTGAACGCCGTCAAACTGAGCGGGCGTGACGCCGCCACACAGGCGAGGGTCGATCTCGGCAGCCCACGCGCAACGCTCAGGACATTCCTCAATGCCGTCAACACGCGGGCCTGGGGCCAGCCCGGGGCCATGTCCTGGGCGGCTCGCGCGGTTGACTTCGGCGAAGCCACCGCCTGGGATTCCATCGAGGCGCAATTCTCCGCGGCGGAGCAACTCTTCACCCTGCTCGACAGCGCCACCTTCAGCCTTGCCAGCGTTCCGCAGCAGGTCTCCCAGCCGGAGTTGAAGCTCTCCCTCCCCGTGCTCGACACGGACCTCTCGGTGGACATCACCCTGCGACGGAACGCCGGGGGCGAATGGCTGATCGTGATGCCACCCGCTGATGCGCTGCGGGAAAGGATCAACGCGCTGCGGGAAAAAGGCGTGAGGCTGGAGCATGGCCCGGCGGAATACCACCTTTTGCAGAGCCCGCGTGACACGGTGCGGGCCTTTCTGGACGCGATGTCGCGGTGGAAAGACGGCGGCCGCATAGACGCAGCCGCCACCATGGACCTCACCGCGGTGGCGGATGTCGTACGACCCGATCAGAGCCAGCTCACCTCTCTGTATTTGGTCCGGATCATCGACCGGGCGGGAACCATGCTTCTCCAGACGATCCCGAACAACGGTAACTCGCGTGAACCCTTCGTCTATCTCGACAACCCGGAAGGGCGCATCGTGATCGCTCCTGTCGGAACCGACAAGGACGTCCGCTGGAAGTTCACTTACGAAACCGTGAGAGACATCAATCATCTCTTTCGCGCGGTTCAATTCCTGCCAGACGCAAACATGCTGGACCCGTCGATGATTCCGCCCTCACGGGCCATCGCGCTCCGTCAGTGGATCACCAGCGCCGCACCTTCCCTGACACGGCCGTTGCGGGAAGACGCCATTTTCGAATACTGGCAGCTCTTCGGCATCATCCTTCTTTTGAGCTTCGTCACCGCTTTGGCCGTGGTGCTCCGCAAGCTCGTCACACGCGGACTGCGGCGCCTAGGGCTGGAGAAACGCCTGGCGCGCCCCCGGCTGATCGCCGATGCGCTCTCCGTCCTCGCCTGCATGTTCGCCGCCCTTCAGATCTACGCCCTGCTCGGCCTTCCGCCCCTTGCGCGGGAGTACACGTTGCCTGTGGTTGGCCCTCTTGCCATTCTCGCGCTTTCCTACCTGGGCTGGCAAATCGTCAACGCCGTTGCCCTGCTGCTCGAAGACCATGCAGACAAGACCGAGACGCAGATCGACAACATCGTCCTCACCTTCGCGGTGGGCGTGGTGCGCATGGGCATCATGGTGGGCGCGGTGCTGGGCATCAGTCACCTCCTCTCCCTGCCGACCACCGGCATTCTCGCGGGGCTGGGCTTCGGTGGCCTCGCGGTCGCCTTTGCCTCCAAGGAGACGCTGTCGAACATCTTCGGGGCCGGCATCCTGCTAGGCGACCGGCCGTTCCGGAAGGGAGACCGCATCGTGGCAGGCGACATCAATGGCTGGGTGGAGTCGGTTGGC
>Ga0181554_1005256_pt1 | contig 10231 bp, 10 predicted proteins | sample 011ome_16_FD_145602 | JGI IMG/M metagenome (GOLD analysis project Ga0181554, IMG submission 145602) | Coastal salt marsh microbial communities from the Groves Creek Marsh, Skidaway Island, Georgia - 011503CT metaG (spades assembly) | ecosystem: Environmental > Aquatic > Marine > Intertidal zone...
CACTCGCCCCGCAGAATCACGAATAAGTTACTAAAGTCGACCCCCCCAAAAATAACCCAATCAATGGGTTGATCAAATCCCCTACCATGGATTTGACGATCGCTGTAAATGCCGCACCGATAATGATCCCAACGGCCATATCCATCACATTGCCTTTGGCAATAAAATCTTGAAACTCTTTCAGCATAACGTGCCTTTCAAAAATAAATTTTAACAATAAAATAAAAAATCAGCGCTCAGGCTGCGTGTCTTTTAAGGCATATTTATCGCCCCTTGTATATTTTTAATTGCTTTTAAGGCCATAAAAAAGGGCCCAAAGGCCCTTGATCACTCTGCTTAAAAATCCACTCCGGAGCTGTTAAGCCGGTAAATCACCTGAAAGAATATAGGTTAATATTGCAACGACTTGGCTGGGATCTTGCGCAACGGCCAGAGCCGCTGCGTCGACCTCTTTCAACGCATGCTGATGCTCTGCCCCATGCAGTACGATCAAAGATTTTCCCAAAGCGGCCGCATAGCCTGCATCAAAGGCCGCGTTCCATTGCTTATATTTCTCGCCAAAGCGAACCACCACAATATCAGCCTCTTCGATGCCTTTACGGGTGCGCATCGCATTCAACTTTGCGCCTTTGTGATCGTGCCAAAATTTGTTGGGTTCTGCGCCCAAAATGGCAACGCCGCAATCATCACTAGCGCCATGATCCGTGACCGGGCCGGTAAACACAACATTAAGATCCCGCGCACCATGCGCGATTTGATCGCGCCAATCTGTATGAATTTCACCAGATAAATAAACTGTTAGCATCATGGCCGTTTCCTCATCCAAAGGTTATACTTAGGCAAATTTGCAGTTTACACCCGTAAAGCGCCGCCCGTTGCAGAGGCCACTTTTGCCACAATTTTAGCCCCCACGGCTTCAATCTCAGCATCTGTCAGCGTCACCTCGATGGGCTGTAAGCGCACGCGAATAGCGATTGATTTTCGATCAACCCCCAAGCTGCCACCGATAAATTCGTCGAACACGCGCACATCGGTAATCAGCGTTTTATCCGCGCCTTGCGCCGCGTTTACCAAATCCATCGCCTCAGTTTTATGATCGACGACAAAAGCAAAATCACGCTCGACCGCTTGTAAATCTTTTAATTTCAATGCAGGCCGCGTGGCCGAGCTGTTGCGCGGCAAAGGCACCTCATTGGGCCAAATGGTGAAGGCAACGGCCGGGCCTTTAATGTCAAAAGCTGCCAATATTTTGGGATGCAGCTCACCAAACACCGCCAATGTTTTTTTCGGACCCAAACAAATCTGACCATGCCGCCCCGGATGCCACCAGGTCGCTGCGCCGCGCCGTATCTGCGTTTTCGCAGGCGCTCCAATTGCGCTAAGGATCGCCAGAGCATCGGCTTTGACGTCAAAAAGATCCACATCGCGATCAGAGGCATGCACGTCTTTCGGAGCGCTGCGCCCAATCAAGAGACCGGCAATTTGCAAATCTTGTTCCTCGGGTTCACCGCCGCTAAAGACGGGGCCAATTTCAAACAAGGCGAGATCGGCAAACCCCCGCGCTTGGTTGCGCCGCGCGGCTGCCAACAGTCCGGGCAACAGATCAGGGCGCATATGGCTCATATCCGCGCTGATCGGGTTCTCAAGTCGGGTTGCATCACTACCAGCGCCAAAAAGCGCGGCGGCGGCTTGATCGATAAATGAATAGCTTACGCATTCATGAAAGCCCAAAGCCGCGCCTGCGCGCCGAGCAGCTTGCTCGCGTTTTTGTACGGGCGATAAAATCGGTTTGGGCACACCTGGTAAGACTCGGGGCAAGGGCTTGCCCTGCAATTTTGTTAAGGAGGCGATCCGCGCAACCTCTTCCACCAAATCCGCCTCGCCCAGAACATCCGGGCGCCAACTGGGCACATGCGCCATTTTGCCCTCCAGCACAAAACCAAGCGCTGTCAGGCTTTGGCGCTGCGTGGCCTCGGGGATTTCCATACCAACCAAAGATTGAATGCGATCCGTATCCAACCGATAGGCGCGCGCATGATCTGGCATCGCTCCCGCCATCACCACCTCAGAGGCTTCACCGCCGCATAAATCTAGGATCATCGCCGTGGCAGCTTCAACGCCTGAGGGTGTCCAAGCCGGATCGATACCGCGTTCAAACCGATAACGCGCATCAGAGTTAATTTTCAACGCGCGCCCCGTATAGGCGGTACGCACCGTTTCAAAAAACGCCGCTTCCAGAAACACAGACGTTGTGCTCTCAGAGCAGCCACTATGCAATCCCCCCATAATTCCGCCCAAGCTTTCCACCCCGGCGGCATCGGAAATCACCGTCATACCTTCGCTCAAAGTATATTCTTTATCATCCAAAGCGGCGAAAACTTCGCCGCCCGTCGCGCGGTGTACACGCAAGGCTGAACCCTCAACCTTATCCGCATCAAACACGTGCAAGGGCCGGTTGTTATCATAAGTAAAAAAATTCGTGATATCGACCAGCGCCGAGATCGGACGCAGGCCGATCGCTTTCAGCCGATCTTGCAACCAGGCAGGGCTGGGGCCATTTTTGACCCCGCGAATAACCCGGCCAAAAAACACCGGGCATTGCGCTTGCGTATCGGCATCAATCGTGACCGAGATTGGACAAGGAAACTGGCCCATAACCGGTTCGACAGGATAGGGTTTCAACACGCCCAGCCCGCGGGCGGCCAAATCGCGCGCAATCCCCCGCACGCCCAGCGCATCTGGGCGATTTGGCGTGATCGCAATTTCAATCACTGTATCCACTTTCGATGGATCATTTTCAGCCAAATAATCGACAAAACTTTGCCCGACTTCGCCGGATGGCAATTCAATAATCCCATCATGCTCGTCGCTTAATTCCATTTCGCGCTCCGAACACATCATGCCAAAGCTTTCGACACCGCGAATTTTACCGACCCCGATCGTGGTATCTATGCCTGGCACATAGGTTCCCGGCGTGGCAACCACCACAGTGATGCCCGCGCGCGCATTTGGCGCGCCGCAAATAATCTGCAACTCACCTTGATCTGTGCTCACTTGGCAGACGCGCAGTTTATCCGCATCCGGGTGTTGCGCGGCCGCAATCACCTTGCCAATGCGGAAATCACTCAACCGATCCGCCGGGTTTGACACCTCTTCCACTTCAAGCCCGAGATCGGTCAAGGCGTATAAAATATCGTCTAATGCAGCATCAGTTTCCAGATGCTCTTTCAGCCAAGAGAGCGTGAACTTCATGACAGGCCTCCGTGTAAATTGGGCTGATCTAGGCTGGAAAACCCGTAATGACGCAGCCATCTTAAATCACTATCGAAGAATGCCCGTAAATCCGGAATTCCATATTTCAGCATGGCAATGCGATCGATGCCCATGCCAAAGGCGAACCCCTGCCACTGCTCCGGATCAATGCCACCGGCTTGCAGCACTTTGGGATGCACCATGCCAGAGCCCAGAATTTCCAGCCAGTCATCACCCTCGCCAACTTTCAACTGCCCGCCGGCCCAACTGCAACGGATATCCACCTCGGCTGAAGGTTCCGTAAACGGGAAATGCGAGGCGCGGAATCGCAACTCTACATCCTCAACTTCAAAATAGGCTTTTACAAATTCCTCCAAAACCCATTTGAGATTGGCCATGGAAATATCTTTATCAATTGCCAAACCTTCTACCTGATGAAACATCGGCGTATGCGTCTGATCATAATCTGCGCGATACACGCCGCCCGGGCAAATCACCCGCACTGGCGCGCCCGTTTTTTCCATCGTCCGAATTTGTACCGGGCTGGTATGCGTGCGCAGCACGTGGGGCGGGCGATCATCACCTTCTGCGCGATGCATGTAAAACGTATCCATTTCAGCCCGCGCCGGGTGATGCCCGGGGATATTCAACGCGTCAAAATTATACCAATCTGTATCAATCCGCGGGCCTTCAGCCACGCCAAAACCCATATCGGCAAAAATCGCCGTGACTTCTTCGGTTACCTGCGAAATCGGATGGATCGTACCGCGGCGCTGATCGCGCGCTGGCAAAGTAACGTCCAACCATTCAGTGCGCAGACGCTCGTCCAACGCGGCATCAGCCAGCGCAGCTTTACGCGCCGTCAGCGCCGAATTCAGCTCTTCTTTTAACGCGTTCAGCGCCGGGCCCGCCACTTGCCGCTCTTCGGGTGTCATCTTACCCAATTCACGCAGCTTCAGACTGACCTCGCCTTTTTTTCCAACCGCTGCGAGGCGGGTTTCTTCCAAGGCGCTTTCATCCTGCGCAGCCGCGATCGCAGCTATATATTTTTCGCGTAGACCATCCATAGATCTTCTCCAAATCCAGACGCCCTCTGCTATCATATTTGGAACCGGGTGCAACCCGCTTAGCAGCTCAGCCCCAAGCCTGGCAGGCTTTGTAAAATAAGAAAGCCTCCGATCAAATTGGTGGCCTTTGCAGACATAAAAAAGCACCGCAAACGCTGTTTGCAGTGCTTTGAAACTCGGTTTTTAAACGCTGGCTTAGGCCAAGGCCGCCTTGGCTTGCAAGACGATTGCCTCAAACGCTGCCGGCTCATGCACGGCCAGATCGGCCAGAACCTTCCGGTCAACTTCGATACCGGCCAGTCCAAGCCCATTGATAAAGCGCGAATAGGTCATCGCCTCATCATGGCTACGCACGGCCGCGTTGATCCGCTGGATCCACAATGCCCGGAAGTTGCGCTTCCGGTTATGCCGGTCGCGAGTTGCATATTGATTGGCTTTATCAACCGCCTGCGCCGCGACTTTAAACGTGTTTTTACGGCGTCCATAATAGCCTTTTGCAGCTTTTACGATTTTCTTGTGACGGGCGTGGGTTACGGTACCACCTTTAACGCGTGACATATCTTATCCTCCTCAGCGCGAATAGGGCATCATCGACTTGACGATTCTTTCGTCAGGCGTTGACATCACTGTTGTGCCGCGGGCGTTGCGGATAAATTTACGGGTGCGTTTGATCATTCCGTGGCGTTTGCCGGCTTGACCGGTTTTCACACGGCCGTTCGCGGTGACTTTGAACCGCTTTTTGCAGCTCGATTTGGTCTTCATCTTAGGCATTTCCGTCTCCTGTCTTGACAAAGGTCGGTTTGTACGCGACTCGGCATGCCCTTTCGGCCGGCCACGTTGAAGAGCTGCCGATATAGGGCGCTCTTTCTATAAGCGCAAGTGCAAATCGCGCTATTCTGGATCGGTGGAATAAATCATCCGCTCATTGCACGGTGCAACACGCAAAATATTCGTGGTGCCCGGGATATTGAACGGCACACCCGCTGTTACAACCACCTGATCATTTTCTTCGGCAAACCCTTGTGACAACGCTGCCCGCACGGCGCTGACCACCGCTTCCTTAAAGCGTTCTTTGGGGCCTGAGCGCACACAATTGATACCCCAGCTTAGCGCCAAACGCCGCGACGTTCCGATTTCTGACGTCATCGCGATAATGGGCACACGCGGACGCTCGCGCGCGGTTAACAGGGCAGTTGTGCCCGATTGCGTATAGCAGCAAATCGCCTTCACATCCGTGGTTTCAGCAATTTCCCGCGCCGCGGCGACAATCGCATCTGGCACCGTATGGCGTTTGGCTTTGCGCGAGGATTCCAAAATTTCAGTGTAAGTCGGATCGCTTTCCACCTCGACTGCGACATTGTTCATTGTCGTCACGGCCTCAATTGGATAGCCACCGGCCGCCGATTCAGCTGATAGCATAATCGCATCCGAGCCTTCGTAAATCGCTGTGGCCACATCAGACACTTCAGCCCGCGTAGGCATTGGGCTTTCAATCATCGACTCCAGCATTTGCGTGGCCACAATCACCGGTTTCGCCGCTGCGCGACATTTGCGCACCAAACGCTTCTGGATCGGCGGCACATTCTGTACCGGTAATTCCACCCCAAGATCTCCGCGCGCCACCATAATGCCATCAGAAACTTTCAAAATCGCGTCAAATTGCTCAACCGCTGAAGGTTTTTCAATTTTTGAAAGCAAGGCCGCGCGACCGCGCACCAATTCACGCGCCTCAGTTAAATCCTCCGGGCGCTGCACAAAAGACAAGGCCAACCAATCCACGCCCAAATTGCAGACGAAATCTAAATCGGCGCGGTCTTTTTCTGACAAAGCTGCCAAAGGCAAAACCACATCCGGCACATTCACGCCCTTGCGGTTTGAAATCGTCCCACCGTTCAACACCTGACAATCGGCAAAATCGGCGCCGCACTCTTCCACTTTCAATTTGATTTTTCCATCATTCACCAGCAGATGAGCCCCCGGCTTAAGCGCTGAAAAAATCTCTTCATGGGGCAGTTGTACGCGGGTTTTATCCCCCGCCGCCGGATCAAGATCCACCCGGAACCGATCGCCTTCAACCAAATCTTCAGCGCCTGAGGCAAATTCTCCAACCCGCAGTTTTGGGCCTTGCAAATCGGCCAAAATAGCGATCGGGCTGGAAAGGTCATCTTCAACCTTACGAATGATTTTGTGGCGTTCGGCGATCTCGGCATGCGTGCCATGGCTCATATTCAATCGAAAAACATCTGCCCCTGCTTCATGTAAAGCGCGGATCATGTCATAACTTTGCGAGGCAGGCCCCAGCGTGGCTACAATTTTTACATTGCGCAGGCGTCTCATGATGTATTCCCTTCAATCCCTTTGGCGTCTCTTATAGTCTTGCGCTCCGCCAAGCCACCAGCAAGAAATTAAGATCAGAGATCCAGTTTGAGGCAAGCTGTTAGCGTTAACATTTTCTGCTGCGCTTATGGCGAAGAATTTCAACAATCACAACCATTATCCTTACTGCAACTTGCAACCAACGCTTTATTCAAAAGGCAGATCGCTTTAAAGCGCTTGCGAGCCAAGCGGGAACTAAGTTAGGAGAATGGCGCAGAAATAAAAGAAATCGCGCATAATATGCCGCGTCTTTCGCAGAGGAAATGACCATGGATGATCAAACGCAGCTTGAATTAGACGCCGCCGCCTTTCGGGCGCTGCGCGCACATTTGATGGAAAAGCGCCCAGATGTTCAAAATATTGACCTGATGAACTTGGCAGGGTTTTGCAGAAATTGTCTTTCGCGTTGGTATCAAGAGGCGGCCCAAGAGCGGGGAATTGAGATGTCAAAAGAACAAGCGCGTGAAGCGTTTTACGGCATGCCGATGGAGGTTTGGAAAGCCCAGCATCAAACCGAAGCCAGCGCTGAAAAACAAAAGGCCTTCACGCAAGCTTTTGTAGAGAACGTCAAAGCCCCTGATTAATTAGGCTTGTCACACATGCCAAACCCTACTCATTCAAGACTTGGCGTTGATAACTTGCAGCAAAGGCAGCACGGCCGACATATCTGGCCCGTGGCTTTGCCCCGTTAAGGCCAAACGCAGCGGCATAAACAAGCTTTTGCCCTTGCGCCCTGTCGCTGCCTTGACGTCTGCGGTCCACGATGACCAGCTTTGCGCATCATAAGGGCCATCGGGCAAAAGAGCCATCGCTTGCGCTACAAATTCTTTGTCTTCCGGGTTGATTACCGGGGCTGCGCCTTTCGAAAACAACTCCCACCAGGCGGGTAAATCATGCAAAGTGCTGATATTCTCGCGCGTCACCTGCCAGAATTGCGCGGCCAGTTCATCCGGAACCCCCAACCGCTCGATCTGATCAGCCACATCTTCCAGCGGTAGCGTTTGTAGATAGCGCGCCGTCAACGGACGCAAATCCTGCACATCCAATTTGGTCGGCGCAGAGCCAAAATGCGCTAGCTCGAAGCCGGCAGCCACGGCTGCTAAATCGGTTTGCAGCTCAACCGGTTGGCTGGATCCCAGCCGCGCCATCAAGCTGATCAAAGCGGCAGGGGCGATGCCCTCGGATCGCAAATCGCGCAAAGCCAAGGTGCCAAGCCGTTTTGATAAGGCTTCCCCAAGCGGGCCTGTCAGCAACGAGTGATGGCCAAATTTTGGGATAGTCCCGCCAAGCGCCTGCATCATCTGAATTTGCGTGGCCGTATTGGTCACATGGTCAGATCCGCGCACCACATTGGTGATCTCCATTTCAATATCATCTACAACCGAGGCCAAAGTATAAAGATATTGACCATCGCCGCGGATCAAAACCGGATCAGACACGCTGGCCGCGTCGATTGAAATATCCCCCAAAATTGCATCTGTCCATTCAATTCTCTGGTGCTCTAGCTTAAAGCGCCAATGCCCCTGCCCCCGTTCTGCGCGCAGCGCCGCTTTTTCCGCCGCGCTTAAGCCAAGCGCGGCGCGATCATAGACAGGCGGCTTGCCCATATTCAGCTGTTTCTTACGCTTCAAATCCAGCTCGACCGGAGTTTCAAAACATTCATAAAGCCGCCCGCTATCTTTGAGACGCTGCGCCGCTGAATCATAGGCGGCCAAACGCTCGGATTGGCGCTCGATACGATCCCATTGCAGGCCCAACCACGTAAGATCTTCTTTGATCGCCTCAACAAAGCTTTCTTTAGAGCGTTCGGGATCCGTATCGTCGATGCGTAAAATAAACTGCCCGTCATCTTTGCGCGCAATCAGGTAATTCATCAAGGCAGCGCGCATATTGCCAACGTGCAAATATCCAGTCGGGGAAGGGGCAAAGCGTGTGATGGTCATTTTGATCTCCTGTTGAGGGTCGTTTTTCATAGCGCCAAGGATTTGTCCAGCAAAGGCGGATTTTTTATGGAAGGGCGAAAAAACCATTGCACCCTGTAGCGAAATCCGAATTAGTCGGAGCAAAGATAAAGGGAAATGGCAATGGGGCTTCCGATTGTGGTAATCGGCGCGGGCATTTGTGGCGTGTCCAGCGCGCTTTGGTTGCAACGCAGCGGCCATAGGGTGATTTTAATCGATAAAACAGCGCCTGGAATGGGGGCCTCATTTGGCAATGCTGGGTTGCTGGCGCAATGGGCGGTAACGCCCGTCACCACGCCGGGTCTTTGGCAGGCGCTGCCGAAATACGCGCTTAACCCGGCCAGCCCTTTATTCATCAAATGGCAATATCTGCCCAAATTGGCGCCTTGGCTGTGGAAATTCCTACAACAGGCCAATGACAGCAGCGCCAAAGCTACCAGCGCGGCTTTGGGCCCAATTTTATTGGATGCTGTCGACCAACATAAGGCACTGGCACGAGGCAGCTCGGCAGAAAGCTGGATCGCTGACAGCCAATTCAGCTACGCCTATCGCGATCACAAAGCCTTTAAAAAAGATCGCTATGCATGGGATTTGAAACAAGCGGCCGGTCTGGTGCCCGACGTTCTAAGCGGCCCCGATGTGCAAGATGCTGAACCGGCTTTGGGCCCCGCCATTCAATGTTTGGCGATCTTGAAAGGCCAGGGGCATATTCTTAACCCTTTGGGATATATCACGGCTTTGGCCAAAGCCTTTGAAGCGCAAGGGGGCGTGTTTCGCCAAACAAGCGTCACGGGTTTTGACAAACAAAACGGGCGCATACGAGCCGTTTTAACCGAAAGCGGCCCGATTGACTGTGACAAAGCCGTGATCACTGCCGGCATTTGGTCAAAAGACTTGATGAGAAAATTGGGGCTGAATATCCCCTTAGAAACCGAGCGCGGATATCACGTGATGTTTAAAAACCCATCACAGATGCCGCGCAATCCGATGATGATGACAACTGGAAAATTTGCGGTGACCCCGATGCAAGACGGGTTGCGCTGCGCCGGTACGGTCGAGTTTGGCGGGATTAAACTGGGGCCCAGCAAAGCGCCGATTCAATTGCTGCGCCGCCGCATGGCAGAGGCTTTCCCACAGATGACCTATGACAGCAGCGAAGAGTGGATGGGCTTTCGACCGTCAACCCCAGATAGTCTGCCGCTGATCGGAGAGCTGGCCAGCAGCGGAATTTACACCGCCTTTGGCCACCAACATGTTGGGTTAACCGCAGGGCCTAAAACCGGGCGCCTGATCGCAGATTTGATCACTGGGCGTTTGCCAAATATCGACATGCGCCCCTATGACCCGGCGCGCTATGCGGCGATTGCGGCGCGCTGACGCGTGCAGGCGCGCGCCGACATCGCTACTCGTATACGCGTTGATCTTCGATCACCAAACCATCGCGCGGTAAGCTGCCGGGGGCCACAAGCTCAACATTGCCCGTCAGCTTAAGGTGACTTTTCACCAAACCGTCAAAATCAGAGGCCGCGGATAGGGTGGTTTCCAGCTGAACGATCATTTCATCCATAGCGCCGT
>Ga0181554_1005257_pt1 | contig 10231 bp, 8 predicted proteins | sample 011ome_16_FD_145602 | JGI IMG/M metagenome (GOLD analysis project Ga0181554, IMG submission 145602) | Coastal salt marsh microbial communities from the Groves Creek Marsh, Skidaway Island, Georgia - 011503CT metaG (spades assembly) | ecosystem: Environmental > Aquatic > Marine > Intertidal zone >...
GTGTTTTCGGTTGGCGCGCTGATTCCCATGGCGCTGCGGCGGCGGATGTTTGTGGCAATTTTTGCCCGCGTGTTTGCACCGCTGATGGGCTGGCCCAAACGTATTGGGACCAATCTGAGCTTTGCCATGCCCAAAATCCCTGCATCCCAGCATGATCAGATCGCGCGGCAAAACTGTCGCAATCTGGGGGCGACGCTGTTTGAAATCTTTATCCCTGCCTATACCCGCAAACTGGCGCAGCAGGCCCAGATTATGGGGCCAGGTGCTGATGCCATCACGCGCGCCATCACCGATAAAACGCCCGTGATTTTGGTCTCAGGCCATTTTGGAAACTATGACATCATTCGATCAAAAATGATCGCAAATGGTGTTGATTTGGGGGGGCTTTATCGCCCACTGAATAACGAATGGCTGAATAAAACCTATGTGCGGGCCATTTCGCAAACGGGCACGCCATTATTTCCCCGCGACAAGGCTGGGTTTACCGATATGCTGAAACATATCAAAAGGGGTGGATCCGTGGCCTTGCTGATCGACCAACACATGGACAAAGGGTTGCCGGTGACGTTTTTGGGCAAAACCGCCTATAGCTCGGGCTCGGCAGCACAGTTGGCGTTAAAACATAACCGCCCCTTGATCCCCATTTATGCCATCCGACAATCAAACGGCAGGGAATTTATGATTTGGGTCGATACCCCCATTGCCCCCAGTGATCCGACCAAAATGACCCAAGAGCTAAACGACAGCCTAGAGCGCGTTGTGCGTGACAATATCGATCAATGGGCCTGGCCGCATAAACGTTGGAAAGTTAATCGGCGTGAAGGCATACTGATTTCAACCAGCACTATGAGTTAGATAGGATTTGATATTATGGCGTTAAGAATTGCAGTGGTTTCGACCGCGAAAAACACGAACAAGATTGTGGAACATCTTAAAACCGAATTTCCAAGTGAAATTGAGATTGTATTACACTTTGGGGATAAATCAGCGGATATCAAGGCGTCCTCTTTGGCACGCATGAATGCTCGCAAGGGTAGGTATGGGCATATTTTTGAAAATCAGCGTTGGTCAGGTGCAGCGCAAACACTGATTGAGTCAGCCGACTTTACCGAAAAAACCGAAGAATTTATTGATCAACTGCACCGAATATCAGATACGGTCGCTGTCAAAAGCCACCCATTGCGGACGATGGCAGATTATTCAGATTATTATCATATTTTGGCTGATGTATTAGCCCAGAAGCTATTGGACACCCGTGTCGAAACAGTGCTGTTTTTCAACGTACCGCACCTAACCTATGATTTGGTGTTATATCAGACAGCCCAAGCGCTTGGTATTAGAACCCTTATCGTGACACAATCATTATTCCCCAACACTTATTGGTCGTTGAACCACGTGGGCGACTTGGGGCATTTTGATCTAACGCATGAAGCACCCGCTTACCCAATTGAAAAGTCCAAACCCTTGGATTTGTTTTACATGAATGGCATCAAGCAAGAGGCAGAGAAGGGTGGCCCAGTCAGTGCGCAAGCTTGGGTCCAGTTACTGGTGTTTTTAGCGATCAAGCGTCCTTGGAAAGCATTCAATCTAGTTTATGTTTGGCGTCTTGTCCAAGGCATGCGTCGCGTCTATGGTCGTTTGCCGAAATGGCGCGACCCGTTTGCCAAGTTTTTTCACGAAAATTCGCTGGCTTATTTTGATCACCTGGCCACGTTTGAACGTCAAGAATTAGATCTATCAGGAAATTTCGTTTATTTTCCCTTGCAGTTACAGCCTGAAATGACAACATCCGCTTTAGGTGGGCGATTTCGTGACCAAGCTTATGCAATCGAACGACTGGCCGCCATTTTACCTGACGGGGTTCGAATATTGGTCAAGGAAAACCCAAAACAGGGTGCGTACATGCGCGGACCGCTGTTTTTCCATCGGCTTAAACGTATTCCAAATGTCACTTTTTTACCAAGCTGGGCAAATACTCATGAATTAACTGCAAAGTGTCGTTTTGTTGCGTCAATTACCGGAACAGTCGGCTGGGAAGCGGTTCGACAAGGTAAACCCGCATTGGTGTTTGGGAAAGCCTGGTACAAAAAATTTCAGGGTGTCCATGAGTGGCATGACGAAATAAGCTATGATGATATAATCAACGAACCAATTGATCATGCAACTTTGGAACAAAACGTGGGTTCGTTGCTTGCTCAAGCCCATCAAGGTGTAATTGATCGACATTATACAAAAATCGTACCTGACTTTGACGAAATCCAGAATATCCGGATCGTGGCTGCGACGCTGGTTGAATTACTTCGGAGGCAAAGAAGACCTACATTCGGTTCGACAGTCAATTTATGACTTTGCAGTATATAGAGGATAATGGATGTCGGGGGAACATTGGCGACCCCTTGTGCAGTGAGGCAATAAATGCCAGAGAAAACGCAAACTAAGTAACAATGAACTGGACATTCGCATGGCGCTAAAGCAGTCTTGGACTTTTCTAAAGTCTCTTGAGAAGAAGCATCGTGATCGGTTCAGCCATGATATTGTCGATCCGAAAGAACGTAAAAAATCCGCTTGGTACGTGCGTTGGGTGGACCATGAAATCCTGCGCATCTATTGGCACAACTTTGCTCAAATTGCGCCGGATGTGTATCGTTCTAACCATCCAACGCGGGAACGGTTCGAAAAATATGCCCAATTCGGTATCAAAACTATCGTAAATTTGCGGGGCGAAAACCGATTTGCACATTTCAAATTCGAAGTTGAAGCTTGTCACGATCTTGAACTGGAGCTGATTAATATATCTCTTTCCGCGCGCAAAGCCGCAACGCGAGAACGCATGTTAGAGTTAGTAGACTTGCTGACAAACATATCGCCGCCATTCTTGCTGCATTGTAAATCTGGGGCAGATCGTACAGGGTTGGCGTCAGCAATGTATTTGATGCTGGTTCATGGTGTCCCCGTAGAACAGGCGAAACGACAACTGACGATCCGTCATGTCCATTTGAATTTTACGCAGACTGGCATTTTGGATTACATATTTTGGTTGTATCAAAAGCGTCAAGATCAAGGCTCTATTGGGTTTCGCGACTGGATTGAATTCGAATACGATCCCGTGCAAATTTCAGCGGATTTTGAAAAATTGTCATTTTTGAAACGGGTGTGGCTGTGACATTGCAACAAAAACTGTTTTCGATACCGTTATTGATACGTACTTATCTGCTGTTTTCAAAAATTAATGGTCCATTGTTTCATTACTTGATCAATAAACGAAAAGCGCAAAGTAAAGAACACCCAACCCGCTATATTGAAAGGTTTGGGCGCTATACCAAAGAGCGCCCGAAAGGGCGATTAATCTGGTTTAACGCAGCATCCGTCGGAGAAGCGCTTGCACTGCGACCATTAATAGAAAATCTAGTGGATGGGTCGAATGATGTACATGTTTTGGTGACGACAATAACCGTTACCTCTGCTGAAGTGTTGGAAAAATCGTTGCCCGAGCGTGCCATTCACCAATTTAGTCCTGTTGATACTAAACAGTCAACGCAGGCGTTTTTAACGTATTGGGAGCCAGATTTTGCCATTTGGTGCGAAAGTGAACTTTGGCCTAGGATGGTCCATCAAACCAAGCGTCACGGCATACCGATGTGTTTGATCAACGGCCGGATTTCTTTAAAAACAGAACGTATCTGGCGTCGATTCCCTAAAACAGCGCATTGGATGTTGTCGGCGTTTGACTATATTTTTGCTCAATCAGCTGACTTTAAGAACGTCCTAACGGATCTAGGTCTAGATCCAGGAACGATTGTGATCGCTGGATCCACCAAAGAAAGCCGCTCTGCATTGCCGTATGACGCAGAACTGCAGTCTAAACTCGACGGCGCAATCGCGAACCGTCCACGCTGGGTGGCAGGATCTACGCATCTGGGCGAAGAGGAAATCATCCTATCCACACATAACACCATACTGCAAACTGTTGCGCGCGATTGCCTTCTGATCCTCGCGCCTCGTCATCCTGCGCGTGCATCAAAGATCGCGAAAATGGCAACTGATCTGGGGTTATCCGTTTCTCAGCGATCACGGGGTGACGAAATCACGACCCAAACCCAAGTGTATCTAGCTGACACCATCGGCGAAATGGGATTGTGGTTGTCATTGTCTGATATCGTTTTTGTTGGTGGTTCTTTGGTGGATGTTGGGGGTCATAATCCATACGAACCGATTGCCATGGGGGCTGCTGTAATCACGGGGCCGCAGTTCTATAATTTTCAGGATATTTATGATCGCTTGATGGATAATGCGGGCTGCATGGTTGCAACCGATAGCGTAACCTTATCGCAATCGATCAGAACGTTAATGCAGTCCGATACTCGCAGGACGCAAATCCAACGTGCCAAGGACACTGTGGAACATACCAATTCTGCCGCCCAGCTAATTTTGGCGCACATATCAGCGAAATTGGGATTGTGACCCATGCGATGCAGTTGTGTGCTGCATTCTTTGAAACTGTTTAGAACAGGCACGACAGTTCGCATGACTGCCGTTGCAATGCAGTGCCCATATTCATGATGCGATCCCTTGCGCTTGTTGATCCGCCGTTGCGTGTTGTCGGTCAGTCGACAATAACACTGGTCGTGACCGGTGTATTTTTTGCGATAGTTTGGTTAACCGATTTCCCGACTATACTGTCAAAATATTTAGGCGGCAAACCATATCCTGGTCGGACACTGCGGATACAGTCAGGGGTGATGGTTTCACCAACTGCCATATCCCGGACAAAGTACAACGACCTGCGAAATTGGGCGTTTCCCTGTTCACTTGACTTGCGACCGTAATCCACTTTGCCCAAGGCGGCCCATGCAGTTTTTGCGTCACGGCACAAGGCTGCCATCTCTGCCGGCTCTAAGGAAAAGCTATCATCAGGTCCACCCCCGCTACGATCAAGAGTAACGTGTTTTTCAATGATCGATGCCCCTAAAACAACACTGGCAATCGCGGTTGTATTGTCTAGCGTATGATCCGACAGGCCAGTGACCAAACCGAACCGATCAATCATATCTGGGATGGTTTTCAGATTGTAATCCTCGGCTGGCGCAGGATAACCACTGACGCAATGCAATATCGCCAAATCCGTACAACCGGCAGATTTAGCCGCATCAACCGCCTCGGCGATTTCGGTTTGATCCGCCATGCCGGTCGAAATGATCATCGGTTTCCCAGTGCTTGCAGCATACCGGATCAGCGGCAGGTCAATCGCCTCAAAGGAGGCAATTTTATACGCAGGTGCGCCCAGATCTTCTAGCAAATCAATCGCTGTGGTATCAAAGGGAGAACTGAAGATTGTAATGCCAACACTCCGCGCGTGGTCAAACAACGGTTTGTGCCAATCCCACGGCATATGAGCCTCTTCATACAGCTCATACAGGGAACGACCATCCCATAAACCGCCTTTAATCCGGAATTCATCCGCGTCGCTGTCCAGCGTGATCGTATCAGGTTTATAGGTTTGCAGTTTCACCGCATCCGCGCCCGCATGTTTTGCCTGTTCGATAATGGACAAAGCGGTATCCAAGTATCCGTTATGGTTCGCTGACAATTCTGCGATGATGTAGGGCGCAAATTCTGATCCGATTTTGCGTCCTGCAATTTCAATAACTGTGCTCATATTGCTCCTTAGTTCTAAACTTTGTTCCCACTCCAAATGGCAGCGCCTGTTGAATTTGCCCATTCAGAGGCCAGTAAGCCAAACAGATGTAGATCTTGGTACCCGTTGTCAGATAAATGATGTGACCGCAATACGCCCTCAGCTGTAAATCCAAGCCGTTCATGTAATACTACGGACTTGTGATTGTGCGCGACGACTTGCCCGCAAATTCTATGCAATCCAAGTGCGTTAAAGCCATAATCCAATGCTGCATGCCCCAAAAGTGCGCCCTGTCCTTTGGGTCCATTGGGGTCAACATAGAAACCCCAATCTGCGACCCTACGACATGATTGCACGGTAAACTGCACAAAACCAAAAGGCCGACTATCTTGGCACACCAACAGCAAATGACGTAGCGGGTCTTGGTCTGTATTATCAAACCATGCAGCGTGGCCATCGGGATCAAGTGGGGCTGTGTTAAACATAAACTGACGCACTCGTGGGTCATTGCGCCACTGAAAGACACGTTCAACATCCGTCGCCAACATGTTTCGTACTTCTATCACATCATCCATGTTCGTAAACCAAATTTGAAACCACTCTTTCACAGCCCGTCCCATCACAAATTGCGCCACAGGCTTGTACACAGTTTCGCAAATTGCCTAAATCACTGCAAAGCCGCAGCACATCGCGTATTGGAGAGCAGAAAGGCTTATCTGCATCAATAACAAATGCAGCACCGGACTGATGCAAAGATCGGCCAATGTTACGCTGATTTTCAGCTAATATAATCAGAATACTGGGCACCCCTAGCGCGCAACGTTCCCATGTGGTAGAACCCCCTGCGCCGATGGCCAAATCACACGATGTCATCAGCTCTGCCATATTGTCCACACCCGATAAAACTTGGGTAAGGACAGGCATGTTGGCTGCTTGCTTTGTGACCTGTTCACGCCATGGGGCATGTGGGCCCAACACAACGGTGATTTTATCAAACGTTGCCGCATCCGCTCTCTGTAGTGCCGCTAGAACACGGCCCGTCACATTATCAGCATCGACGCCACCCATTGTCACCAAAATATGGCGCAGTTGTGGGGTTTCACGACGTGCCAGGCTGGCATCACGCCATTGTGCAAATTCAGGACGCAGCAGAGCATATTTCGGGCCAAGCAACAGTTTTGCCGTCTCTGGCACCAGATGTGCGTAGTCTTTACTGCATCTGCCCAAGCTCTGATCAAGCAGCAGGTCACAATCGTGCGATCTGTCAGCTAAATCATCAATGCACATTATGCGCGCGCACTTTGCACGCATCACTGTTTCCCAACGGTGGTCCAGCGCATAGTGATCGACGATAATCCAATCCACCATGCCAGATATCGCATCAAGGGATTGCTGCGCATCCGTTTGCCAGTCACAGCCCAACCAGTGGGCATGTGCGGGTTGGTCCAGCGATGCTTTGTCGCCCCCAGATGCGCCTGGTAACGTGATGATGCGAAACCCCTGTTGTTCGATCAGCGCAATCAAATTTCCCTGATGACCACGACAGATAAAATCGACCTGCGCCCCACGATCCGCCAACCCCGTTGCTAGGGTCAGGCACCGCATCACATGACCGGTTCCAATTTGTAACGATGCATCTGTACGGAAAACAACGCGCATCACGGTATATTAGTTCAACCGCTTAAAGCCAGAATGGCAAATGGGACCTTTTAGAAGCCTTCTCACATCACGCCCATCTTCGCACTCTTTTATTACCCTAAATATTGGATCCAAGGCTTCAAAGTAACTTTCGTGATGTGCATCCGTGTGTGCCAGTGAGCTATAAACACTTGTACCTGCTAGAAAACCTTTTTCTAGCATCTCTTGCGTGATTAGTGTTTTGTAGGAAAGTGCGTTGTCACTTACAAACGTGAAGCCAGCAAGTGATGGTAAGCCCCAATGTTCTATAGTTAGGCCATGTAGATCTGCTAAGTTTTGCCATCCGTTCTGTACTTTAGAACCCATGCTGGTAATATATTCCCAGGAACGTTCGCGCTCCATGATTTCAAGCGTTTTGAGAGCTGCCACAGATCCAATTCTTTCAGTCCAAAAAGTACTACTGATAAACGTACTCTGTGCTGCCTCCATCACATCCCCGCGTCCAATTGCTGCGGTCACCGCATACCCATTTCCCAAGGTCTTCCCAAAAATGGCCAAGTCTGGTTCAACCTGATATTTTTTATGTAGGCCTCCAAATGTTTCTCTGAAACCGGAAGTACACTCATCAAAAATTAATACAATGTTGTTATCGTCAGCCAACTTTCTGACTTTATGTAAGAAATTATCTTCAGGCCCTTTATTACGGACCACTTCCATTTTGATTACTCCAATGTCATTTTGTGAAACAAGTTTATCCAAGGACTCAAAATCGTTGTAATTAAATGTGACAACTGATCCACGCAAACCCTTTGGGACGCCGTTTGGCTCGAGACCAGGCAATAAGTGACCAGACAAACTTTCATCTTCACCCAAATTTGCTGAAAGGTACCAATCGTGCCAACCATGATATCCACAAACCGCCACCTTGTCTCGCCCCGAAGCTGCACGTGCAATACGAATAGCTATTGCATTAGCTTCGCCACCCGATCGCGCAAACCGCACCATATCAGCCCATGGATGCATCTCCACCAACCTTTCGGCCAATAGGACCTCTTCAGGCGCATTCAGGGTGCTTAAATTTCCATCTTTCACGCACTGTAATACTGCGTCATCTACTTCTTGATGACCATAACCCAGCGTATTTGTTCCTATGCCCATGAGCGACATGTCAGTATACTTATTTTGATCAAGATCCCACACATCACAGCCCTTAGCTTTGCTAAAATAGGCAGGCCACTGATCTGGAGCGAACATTTCTGCACGTTTAGATAGCAACATGTTGCCGCCCGGAATTACTTTTTTAGCACGTCGCCACAGCTTTTGACCTTTATTCATAATTGCACCTTCATTGCGCTTAAACTGAGAGTTTCGATCAAATATTTCAGATTTAACATCTAAAAGACTTAAAACGTCTAGCCAGGAAAAGTCTATGTCAGGAGCAAAATGCTCAAAAACAGCCGACACTACTTCAAAATCATCAGGTTCATCTACTGTCCATCTGATATCGGATAAATCACTAGAATAAGAAAGTGAATACTTTGAAAAAGTTTCACTGGAGCGCATGTATGGTGTAACATGTTCACGATCAAACTGGCTATCAGTTCGTAACGCGCACTGTTCTAAGGCCGTTCGTTTGAAGACCTCAACATCCAAGCCGTCTGGGTAACTTGGGGGGTTCGTATTGCTTAGATAATCTACATCGTGCAGCCGAAATTCTTCTACACAACGGTCTACAAGAATAGGATCGATAAGTGGGCAATCACCCGTGATACGCACGATCACGTCAGCATTTATAAAGCGTGCTGCATCCACAAACCTCTTGAGCACATCATCTTCGCTTCCCCGGAATACTTTAAAGCCTAGCGCTTTAACGTGAGCATCTAACACATCGTTTTTTGCGTCTGTCGATGTCGCAACCATGATTTCGTCAATTGCGCTTGATTTAGACAGGCGCTTGAGTAAGATCTCTATGAGAGGTATGCCGAGTATAGGTTTCATGACTTTATCAGGAAGTCTTGTTGACCCCATACGCGCTTGAACAATTGCCACTACTTTCATAATTGGCTCCATGATGCCGGGTTTATTAATCGCGTGTCTCTTAATCCTGTAAACTCAGGGAGACTTTCAAGCGATGTCATAGAGACGCCAGCTAACTCTTTCAGCTGTTCCGCGCTATCGACACCCACAATAACACGGTCGATTGTGTCATGATTAGTCGCAAAGCGTAAGCAAGCTTCGTATGCAGTCAATCCATGTTGATCAAGCCAACGGTCCCATTCATCGAAAATATATTGCCAAGGAGAATACTTCTCTGACCTCTTTAGTTTCGGCATTAGAAGTAGACCCTGCAAAAATACTGACCGCGTGTGTATTTCTATGTCATTCTTCTTAAGGCGCTCAGCCCAACCACTATCAATTATCCTACGATCAATGATATTTAATGGGGCTTGAACAATGTCAAAGTCATAACAGTCCCAGAGGAGGTCTAGTTCTCTTGGATCGTAGATCGAAATACCGATCTTCTTCACATAACCTTCAGATTTGAATTCCTGCAATGCCCTGTAAAGTTCATTGCCGTATTCTAGATGTAACTGATCAGGTCTATGTAGTAATATCGCATAGATCCGCTCACGCCTTAACTTCGACAATGAGGAAAATAACTGTTTTTGGGTCCAATCGAATACATCATCGCATTGTTCTGGTACACCGGAAAGCTTTGTGACAACCTCATGATTTACACTACTTACCAGCCCAACCACTTCCTCGCTATTCCCATACGCAGACGCGGTATCAATTGTTTGTATGCCAATAGCCTCTGCCAAATCAAAAATTTTGCGCGCTTCTTCTAGGCTTACTTTTCCTTTGGAGTTTGCGACCCCATAATCTAAGCCAAATTGTGCCGTACCAAGCGCAAGTTTCATCATAACAGTATCTTACGCAGGGCTTGGATTACATGCG
>Ga0181554_1005258_pt1 | contig 10231 bp, 13 predicted proteins | sample 011ome_16_FD_145602 | JGI IMG/M metagenome (GOLD analysis project Ga0181554, IMG submission 145602) | Coastal salt marsh microbial communities from the Groves Creek Marsh, Skidaway Island, Georgia - 011503CT metaG (spades assembly) | ecosystem: Environmental > Aquatic > Marine > Intertidal zone...
GAATGGTTCCAGGCCTTTGCGCAGAATGCGCGGGTGACGCTGCATGTTGAAAATATATACGGCGAAAACAATCACCACATCGTCGAGAGCTGTTTCAAGGCGCTTGCACGCGCCTTGCGCGACGCGACCGAAACCGATCCGCGTGCGGCGGATTCGATCCCGTCGACCAAGGGAACACTGGGCGGCTGACCGGGTAAAACGACATGCGGGTCTTCACGATACATTTGCGGCCGTCAGCACTATCACCTGACCGGGACGCCGTCCTGATAAAAGAGGGCTTCTGCTGGCCGGCCTTTTTCTTCGGACCGTTCTGGGCGCTTTGGCACCGGATGTGGTTTGCGGCCGCCGGCCTTCTATCGGTTCTGATCGCGCTGGGAGTCGCCGAATCCATCCTGCGGCTGGATCCGATGACCTATAGCGTCGTGATGTTCGGCGTCTCGACGATCATCGGGTTTTGCGCCAATGACTGGCGGCGCGAAGCACTGACCGCACGGGGCTGGAATATGGGCGGGCTGTCCGCTGCCCCGGACCGGGACCTTGCATTCCGCCGTTTCGTCGACCTGCACCCGGACGCCATGGACCTGCGGCCCTCGCCGGGTGTCGCGCAGGCGGCATCCGCCAACACGCCCTCCGGACCGGTGAGGTCTTGAGGGAATCTCAAATGGCAGGCGCCAGCACAATGGCCGGAACAACGCCGGGAACGACCGTCGTCATCGATTACGGATCGGGCAACCTGCGTTCGGCGGCAAAAGCGCTGGAACGCGCGGCGCGCGAAAACGGTATCGACACCCGGATAACGGTTACCGACGATGCGGCAGCACTGGACCATGCAGACCGGATTGTCCTGCCCGGCGTCGGCGCCTTCGGCGATTGCGCGGTGGGCCTGCGTTCGCTGCCCGGCATGATCGATGCGCTGGACCGAAATGTGCGCGAACGCGGCAAACCGTTTCTCGGCATCTGCGTCGGCATGCAGCTGATGGCCGACCGCGGAATCGAACATGGCGCACATGACGGACTGGGCTGGATTCCGGGCGAAGTCCGCCCGCTGCAGCCATCGGACCCGGGGCTCAAGATTCCGCATATGGGCTGGAATGTCGTGGAACGCCGCCCTGCCGCCAGGGCGCATCCCGTGCTTGCAGGGCTCGAAGCTGGCACGCACGCCTATTTCGTGCACAGTTACGCTATTGTCTGCACACGGGAGACAGACGTGCTGGCATCCGCCGATTACGGGGGCAGCTTCGCCGCGGTTATCGGGCGCGACAACATGATCGGAACGCAGTTCCATCCGGAAAAAAGTCAGGCGGCGGGCATCCGTCTGCTTGGCGGTTTTCTGAAATGGGACGGAAAGGCAGGTTTATGATGGTTGTCAAAACAGTCGTGGAGCCGCTGAAGGAAGTCTTTGACGAGGATCTGGAAGATCTGTGCGATGCTGCGGAATCGGCGATTCTCGACGGCGGCGGATTCGGGTGGCTTCGGCCGCCGCCGCGCGCCGTCCTCGGCCGTTATTTCCGCGGGGTCGTGCTGGTGCCGGAGCGCCACCTTTTCGTCGGCCGGCTGGACGGGCGCATCGCCGCCTCCGTCCAGTTGCAGGAACCGCCGCGCAATAACGAGGCACAGGCTCACGCCGCGCTGCTGACAACGCTTTTCGTCGCCCCATGGGCACGCGGACACGGCATTTCGCTGCGGCTGGTCCAGGCGGTGGAAAAGCTCGCCGCCGAGCTGGGCTACCTGATGCTCACCCTCGACCTTCGGGCGACCCAGACGGCGGCGATCCAGATATACGAAGACCAGGGCTTCGAGCGCTGGGGCACCAACCCGGCATATGCGCTTGTGGACGGCAAGTTTGTCGAGGGTCATTACTATTCCAAGCAGCTGAGAGAGCTGCCCAGGGCGAAAAATACAAGGAACAGGAACGCGAAGGCGAAATGATACTTTTTCCGGCAATCGATCTGAAAGACGGCGCGTGCGTGCGGCTGGTCAGGGGCGAGATGAACCAGGCGACGACCTTTAACGACGATCCGGCGGCACAGGCACGCGACTTCGCGGCCGCCGGCTTCGAATGGATCCATATCGTCGATCTGAACGGTGCTTTTGCCGGAGCGCCGGTCAATGGCGATGCGGTCGCCGCCATTGTTGCCGCCGTCGATCTGCCGGTTCAGTTGGGCGGCGGCATCCGCGACATTCAAACGATCGACCGCTGGCTGAGCACAGGCGTCGAACGGGTCATTCTGGGCACTGCCGCAATCAAGGACCCCGATCTGGTCCGCGCAGCGTGCGAAAAACATCCGGGCAGAATCGTCGTCGGCATCGATGCCCGCGGCGGAAGGGTTGCTGTCGAAGGCTGGGCAGAGACATCCAATACCCGTGCGCTGGCTCTTGCGATGCAGTTCGAGAACGCCGGCGTCGCGGCCATTGTCTATACCGATATCGACCGCGACGGTGCGATGCAGGGCGTCAATATCGATGCGACGGTCGATCTTGCCTTCGCACTGACGACGCCGGTGATCGCCTCCGGCGGCGTTCGCGGCATTTCCGATATCGTCGATCTGAAGGCGCATGAAAGCGCCGGCATCGAGGGCGTGATTTCGGGCAGGGCGATTTACGACGGGCGCCTCAATGCCGCAGAAGCGCTCGCGGTGTTAAAAGGATAACCCACCCCGATGCTCAAGGCGCGTATCATTCCCTGTCTCGACGTCAAGGACGGCCGTACCGTCAAGGGCGTCAATTTCGTCGACCTGATAGATGCCGGCGATCCCGTGGAACAGGCGAAATTCTATGACAGCCAGGGCGCGGACGAACTGACCTTCCTGGACATCACGGCGAGCCATGAGAACCGCGACACCATATTCGATGTCGTCAACCGCACCGCCGAACAGTGCTTCATGCCGCTCACCGTCGGCGGCGGTATCCGCCAGGTCGAAGACATCCGGAAGATGCTTCTGGCCGGCGCCGATAAGGTATCGATCAATACGGCCGCCGTGCACCGGCCGGAATTCGTGGGCGAGGCGGCCGAAAAATTCGGGGCGCAATGCATCGTTGTCGCCATTGATGCGAAATTGACCGGACCGGGCAAATGGGAAATCTTCACCCATGGCGGGCGGGAACCGACCGGGATCGACGCCATCGAATGGGCGAAGCGCATGGCGGATCTCGGCGCCGGCGAAATCCTGCTGACATCGATGGACCGCGACGGCACACGGTCCGGTTTCGATATCGAACTGACCCGCACCCTGGCGGACGCCGTGAGCGTGCCGGTGATCGCCTCCGGCGGCGTCGGCACGCTGGACCACCTGGTCGCGGGCATTCGCGACGGCCATGCCAGCGCCGTGCTGGCCGCGTCGATATTTCATTTCGGCGAATATTCGATCCCCGAGGCAAAGGCGTACATGGCCGCCGCAGGGGTCGCGATCCGTCCTGTCGAAGACGCAGCCGCCTGAACTGTTCGGATGACAGCGGCCCGGCAATCTGATATCGCGGGACCATGAGCATGGATCAGAATACCGACGCGGTAATCGCCCGCCTGTTTGAGACGATCGCGAGCCGCAGGGGCGGCGACGCGGACGCGTCTTACACGGCAAAGCTGTTCGCGCGCGGCACCGGGAAAATCGCGCAGAAGCTGGGCGAGGAAGCGGTCGAGACCGTAATTGCCGCCGTCGGCAAAGACCGCGACGGCACCATCGGCGAAAGCGCCGACCTGATCTATCACCTGCTGGTGCTATGGGCCGATGCGGGAATCCGCCCGGAAGACGTCTTAGCCGAGCTCGAACGCCGGGAAGGCACGTCCGGCATCGCCGAAAAAGCCGCGCGCAAGGAGTAGCCGATGAAGTTCACTGAGTATGACGACCAGAACGTTTTTGCAAAAATCCTGCGCGGGGAAATTCCCTGCACCAAAGTGCACGAGACCGAGCATTGCCTGTCCTTCCAGGACATCAATCCGCAGGCGAAAGTGCATGTGCTGGTGATCCCCAAGGGCGCCTATATTTCCTGGGCCGATTTTTCCGCCAACGCCTCGCCGGCGGAGCAGGCCGATTACGTCGCCGCTATCGGCAATACCGCGCGGGCGCTGGGGGTAGACGAGACCGGCTATCGGGTCCTTGCCAATCACGGCCACGATTCGCACCAGGAAGTGCCCCACCTACACACCCATATCCTCGCCGGCCAGCCGCTCGGCCCAATGCTCGAAGGCGGCGACCTGCCGCCCGGTGTGGAATACGTCCGGAAGTAAGACGGGCGGAAATGATAGTCTAGCGTGGGTCCGGCCGCGGGCGATATCCGCCACAGCGCCGGCACCAGAAAGAAATCCACGACATGGCCTCGCCTGCCGAACATACGGAGCACCATTTTTTCCATCGCATCGGCTGGCTCCGCGCCGCCGTTCTCGGCGCCAATGACGGGATCGTATCGACCGCAAGCCTTATTGTCGGCGTGGCGGCTGCATCGCCCGACCGGGACGCGGTCCTCGTGGCCGGGGTCGCGGGCCTTGTGGCCGGGGCCATGTCCATGGCGGCGGGTGAATACGTCTCGGTGAGTTCGCAATCGGACACGGAAAAAGCGGATCTCAAACTGGAACGCGCGGCGCTCGACGTCGATCCCGACGCGGAACACGAAGAACTTGCAACGATCTATGTAGGCCGTGGGCTCGATCGCGACCTTGCACGCGCGGTCGCCACCCAGCTGATGGAACATGACGACCTCGCCGCCCATGCACAGGACGAACTCGGCATCACCGAAACGGTCTCGGCCCGGCCCCTGCAGGCAGCGGTTACATCTGCAGCGGCGTTTTCAGCCGGGGCCATCCTGCCGCTCGCGGCGGCTGAACTTGTGCCGCCCGCCAATGCGGTTTCGGTGGTATCGGTCTCGTCCTTGCTTGCCCTCGCGCTGCTCGGCGCGATTTCCGCGCGGGCCGGCGGCGCACCCGCGGGAAGGGCCGTCCTCCGCGTCGTCCTTTTGGGCGGACTCGCAATGGCGGTAACGGCCGGTATCGGCACACTGATCGGCACTGCGGTCTGACGAAAGGAGGCGGCTACCGTCCCGGCGCGACCCGCCTGTAGCCCAGCGCCTCGGCGACATGTACCCGCTTCACCTGATCGGCGCCGTCGAGATCCGCGATGGTGCGCGCGACGCGGCGGATGCGGTGCCAGGCGCGGGCGGAAAGGTGCAAACGGTCAGCCGCGTCGGTAAGCAGCCTGGTGCCGTCGGCGTCCGGCGTGGCGATATCGTCCAGCAGGTCGCCATCGGCATGGGCGTTGACGGTCACCCCGTGGGCCACCGCATCGGGCCGGTCGGCAAAGCGCCTTGTCTGAATCTGCCGCGCGTCTGCGACGCGGGCCGCGACCTCCACCGTTCCTTCGGCCGGGGCGGGCAGGGCGAGATCGGCGGGCCTGACGGCGGGCACATCCACATGGAGATCGATCCGGTCGAACAGGGGGCCTGAGATTTTCGACTGATAGTCGGCCGCGCAGCGCGGCACGCGGGCGCAGCTGAGCGCCGGGTCGTCGAGCCAGCCGCACTTGCACGGGTTCATCGCCGCGACCAGCTGGAACCGGGCCGGATAGGCGATATGGGCGTTGGCCCGCGCGATCACCGCCCGCCCGGATTCGAGCGGCTGGCGCAGGGCTTCGAGCGAGCGGCGATCGAATTCAGGCAGTTCGTCGAGAAACAGCACGCCGTTATGGGCAAGAGAGGCTTCGCCCGGCCGCGCGCGCGAGCCCCCGCCGATCAGGGCCGGCAGGGTCGCCGAATGGTGCGGGTCGCGGAATGCCCGGCGCATCTGCAGGCGGCCGCCGGCAAGTTCGCCCGCGACCGACAACACCATCGATGATTCCAATGCCTCTACCGGGGACAAAGGCGGCAGCAGGCCGGGCAGGCGGGCCGCCAGCATCGACTTGCCTGAACCGGGCGGCCCCATCATCAAAAGGTTATGGCCGCCCGCGGCGGCGATTTCCAAAGCGCGCTTGGCGCTCTCCTGTCCCTTCACGTCGCGGAGATCGGGGATGGGCGAATCGTCCGCGGCGAGAGCGGGTTCGGGACGGGACAGCACCTGGGTGCCTTTGACATGGTTGACCAGCGACAGCAGGGACGCCGGCGCCAGCACATCGATATCGCCGGCCCACGCCGCCTCCCCGCCCTGGGCGGCGGGACACACGATCCCCCGCCCGGCGGCATTGGCGCCGATGGCCGCAGGCAGAACGCCCGCGACACGGGTGATCGCGCCGTCCAGCGCAAGCTCGTCCAGGATGGTGTGGTTGTCGAACGCATCGTTCGGCAGCACGTCCATCGCCATCAGGACGGCAACCGCGATCGGCAGATCGAAATGAGAGCCTTCTTTCAACACGTCGGCGGGGGCGAGATTGACCGTGATGCGCCGCGGCGGCAGGGCGAGCCCCATGGCGGCAAGTGCGGCACGCACCCGTTCGCGGGATTCGGCGACCGCCTTGTCCGGCAGGCCCACGATATTGAATGCCACCATGCCCGAGGACAGCTGCACCTGGCAGTCGATATCGAGCACGTCGATGCCGTTGAAGGCGACAGTGTGAACGCGCGAAACCATGCGATTGCGACCCGGGGATGCGCCGGACGTACCGGGAGTTGTGGAAACGATACCGTCAGTATGTGTGGGTTGTGCAAAGCCGTCCATATTGCGTGTTCCCTGCCGGAAGCCAGTCTGGAACATACCATGAACACACAGGGGTGCAACCCTGAATTCCCGCCGGCAGACTGTCGGAGTTTTTTACGGTTTCGTGTTCAGCGCCGCACATCTAAGGGGATAATGTATTGATTCTTCACGATTTATTTCATTGGCACGAATTTTGCTTCGTCTTTTCCAAAATCTTCGTAGCGTACCCACACAGCGGAATCCGGTTATGAATCGCATTTTCAAGGCCACAGCCACCCTCCTCGCCGCCTCCTTCCTGGCAACAGCGCCGGCCGGCGCCGACCAGATCATCCAACTGTACAGCGGCAACGGCACGATCGGCGGTGCGGACAGCCAGATCACGTTTGCCCCGGGCCCGCTCGATACAGGTTACGGAACCGCGTTCACGCCTGCGTCTTTCAACGCCGCAAGCAGCGGCGCCGCCGCGACCGTCATCAATAACCACCCGGCCTGGATCACGGCTGCCGCGTTCAACGCGAATGCGTCCACCGCCGCCGTGCCGGCACAGTGGATTTCGAATTCGCCGACTGGTGGCGCGCAGTTCGGGGACGATGGATCGTCGGCGCTGTACGCGATCGAATTCACGATCACCGACACGCTGATCACCTCCGCCAGCATCGATTTCGATTTCGCCGTCGACAATCTTCTGGGATCGACGTCTCCGACCCACGGCGTGAACGAGGGCCTGTTCATCAATGGCACCGCACTGTCCGGCTCGACCAGCGGCGGCGGTTTCACCCCGGTTTTCAATTTTACCCGCACGGATATCGCCCCGCTGCTGGTCACCGGCGTGAACACACTTTACATCAACGTCACCGATGTGGGCGGACCGGCCGGCCTGATCTTCTCGACCACGATCGATATCGAAGGCAGCACGACGGTTGCCGTCCCGGAACCGGGTCTGATCGCCGTCTTCGCGCTGGGACTGGCAGGTATCGGCTTCGGCCGCTGGGCACATAACCGCCGCCTCTGAACATCACCCTGACACAGGCGGCGAAACCTTAGCTCGCCGCTTTACCCGGTCGTAAACTGCGCTAGACTTCCCGCAAAACCACGGGAAGAAAAATGCTCAAACTCTATGACGGCACCACATCGGTCTGCGCCATCAAGGTCCGGCTCGTCCTGTTCGAAAAGGGCATTCCGTTCGAAAGCCACAATATCGACCTGCGCAAGGGCGAGCAGTTCGATCCCGCCTATCTCGCGCTGAACCCGAACGGGGTGGTGCCGACGCTGGACGATGACGGCGAAATCGTCGTCGAATCCTCGGTGATCATGCAGTACCTGGAAGACACCCATGCGGTGCCGTCGCTGCTGCCGGAAAGTCCCGCCAACCGCGCGCGCATGCGGATCTGGATGAAACGGGTGGACGATCTTATCCATCCGTCCATCGGCACGCTGACCCATGCCACCGTCTACCGCCCGGGGTTTCTTGCCCTGAGTGCGGAAGACCAGGCGGCGCGGCTGGAAAAAATGCCGGACGAAAACCGCCGCAAGCGCTTCGCCGCCGTCTACAGGGACGGGCTGGATGCGCCCATCACAATCGGCGCGGTGAACGCGCTGAACCGGCTGGTCCTCGACATGCAGGAAACGCTCTCGGAATCCGACTTTCTCGCGGGCAACGCCTACAGCCTCGCCGACGCGGCGGTCACGCCCTATGCGAACCGGTTGTTCGATCTCGGCCTGCTGGGCCTGTGGGCGATGGACGCGCCGCGGGTTTTCAGCTGGTTCAGCGCCATTCGTGAACGGGAGAGTTTCGTGCCCGCCATCGTCGACTACCTGACGGAAACGGACAAAGCCGCCTTTCGCGCCATCGAGCCCGAAGTCCCGATGCAGGTGAAGACGATCCTCGACGACGCCTGACCCGCCCGGCAAACCGGGTCGCCGCGATCAGGCGGCGCGCGGTACCGGAAAGACCATGTCATAGGCCCAGTTGTAGCAGAACGCGTAGACCAGAAAGAACGCCGACAGGCTGACATCCAGCAGGAACGCATCCCAGTAGGTCATGTCCAGCCACCAGGCGATCAGAAACAGCCCGGCGATCACCAGCCCCGCTTCGAACAGCGTGGCGTGCACGATGCGGATACCGACCCCGCGCCGCGCCATGGCGCGGTATTTGCGGTCCCACAGATCGAACATCCAGTTGTAGAAAAGATTCCAGCCCATCGCGAGGACGCTGAACATCAGGCTGAGCGCGCCCATGGTTTCCACCGGCCGGTCAAGCAGCCAGCCGCCCGGCACCGCCACAAGGAACAGGGCGATGGCCTCGAATATCAGGGTGTGGCGCAGCCGGTCGGGGAAACTGCGCACGGATCAGCGTCCTAGCGTTCGACCGTGCAGTCTATCCGCCAGGTCACGGCGCCGGCCTTGTCGCGTGCATCGTAATTGACCCGCGCTTTCTTGAACTGCGCGCGCGCCTCTTTGGCGAGGGCAGCCTGCAGATCGGCGGGCAGGTCCTCGAAATCGAACGAGACCACCCGCGGCGCTTTCGCTTTCGGCGCGGCCTTGGGCTTGGCGGCAGCTTTTTTCTTGCCGCCGGATTTCTTGTTTCCCCAGATATCGTCCCAGCCGGATTTGTATTCGGGGGTTTTGATATTGCTGAAATATCCGTAATGGCCGACCGCCGCACCGCCGATGGATTCGCGGGCGGACTTGCCGCCTTCGCTGCTGCCGCCGCTCGCAGGGGCGGGTGTGGCGTCCGCGGATTTGGACTCGGCCGATGTGGTCTCTGCGGGCTTCGCCGCAGCCTTGGTGTCAGTCTTGGTGTCAGATTTGGTGGTTTTTTTCGTTTCGCTCATGACTGCCGTTTTCAATGCAATTCAGAAAGGCCGTCTCGTACACCCGCGCGGCGCGGGATGCAATCGGAACAGGCGTGGACCTCGATTGGTGGGCGCCCGGGTCCGGCGCGGGCGTTCAGGTTTCCCCGGGCAGGGTCTGACTACATCTTGCGGCGGTCATGGCCGTCGCTGTAGCGGCGCTCTATCGCATCCCAGAGCAGCTTTTCGACGAACACATCATCGAGCCGGTTAATTTCCTGGATGCCCGTCGGCGAGGTAACGTTTATTTCGGTAAGGTAGTCGCCGATCACGTCGATGCCGACGAAGGTCAGCCCGCGTTCGACCAGGGCCGGGGCGATCTGGGCGCAGATATCGCGTTCCCGGGCGGTGAGCTCGGTCTTTTGCGCGCCGCCGCCGGCATGGAAATTCGCCCGCGCGTCGCCCTTGACCGGGATGCGGGCAACCGCGCCCGCCGGTTCGCCGTCGACCAGGATGATCCGTTTATCGCCCAGGCGCACTTCCGGCAGGTAGCGCTGGATGATGATCGGCTCGCGGTATTTGGACGTGAACATTTCGATCAGCGCGCCGAGATTTTCATCGTCGGGCGTGATGTGGAACACGTCGGCCCCGCCATTGCCGAAAAGCGGCTTGACGATGATGTCACCATGCTCTTCGCGGAATGAATCGATCTCCTCGCGGTTGGAGGTGATCAGCGTGTCGGGCAGAACGCCTTCGAAATGGGTCACGAACAGTTTTTCGGGCGCGTTGCGCACTTCCTTCGGGTCGTTCACCACCAGGGTAT
>Ga0181554_1005261_pt1 | contig 10228 bp, 8 predicted proteins | sample 011ome_16_FD_145602 | JGI IMG/M metagenome (GOLD analysis project Ga0181554, IMG submission 145602) | Coastal salt marsh microbial communities from the Groves Creek Marsh, Skidaway Island, Georgia - 011503CT metaG (spades assembly) | ecosystem: Environmental > Aquatic > Marine > Intertidal zone >...
CCGTTCGGGGACGCCGCGCGCGCCGCCGCCGCCGCCGTCGCCGCCGCCCTCTCCTCGACGAGCGCCCGCAGCGCGTGGCTCCCGCCGAGCTCGTCGATCTGCCGCTCGATCCAGTTCACGTCCACGTCGATCCTCCCGACCTCGCGCTCGAGGTCGCGAATCGCGTCGTTTTTCCGCTTCCACGACAGCGCGAGGAAATCCCTGAGCGCGCCGACGCTGACGCGCTTGTCGTGCTTCACGAGCCGGTCGTGCTTGTCCGCGATCGACCGGAGCAACGGCGTGAGCTCCTCCAGCGGGAGGCTGTTGATGCTCTCCGCGATCTCCTTCGTGCGTCGCGCGGGGCATCTGCCGCTCCCCCCCCGCGCGTTCGCGTCGTCGTCCGCGCGCGTCGTCGTCGTCGTCGTCGTCGTCGTCGTCGCGAGCGCGCCGTCGCTCCCGAGCGCGGGCGACGCCGTTCCCGACCGCGGGCTCCCCGGCAGCTGCCCGCTCCTCGAGAGCTGCTTCAGGAGCTTATCCAGCGCGAGATTCGGGAACAGCGACTCCGCCGTGAGCGGCTGCGCGCAGCACGGGCACGCGTGGGCGCGCGCGAGATGCTCCACGATGCACGCGTAGCAGAACGTGTGCCCGCACATGGTGTTGAACGCGTCCGAGAACGTCTCGCGGCATATCGGGCACGCGTGCGAGTCGTCGAGCCCGCCGCGATGGACGTCCGACGCGGCGTCCATAGCGAGCGCCATCGCGTTCGCGTCGTGCGCGCGGGGTGTGACCGCCGCGCGACGACCGCAGGCGAGTAACTTTAGGGTGACGTGTCGTCGCCACGACCGAAGCCAGCAGTGTTGAGAGATCTCCCTCCAAAGGTCGGTAAGGTTATGTTCATCGGTCAGTTGAAAGGGGGCGCGATCAAATGTTGAAACTGAGGGTGGGTGAAAAACGCGGCCCGTAGACGATCGTCCCGTCGTCAACGTCGAGGCGAGCGAGGTCACGTCCTAAAAAAGAGCATCGTCGAGACGCGCGGCGCACGGGCGCGGGCGTCGCTCTCGGGCGAGATGGCGCGCGCGCGCACCATCCTGATAACCGGATGCTCGTCCGGGATCGGCCTGGACGCCGCGCGGACGCTCCACGCGTCCGGGGAGTGGCGCGTGTTCGCGTGCTGCCGAAAGGAGGAGGACGTCGACGCGATGCGAGCGCGGCACGGCATCGAGAGCTTCTTGATCGACTACTCCAAGCCGGAGACGATCGAACGCGGTTTCGAGGACGTCATGCGAGAGACCGGCGGGACGTTAGACGCGCTGTTCAACAACGGCGCGCACGGCAGCGGCGGCGCCGCGGAGGACATCCCCACGGACGCGCTGCGAGCCATCTTCGAGGTGAACTTTTTCGGATGGCACGACCTCACGCGACGCGCGGTGAAGGCGATGCGCGCGCAGGGCGGCCGCGGACGCATCGTGCAGTGCTCGAGCATCCTCGGGAACGTCGTCATGCCGATGCGGATGGCGTACAGCGCGACGAAGTTCGCGCTCGAGGCGCACTGCGACGCGCTGCGTCTGGAGCTGTCGCACGACACGGACATTAAAGTCATCTCGCTCAACGTCGGGCCGATTCGCACGAAGATTCGCGAGAACTCGCGCGCGCACTTCGAGCGGTGGATCGCCCCGCTCGTCGAGGTTTCCGCGTTTCGGTCCTTCTACGAGAAGAAGTTCGTGCCGCGGCTGTACGGTCCGTACAAGAAGGACATGGGCGAGCTCGAGCCGTCGGCGGTGACGGCCAAGTTGACGCTCGCGCTCGACGCGCGACGACCGGCGCCGCGGTACTCCGTCACGTGGCCGACGCACGCGTTCATGTTCCTGAAGCGGATTCTTCCGGGTTGGGCGTTCGATCAGGTCACGCTGCGAGCGATGGGGCTGTGGCCCGCGGCGAAGAAGCTGCACCCGTGACGACGACGTTTGCGCCGAGACGACTCGTCGCGACTGATGAGATTTTATAGAACGCGCTCGCGATGAATCCAAAAAATAGTCTACTGTAGTTCCCGCGCGAGCGCGACCGTCACGCGCCGTTGCCGCCCTCGCCGCGCCCGCCCCCGTGCCCGCGCCTCGCGCGCCCCTCCTCCGCCCACGCCTCGTCCTCGCGCTCGAACGGTCGGTCCTCGGGCTGCGGGTCCCCGAACGTTTTGATCTTTCGCCAGATGTACCCCCAACTCTTCACCTTACTCAGTCCGTACGCGAACGCGAGCACCGCCGCGAGGCACACCGCGAGGACGACCCACGCGGGGACGTACTGAAGAAACCCCGCGCTGGGGCCGCCGCCGATGCCTCGGCCCCAGCGCACCATCGCCGAGCTGGGCGCGCGCGGGCGAGTGCGACGACGACGTCGACGCCCGCGGCCCCGCGGCCTCCGATCTGATGACCATTTTTTTCAGTGCCCGCGCGCGAACGCGAACGCGAATCTCTGCTCTGCTCAGGTGCGTTCTATACAAAAGTTTTTCACCCATCTCCCGGTTTCAACACTTGATCGCATCCCCTTTCAACTGACCGGAGAACTGTTTTTGTATGGAATGGCCCTGAGAGTCGGATATCGGATACGCCCCGCTCGCGCGCGCAGTCGACGCCGCGCCGTCGACGCGCACGGCATCGATGGCGACTCTCGCGCGCGTCGTCGCCGCCGCCGCCGCCCCCGCGTCGTCGTCGTCCGCGAGCAGACCGCGGACGGCGAACGCGTCGGCGTCGGCGCCAGCCGCGCGCCCGCGCGTCGGCGGCCCGTCGTCGTTCGCGTCGTCGTCGTCGCTCTCATCGGCGCTCTCTCCGCTGGGGATGCGTCGGCGTCCGCGCGTCTCGCCGTCTCGCCGTCGACCCCTCCCCCGCGCGGCCGTCGATTCGCCGCCGCCCGCCGCCGCCGAGAAAGGCAAAGGCGCCGGGTGGAGCTCCGACGAGCTCCCTGACGAGGTCGACGTCGTCGTCGTCGGCGCCGGCATCGGCGGTCTCTCGTGCGCGGCGCTCCTCGGGAAGTACGGCGTGAGCGTCGCGATCGCGGAGGCGCACTACGTCGCCGGCGGCGCCGCGCACTCGTTCCGAGGCGCCGACGGGTACGAGTTCGACAGCGGGCCGAGCTACTTCTTGGGCCTGAGCTCCCCGCCCGGGGAGTCGATCAACGGCGTGCGGCAGGTGCTCGACGCGGTGGGCGAGTCGGTGGAGGCGGCGACGTACGACTCGATGAAATTCTACTTTCCCAACGGCGACGGCGAGACGTTCACGTGCGTCGCGGACAGAGAATGCTACCGCGACGGGATCCGGAGATTCGCGGGGGAGGACGCGGTGAGGGAGTGGGACGCGCTCGAGGAGGCGATGGGGCCGCTGGGCGAGGCTGCGGTGGCGATTCCGTTCGCGGGGATGCGCGCGGACGCGGGCGTCGCGTTGACGATGGCGAAATACGTCGCTCCGATCGTCAAGGCGTTGGGGGGCGGTCCGAAGGGCGCGGAGGGGTTCGAGGACGCGAAGTGGCTCCGGGAGAACTTCAGCGAGCTCGTGAACGAGCACGTGACGAACGCGTGGCTGAAGAACATGCTCGATCTGGAGTGTTTCGTCATCTCCGGGTTGAAAGCGGACGCGACGAGCGCCGCGATCATGGCGTTCACGTTCGTGGAAAGGCACAAGAAGGAAGGGTGCGTGTACGACTACCCGATCGGCGGTTCGCAGGCGATCATCGACGCGCTCGTCCGCGGCGTCCGAAAGTACGGCGGGAAGATGGCGCTGCGGTCGCCCGTGGAGGAGGTGGTCGTGGGAGACGGCCGCGCCGTCGGCGTGCGACTGAAGAGCGGGAAAGTCGTGAGAGCGCGAAAGGCGGTCGTGAGCAACGCGTCCGTGTGGGACACCGTGAACAAGCTCCTCCCCGAGGACGTCAAGGCGGAGAGGAGAGCGCGCGGGGACGACGTCCACACGGAGAAGACGCCGCTGTGCGGGTCGTTCGTGCACTTACACCTGGGCATCGACGCGACCGGGCTGCCGCCTCCGGAGGAGCTCGGGATTCACCACCTCGTCGTGAAGGACTGGGGCGCGGGCGTGGACGGCGACCGGAACGTCTTCAACATCTCCATTCCGACGACGTTAGACCCGTCGCAGGCGCCGCCGGGGAAGCACACCATCCACATCTACGGCGCGGCGAACGAGCCATACGAGAAGTGGGAGGGGATGGATCGAAAATCTTCGGAATACGCGGAGGCGAAGCGCGCCGCGGCGAACGATCTCTACGCCGCCCTGGAGAAGGTCATCCCGGACGTTCGCGACCGCGTCGAGGTGGAGATGATCGCGACGCCGCTTACGCAGCAGCGGTTCGTTCGAAGGCACCGAGGGACGTACGGTCCGGGCGTGGACATGACGCGGACGAATTTGTACGGCGCGGATTTGGCTCCGGGACCGGCGACCGGGATCGAGGGCCTGTGGGGGGTGGGGGACTCGACGTACCCGGGGATCGGCGTTCCGGCCGCGGCGGGGAGCGGGTTCTTCACCGCGAACTCGCTCGTGAGCGTGTGGAAGAACCTCGGTCTGCTGTACGGACCGAAGATTGGGAAGAACGTGTGACTGCCTTTGGGTAATAATAAAATCTAGAGAGATAACGTCACACCCCTTTCCCCGCGCCGGGATCGTTCCGCGTCGGCAGCAGCGCTCCCCGTCGCATCATGAACTTAATCCTGTGTCGGAACCTCCGCGTCACGAACTTCAACACCTCGTCGAGCAAGATCACCGGAAACGAAAACTTAATCACCGCGTTCCACTCCGCCGTCGACAGCGGCGCGACGGAAAACGTCGACGCGAGCCACGGGACGTAGAGGATGACGCAGTGCAACAGCATGCTGACGCATATCGCGCCCAGGAGCCAGTAGTTGCTCCACGGCGGGTGCGTCAGAAGCGAGCCGTTCTCCGACAGCGCGTTCAGTGCGTTGAACATCTCCACGACGACGAGAACGCTCATGCTCATCGTCGACGGCGAGCGGTTTTTAAGAAACACGTCGCACGAGTATCGTTGCTTTCCCTCCTCGCACGACTCGAACGACGTGAGCTCGCTCCAGGTCAGCATCGGGCCGTCGAGGTAGGACATGTACCACCACGCGAACGCGCCGACGGTGACGAACCCGACGTACATACCGACGACGAGGTAGCGCACGAAGAGCCACCGGTCGACGATAGACTCGTCCGGCCGCCGCGGACGCGCCCGCATGATGTCGCGGTCCGGCTTGTTAAACCCGAGCGCGGTCGCGGGCAGGCCGTCCGTGACGAGGTTCACCCACAGCAGCTGCACCGGGCACAGCGTCTCCGGCATCCCGAGCGCGGCGGCGATGAAGATGCACACGACCTCGCCGATGTTCGAGGATACCATGTACCGTATGAACTGCTTCGTGTTGTTGTAAATCGCGCGGCCCTCCGCGACGGCGCTGACGATGGTCGCGAAGTTGTCGTCCGCGAGGACCATGTCGCTGCTGCTCTTCGCGACCGCGGTGCCGCTGCCCATGGCGATCCCGATGTCCGCGCGCTTCAGCGCGGGGGCGTCGTTCACGCCGTCGCCGGTCATCGCGACGACGTGCCCTTGCCGTTTCAAAATCTCGATCAGCTTCGACTTGTGCCGCGGCTCCACCCTCGAAAACACCGCCATGTTCGCCACCGCGTCGCTCTGCTCCGCCGCAGACATCTCGTCGAACTCCAACCCGGTGAACGACTTCCCGGGCGGGAGAAGCACCCCCGCGTTCGTCGCCAGCCCAGCCTTCGCGGCGTCGTCGATCATCTTCCGCGCGAGCAGCTGGGTCGACGTCGCCGGGTGGCTCCCTCGGCCGCCGTCGTCGTCGCCCAGACCGACGCGCTTCGCGATCGCCTCCGCTGTGGACCGGTTATCCCCGGTCACCATGACGACCCGGACGCCCGCCTGGCGGCACAGCGAGATCGCCCGCGCGACCTCCGCCCTCGGCGGGTCGAGCATCCCGACGAAACCGAGGAAAGTGAGGTCGCGCTCGTCGTCGACGGAAACCTTCGTCGTCTTCGGCGGCGTCGGCCGCATCGCGAGCGCGAGCACCCTCAGCGACGACGCCGCAAACTTTTGCAGCTTGTCGCTCAGCGCGGCGCGCATCGCGTCCGTCAGCGGCTCCGCCGCGCCCGACGCGTTCGTCAGCGCCTGCGTGCACTTCGCGAGGACGGTCTCGGCCGCGCCTTTCGTGAACAAGATGCTCTGCCCTTTCCTCGACGCGAGCACCGACATCATCTTTCGATCGCGCGTGAAGTCCAACGCGGCGACGCGTTTGAACTGCCCGGCCCAGTACTCCGCGCAGTACCCCGCCCGCTCTTTCTTCGACAGCCGCGTCAGCGCGGACGGCATCGCGTCGAACCCGGGGAGGCCGATCTTCTCGGTCAGCACGCGCAGCGCCACCTCCGTGCTCTCGCCGATTTTTTCGTATGCGCGCGTCTTGCCGTTGTACGTCAGCGAAGCGTCGTTGCAGAGCGACGCGCAGATTGACATGTGCAGCACGGACGCCCTCTCCGCGGGGTGCTCGACAACCTTGCCGCTGTTCGCTTCCGTGACGACGCCGTCGGGGGAGTATCCGTCGCCGGTGACTTCGTACTCCGCGAGGCACGCGTCGCCGACGCGCGCCGCGGCGGCGCCGGCGGCGCCTTCAGACGCGTCGACGACGCAGACTCTCGTCGCGAGCATCGCGTTCGTCGTCAGCGTCCCGGTCTTGTCCGAACAAATAACGCTCGTACACCCGAGCGTTTCAACGCTCGGTAGCGACCGCACGATCGCGTTCTGTTTCGCCATCTTCCTCGTCCCGAGCGCGAGGCACGTGGTCACGACCGCGGGGAGTCCCTCCGGGATCGCCGCGACGGCGAGCGCGACGGCGATTTTGAAGTAATAAATCGCGCCGCGTAGCATCCCCCCGTGCGCCTTGTCCGCGAAGTGCCCGATGTTCACGACCCAGACTAACACGCACACGACCGCGATCACTTTCGATAAGAGCGTCCCGAACTCGTCGAGCTTCTTCTTCAGCGGCGTCATCTCCTCCTCCGCGGCGGCTTCGGTCATCGCGTCGCGGATTTTCCCGATCGCCGTGTTCAACCCCGTGCCGACGACGACGCCGCGGCACCGCCCGACGGTCACGACCGTGCCGCTGTACAGCATGCACGTCTTATCTTGCACCACGGCCTTCGCGCTCGCGCACGGGGTCAGCTCCTTGGACACGGACCCGCTCTCGCCGGTGAGGATGCTCTGGTCCACTCGAAACGTCGACGACGCGATCGACACGAGTCGCACGTCCGCGGGGACCTTGTTCCCCACGACGCACTCGACGACGTCCCCGGGGACGAGCTCCGCGGCGGGCAACACCTTCAGGCGACCGGATCGAAGCACCGTCGCGAGGTTGGCCTGGTACGCCTTGAGCTCTTCGATCGCGCGCTCCGCGTTCGTCTCGGTGAGCACGCCCACGGTGGCGTTCGCGACGAGGATGAGGACGATGACGCCCGGCTCCACGAACGCGCCGGAGCCGTCGCCGTCGACGACGCCCAAGACGAACGACACGACCGCGGCGGCGATGAGGATCTTCACGAGGAGGTCGTCGAACTGCTTCAACACGAGCTTCCAGAACGGCGTCCCGAGCTCAGGGGGCATCTCGTTCGCGCCGTGCCTCGCGCGGAGCGCGGCGGCCTCGCGATCGGACAACCCGACGGCGGGGTCGACGCCGCAACGCGCGAGGACGTCGGAGACCTCGCGCGCGTGCGCGTCCTCCATGATGAAGTTGGGGGGTTGGGGGAGGTCGCGCGGCGGCGGCGCGGTGTGATACCCGCCGGCGCGGCGCGCGGCTGCCTCTGGCGATCGCGCCCGGCGATAACGGTAGGGGACGCGTTTAAACGTTGACGGCTGATGAGGTGGCTCGATCCGCAGGGACGGCGCTGGCCGCGCCTCGTCACTGCGAGACGCGCCCATGGCGGACGCGACCGCAGCGCGAGCGCCCGCGGCGAACGCGTCGCGGCGACCGGCGACCACTCCCGCGGGGTTCAACCCTACGGGCGCGCTCGTCGTGGCGGTCCTCCTCGCCTTCGCCGGCGCGTCCCCCCGCCCGTCGGTCCGCCGCGCGCGCGCGTCGCTTTTTCCTCTCCGTCTCTGCGAAGCGCCCGCCGCGGGAGCGATCGGATCCTCCCTCCCTCCCTCCCTCTCTCTCGCCGCCGCGCGGACCTCCGTCCGACCTGACGCGCGTCCCTCGCCCCGCGCATCTCGATCATCGCCAGGCGCGGACGTGTTCACGACGTACAAAGACCACGCGGCGGCGTCCGCGTCCCCCGAGCTCGCGCCGAACGAGTTCGCCGTCGCGGACCCGACGAGCCTCGGCGGGAAAGTTCACATCAGGTGCGTTCTATACACTGGTCCCCATACGACCGCGTTGGCGTGGTGAACGCCGTTTCTTAAGGACTTTGCCCGGCGTCTCTCTCCGCCCACCCCCCGCTTTCAATCCCCGCCCTCGATGCCTTTCAACGCCAACTGACGCCTTTCAACTCCACCCCGACATTCGCTTGTATGGAACGACCCTCAGCTTCTGCACGAAATGAAACTACCGCGGCGGGTACGTGCACGTGACCGAACAGATCCAGAAGTCCTTCCCCGGGATGGAGGTGGTCGGTTCGCACCACCCGCCGACGGCGACGAACGCCGCGCTCGCGAAAGCGGTCGGGTTCGCGCAGTTTAGCGCAATCGCGGCGACGTTCAGGTGCGTTCTATACACTGGTCCCCATACGACCGCGTTGGCGTGGTGAACGCCATTCCTTAAGGACTTTTCCCGGCGCATCTCTCCGCTCATCCCTCGCTTTCAATCCCCGCCCTCGATGCCTTTCAACGCCAACTGACGCCTTTGAACTCCACCCCGACATTCGCTTGTATGGAACGACGTTCAGCGGCGCGCAGGTCTTCCCGGCGCTCGGGATGGCCGTCCCGAGCTTCGTGGCCGGGATGGCGGAGAACAAGCTGCAGTCCGCGGGCGCGGCGTTTTTCTTGGGGAACACGCTGTCGCAGAACTTGCTAAACACGGGCGCGTTCGAGGTGTATTACGACGGCGACGTCGTGTTCAGCAAGCTGAACGAGAAGAGGCTGCCAAACGTGCAGGAGATTTTGCGCGGGTTGGAGTCGCGCGTCGGACGCGCGAGGAAGCGGGCGGCGGAGACGGCGCGACTCGAGGAGGCGACGGCGTAACGGAACGGGACGGGAACGCGACGGATGATGTGGAGGGTAGGGAAGGGGAGTGGACGCGGCGAAGGCGCGCGCGGTGGGAACGAACGGACGCGTCGAGAGAGCGCGGACGCGCGGAGAAACAAAGTGACGGCGCGACTTCGCAAGCCGGCGAGAATCAGCCGGCGAATCGCGCCCGAAGTCTCCGCGTCGACGACGCCTCACGACGCGCGCGTTCGTTCCCCTCGCGCGCGCGCCGCTCGACGAAACGCACACGCGCAGACGAAGCGCACGTCATGAATTATTAGCCAGCCGCGCGTGAACGCCGACCGCGTCATCTCGGTTCCCTTCTTCGCGTGATTCATCTTCTCCTCGTTCACAAAACGAAAACGTACGTCGCTACCTAAAGTCATCGCAAACACCTCTCTCCTCCGCTCCGCTCCGCTCCGCCGCTTACCACGGAATCGGGCGGAACTCCTCGTCCTCGCCGTCGCTGACCTCCTTCTGGAAGAGGAAGTACACGGGCATGAGGGACAGCGCGCAGACGAACGCGGTGAACTCGCCGCCGACGGAGGAGGTGAAGATGTTGACGCCCGTGGGGTTCGCCATGTGCGCCTTGAGGCCCTCGAGCGGGGACGTGCCGGTGACCGCGTACTGGGACACCATGCCGAGGAAGGACATCATCGCGAGACGGCCGTTCTTCACCTCCTTCACCTTCATCGCGGGCGAGTCCTGGCCCGTCGGGTCGAACGGGAAGTTGCCGACGACGCCCGACTCGCCCGTCGCCATGAAGCCGCGGATGCGCGCAGCCTCGAGGAAGCCCATGACGACGACCTGGATGGCGACGAGGGTCTTGAGGTCCCAGTCCCCGAGCGCGGCCTCGCCGGCTTCCCAGAACTTGGGAAGGCCGACGGCGTCCGTGAAGAGGATGCCCGCGGTGGCGTGCATCGCCCAGCGGCCGTTCATGAGCTCCGCCTCCTGGAGGTACGGAAGCGTCTCCGGGTTCGCGCCGAGGCGGAGGGGGTCGAAGCCTGGAGAGGAG
>Ga0181554_1005280_pt1 | contig 10206 bp, 7 predicted proteins | sample 011ome_16_FD_145602 | JGI IMG/M metagenome (GOLD analysis project Ga0181554, IMG submission 145602) | Coastal salt marsh microbial communities from the Groves Creek Marsh, Skidaway Island, Georgia - 011503CT metaG (spades assembly) | ecosystem: Environmental > Aquatic > Marine > Intertidal zone >...
TTCAGCAGCAATCCATGGGGCAGGCAAAAACCACAGCGCCCATCGAAGAAGCCAAGGCTTTTCTGCGAAATTTCCTTTTACCGAATACCAGGCAGCTAATACAAACAAAGCGAGCATTGCAAAGCCTAGTCCCACCATAATTCGGAATGACCAGAACATTGGCGCTACTTTAGGAATGGTGTCCCTAGCGGCTTGATCGATCATTTCAGGGGTTACATCCGACATGCTGACCACGTACTTTCGCAGCAACAAGCCAAAGCCAAGATCGGCTTTATGCGCTTCAAATGTTTTTTTGACTTCAGGGCTTGTGTCATTCTTGCGCAAAGCGTCAAGCGCTGTTACGGCCTTGATGCCAGAAACGACACGCGCCCGATTATTGGCAATAATCTCCTTGATCCCGGGTATTTCTTTATCCAGTGATCGAGTACCAATCAGCCCCATGACATAAGGAATCTCAAGCGCATAGGTGTTGCGCATTTCCTTTTCATTAGGAAATGCGATTAAGTTAAAACCAGCTGGCGCATGCTCCGTTTCCCACATGGCTTCCATAGCAGCAAGCTTTGTTTTCTGTGCTTCGCCGACTGTGTACCCTGATTCATCCCCGAGTACGATAGTGGATAAAATTGAGGCTAATCCAAATGCGGCAGCAATGCTAAAGCTCCGTCGGGCAAACTCTACATTGCGTTTTTTTAGCAAGTACCAAGAAGAAATGGCGAGCACAAACATCGAGCCTGTTACGTAACCGGCGGAAACCGTGTGCACAAACTTCGCCTGAGCATCCGGGTTAAATAGTACAGCGGCAAAATCAACCATCTCCATGCGCATCGTTATATAGCTGAATTCCGCACCTACCGGGTTTTGCATCCACCCATTGGCGATCAAAATCCACAGTGCCGATAAATTCGTACCAATGGCCATCAATGTCGTAACCAGAAGATGTTGCTGGCGTGACAGACGATCCCAGCCAAAGAAAAATAGACCAATAAAAGTAGACTCAAGGAAGAAAGCCATTAAACCTTCTATGGCGAGTGGTGCGCCGAAAATGTCGCCAACATAGTGGGAGTAATAAGCCCAATTGGTCCCAAACTGGAACTCCATAGTGATGCCGGTAGTGACCCCTAAAGCAAAGTTGATTCCAAATAACTTTCCCCAGAATCGGGTCATGTCTTTGTAAATGGTCTTGCCAGTCATCACATAAACGCTTTCCATGATGACGAGAATCCATGTCATGCCCAGCGTTAATGGGACAAAGAGGAAGTGGTAAAGCGCAGTTGCAGCAAACTGCAAGCGGGAAAGATCAACTAGTTGTTCAGAAATCACTCTTTATCTCCGGACTGAATCGGTTGGGAACCAGCGACTACCTGGCTCCCTACAACTGCAGGGTCTACTGTGACCCGCTGTTCACTGAAGAAAACCCACCAAATCATGGACAGAAGCGCAAGTTTCGCGATGACGAGCAATATCAGTTCGTTTCGTAGCTTGATGTCCTGATTTGTTGAGGCTTTGTTCATGCCGTTTATAGTGCAAACTCCGTGCCAAATGTCGCATGTTGCAACTTGCTGTTTAGAAACGGAATTTTCTATAGACGCTCAATCGATAGCGTGTTCTAATCTTAAAGTTCCTGCCAATTGGCAGATAATGGCAGAAAAACTATGGCGTTAGACAACCCTCCCGAATTGCTGATTCAACTGGTTGCCAGTCTCAATGAGCCGCATGTATTGATTGATCAAAGCTACGTGATCCGCTTTGCTAACGATGCTTACCTGCAGCTTCATAATCACAGTGGGATAGATAGCGTCGTGGGCCAGACCTGTTATGCGGTATCTCATGGTTATTCACTGCCATGCGACCAGTCGGGGGAGAGTTGTCCGCTATCAATGAGTCGTGAATCAGGAACGCGAGAACGCGTCGTTCACATTCATCGCCGTGCCGAGAATGATCTGTACGAATCAATCGATTTAACGCCGCTCAAAAATAAGCGTGGTGATATCGTATTTTTCCTTGAACGACTTCAGCCTCTGCAGCACTTTAGTCCCAACAGCCAACGTGAAGGTTTGACCGGTCGCTCACCGATGTTTCTCAAGATGTTGGACCATCTTCACCGCGTTGCGCCTACCGACACAACGGTTTTGATAGAAGGTGAATCTGGAACGGGTAAGGAGCTAGTTGCTCGGGCAATCCATGATTCAAGTAAGCGCTCTTTAAAACCATTTATAACCGTTGATTGCACTGGATTACCAGAAGCGCTTATAGAGTCCGAGCTGTTCGGCCATGAGAAAGGGGCGTTTACAGGTGCATATGCCTTAAAACGGGGTCTGGTTGAGGAAGCTGATGGCGGCACATTGTTTTTAGATGAGATTGGCGATATACCGATCGGCCTACAGGCTAAACTACTTCGCTTTCTAGAATCTGGCACGTATAGGCGTGTGGGCTCTAACCAGTTAAGACATGCCAATGTAAGGTTGTTGTCTGCAACACATCGTCCATTGAAAAAGCTGGTTGAAAATGGTGAATTCCGCAACGATCTATATTATCGAATCAGTACGTTTCCACTTTCTGTACCAAGCCTAAGAGAAAGGCGTGATGATCTCCCAGTGCTAATCACCTCGTTGTTGAGAAGAATTGAAAGTGGGATTACTTACAGGGTGAGTGATCAAGCCTTGAAGTTGCTAAATGCCTACAGTTTTCCAGGCAACATACGTGAACTGAAAAACATCCTTGAACGTAGTCTGCTTCTTTGCGATGGTAAGACGATAAAGCCATGCCATCTTTCGATCGACTTCGCTTCTGTGTCTCAAAACAATGAACTACAAGTCGACGCCCTCGGCAGGACATTTAAACCAGACGAGGAGATAGGGGTGTTACTCTCGTTGGGGCTGACCAAAAGGCAGATCGCTATGAAATTGGGGGTTAGTGAGCGAACTGTTTATAGGATTCTCCGCTCATTACAATGAGTAGCGGGGTTATCTTCACCCAACCCGTTTGGCAAACGAGCAAATTTTTGCTGCAGAAGACTACCCCGGGATTAGTTCACTCGAAGGTCAAAGGTTTGGGTGTTTCGGTCGGTAGTCCAGCGGCATGCCATGCATCAAAGCCACCTGCGACGCTTTGTACGGCAGTGAACCCCAGTTTCTGGAGTGCCTCAGCGGCCAGAGCGGCGCGACCGCTCGTTTTGCAGTAGAGCAGAATTTGACGGCTGCGATCTGTCAGCGTTGGTTCTTGACTCATACGAAATTCCAGAACCCCGCGTGGGATGTTGATGGCTGATGGCAGGTGGCCTTGTTGAAACTCATCGGGCTCACGGACATCCAGCACTAAAGGTTTTGCTTCAAGTGATGACAAGGCCTCTTCAAGAGAGATCTCGCTGATGTGCTGTTTTGCTTCAAGTACGAGGTCGTGTGCGGTTTTCATAGAACATCCTAAACATGGTGACAAACTAGTGGCTGTCGGCAAGATTGTTTTGATCAAGATCAATATTCTCTTAAATAAATATGATGCGATCAGAAACCTTACGACAGTATACAAGAACCAATAATATAATCGGCTAACTTGTTATGGTCTGGGGTTTGTTATGAAGTTTTCACGTACGGTTGGTCTGATTGCAGCGTTAGGTTGGTCAGGTGTTTTGTTGGCGGCATCGCCAACCAATGAGCCGCAAAATGATCAGGTCAAGCGTGGTGAATATTTGTCCACACTGGGTGATTGTGCTGCCTGTCACTCAACACAGGGTGGCAAAGCGATGGCGGGGGGCTTAGAACTAAAGACACCGTTCGGCAAACTTTATTCGACGAACATCACCCCGGATAAACAAACCGGAATAGGCAACTATACCTTTGAACAATTTGATCGCGCCATGCGCAAAGGTGTTGCTCCGGACGGGCACAACCTTTACCCGGCGATGCCTTACCCTTCGTACGCGAAGATTACATCAGAGGACATGCAGGCGCTCTATGCTTATTTGATGAAAGGCGTCGAACCCGTAGCGCAAGCCAATAAGCCCAATGAGATGAAGTGGCCGTTTAGCATCCGTTCGGGCTTAACGCTGTGGAATAAACTATTTCTAGACGATAAGCCGTTCGTCGCAGAAAAGGCCAAAGGCGAGCAGTGGAACCGTGGTGCCTATCTCGTTCAGGGTTTAGGGCACTGTGGTTCTTGCCACACGCCGCGAGGTATTGCTTTCCAGGAGAAAGCAATGTCGCAAGACGGAAAAAACGGCAATCTATTTCTAGCAGGATCAACGGTCGATGCTTGGCATGCGGTTGGGTTGCGTGACATATGGACGGTGCGAGACATTGTTGAGTTTCTCAAGACCGGACGAAATCAGCATGCGACGGCGTATGGCACGATGACCGAGGTGATTGGACTGAGTACCCAACACTTTAGTGATCAGGACCTTGAGGCGATTGCCGTCTATTTGAAATCACTGCCAGCAGATCATCAACAATCAAAGGGCACGCCTAAAACAGCATTCGCCCCACAACCTGCAGGAGTGAAGCTCTATAAAACAGCAGGTGGTTTAGGCTATGACCAGTTCTGTTCAACTTGCCACCGTAAGGACGGCCTGGGTGTGACAGGACTCTTTCCACCGCTGGCTGGTAATCGCTCTATCCTTTCAGAGGATCCGACGTCCGCGATTCACGTCACCTTAAGTGGTTGGAAGTCAGCCGCCACAAAAGGACAGCCACGGGTGGTGGGTATGCCAGAGTTTGGTAGTCTGACCGATGAAGAGCTGGCAGACATCATTACATTTATGCGGACGACTTGGGGTAATCAGGCATCGCATGTCACAGCCAGTCAGGTGAAAGCCGTACGTGATCAGATTGGCTTACAAGCGCAAGAAACCACGAAGTTTTCAACGCCGCGTTTTGCCAATATGCTGGAGACGGCCAATGCAGATCAGGTCATTTACGGTATGCGTTTGATGACCGAAACCAAAGCACTACTTCCCGATCATGTTGGTAATGGCTTGAATTGCAGTAGTTGTCACCTTAATGGGGGAACGGTTGCTAAAGCATCGCCATTTGTTGGTGTCGCTGCTCAGTTTCCAAGATATGCTGCAAGAGCGGGGCGGGAGATCGACCTTCAGGAACGCATCAATGGCTGCTTTAAGCGATCAATGGCAGGCAAACCGGTTCCGAAGAAGTCCAAGGACATGCAGGCTATGGTTGCCTACTTTAACTGGATGAACAATGGTTATAAGATGGACGAAAAGATTCCTGGTCGCGGTATCGGCAAGATGGATCCGTCAATCGTTCCTGATAAAGCCAATGGCAAGAGGATCTACGAAGCCCAGTGTGCGGTCTGCCATGGTAAAAATGGGCAGGGAGTACAAAATCCAGACGGCACTTATGTGTTTCCAGCGGTCTGGGGCGATGAGTCCTTCAATATTGGCGCAGGCATGGCGCGTACCTATACAGCCGCTGCGTTCATTAAGCAAAATATGCCCATGGGGCATTCAACGAAATTCCCGATGGGTCAGGGCGGCCTAAGCGACCAGGAAGCCGTTGATGTGGCAGCGTATTTTTCTCATGTGAAGCGCCCGGATTTTCCTGATAAGGTGAATGACTGGCCTAATGGCGAAAAGCCCAAGGATGCCCGTTACTAAGTAGAATGCAAAAGAGCCCGGTTTTACACCGGGCTCTTTGTTTGCTGCTAAAGCTGGGCGCAATCTCAGCGATAGACCAGCACCGGAATTTTCGAATGGGTCAACACTTTCTGGGTTTCGCTACCGAGTAAAAGGCTGGTAATGCCACGGCGGCCATGTGACGCCATGAAAATCAGATCACACTGTTTTTGTTCGGCCGTACTGATGATGATTTCGTAGGGCACATCGCTCGTTTCGGTGTGCACCGTGAACGATACTCCGGCCGCCGTACAAATCTCGGCCGCAGCTTTGAGGTTGCGGTCCGCGATGGTGTTCGTGAGTTTGCTGAATTCTTCCGGCGTCGTGGGATCAATCAGCGCGCCATCGCCGTAGTAACTGACGGGGTATTCCGGCTTGACGAATAAGAGTGTGATCGATGCCTTGATTTCGCTGGCAAATTCAGCGGCCCGGCGCGATGCCATGAGTGATAGTTCTGAACCATCAATCGGTAGCAGTAAATGTTTGAACATAACGATGCCTCCTAATGTGAATTTTTTCCTGAGGCTATTTCAGAGAGCGCTTCAGGATTAGTAATTTGCAGGTGGCGGGTCTGTACATCGACGAGACCATCCTCCTGAAAACGTGAAAATATCCGTGACACAGTTTCCAGAGACAGCCCCAGATAACTGCCTATTTCTTCTCGTGTCATCCGAAGTACGAAGGTATTCGGAGAGTAGCCCAGTGTTGAGAAGCGCTTGCCTAAGTTCAGTAGAAAAGCCGCCAAACGGGACTCCGAGCGCAGATTCGCCAGTATCTGAAATGCAGATTGATCGTGGACGATGCGCTGGCTCATGAGTTTATTCAAATGCGCATGCAAGTTAGGCAGGTTTTTCGCTAGTTCTTCGACGTTGCCATAAGGCATCAAGCATACTTCGCTGACCTCCAGCGCAACGGCCTGGCAGGCATGGAAGCCACTGCCAATACCGTCCATGCCCAGTATTTCACCCGTCATTTGGAAACCCGTGACCTGGTCACGTTGTTGCGGACTGGGCAATACTGTTTTGAAAAAACCGCTACGCACCGCATAGATGGCATTAAATGCTTCACCGATTTCGTACAGCGACTCGCCGCGCTTCAGGCGGCGACGCGTGGGGAACCACTGATCCAGGGACTCCATTTCATCGGTGTTCAAACCGGGCGGATGGCAGACCGGATTTAAGTCGCAATGCTGGCAGTGTGCTTTCACTTCGGTAAAGTCGATAGACACACCCTTACCAGCGCTTTCGGAATTCTTCTTGCACGACTGCGGTTCTTGCTTTGTGGTCATATAATTCTGCTATGAACAATTCAACACTTGCATTGGTAGACCGAGATTTATGCCGACGATTTGATATCAGCGGCCCTCGCTACACATCCTACCCCACGGCTGACCGTTTTCAAGCAAATCCAGGCGCCCAATTGTTGGTGGATGCATTACAAGAACGGCCTACACCAGAGCAACCGCTTTCATTATATGTCCATCTGCCGTTCTGTAGCACGGTCTGTTACTACTGCGGCTGCAACAAAGTGATTACCAAAGATCACCAAAAGTCCTCTCGTTATCTGGATTATCTGGAGCGAGAAATTGATCTGCAACTGCAATCATTGATTGGATCGCGTTCGGTGGCGCAGTTACACTGGGGTGGCGGCACGCCCACGTTTTTGTCCGACGACGAGATGCGCCGATTGATGGGCATCTTGCGGTCTCGTTTTGATTTTCTGCCGGAAGGCGAGTACTCGATCGAGATTGATCCACGTTCGGTAGACCCGCAGCGGGCTCATTTGCTGGCTGAGATGGGCTTTAATCGTATGAGCCTGGGGATTCAGGATTTTGACCCCCTGGTGCAGCAGGCCGTTAACCGGATTCAAACGTTTGAACAGACTCGGGATGTATTGCTGGCGGCGCGTGATGCCGGTTTTAAATCGGTTTCTGTCGATTTGATTTATGGCTTGCCGCGGCAGACGCTCGCAGGTTTCCGCGCAACGCTGGAAAAGACGCTCAGTCTGGCGCCAGATCGTATTGCCCTGTACAGCTATGCGCACCTGCCGCAGATCTTTATGCCCCAACGACGGATTCATGACGCAGAGCTACCTCAAGCAGAAGACAAATTATCGCTCATGGCCATGGCGATTGAAACGCTGGTTGAGGCCGGGTATGTTTTTATCGGTATGGATCACTTTGCGCGCCCAGACGATGAATTAGCATTGGCCCAACAAGATGCCAAGTTACACCGCAACTTCCAGGGCTATTCAACGCATGCAGAATTAGATCTGTTGGCTTTTGGCGTGTCTGCGATTGCCAAAGTGGGGCCGGTTTACGCGCAAAACGCCAAGACGCTGGATGAGTATTATGGCGACCTCGATGCCGGACATTTGCCGGTCAGGCGTGGTTACCGGATGAACGACGACGATGCGTTGCGTCGTATCGTGATTCAGGAGTTGATGTGCCATTTTGAGCTGGACTTTGCGCAGATCGAACAGACGTGGTCCATCGATTTCCGCACTTATTTCGCCAGTGCTCTGGAACAGTTACAACCTCTGGCCGAAGCCGGGCTCCTGACCATTGATACCGCAGGCATAACGGTCGAACCCAAAGGCCGATTGCTGGTTCGCATCATCGCCATGGCCTTTGATTACTATCTGCAAAAAGATCGGCAGAACGACCCTGTTGGCCGCTCACGTTATTCACGTGTCATTTAGAGGTTAAGGGATGTTGACAGCGGATACGACCTCACTGCCTTTTGCTGCTGCGATCCTGATCGGCTGGCTGGGGGGCGTGCATTGTTTGGGTATGTGTGGCGGCATTGTCAGTGCGCTATCGTTATCGGTACCGGAAACCCGGCGTCCGGCATTGTTGCTCGCCTATAACGCAGGTCGCTGCTTGACTTACATGCTGTTGGGTGCCTTGGCTGGGTTGCTGGGTTATGCAGGCGTTTCCGTACTTGGGCTTGGCCCAAAAGTACTTTTTGCGTTAGCCAATCTGTTGCTGATCGGCATGGGGCTGTATCTCATGGGGTGGCCTGCGCTGGTTCGTCCGCTGGAGCAGGGTGGGCAACTGGTCTGGCATCACATAGAACCCTTAGCCCGCCGTTTTTTTCCGGTCACGACACCTTTACGTGCGCTGGTCGTCGGATTGGCGTGGGGCTTTCTCCCCTGCGGCCTGGTGTACAGTGCGCTGGCAACAGCCATTGCCACTTCAAATCCGCTGACAGGGGCACTCTGGATGGCCGGTTTTGCCTTAGGCACTTTGCCCAACTTGTTGCTGGCTGGCTGGATGGGTGCCGGATTGCTTAATCGGTTACGGCAATCTGCGCTGCGTTGGTTGGCTGGCGCCCTGGTCGCTGCCTGGGGCCTTTACGGCCTGGCGCAATTATTGGAACTGCTATGACCGCTGCCGTAGAACATGTATTAAAACTGAGTGGACTACGCTGTGCCAATTGTGCCAACACCGTCAAGAAAGCGATTGAGCAATTAGCCGACGTAGAGGCCGAGGTTAATTTTGCAACGGAAGAGGCCATCGTGCGTGGCCCGGCATCGGTGCAGAGCGCTGACCTTATTCGCGTCGTCGAAGCCGCCGGTTACGGGGCGACGGAAGTCATTGACCTCACCGAGATCATTGCCCCGCCGAGGGATACCCTTGAGCTGGCGCGCTTCTGGACAGCAATTGTTTGTGCGTTGCCCCTGGCGATTGCCATGCCCTGGGCATGGCTGTCGGGCCACGATATGCACCTACCCGTGTTCTGGCAATTTCTGCTGGCAACGCCGGTGCAACTCTGGGTCGCCTGGCCGTTTTATCGAGGTGCCTGGTATGCCCTCCGGCTCGGCACTTCCAATATGGATGTGCTGGTAAGCCTCGGCACGCTCGCTGCCTATATTTATTCGGTGGTCATCATGCTCAGCGGCACCCATGCTGATGTCTACTTTGAAGCCTCTGTCGTGGTCATTGCGCTCATCATGACCGGTAAACATCTGGAGTCACGGGCACGTAAAGCCAGTGCGTCAGCCATAGAACGCTTGCTGCATCTGACGCCTAAAACCGCCTGGCTTGAAAAGGCCGAGGGGCAATTTGAATCCGTTCCCTTGGCTCATATCCGGCCCGGTGATCGTGTACGCGTGCTGAGCGGAGAAGCCATTCCGGTCGATGGCGTGGTGACTGCGGGTGACTCGGCCGTGTCCGAAGCCATGCTCACCGGTGAGCCGGTGCCCGTAGAAAAACGACTTGATGACAAGGTTTATGCTGGAACGCTTAATGGCGACGGTGTGCTGGTCTGTCGGGTCACCGGCGTGGGGCGCAGCACTGTATTGGCGGGTATTGCCCGACTGGTCGCACAGGCTCAAGGCTCGCGTGCGCCGGTTCAGGCGCTGGTCGATAAAGTGTCTGCCTGGTTTGTGCCGCTCGTGGTTGTGTTGGCGTTGCTGACACTCTTTGTGACAGGCGTTTGGCTGGGTGACTGGAACGCAGGCATCGTGAGGGCGGTAGCGGTTCTCGTTATCTCCTGTCCGTGTGCGCTGGGTTTGGCAACGCCGACCGCCATTATGGTCGGCATCGGTGAAGGGGCTCGACAGGGCATCCTAGTTCGTGA
>Ga0181554_1005284_pt1 | contig 10202 bp, 12 predicted proteins | sample 011ome_16_FD_145602 | JGI IMG/M metagenome (GOLD analysis project Ga0181554, IMG submission 145602) | Coastal salt marsh microbial communities from the Groves Creek Marsh, Skidaway Island, Georgia - 011503CT metaG (spades assembly) | ecosystem: Environmental > Aquatic > Marine > Intertidal zone...
GGTAAAGAGGGGTCCAAATATGGCCTGGATGACTACTTAGAAATTAAGTACCTCTGCATGGGTGGTATTGATACCTAGCTTTCTCACTGCAAAACACCAATCGACATGGCGCAGCAGGCGACACTGCTCCACTAAAGGTCGATATCAAGTGTCGCGCAGGGGTTGCTTCATGCCCGCGGCAAGGTTACCCCACGCTGCCCCTGATACTTGCCTCCCCGGTCGGCATAGCTCGTCTCGCAAACCTCATCGGATTCAAAAAACAGCATTTGGGCAACGCCTTCGTTGGCATAGATTTTTGCTGGTAAGGTTGTGGTATTGGAAAACTCCAGTGTGACGTGGCCCTCCCATTCGGGTTCAAGTGGTGTCACGTTGACGATGATACCGCAGCGCGCATAGGTCGATTTGCCCAAGCAAATGGTGAGCACATTGCGCGGGATACGAAAGTACTCCACCGTGCAAGCCAATGCGAAGGAGTTGGGCGGAATCACGCAAACATCTCCCTCAACGTGGACGAAACTGTCCTCGTCAAAATGCTTTGGGTCGACCGTCGCTGAGTGAATATTGGTGAAAACCTTGAACTCTCGCGAACAGCGCACATCGTAGCCGTAGCTCGATGTGCCATAAGAAATCAGCCGCCGGTCACCGTCCATCCGGATCTGGTCGGGGGCGAAAGGCTCGATCATGCCCTCCTGATCTGCCATGCGGCGAATCCATCGGTCTGATTTGATACTCAAGGGTGTTCTCCTGCTACTGAGGGGCGGCGATTGAACTGAATCAATCACCCATGCTGATAACGGGTGCCGCTGCGGGCTGCTGTTGACCCAGAACGGCCATCAGTTGCGTTGCGGCGTTTCGGTAGATTTCTGCGATCGGGCCGTCTGGCTCCGCCAAGACGACCGGCTGGCCAGCATCCGAATGCTCGCGTATGGCTTTATCGAGGGGGATTTGGCCCAGCAACGGCACTTCGTAGCGCGCGGCTAGCTGCTCCCCACCCGCCTCACCGAAGAGGGGCTCCACGTGTCCGCACTCGGTACAGACATGGGCTGCCATATTCTCAATCAAGCCCAGCACCGGGACTTCCACTTTTTGAAACATCTCAATGCCCTTGCGCGCATCAAGGAGCGCAATGTCCTGTGGCGTCGTGACGATCACGGCACCAGCGAGCGTCGCCCGTTGTGCCAGGGTCAGCTGGATATCCCCCGTGCCCGGAGGCATATCAACCAGCAAGACGTCGAGGTCGCCCCACAGCGTTTTTTCCAAGAGTTGCGCCATCGCCGAACTGGCCATGGGACCGCGCCAGACCATGGGAGTCTTGGCGGAGCTCAGGTAACCCATCGACATGGTTTTCAATCCATGCGCTTCCACCGGCAGGAGGAACTCGCCGTTTTGCTGGTCAGGGGTCACGCTGTCAGATACGCCCAGCATATGTTGTTGGCTGGGTCCGTAGATATCGGCATCCAGCAAGCCAACAGACAGCCCCTGCTGCCTGAGGGCGGCGGCCAGATTGGCGGTGACCGTCGACTTACCGACGCCGCCTTTTCCCGAGGCCACAGCGACCACGTGGTGGGGTGATGACACCACTTTTATCCTTGTTAAGAGCTATTGGCTAAGTATACCGCGCCGGCACCACCTTCCGATCACCGTCCACAGCGAAAAGGTCGAAAATCCGGTAGACTGCGCGCCGTTTCACGCCGGATCCCGCGCCTCATGAGTACCACCCCGAGAAACATACTGGTGACGTCGGCATTGCCCTATGCCAATGCGCCCCTGCATCTCGGACATATGCTCGAGCAGGCGCAAACCGATATCTGGGTGCGCTTTCAGCGATCTCGCGGGCATCACTGCCGTTACGTGTGCGCTGACGATGCCCACGGCACGGCCATCATGCTCTCTGCTGAAGCCGCAAATCGCACGCCGGAAGAACACATCGCCGCGATCCAGGCCCAGCACGAGCGAGATTCTGCAGGGTTCCTGATCCAGTTCGACCAATACCATTCAACCCATTCGCCCGAAAATCAGCGCTGGTCCGAGACCATTTTCGAGCGACTGGAGGCAGGCGGACACATCGCCGTGCGCGACATCACCCAGGCGTTTGACCCGGAGAAAGGCCTGTTCCTTGCGGATCGATTCATCAAAGGCACGTGCCCAAAGTGCAAAGCCCCGGACCAATACGGTGACAACTGTGAGGCCTGCGGTGCCACCTACTCCCCGGCCGACCTGATTAACCCGGTCTCGGCGCTCTCGGGTGCAGAGCCTGTTGATAAAGACTCTAGCCACCTGTTTTTCCAACTCGGCCATTTCGAAGCGCTTTTGACTGACTGGATCAACAGCGGCCAACTGCAACCCCCGATTGCCAACAAGCTGAAAGAATGGCTCGAAGCCGGACTGCAGGACTGGGACATCAGCCGGGATGCCCCCTACTTTGGTTTCGAGATCCCCGCTTACCCCGAGAAGTACTTTTATGTCTGGCTCGATGCACCGATCGGGTACATGGCCAGCCACGAGGTCTTGTGCCGCGAACAGGGTGATGATTTTGACGCCTACTGGCTTCCCGGAGGTGACACCGAGCTTTATCACTTCATCGGCAAAGACATTGTGAACTTTCACGGTCTGTTCTGGCCGGCGATGCTAGACGCCGCCGGGCTGAGGCAACCGACGGCCGTCTATGCCCACGGCTTTCTCACGGTGAACGGGGTCAAGATGTCCAAGAGCCGGGGCACTTTTATTCTGGCAGACACCTACCTTGAGCACCTCGACCCCGAGTATTTGCGCTACTACTTTGCGGCCAAGCTCTCCGGCGGCGTCGACGACATTGACCTCAACCTTGAAGACTTTGTGCAACGCGTCAATTCGGACCTCATCGGTAAGGTCGTCAATATCGCCAGTCGCTGCGCAGGTTTCCTGCGCAAGAAGTTTGACAACCAGATGAGTGACACCTGCGCGGAGCCGGAACTGGTCCAGTCGTTTTTTGACGCCGGCGACGAGATTGCCGCGCTTTATGAGGCGCGGGAGTTCAATCGCGCCATGCGCGAGATCATCGCCCTCGCCGACCGGGCCAATCAATACATAGATGACAAAAAGCCCTGGGTGATGGCCAAGGATGAGGCCCTTGAGGACGAAGTACAGGCAGTCTGCTCTGTTGGTATCAATCTGTTCCGCGTGCTGGCCACCTATCTGAAGCCCGTGCTGCCCAAAATGGCCGAGAAATCAGAGGCTTTCCTAAGGTGTTCTATCGACTGGACGGCCCTTGACGCGCCACTGGTCGCACATGAACTCGCCCCGTTTGAGCCGCTGCTCCAGCGGGTCGATGCCGACGTGGTCACAGCGATGGTCGAGGCGAGCAAAAGCGGCGCCTGAGTCCGCAGATACTTCCTGCCAGACACCTGATATATTGCTTACTATTGCGGTTTTGAGTCGATTTCAGTCCGCCGCAGGGGGATGACATGCTGGGTGATATCGCGCTGCTTTTGGTGGGCGCGGTCTTGGTCAACAACTTCGTTTTGGTGCAGTTTTTGGGGCTGTGCCCATTCATGGGTGTGTCCAACAAACTCGAGACCGCCATGGGCATGTCGGTTGCGACAACCTTTGTCCTGACGCTCGCGTCAGTCTGCAGCTACCTGACCTATAACTACCTGCTGGTCCCCCTCGATCTCGCCTATCTGCGGACCATCAGCTTTATTCTGGTGATCGCTGTGGTGGTGCAGTTCACCGAGATGGTGGTGCGTAAAACCAGCCCCTTGCTACATCGGGTACTTGGCGTTTTTCTGCCGCTGATTACCACCAACTGCGCGGTACTCGGTGTCGCGCTGCTGAATATCAATCAGGCGCATAATTTCATTGAGTCGCTGTTTTATGGTCTGGGTGCTGCACTCGGGTTCTCACTGGTGCTGGTGCTCTTTGCGGCCATGCGCGAGCGATTAACCGTTGCTGACGTGCCCGAGCCCTTTCAGGGCGCGGCGATTGGCATGATCACTGCTGGGCTGGCCTCCCTAGCCTTTATGGGCTTTGCGGGGTTGATCTGATGTTGACCCTACTCAGTGAGCAACCACTGCTAGCTGCTCTCAGTGCACTGCTCGGACTGGGCGCGATTTTTGGCGCCTTGCTGGGCTTCGCCGCCATTCGGTTCCGGGTAGAGGGCAACCCCATTAGCGAGCAGATCAACGCGCTGTTACCTCAGACCCAGTGTGGCCAGTGTGGGTATCCGGGTTGCCGGCCCTATTCCGAGGCAATTGCCGATGGCGATGCGATCAACAAGTGCCCTCCGGGTGGTGAAGAGACCATCCAAGCGCTGGCCGACTTATTGGACGTCGAACCTCAACCGCTTGATGCCGAGCACGGTGTGGAAAAAGAACCCGTGGTGGCGTGGATTCGAGAGGATGAATGCATTGGCTGCACGAAGTGTATTCAGGCCTGCCCGGTGGATGCCATTCTCGGCGCCGCCAAGGTCATGCATACCGTCATTGCGGACGAGTGCACAGGGTGCGACCTCTGCATCGAGCCCTGCCCCGTCGATTGCATTGATCTCATCCCCCGCAAAGAAGGCATCGGTTTTTGGCACTGGCCACTTCCCGACGACCGGGCGCCGCGTTTCGACGTGATTGCGACCGATGCGGCAACTCGAGACGCCGCATGAGAACGATCCACGATATTCACGGTGGCATCCATCCACCCGAGCGCAAAGCCTTGTCTCGGCCGGGGGAACTGGGCACTGCCCCTATTCCAGCCGTTTTAGTGCTACCTCTGCGCCAGCACCTTGGCGTGCCGGCGCAGCCGGTCGTGAATGTCGGAGACCGTGTATTAGGTGGGCAAACAATCGCCGAGGCGCAGGGCGTGATGAGTGTGCCGGTGCATGCGCCGACGTCTGGCACCGTGACGGCGATTGAAGCGCGACCCATTGCCCACGCATCCGGGCTTCAAGACCAATGCATTGTGATCGAGACCGATGGAGCGGATGACTGGCTCTCTTTCACCGGCATCGCCGACTGGCGGGGTCTTGATGCGACCGCACTGGTGGAGCGGGTGCGGGCTGCCGGCATTGCGGGCATGGGCGGCGCCGGCTTTCCCACCGCTGTAAAACTGAGTCCGGGGCCTGCGCGATCGATTGAGACGCTGCTGGTCAACGGCACCGAATGTGAACCCTACATCACCGCCGATGACACACTGATGCAGTGTCAGGCAGACGAATTGATCGAGGGAGCTCAGATTCTGGCGCATATTGTCTCTGCTAAGGCGATCCTGATCGGCATCGAAGACAACAAACCTGACGCCATCGCCAGCGTCGAGGCCGCCATCGCGCGATCAGGCGCAGAAATCGAGCTGGCGACCTTCCCCACCAAGTACCCGTCGGGTGGAGAAAAGCAGATTATCGAAATCCTGACCGGCCAACAGGTGCCCTCAGGCAGTATCCCGGCCGATATTGGGCTGCTCTGTGTCAGTCCGGGTACAGCGGTCGCCACCAAGCGGGCCATCATCGATGGTGCGCCGCTGACACATCGCATCGTCACACTGACCGGCGAGGCGCTGACCTCGCCACAGAATGTGACCGCTTGCCTCGGTACGCCGATCACAGCACTCCTGACCCACGCGGGCCTCAATGCCGAATCACAGCAGCGCATCATCCACGGCGGGCCCATGATGGGGTTTGCCGTATCAGATCTGCGCGCGCCGATCACCAAGATCACCAACTGCCTGCTCGCCCCCACGCCTGCAGAGCTGCCGTTGCCCGAGCCCGCGAAGCCCTGCATCCGCTGTGGCCACTGCGCCGAGGCTTGCCCCGCATCGCTACTGCCCCAACAACTCTATTGGTATGCGCGGGCCAAAGATCAGGAGCAGCTCACAGAGCACCGTCTATTTGACTGCATCGAATGCGGCGCCTGCGCCTATGTCTGCCCAAGCCAGATCCCGCTGGTGCAGTACTACCGCGCCGCCAAGGGACAAATTCGCGATAGCGAGCAGGAAAAGCAGCGCTCGGATAATTCACGGGAACGATTTGAAGCGCGGCAGGTGCGACTGGAAACCGAGGCCGCCGAAAGAGAAGCCAAACGCGCCGCCCGCAAAGCCGCAGCACAGAGCAAAGCAGCCGAAGACGGGGTCGACCCCATTCAGGCCGCCATTGAGCGCGCCAAAGCACGCAAAGCGGACCAGGCTTCAGAACCGGAGCAGGCGCCTTGAGTCTACTCAAGGTTACCTCGCCTCACGCCTCAGGCCAGAGCCGAGTATCCGCGGTCATGCGGGATGTCCTGCTGGCCACGCTGCCCGGGGTCGTGGTGCTGACCGCTTATTTTGGACCAGGCACGCTGGTCAACATCATCTTTGGTGGCCTGATTGCCGTCGCGTGCGAGTACGCCATTGTGGCACTGCGCGGTCGCGACCCGAGGCTTGCGGTGAGCGATTTGAGCGTGCTCGTGACGTCGACGCTACTCTGTATTGCACTGCCGCCCTACGCCCCCTGGTGGCTGATTACGATCGGCGTCTTGACGTCAGTATTGCTCGGCAAGCAGGTCTTTGGCGGATTGGGCTACAACCCCTTCAACCCCGCCATGGTGGGCTATGTAGTCCTGCTGATCTCCTTCCCGGTTCAGATGAGCGCCTGGGCCTCACCGAGAGGTCTGGCGGAGATCCCTGGCATCACCGACACCTTCCAGCACCTTTTCTCACCGTCAACGATCGACGCGGTTACCGCCGCCACACCGCTTGACTTACTCCGGCAAAACACCGGACTGCTGTTTGAAGATTTACTCACCAGTAGCCCTGAGCTCACCGGTTGGGGCGGCATTGGCTGGTTCGAAGCCAACCTCGCCTTTCTATTGGGTGGCGCGTGGCTACTTTATCGGCGGGTGTTTACCTGGCATGCACCGGTCGCGATGCTCGCGGCTCTCGCTGTCTGTGCGCTCATGGGTTACGACGGCGGCAGCTCCCAAAGCGGCGGCAGCGCACTGTTTCACCTGTTCAGCGGCGCCACCATGTTTGCAGCGTTTTTTATTATCACCGACCCCGTCAGCTCCGCGGTATCGAACAAGGGGCGGCTGATATTCGGTGCCCTGATTGGTGTCTTAATTTATCTCATTCGTACGCTGGGTAATTACCCCGACGCCGTCGCATTCGCGGTATTGATCCTGAATTTCTGTGCACCCTTTATCGATCACTACACCCAGCCGAGGGTGTACGGCACCGCGAGTCGCGACGCATGAAGTGGCTGGCATCGATCGGTCTGAGCGGCACGGTGCTCGCCCTATTTGCGGCCATCACGTCGGTCGCCATCGGCTGGACCTACCTCGGCACCAAGGCGCAAATCGACTTTGAGGTGCGGCGCGCCGAGGCGCGGCAACTGCTGGAGATTTTTCCGCCTGACACGCATGACAACGAGATCATCGATGACGTGTTTGAAGTGGCCGCAGAGACGGCGCTACTGGGCGTCAGAGAGAGCCGTCAGGGTTACCGTGTGAGACAGGGAAGCACCGTTATCGGCGTGATTCTGCCCGCCACCGCCCGGGACGGGTACAGCGGTGATATTCGCGCCCTGGTGGGCGTTCGCCGGGATGGCTCGGTGGCGGGGGTACGCGTGGTCGCACACCGGGAGACACCTGGACTCGGTGACAAGGTCGACCTGCGCAAATCCGACTGGGTCCTCGATTTCAACGAGCGCAGCCTCACCAACCCGGCATTGAGCGGCTGGAATGTGGACAAAGAAGGCGGCGTTTTCGACCAGTTCACAGGGGCAACAGTGACCCCCCGCGCAGTGATCCTCGCCACACGTCGGGCCCTCGAATACGCTACCCTGAACGCGGCAACCCTTTTTGAAACAGAAGCGGACTCCGCATGAGCAGCACCTCTTATCGCCAACTGACGCTCAACGGGCTATGGAAGAACAACCCCGCCTTAGTCCAGTTGCTGGGACTATGTCCGTTGCTTGCGGTCACCGCCTCTACCGTCAATGCACTCGGGTTGGCCGCGGCGACGCTTTTTGTATTGGTGGTTTCCAATACCACCGTGTCGCTTATTCGCTCGGTGGTGTCTGACACCATCCGGCTTCCAGTATTTGTGATGATCATCGCCGCAGCAGTCACCGTCACCGAACTGCTCATGCAGGCCTATAGCTACGAGCTCTATCAGATTCTCGGCATTTTCCTGCCGCTCATCACGACCAACTGCATCATTCTGGGCCGGGCCGATGCGTTTGCCCGCAAAAACGCGGTCCCTGCTGCGCTCTATGATGGCTTCATCATGGGCGTAGGCTTCGGCGCCGTATTGGTGTTATTGGGAGCAATCCGCGAATTACTCGGGACAGGCGCGCTCTTTGCAGACATGCAGCTCCTGTTTGGCGCGGGCGCGGAGTCCTGGCGCTGGCAGGTATTTAACGTGGACTACCCCTTTTTGGTGGCGATCCTCCCACCCGGCGCGTTTCTGGTCACTGGCTGCCTGATTGCACTCAAGAATCAGATCGATACCAGCATTGAACAGCGTGCCAAGGCGCAGGCCGAGGCGCCCGTTGCGGGTAGTAAACGGGTGCGCGTAACCGGAACCGTATCCTAAACCAGCGGCTTGCCGCCTGTTCACCTAGTTTCAGCTAGTCGGCCAGCAGTGCATCCCCGGGCACCAGCGTGCCCAGAATCTCCTCCACCGCTGGCATATCCATGCCGGCATCCGCCGCATCACAGGCATAGGTGCAATACAGCAGCGCGACGCCATGGCTGAGATACCACTCCTGCAATACCGCCCCCTCCTCGGTGAACTGCCCCGTGACGCCCGAGAAATCACCAAATTTGGCAGCGGCCCAACTGCTGACCTCCGGCGACTCCGCCTGAGCGACCTCTGAAAGACTCGTCTCTGGCCCATAGTCGGACTCACGGACCAGCGTGGTGATTGCCAGCTCACCAATACCATCCTGATCGGTGATCAGCACACTGCCGTCTTCTTCTTCTGCTGACCACTCGGCGGGCAACATGAGGCACCAGTAATCGGTCTCAACAATGTTCACAACCAGTGCTCCCAGCGGGGGTAATAATGCTCGGACCTGCCCAATTCAATGCGCCAACGTGGGTCAGCGGCCTTCAGCGTGTCGGACACTGTGCTCATGTCACGCTGCCACCATGGTTGAGTGTGAGCGTCATCAGTATGGCATCCTCGCGGCCGTCAGGGGTGGCATAGTAATTGGGTCGCGCGCCGGTCTCACTAAACCCCAACGACTGATAGAGTGCCCGCGCTGCCGCATTAGATGAGCGCACTTCCAGTGCGACGGCGCCGACGTCCCCCAACGCAGTCAAGGAGGCCCAGAGCAACTGACTTCCGAAGCCTTGCCGCCGCTCGGAGGCCAGCACCCTGAGATCAACCATCTCCGCCTGCTCTGCCGCGCACTGGTACCAGATCGCGGCGACCAGCTGCCTATCCTTTACCAAGCACCAGGCTCGACAGTAAGGCTGATCCAAAAAGCCCTGCAAAAATCCGTACGAGGGGCCGTCTGACTGCTCATAAAGTGGCTGTAAAAGCTCAAGTTCTGCGGGGTCACTCAACGCCCGCAGTGATATTTGCGCATCAGTCACCGGCGCGCAGTGGTTTCAATACAGACCACGCGGACTGCTTGAGCGAGCCCTCTCTCAGCATCTCTAGACTGGACGGAATCTGATGGGTCGGCAGATCCGAAGCAGGTATTACCTCACTGGCACCGAGCTTTACGATATACCGGGTCGCATGATCGCTGGTCAGCCTGTGCAGAAAGCCCGAGAGCATGCCTTCCATGCCGTCCGACGCCGCGATGGCAGACCCTGCGGCAGGAGGCCAATCAAACTGCTGATGCGCGCAACGGACCGAGGCACCCCGAATGGCGCGCGCCATGGCAGCAATCAACTGCAGCTGCTCCTGTCGCAGGAGCTGATCTTCGAGAACCTCGACCCACAGGACATCGCCGCTAGTCACCAGCAATAAGGAGAGGGGCGTATCAGTCCCCACATTGCTTTGAGCGCCGGTCGGTGCCTGGCTGCGATCGGTCGCCATATCGTCCGCTTCTTCAGCGAATGGTCGGGATGTCGCACCTGCCTCTTCAGCAGAAGCGCCTGCATCGCGTCGCAACATTTCCCGGAGCTGGGCGGCCAGCATCTCATCACCGCTCTTCGCGGTTGGGGGGGCGCTAGAAGGCACCACATCAACAGAGCCTGTCGGCACGTCAAAGCGTTGAGCCGGTTTGGCGGCAACGGGATCAAATCGAC